>Ga0070689_100003780_pt1 | contig 10139 bp, 7 predicted proteins | sample KBSS23HmetaG_FD_64669 | JGI IMG/M metagenome (GOLD analysis project Ga0070689, IMG submission 64669) | Switchgrass rhizosphere microbial communities from Kellogg Biological Station, Michigan, USA - KBS S2-3H metaG | ecosystem: Host-associated > Plants > Roots > Rhizosphere ... | reverse complement strand
ACTTAAAAGCATATACTATCGGGACGCCCCTCGGAAATGATCATGTACGATTCAGTTTACTGGTAGTAATTGCATTGTTCACGGTTATTTTCTTATTAGCGAAGAATGGACAGATCCTGGCAAAGCCTGCCAGGGGTCTTTTGTCGCTTTTTGCAGTGATCACTTTTATCTATCTGCATGTGTTGGCCGTGCGAACAGGATTGGTCTGCTTTTACCTGGGAGTTTTTGTCTTGCTGCTGTGGATGCTGTCGCGACCCAAAAAGAAAAACCTTTTTCTTCTCCTGCTGGTCTTCTTTCTGCCCGTGGCTGCCTATTTCATTTTTCCAACATTTAGGAACAAGGTCAGTTACTTAAAGTATGACCTTTCCTTTGTTCAAAAAAATATTTACATGCCGGGATCAAGTGACGGTAACCGCGTGGCATCCATAAGGGCAGGATGGGAACTATTAAAGCAACAACCTTTGAACGGGGTTGGTTTTGGAGATATAAATGATGAAGCAGAGAAATTTTATGAAAGAGACTATTCGCAGATGTCAGCCAATGATAAAATTTTACCCTCGAGTGAGTGGCTTATGTATGCGGCGGGGGTTGGCTGGCCAGGGATCATTTTCTTTTCTTTTGTAATGGGGATGCCCTTCTTTGTAACTAGCCTTCGAAAGAATATTTTCTGGATACTGCTAAATATTTTTATTGCCCTAAGTTATTTGTTTGATATTGGCCTGGAGGTGCAATATGGAGTATTCATACATGCATTTGTGCTTCTTTGGTGGTATAAATGGCTTCGGTTAAAGGAATAAAATTTTACTTTCGGCCATGCAAAAAATTTCAGTGGTCATTATTTGCAAAGATGAAGAGAAGAAAATTGGTCGCACTCTCCAAAGCCTGCGCGGACTTACTGATGACATAGTAGTTCTTGATAATGGCAGCACTGACAATAGCACGAATATTATTCTTAATTCAGGTGCCAGGTTAGTTGAAGAAAGCTGGCAGGGATTTGGAAAAACAAAAAATAAGGCGACAAATTTTGCAAAGTATGACTGGGTGTTGAACCTTGATGCAGATGAATCGATCGATGAAGAACTGAAAAGGTCGCTGTTGAATCTATCGCTGCAAAATGATAATGAGGTGTTCGAAATAAAATTCAAAAACTTTTTCGGCGACACATATTTGCGGTTTGGTGAGTGGGGAGGCGACAAGCACCTTCGATTGTATAACCGACGGAAAGTAAATTGGAATGAAGCCATTGTGCATGAAGCCTTGATATTGCCGGAAGGGATCAAAATAAAAAAAATAAAAGGCTTTGTCCTGCATTATACTGTTAAAACCAGGGCTGAGTTTGCCGATAAGATGTTGAAATATGGAAACCTTAATGCCGAAAAATATGCGAGGGAAGGAAGAACGTCCTCATGGTTTAAGGTATACCTTGCGCCTGTATTTTCCTTTCTTAAGTATTATGTTCTCAAGCTTGGCTTTTTGGATGGCCGCGCAGGTTTTATTTGTGCTAAGATGAGCTCGTATTATACCCATATAAAATATGCACGGTTATTGGAGCTAAATAAGGTCAAGGATGGACAGAATAAAATCCGAAGAAATAACGTTAATTAGATACTTCAGCGGTGAATTAACTTTGAAGCATGACAAACTTTATTCCAATATTCCCCCTCGGTATTGTCGTGTATCCCGGCGAGAATTTAAATCTGCACATCTTCGAACCACGTTATAAACAGCTGATCAATGAGTGTCACTCTCAAAACAAACAATTTGGTATTCCGACCATGATCGAGAACAGGCTGCAGGATTATGGATCACTCGTGACAATAGTTGAAATAACCAAAGTACATGAAGATGGCGAGATGGACATAAAGACAAGAGGGTCCAGGGTTTTCCGCATTCTGGAAGTAATCAAGGATGTGCCTGATAAATTATACAGCGGTGCTATCGTGAATTATCCAGAGACTAATGAGCAAGGTAATATTGAGCTGATGAAAAAAGTGATGAATAGTATTCGTGAATTGCACAAGTTGCTGAAAGTTGACAAAGACTTTAAAAAGAACGACGAAGAGGTGAAGTCATTTGACGTAGCTCATCATGTAGGTCTTTCTTTGGAAGAGGAATACGAGATGCTTCATCTTTTACAGGAACGTCAACGGCAGGAATATTTAAAACGTCATCTCACTAAGGTTATCCCACTGGTTGCGGAAATGGAGCAGTTGAAGGAAAAGATCAAACTGAATGGGCATTTCAAAAATCTTTCAGGTCTCGGATTTGGGCATGAATGATGATCATGAGTGATACGAGCCTCCACGCCAAGACACTTTAAAACCAACTCATTATTCATTTCCCTACTTTTGCGAGCTAAATACAATAGCTTGGCCTCTACAACGCTTTGTTTTGATTTTGGTAATACGAGAATGAAGGCGGCAATTTTTGTTGATTCAGCTCTAAAAGAAATGATCGTTTTGCAGGATGGGTCTTATGAGACAATCAATGACCTGCTCAAAAAATTTCAACCACATAAAGCCATTCTTTCTTCGGTTGTTAATCATGATGTTCAAATCGAAGACCTGCTTTTATCGAAGACTAAGTTTCATAAGCTAAGTCACCTTACGAAACTTCCATTCACCACGCCGGTTAGTAAGCCTGACACTATTGGAGCAGACAGGTTGGCCTTGTCAGCCGCTGCAGTTTATTTCTATCCTGGAAAAAATAATCTTGTTATTGGGTTAGGCACTTGTATTACGTACAATTTCATCAATAAATACCATCAGTTTTTTGGTGGCGGAATATCTCCCGGGATGGAAATGAGACTGCAATCTTTACATCATTATACTGCTAAACTTCCTTTAGTGAAAGCTGACTGGAATGTTCCATTGATAGGATATGACACCAACTCCAACATTCTTTCCGGCGTTGTAATAGGCATGGCAAAAGAGATCGATGGATTTATAGATGCATATGAAGAAAAGTACGGGAACTTTAACGTGCTTTTAACCGGGGGTGATATAGCCATTTTGGCTTCCCATTTAAAAAAGAAGATATTTGCAGACCCCGAACTAATTTTTAAAGGACTATATGCGATCAGTGAAGTCAACAACCCTTAGAAACCTGCTTATTGTTTGCGTTTTGCTTATTCCCTGTAGTTTTTTATATGGCCAGGAAAATTCGCCTTATTCACGTTATGGATTGGGCGACATGGCACCTTCAACCAATATCCAGAACCGCGGTATGGGAGGCGTTTCTGCTGCTGCTGCCGATCCGTTGTCTATAAACTTCAACAATCCTGCATCTTACTCACAATTTCTTTCGTACAAGCAAGAAAGGTCAAAGAAAGCGATTTCCGGTAGGGTGTTATTTGATGTAGGAATAAATTATACTAACCATACTTTGCGTGAAGGAAATACTCCCGAGAAGTTTACAAGCAGTGATATTTTGTTTTCCTATCTGCAGGTTGGTATTCCGGTGAAAAGGAATTGGGGAATAAATTTTGGGTTGCGCCAGGTCACAAAAATTTACTACAAAATAAATCACTTTGAACGCTTGTACGATCCCAATACAGGGTTGAACATTGATAGCGCTGTAACAAATTACAATGGTGACGGCGGTGCCTTTCTTGCTTCGCTGGGATCGGGCGTCGCCCTTGGAAATTTTAGTATTGGTTTCAACTTCGGTTACCTGTTTGGAAAGAAGCAATTTGGGACGAAAAGAGTTTTTGCCAATGATACGGTAGCCTACGATCCCTTAAGCTATAATACCACAACATCATTTGGCGATATTTATGGAGATGTAGGTATACAATACAAAATCGATCTAAGCAAAAAAGTATTGCTCCGTTTGGGTGCTTCTGGCAATTTGAAACATACTATCAATGCCCAGAGCGACCTGGTAAGACTGACGTACGTTTCCACATCAAGTGGTGACCAACAACTCGATAGTGTGTTTGCTCAAAAAGGCGTCAAAGGAAAAATCATTTATCCGTCCGGCTACGGCATGGGATTTATGATTGAAAAGAAGGTTGATCTGCAAAACAATAAATACGGCAACTGGCTGATCGGTGTGGACTATATTCAAAACAACTGGGGCGAATACAGGTTTTATGGTTCACCGGATTCTGTGCAAGATGGTTGGCAGTTCCGCGTTGGCGGCCAGATCAGGCCGGAGCCAAAAAAGAATTATTTCAGCAATGTGACTTATCGTGGCGGTTTCTTTATCGGCCAGGACTATATTCATGTTGTTAGTAAGCTGCCGGTATTCGGATTGACTTTTGGCCTTGGTCTACCATTGCCGAATTTTAATTCCCTGGCAAGGAGCCAGGCCTCAACCCTTAATCTTACATTCGAATATGTGAAACGAGGCAACAATGACAACCTGCTTAAGGATAACATTTTCCGTATTTCAGCCGGCCTTTCATTCTCCGATCTTTGGTTTAATAAAAGGAAATATGAATAATTGCTGCTCTCAGCCAGTATAGGACTTCCTTGTTGTAGTTTTGCTTAATGTTGAAGAAGGGCGGAAATCATATGATCAATTTGTTTGTGGTGGCTCTTTTCATAACGGGCTGCCTTTTTATTTCTGCTTGTGAGAATGATCCAAAATTGATCGATGATTGGTCGAAGGATAAAGAAATGGTGGAGATCGGAAAAAATATTGAAGCCTATCTCAGCCAGGAGAATAAGGTGAAGGCAAAACTAACCGCACCATTAATGTTGAGACATGAACCAAAGCAGGGATCCGACACACTTTACACGGAATTTCCCAATAGTCTCCATGTAGATTTTTATGATGATAGTACAAAAATTGAAAGCTGGGTTGATAGCAAACATGGAAAATATTTTGACAACTTAGATAAGGTGTACCTATGGGATAGCGTAATTGTGATCAATGTAAAAGGTGATACTTTAAAAAGCCAGGATCTTTGGTGGGACCAGAATAAGAAATTGTTCTATACAGACAAATATGCTGAATACCTGCGAATCGATAAACAGATTTACCCGGGTAAAGGTCTTGAAGCTACGCAGGATTTTAAAAGAATAACGTTCAAGGAACCAACCGGGATTGTACACGTATCCGATACAAGCTTTTCCAAATAGTACATAATAAAAAAAGTCCCTCATAAAACTATGTGGGACTTTCAATACCTTCAGGGTAAACCTATAGCACTGTTGGTGTTTTTTAAGGTTATAAATTAGTTCCTTAAGGTAGAATCGTTTTCATTGCCTTCCGGTCAACCGGAGGCCAGGATACTTGGACTTAAACGGGACTTGGTTTTTCAAAGGGATAAAGAAAGTTGATTGATACGGATTTTTTGGTTTTTCGGATTTGGAAGTTCATTTTAACGGACGTTCTGGTTTTTCGTCTGAACATTGGATCATCGATCAATCAACTTCGAATCAAAAGTAGCCTTCACATTTTTTTAGCACAAGAGGAGATATGCTCGTTCTACCAACTGATGATTTTACTGTCGTGGTAGTAAATATTCGCTAAACCTCTTAATCCGAATCAAGTACGGTTGTTTGTCTATCTTCACTATGTCTTTAATAAACACAGTGATATGTCATTCAAAAATAAAACGGCAATAATAACGGGTGCCAGTCGCGGTATAGGAAAGGAGATTGCACTGAAATTGGCCGCGGAGGGAGGTAACATTGTCATTGCTGCAAAAAGTGTTCAGGAGAACCCAAAATTGGGAGGAACAATTTTTTCCGCTGCCAAAGAAATTGAAGCGGCAGGCGGCGCCGCACTGCCTGTTCAGTGTGATATCCGGTTTGAAGATCAGGTAGTGGCAGTAATACAAAGTGCCATTGAGACATTTGGAGGTATTGACATTCTTATTAATAATGCTTCTGCAATTTCTCTGACGACAACTGAACAAACTGAGGTGAAACGCTACGACCTCATGTATGATATTAATGTGAGGGGAACATTTTTCATCACTAAAGCCTGTGTGCCTTTTTTAAAAAGATCATCTAATCCTCATATACTTACCCTCTCTCCACCGCTTAATCTTGATCCGAAATGGTTTGCTGGTCACGTGGCCTACACAATTACCAAGTATGATATGAGTATGATGACCATTGGCTGGGCAAAGGAGTTTAAAAATTATAAAATTGCTGCTAATTCCTTGTGGCCCAGGACAACGATTGCAACTGCGGCTGTAAAAAATTTATTGGGTGGTGAAGCATTGGTGAAGATGAGCCGGAAGCCGGAAATACTCGCCGATGCGGCGTATCATATCTTAAAAAAACCGTCATCTGAATGTACGGGGAATTTATTCATTGATGAAGAAGTGCTGGCTAAAGAAGGAATCACGGACCTGGATAAATATGCGGTTACACCCGGCGGGAAATTGTATAATGATTTGTTTGTTTAACAAATACTGATATTGCGATATTGTTTTATCCTAATACCCTAATATCTATGATCATTCTTCTCGCTTCTCAAGCCTCATCATAGGAAATAAAAGAACATCCTGTATGGAAGGTTGGTTCAGCAATAACATACAGATGCGGTCGATTCCGAATCCAATACCGGACGTTGGAGGCATTCCGTACTCTAGTGCACGTAAAAAATCATAGTCGATATACATGGCTTCCTCATCACCACGCTCCATTAGTTTAACCTGGTCTTCAAAACGCTCCCTCTGGTCGATGGGGTCATTTAACTCACTGTAAGCATTTGCGATCTCTTTTCCGTTTACAAGCAACTCAAAACGTTCCACAAGGCCTTGCTTGCTCCTGTGTTTTTTAGTAAGCGGGCTCATCTCCACAGGGTAGTCGATGAGGAATGTTGGCTGCACAAAATGTTCCTCGCACTTCTCACCAAATAAAGCATCGATCATCTTGCCGCGGCCCATGGTATTATCAACGTGTACATGCAATTGCCTGCATACGTCACGAACCTGTTCCTCGTTCATGTGAGATATGTCTGTCCCTGTGTATTTTTTTATTGCATCGTACATACTGATGCGTTCATAGGGAGCCTTGAAATCAATTTCTTTTCCTTCAATCACTACCTTAGTTGTTCCATTCACCGCAATAGCAATTTTTTCCATTAGCTGCTCAGTCGTTTCCATCATCCACAGATAATCTTTGTACGCCACATAAAATTCCAGTACAGTAAATTCTGGATTGTGAGTTCGATCCATTCCTTCATTACGAAAGTTGCGACTGAATTCATAGACCCAATCGAAACCACCTACAATAAGGCGTTTCAGGTAGAGCTCATTGGCGATGCGCAAATACATCGGGATATCCAATGCATTATGGTGTGTTGTAAATGGTCTTGCCGCGGCGCCCCCGGGGATACTTTGCAAAACAGGAGTGTCTACCTCCAGTGCACCCCGCTCATTTAAGAAATTACGAATAGCATTGATCAGCTTTGTACGTTTTGTAAAAACTTCCTTTACATCAGGATTGACGACAAGGTCAACGTATCGCTGGCGATATTTGAATTCGGGATCGGTCACCGCATCAAAGGTTTGCCCTTCTGCTTCCTTCACGATCGGCAGCGGCTTCAGCGACTTTGTAAGTATGTTCAATTCCTTTACGTGGATGGATGTTTCACCCGTTTTTGTTTTAAAAACAAATCCTTTTACGCCGATGATATCTCCAATATCAGTCAGTTTTTTCCAGACAACATCGTATAAGGTCTTATCATCGGTAGGACATATATCGTCGCGGCGGATATATAGTTGTATTCTTCCGCTTGAATCCTGCATCACCGCAAAATTTGCCTTACCCATATCACGTATACTCATAATGCGCCCTGCTACGCACACATCCGTAAACTCGTCCTTTTTTTCGTCGGTGAAATTCATCTTGATGTTTGCTGCATTGGCATTCACCGGGTACAGCGCGGCCGGATAGGGATCGATACCCATCATGATCAATTCAGCCAATTTCTCTCTTCTCAATTGTTCCTGTTCGGATAAATGTATACTCATGTAACTCTTTTCAAAAAATTGCTGCAAAGGTAGCAGTTGAAAAGGAGAAGGCAAAAGAGAGACTGCCCTCAAAAACGAAAGCCCGAAAAAAAATCGGGCCTTCATTTGATTTGCTTGTATGAGAGAACGATCAGAGATTGTACCCAAAGCTTATGTAATACAATCCTCCTACTTCAGGATTTGCAAAGGCGTTTTTGTAATAGTGATTGAATATATTGGACCCACCCAATTTTATCATCGAGTTTATTTTTGTGATCCGGTAACTTACCATCGCATCTACTGAAGTAAACGCATTAACTGGTCCGTTGGCTAACTCTCCCTCCCACATAAATGCGTCCTGCCAGTGAAGCATTGCGTTGAAGCCAAAATGTTTGCTTTTACCGAGGCCTGAATTAGCAAAGCCTATATTTAACCTGTATTTGGGAGTGTTGAAAAAAGCCTGGAAACCTGAAGGCACATCGGTGATCACATCGGAATAAGCATTGAAAAATGCAGAGAAGTTGTTCGGCAACTGGTAATCGAGTCCCAAACCAAACCCATGCGTCTGCACTTTAGTACTGCTATTAACGACCGTGGAATAAACCTGGTTGTCGGCGGGCTGGTACAATGCATTTCTACCGAGGAAATCTTCATAGTGTCCTGCATAAGCGTACATGTCCACCAACAATTTTTCTCCGATCAGCCCTTTGTATCCTATTTCAAATGATTGCATATTTTCTGGCTTGAACTCTTTGTATACATAAGGAGTGGTGGAGACCTTGCCATCGGGGCCAATTTCAAAAACAGGGCTTTCGTTCGCATGGGTATAGTCCATGACCCATGGCAATCCTCCCAGCAACATATAGTCCCCGACATTGAGACGAATATATTTTTGTTGAGTTGTTGGGAAACGATAAGCTGTCTGGTAAGAAAGACGAATATTCTGGTTCTTTGCAACGGTGATCAAGGCAGTGATACGTGGTGTAAAATGACCCTTGAAATCTTCATTTTTGTCGTAGCGTCCTGAGGCGGACAATGATAATTTGTTATTGAAAAATCTTTTCGTGATCTGTGCGTAAGCGCCATATTCATTTATTCCGATTGGATTGAGAGTGTCGATAAACAATGTTCCTTTCGAATTGAGGACATATTTCTTCCAATTGCCCCCCACAATAATTTCAGCAAACTTTATCTTATTTGAAAAGTTGTATTGGCCTTCAGTCATCCACAATTGAGATTTTTCGAGGAACAGGCCACCATCTGGTATTGGTGTTTTTCTTACCTGGTCAAAAATTTGTTTGAACTCCGGTGAGCCGGCTGCAGGTCTGCCGTTGTCAGCGTAAGCGCGTGCCGCATTATTTGCAGTGATATCATCGGCGCCCTGCAACTTGGCCTGTATGAATGCACCCGCATATTGGGGATACCAACTCGCTGCGGGATCAGAAGGGTTATAACTTGGCTTCCAGGTTTCATTGAGGATCTGCGAAGCAACTGTTGCCGTGTAGGCCTGGCCGGCATTTTCCTGTGTCGTATAACCGCGCAAGAACCAGTCTCTATGTTTCAATTCTAATTTATATTGTCCAAGCTTGATGTCTTTGAGTGCATACCTGTTATTACCTGTATAAACGGTATTACCGGTTGCCCAATAACCCATTAATTGCGCTTCAATTTTTTGATTCAATCGATAGTGCAAAGCCCCTGATAATTTTATATTTTTTGTCTCGGGATCGATCACATCTTTTTCTGCATAGCCTGTTCTTGAGACAGGAGTCGGATCGGCCATAGAATTATACAATTGAAAAATGGCTGCTTGTTGCGGGCTCCCCGCAGGGTACTGTTGACCAATGGCTCCTATAAACTGGCGAACATCAACACTGGTTTCATCTCCGTAAACATTCACGCCATCATAATTTGGGTCAGTCTTCCTGTTTCCCGGGATCACTTTTCCAACAGTGCCTGCACGTGAGTAGTTACTGCTGTCACTGGCAAGCCAATCAGTAGCGCTGATATATTGTACCCCGATCTTAAATGCAAACTTATCATTGAACGCTTTGGCCCAACGCAGTGAAAAATCATGGAAGGAAGAAACATCGGGCCGCTGCGATTTATCAATATTGGTTACTCCTTCTTTCAGCAGTACACTTAACCCCTGGTAAACAAAAGGATCCTTGCTATTGATCAAGACTGTTCCGTTCATGCCACCCGGACCATATAAAGCCGA
>Ga0070689_100003772_pt1 | contig 10147 bp, 8 predicted proteins | sample KBSS23HmetaG_FD_64669 | JGI IMG/M metagenome (GOLD analysis project Ga0070689, IMG submission 64669) | Switchgrass rhizosphere microbial communities from Kellogg Biological Station, Michigan, USA - KBS S2-3H metaG | ecosystem: Host-associated > Plants > Roots > Rhizosphere ... | reverse complement strand
CATTGACAGCCTTTGTCAGACCGCCGAACTGAAGCCCGGCGACCGCTTCGCGGCGAAACGCGCTCAATTAGATTTTCCCTCGCCCCTGGTGGCACGCCGAGTTTCGGCGGAGAGGGCAGAGGTTAGGCGTGATGGCTACCCTCGCCCATCGGATAATCCCTCTCCCGTCGGACGGGAGAGTTTGGCCGAAGGTCGGGTGAGGGAACCTGGGGAGTGGAGAGGGGCTGGTGGTGAGGGCTACTCCGGCGATCCGTCCAAAGAGCTGGCCATCCACGGCGTCGAGAAGACCGACGAAACCGGCCGTCTCTGCCGCCTCGTGGCCGTCCGCAAGGACCTCGCCGTGCATGGCCTCGAAAGCGACATCCGCCACGGTGGCCAGGTCGACTGCCGCTACCACGACCCGCACGACGCTCGATTCGACTTCGTCCCCGCCAACCCGCCGTTCAACGTCATCGCAATGAACACTGCAATGCGCGTGAGCGCACGTCGTCACCCCGAAAGCTCGCCGCAGGACTTGCCTGAAAGGCAAGACAACGACAAGGCGAATTACCTCTGGATCAAACTCTTCCACTCCGCGCACAACGACAATGGCCGCGCCGGATTCGTCATGGCCAATTCCGCCTCCGACGCACGGGAGAAACGCTTCTCCGATATGAGCACCGAAAACGGAGGGGCGCTCGTGCTTCTCGATTTAGACCATCCTCAAGGAATATGCCCAAAATCCGAATCCTAAATCCAAACGACCAACCTGCTGGCAAGTGGCGGTTGATAAACGAGCTGCGTGCGTGCCTCGTGAGCGACGACTACCGGATACTGCTGATGGCTGTAGCTTTTGCGAAGACCGGACCTTTGCTGCGCCTAAAGGCAGAGATTGAGCGGTGGTTGGCGAAAGGTAAGAAGATTGCCAGTATCTTCGGAGTCAATCACCGAAACACCAGCAAGCAGGCACTTCAGTTCGCGTTGGAGCATTTCACCACAGCCCGCGTTCTGTTTCACAGCGACGATTTCACATATCACCCGAAGATGTATTTGTTCGTTGGTAGGAAGAAATGCAAATTCTTCATCGGGTCGCACAACCTGACAGTGGGAGGCACAGAAACAAATTGGGAATCGGGGACAGAGGTAAGTCTCAATTTGCCTGAAGACAAAGAAATGTTTGCCGAGGCGATGACAGCTTGGGACTCCCTCTTGGCTCTTAGCGCAGAATTGTGTCCACAACTCATTCAAGAATATCAAATATTTGGGAAACTCTCGGACGAAACCGAACCGCGAAGACGTCCGGCAACGACTGGACCAACTGACGAGAACGCTGCGCCACCAACGGGACAGCTCCCACGCCTCAAACTCAAAATCAAACCCCCAAGTCCCCTACCGAAAGGCTTGTTTTCTGCCAAGCCGGCCAAACGGACTGCGGCCACGCCTAAAGTTTCGGTCGCCCATAAACGAGCACAAACCAAGGTCGCCACCGAGGCGCTTGTCATCCAAATTGTGCCCCACCACAACGGGGAGGTTTTCTTGAGCAAGATTGCAGTTGATCAAAATCCTGATTTCTTCGGGTTTCCATTCACGGGGCAGACGACACCGAAGAAGCCAAACAACCCTTCCTACCCTCAGCGCCAACCAGATCCGATTGTGGATTTGAAGATTTACGGTGATGGCCCTGCACTAGTCGTTCACATCCCGCGCCTCGCGTTGAACACTGTGTACTACGCGACAAAGTCAGAAATCCGTATCACTGTTCCGCCTGAAGTTGTTCGGACTACACCGCCATTGTCGATTCTTGTCATGCGGCAAGCACCCGACGATTCAGATTTTGATTACGAGATGGAAGTGTTTCCGCCAACTAATCCTCAATTCCAAGACTATCTCGCAGTTTGCAACCAGACGATGCCCTCAGGCGGGAGAGCGAACCCAAGGCGAATGGGATGGCTCTGAGGCGCATCAATCTGGCTTTTGACACCAGATGATTTCGTTTTCCGTGATGCTGTGCTTTGCGTGACGGCGGTTCTCCGTGGTTACGGTGATGGGAATCCGCTCCCGAATTCTCCAGCCGACATATTCTGCAGTTTCCGTCAAAACATCTGCGCTCTTAATCACTACCTCTTGATCCCCAGCGATCGTGACGTTGTCCCCAATCACGAAAAATGCTGACGCACCTGCCTTGAGGCAAACATCGAGATTGCGGAACACCTTCGTCATGTCGCCGAAATAGCGCAAGAGAAGCGCAGCCATGTTCTTCCTGCGGAAACCAACATCGGCACTCTTGTTGAGGTGATGGACTTTGGTGACGATAGCGCGGGCGGTCAGAGATGGCACGTCGTCGAATAGTGCGTGCTCGATTGATGCTTCAAGCTCACGCCGGGCGCCATTGCGAATTTCTCTGCTTCCTGTGAGCGACTCTTCAATTTGCGAACGCGCTGAAGACGGGACGCCGCAAAGCAGCAAGATACTCAACCGATCCGTGTCGATGTAGGGCAGCGCAGTTGCATAGGGAGGGCTTGTGACTACAGCGTTCACGCTGCCCTTTGAAATGCCCGCCGAGCTGAAACTACGCGCGTCTCGGCTGTCATTCTGCCAAATGTGTGCTGCGCGGAATTTGCACGGAGCTTTGTTTGATCGTGACGCGAATTCGCTTAACCGTCCGCGCTGTTCGGAAAGGTGTGACAAGAACAATTCAAACACTGGAGCATCTTCAAGCGGCTTGTCACGACGTCGAATCCGAAGGTCTTGGGGGTCTTGCTGTGAAATATCTCGCACGATGTTACTCAGCAGCACTTCGAGGAATTCTTTTACTCGCACGTCCGGCGTTTCACGGATTGCACGGAGCAGGGCTGCGAGCTTAGGAATGACCTTCGTTGGAAACCAAGACTCAATTTCCTTAATCGAGGTTTTCGGGAAAACATCCAATTCAGAAGTTGGCTTTAAGCCAGCAACCCGTTGCTGAAAAAGTGCGAGAAGCCGGTCTCTCAAATAAGGGTCAACCGAAACAACTTCTGTTTTCGCTTTGGCAATCTTGACGGCTAACGGATTCATGTCGAAGCCCACGCCCTCAAATCCGTTGAGATACGCTTCAAGCGGGACAGTGCCGCTTCCGCAGAACGGGTCGAGAATTCGCTGGCCAATCGAAAGCCCTGCGAGATTAAAGAGACTGCGAGCTAATTGAGGATAAAACTTACCTTTGTACGCGTGAATACCGTGCGTGACGTATTTCGGGTCTTTTCTCCCGGAAGTCTTCAAGGCATCTCCGTTTTCGAGAATCGCCTGCCAAGTCGGTTCTTCATGGACGGATAGTGCAGCAAAGCTGTGACTAAACGTAAGCTGTCGCACTTTGGCGATTTGAAGCGCACTGATACGAGCGGTCAATATGTTGCCGAGTTCCTCCTGAGGGCGCACGCCGAGCAATTGACGTATTTCAATTTTCCGAATCTCTGCCTCATAGGGCCAAAGTTTGTATGGGGGCGGAAAAATCCGAATCTTAACTTGTTCGAGGGGCTTCCTTAACACCAACAAACTTTCTGACCGTAGCCGTCGTGCAGTTGCAATGAACGACCGGCGATGTTTGGGAAGCTCGCGTTGAATTCCACCGACAACCTCAAAGCCAACTTTTTTGGCCCGCTCTCCGAGCAGACCGGCCGTGTGGGATAACTTCCCCGCAAACAGGGAATCTCCAACGACCATTACCGCGAAGCGCCCTGGACGGAGGCCTCGCATCATGTGTCCGAGACACAGCTCCATTTCCTCCAGATATTCATCAATTCCAGATTGCTCTTTCTGGTGTCGAAGGTGCGAGCCTATCTCCTTTTTCGCCAGTTCGCGCGGATCGAATCCAAGCCAGAAGAGACGGAAACGATGGTAGAGATGGTAATCGTTGGCGTTGGCGTAGGGCGGCGACGTTACGATCAAGTCCACCGATCCAGGTTTGACGACATCGCCCTGCCGCAAGTCCGCAGTGAGGAACTGAGCTTCGCGGAATCTGAGAAAGGTGCCGAGGTAACGAACCTTCTTTAGTGATGATTCAAGAGCGCCCGCAAAGAGCCGGATAATTTTCCCGGGCGGAAATTCTTTTTGGCAGCGCGCATAGCGAGTCTCACTGTCTTGAAACGAGGACTTGAGAATAATCTTCGATAGGCAAACGGACGCAAGGCGTTGACATTTCTCCGACGAAAAAGTTTTGATTCGCGCTCTCAAATAGGAAAGCTCGGCGACTGCATTTGCGTGAAACCATTGATCGCAGTTCGGAATGTCCGGGGCGAACTGCGAAAGCGGGGCAAATCTATTTAGTGCTTCTGCGACAGAACCTTCGTCGGCCGACACGATGAACAATTCTTCAACAAGACTGGTCAGGAAATCGTCATCCTCCTTTGTGGGGGTTAGCAACTTCGCCTTGCCGATGACTTCGGCAAGCGGATTCAAATCAGAACTGATTGCTTGCCGCCCTAAAAGCACACTCTCCAAAGCTGTTGTGCCGCTGCCGCCAAATGGATCCCATACCGTTTCCCCCGGAAGCGATAGGCGAGCGATCAAGTTGCGCGGGATTTGAGGGATAAACTTCGCGGGGTAAGGATGAATGTCGTGAGAAAGATAAGTCGTGTCATCATCCGTGAAAGCCCAATCAACTTGCCTCAACACACTCAAAACCTCATCAGCGTCTGCCAACGATTCTAAGTTGTCGGGGTCTTGAGGAGTTTGAATCGGCTCAAAAGAAAAATCGGCTGTCGCCTCTGCAATATTGTCTGTAAACCACTCGGTCAACGTCGCCCCGTTCTCCTTAAGCACAGAGGCGAGAGCCTGTTTCTGCGACTTGGTGGTTTCTACGAGGATTTGCGTGCCGGTTCGCATATCTGGGATTGTAATCAGTCAACCCAGAACCTGACAATAGATTTTTTCCTCGCCAATTTCTTGGTGCGAGGCGAAAGGCGAGGCGGTGTTGGAGCTGTTGATTACCGCAATGCCGCCCGAGGCTATCACCGCGCCGTGGATGAGTTGACCCGCGACCGTTCGGCCATGGGCAGCCCACCAAGCGGCTGCCTGCCAAGTTGGGTTGGAGTTTGAGTTGTGCGCAGACCGGCATCAAAGCGCAAAAATACGGTCCATCGCTCCGCCAGGTCGCGAGCGGTTTCCATGTCAGCGGATTGTTGCCGGGCTGCTCGGAAATCGCCCAGCCGGTGGCCCGCGTTGTCCAGGGCCTTCATCACCGCAGGCCAGTAGGTGTCGCCGGCGTGCCGGTGGACAGCCTGTTCACCAATCTGGAAAGCGGCCTGAGCCTCGACGAATACCTCGATTGTTTTCCGGATGTGACGCGTGAGCAGGCCGTGGCCGTCTTCGAATACGCGCACCGGTGAACGAGCTTGCCCGCTGTTCGTTTCAAGAGTATCTATCCCGCATGAGCACGGTTCAGGAAATCGCGGAAGCCATCGAGCAATTGCCCGTGAAGGAGCAGGTGCAGTTGCTCAACGAATTACCGCGGCATCTCAAGATTTCTGCCGACGATGCCGCCTGGCCGAAGCTCGCCGAACCTGCCTTTGCGTTTTGGGACAATCCCGAAGATGCCATCTACGACACGCTATAAGCAGGGCGACGTCGTTTTAGTTCCCTTCCCGTTCACCGATTTAAGCACGGCCAAGCAACGCCCGCCTGAATTTCGACTCCTCACCCCGGCCCTCTCCTCGTTGAAATTGGTTTTCTGCCCGACGACCCTCATCCGGCCTGCGGCCACCTTCTCCCGCTCCCGCGAGCGAAGGACTGCGAGGAAAGGGAGAATTATTTTGTGGGACGTTTACCCAGGGTAGCTCTTACGTTGTGCGAGAAACCCTTGGCTAAATTCTTTTGCCCCGTTGAGGCAAGTCAGTTTCCGCCTTCGTCAGACTTCTGCGCGACAAGTTGGCTTTGCGAGAATTGGCGTAATTCGCGTCAAAGCTTTTTCCCGGTTTGCCTGTGCGGCTCGCACATCTTCGTCTCTTCACTGGACTTGTATCAATCGCCTTCGTCGCCCGTTCACGGCCTCTTCTCCAGCGAGGCGCAAACGACTTCAGCCTCGTTCCGGGCGAACACATGTCGATTCGCAAATGCCGGCGGTGCGTAAACAAATTGTTTTCCATCAAACGGCCAGGTCGGATCGATCAAATGACTTCGACTGATCTCCCGGTATCCCGCCGGGGACAACTGGGCGCGGATGAGGTTTCCTTCGTCGGTAAACAGGAAGAATCCACCGCCCTGGGGAGTGATGTTTATGCTGGCCCCGTTTTTCGTTTTGGTCACGCTGTTCGTGCTCCAAATCTGCTTTCCAGTGGCGGCTTCCAGGCAAACCAGCTCGCCGGGGGACCGGCAGCTATAGATGTATTCACCTTGCGCCACGGCCGTCGAGGTGTTGCTCAAGATTCGTTTCGAAGGCACACGATTCTCCGGCCAAAGGAACTTCGAGACGGGCGGATCCCCAACCAGCTCCAGCATCAATCCGCTCACCAGCAATCGATTTCCCCAGAAAACCGGAGTGGCGGCGTCGTCATTGTTGCTCGTGTTCATCAGCTCCCGCCAAAAGATGCGGCCGTTGGCGGGGTCCAGGGACGCGAGTGATTTGTCCGTCCAAACGATCAACTGCCGCCGGCCACCGGAGGTGATGACGATAGGCGAACTGTTGGAAGCGTGCTCATCGAGCGCTTTCCAAACCTCCTTCCCGGTCAGCTTGTCCAGCGCCAAGACTGTGGCTCCGGGTCTGGCGCCCGTGAACACGATCAGGAGAGAGCCTTCAATCAAGGGCGAGGGCCGGCAGCCCATCTCTTCCACCGTGTATTCCTGCCATAGATTTTTCTCCCAGAAAACCTTCCCGGTTTTGACATCCAGGCAGTGCACGTAACCGTTCGCGCCGACGATGTAAATCCGTCCCTCTTCCACGATTGGAGTGGCGGTGGGACCGGCGCCGCGTTCGGGCACAAAGGTCCATTCCCCGTAGTGTTCTTCGTACTTGAAAACCCAGAGGACTTTGCCGGTCTTTTCGTCGAAGCAATGCAACCGTTCACGGGAGGTGGGCTTGGTCAATTCGACGTCAAAAACAAAGACCCTGCCCTGGGCCACGACCGGACTGGAGAATCCCCCGCCAACCGGGTGCCGCCAGCGGATCTCCACGCCCTCGCGGGGAAATGATTCAAGGATTCCTGTCTCATTCCAATTTCCGTCGCGATTGGGTCCGCGGAACTGAGGCCAGTCCGTGGCCACGGACTCCGGCGCCACCAGGAAAAGACCCAACACCGGCGATAAGGCCGCCTTGAAGAAGCGGGTTACAAAACACATCTGCGTCTCGGCGGGCATCGCGCCCTGCTTAACATACCGCGTGCCACTTGCAAGCGAACGCATTCGCCCTCGGTAACGGCCCTCGAAGGGGACCTCGAAGAATCCGGCGAACAATGATTTCCTGCTGGTCAGCCAGTTTAGCGTCACCGGAGCACTCTACCGCACTCTACATGTGCCGGCCGGATTTGGTCGGCTTCGTCAACTGCTTGCGGCTGGTGGTCCTCGATTGATCGTATCGCCCGCGACGCATGAGCGCGAGGCCGCGTCCCGCCAGGCAAGGTGTCGCCTGGGATGCGTGCCTGATTAGTTAGGGCTGAAGGCCCTCGATGTCATAGCCCGGGCTGAAGGCCCGGGAAAACGTTCCCCTATTACCCCAAGGCCTGAAAGGCCGGAACCACGGTGCTCATTGCCAATTATTGGTCCCGCCTCTTTCAGGGCGGAGTTCACTTTTTGGACTTCTTCCTGGGGCTTCACCCCAGGCTTTCATCTCGCGGGCCTTCAGCCCTGGGCAATCGAGCTGCGGATGCATTCGTTCGGGTTCGTTCGAACCTGCGCGGATGCTGCGTAGTGAGAACTACGGGATCGTTCCGGGCCTCAAACCACGCCGTGCCTGGCAAACCAAGCCAGCATCCGTTTCCATCCATCCTCCGCCGCTTCCTTCCGATAGCTGGGACGATAATCGGCATTAAACGCGTGTGGTGCGTCGGGATAGATATGGATCTGGGATTCCTTGTCCTTGCCGGCAGCTTTCAGGGCCGCATTCAGTTTGTCGATGGCCGACGGCGGAATCCCCTGATCTTTCCCGCCATACAGGCCGAGCACAGGGGCGTGCAATTGTCCTGCGATATCAATGGGCGTCTTGGGCTGAGCCGGCGGATTGGCGTTCAAGCCGCCGTACCAGGCCACGCCCGCTTTGATCCGCGGATTGTGCGCGGTGTACATCCAGGTTGTGCGACCACCGCGGCAGAATCCGGTAATGCCGAGTCTCGCGAGGTCTGCCTTCAGTTGTTTGCCTGCCCATTCGAGGGCGACATCGAGGTCCGCGAAGCACTGTTCGTCCGTCAATTTATTGGCTCCGGCCATGACATCCTTGATCTCTGTCAATTTGGTCAGGTCACCGATGCGGGTATAGGGCTCCACTACGAGAGCGAAATAGCCGGCGTTGGCCAGCCGCCGGGCGACGTCCTTGATGTGTTCGTGCGCACCCCAGATCTCCGGAATGAGGAGGACAGCGGCGAACTTTCCAGTACGCTGCGGGGCCGCGAAGTAAACCGGGATCGCGGTGCCATCACGGCCCGTGACTTTGGCGTCTCCGACCTCCAGGCCGTCGGCCGGAGTCACGATCATGGTTTGGGCACAAATGGGTCGAACGGAAAGCGCAATGCCAGCCGCGGCGGCGGCAACGATGAATTCCCGGCGGGACTGATGAGAATCGGATGGAGTCTTCATATCGAGCCCGGAGTATTCATTAGCTTCGCGGCCACCTCAATCTTGAATTCACGATGCTCGTGAGGATCCTTCGCCGTCGATGGAGGGCGGCCGAAGAGTAGGAGAGTGGTCTTTCGGCCGAGTGAAGAGCGGTCATTGTTTCCGGAGGGCTTCGCGAAACGCTTTGGCGCGGTCGTCCACGTAGGCGTGATACCCTTCGCGATCAATGAACGGATTGGTCTTCGGATTCTTTTGGAGGCGGGCGTATTTGGCCTCCATCCCGTAATAGCTGCCATGGGCGCCGAGGAAAATGTCGCAGGGGAATGATTTCAGCAGCCGGAAGGTTTTCGTGTAGTCATCGGCAATTTCCGGGTAATCGCGATTGGTGATGAGCGCATAGCCGGGGTTCACATTGGGGCTGCCCACAATTACCACATTGAACGCCTTGCCGCCGTCCGTGGAGCGCATCAGCCACGTGGTGCAACCCCGCGTGTGGCCAGGCGTGAGACGCGCCGTCAGTTGCGCTGCACCGAGAGTCACGCTGTCGCCGTCCTTGAGCACGCGATCGACCACGCAAGGCTTCCAGGCATTGTCGTTGGTGTAGAGGTATTGGCCCTTGCCGCCGTTCGCGATCACCTGGGCGTCGCCTTCCATGACTTCCACCCGCGCACCGGTCAGTTTCTTGACGAGCGCATGGCCGGACGCGTGATCGGAATGGGCATGGCTCGTCAGGAGAATCTTGATGTCGGTGAACTTGAATCCCAGCGCCTCGATGTTCGTGCGGATGATGGGCACGGTCCGCTCGAAACTGGAATTGATCAGGATGTGGCCATTGGTGGTGGTGATGAGGTAGCTCGCGAGCCCTTTGGAGCCGACGTAATAGAGGTGGTCGGCGATGCGATGCGGCGGAAAAGGATCATCCCAATCGCTTTGGGCGAACGCCGGGAGCGTGCCCACCGTGACGAAGGCCAGTAGAAAGGAATAGAGGAGCTTCACTACGGCGAGCGTAGAAACAATTCACGTGAATGCAATCACGCGCTGATTGGCTATCCGCGGAGCACCACCGCATACCAGAGTTTGTTCACGCCATTAGGCTGAGCCGCGAATGCCAGCCGGGCGCCGGCGCACGCGACAATCCGAAGGATTCTTACGATTTTTGCCATTGCCTTGAACGATTTTCCGAAGGAATGGAGAAGCTCGCCGAGGATTGGAAGCAGCGCATGCTTGCCTAGTTGGGTTGGAGTTTGAGTTGAAGAAGAGAAATCTCGCCCCTTCATCCCGTCCTGCTTCCCCGGGTGTGTGTTTAGCGGTAGCGGTTGTCGCGCTGCGACAACCCCGCCGTGTTCAGCGGCGGGTCAAGTTCGAACGAGGTTCACTACATCGGCAGAGTTGGCCGAAGATCAGCGGAAATCAAGGCTTTAGGACGAAAACG
>Ga0070689_100003771_pt1 | contig 10148 bp, 11 predicted proteins | sample KBSS23HmetaG_FD_64669 | JGI IMG/M metagenome (GOLD analysis project Ga0070689, IMG submission 64669) | Switchgrass rhizosphere microbial communities from Kellogg Biological Station, Michigan, USA - KBS S2-3H metaG | ecosystem: Host-associated > Plants > Roots > Rhizosphere ... | reverse complement strand
GCATCAGCCCCACTCAGCGTCTTCAACCCTTTGTCGGTCTGATCCCGCCACCTCGTCATCTCCTGGTCATACTTCCGCCCCATATCCGTCAGGATGTAGTTGCGGAACCGCTGTATCTCATTGTCGAAATGGCTTACTGCGTACTGATCGCCCAGGTTAGCCCGCGCCCCGCTAATAATGGCCTCAATTTGTTTGCGGCGCACAGGCATCTCGCGCATCGCGTGTTCGCCTTCGAGCCCAATGAACCCTCTATCTCCCGGCACATTAGGGTCGCCGTACATCAGCTTGTTGACTTCTACCTGCGTCTTTAGGCTTTGGTCGGCGGCAGCTGTCTCCCGATAGAACTTATAGGTGTTCTCGAAGGCACCTGCCGCTTTCTCCAGGCTCTGCCCGAAGCGCGACACGGCTTCGCCAGTCAGGCCACCGAACATCTCAGCTGTGGCGCGTATATCCTGCTTTACTTCCGGCGCGGCAGGAAATGCCTCGATGCTAGGTGCAGTGGGAATGTTGTAACCACTGGCAGGAAGTAACGGCACAAATCACCTCAAGTTGGGTAAGGTTTGGCTGGAGTAGTATAGCGGGTCCACTTGTCAGAGAAGCTCGCCGCCCCACTTAACAGCGACCCGGCCGCACCCAAATACCCTGCGGTCGTTGCATCGCTCGCCTTGCGCTCATCCAGCGTCGCCTGTGCCTCATAATCGGTAACCTGAGCCTGATACTGGCGGGCGCGTAGGGCAGCATTCGCTGCGATGTTCGCTGTATCGAGGCGAAGAACATTCTCTGTACCCTCGCGTACATCGACCAGCGAAGGACTGTCAAGCGACAGTCCGCTTGCGCTTTGCGCCGCCCTGATTTGGCCCATCGTGGCCCGGTTCTTAAATCCTTGTGACTGTGCCGCTGTTTCCCCTGCCTGCGAAGCATACTCGGCACTCTGCATCGCAGTAATCGCATTGTTCCGCGCCACTTGTGCCTGATACTTGGCCGCGCTCGATGCCGCTGAGCCTTGACTAATACCGCCGATGGTGCTAACCAGTGTGCTGGCCGCTTGCGTTCCAAGCATTACCTCAGGACCCATACCACCATCCCCACCAAAACAGCGATCAGCACCATCACTACCGCAAGAGTGATGGCATTAAGCCATTTCTTACTCATTGCGCAGCACGAACATCAGGTGGCGCTCATGTGGAGTTATCTCCGCTCCGCACCATCGCAGCCACCGTTGCGACGCCTTGTAATCCACCTCGATCTCTCCATACAGCACGCGGTAGCGTTGTCGCATCAGCTTCAGGGCGGCTCGCGAGTACCGCAGGAAGTGGATCGGGTGATCCTCGATCATAGAGGTGCCAAGCATCCACACATACGCACTGTTATCGAGGAGTTGTGCGGCCCGCAGGCCCCACATAACCGCAGGAACCCCCTCGGCGACGCCCACATAATTCGAGATGCTTGTTGACATTGCCTCGTTAATCACTTCGACTGGATTGCCCTGCCGTGCCAAATTGAGGCGATCCCGATCTCGCAGGTACGGCACGATGGTAAGAGCATCGTGACGCTCCGCGTTCCGAAAGATTATGTTCACATAACGTCCCCTTGAGCCAACTCGGGCATAATGCTGATTACGGTAGAAGGGTACGGATCATCCTGTTGCACGCACACCCACCCACCAATCGAGAACACTTGATCGAGCCAGATACGCTGGTCGCCGCTATAGAGGCCAAGCGCCCAATACGGTAGGAGCGGTTGCTCGTCGGTCGAGGATGTTCCTTGGGTCCACGGCTGCAGGGAGGTGAACGAGGGGCCGTACTTGAGGCCTTGTGTATTTTGCACTCGGATGGAGGCCGCCGCCACTTTCTTGCGCTTACCCTGTATCGTGCTGGCCTCCGGTGTCTCGATGTACAGCGGTTGCAGCTGTGCCTGAAACCGATACCCCACTACCACCTGCGATCCCGGAGTTGTGAGAGTGATCGCGCCGCCTGACACCGTGAACGGACCCTGCGCCACGCCGTCCACCAGCGCGTAGACGGTGGTACCCTCCATATGCCCGAGCCCGGTCACGGTACTCAGCACCGGGTCCAGGCGCCACAGCCCCGGATACAGCGACTGAGCGAAGAACGGCCGCGCCGGGTCTATATCAATCATCACCTGGGTTGCGCTGATATACGAAGAGATTGTGCCACGCGAGTTGACCGCGTGGACATGATAGCCAACATGGCCTGCCAGGAACACCGGGGCCGAGGCTGTCGCCACTTGGACACCAGTCTGCCCGCCGATATCCAGCTGTGCGTTAGGGTAGTTCGAGGCGATAGATAGGGCACCATCGAGTTGCCACGCATCTGATGCTTGGAACAGCTGCTGCTGCGCCTGCCGCTCTATCCATCGTGAGCCGAATCGCAGCACCGAGAAATAGACCGCGTTGACCTCGCCCTCTTGGATCGTGGTGATCGACTCGACGATGCCGTTCGGAGTGTCGTGCCGCGCCCATCCCGCTATCTCCTGATCCTTGACGTAAGTGAGCGATAAAAGGGTGCCAGTATCAAGTACCGCCCACACCACCTTGCCTGGCGCATCAGCATAAGCCCAATCGAGTACCCGCGCCTCATGGAAGAAGTGGTTGGACAGGATAGTGATATCTTTACCTGCGTAGATATTGGCGTAGAAGTTGTAGGTCAGTTCGTTTACGGTGCCCTCAGTGCGGACGTAGAGGATGTTATGGTCGATAACTATTGGCGCTACATCGGAAGCGCCAAACTGTGATTGTGGTACGATGACCGCGTTGGTCGGTGTGACCGCAACAGGGTTGGAAGCATTATTACTGCCACCAGTGAGCTGGACAACATGCGCGTTGGTGCCGATCAAGAGGCCGCCTGGCAGGGAATGCAGCCAAAAGATACGCGATACCTGCTGATCGAATATGTCGAAGCGGAAGGCGTCGCCATCGTTTACGGGGTTGCTGGTGCGAAAATCATCAGGTGCTCCGGGGCGCGAGGCGGCCAGTGAGATCGGTTTGTTGAGGCTAGAGGCGTAGACCATCCGTTGCTGGAAGATACCGACCGTGGCCGGGTCGAGGCCGGTCGAGGGGCCAACCGTGAAGGTGGCGGCGAAGCCTGTTCCTGCGCCAACTGCGGTTGCGGTCGGGGCGGTATAATTGTGGCCAGGGTTGGCGATGTAGAGGCCGACGATGCCACCAGCCGTTCCTGCGATGTTGCTGCCCATCACTGGATAGACGACGGCGCCGGTCCCGGTAGAGTCGTTGACCGTAATCGTTGTGGCTCCCGGCATATACCCGGAGCCTGCGTTCGAGATAGCGTAGCCGGTCAGTGCACCGGGCGCGAACGGATCTGCGGCCGAGATAGGCGCCTGCGCAAAGTCGGCCACGATATTCGAGTCGGTGAACTCTACCCCGTAGCTGTACCCGCAGAACCCGAATTGTTCGTTTGGCAGCGGCACGCGGTTGCCATGCGCTGGCAACGCCTTCCAGACCTTGAAGTATGCCGCAGGGGCCGCGTTCCAGCGAACCGTTACCGTGCCCTGTGTGACCCCGATATTGATCCCGGCGTCCGAGACCATCGGCACCGACGGCAAGCTCTCATCGCCGTTCGTATTCACCGCCGAGACACAATACATATAGCGCGTCTCTACCGCCGGGGCCGGTGTTACCCCTGTTGCCGCCGCGCTTACAGTCACGTTCGCCATCACCGGTGCTGCGACCGCTGGCGTAGATGATATCTCTGTCAGCGTCCAGTTATCGTCGGCGTACCGTGACAGTTTCTTGCGGGTACGATTGCGGCACGTGAGCCACATGACATCGGCCATCTGCACGTAGTGCAGCTCGCGGATATCGGCCTCGGTGTAGGGCGTCACGATGTCGTAAGCAACCCCGCCACTCTGGATGAACCCGGCATTCGAGCCGTTTGGATACGAGGCCGTACCAGGATTTTTGATAAAGCGAATATGACCGGCGCTGAACACCAGCACATAGCTCTGGCCGACATCCGGCGAGAACTGGAATGGGATCAGCCTCGTGTAGCCGGGCGTTGCAGGGTAGCCGATGAATTGAGTACCAGGGCGGATCGTCGCGCCACCCCTCGGATCGACATAGAAATTGCGTAGGACAGCGCAGCCGCTGGCGTACTTCTGGATGTCTTGTCGCCCGTAAAAGCCGGGTGATACCTCGCCAGTAGCAAAGGAATGCTGCGCCAGACTGATTGGGGCTTCGCGATCAGGCACCTAGTAAACGCCTCCAGCATCTTCTACATATGGGAAGCTGCGCCATCCACTTCCGTGCCATCCTCCCCACCAACTATGGGAAGATCGAACCCTTATCCAATCAGGAGTGTGATCGACCAGGGTCCACCCCTCATTACCGTCCCGCACCCGCGCCTCTACCAGCGCATCCCTTGCGATAGCCAACTGTTCGCTGCGAATGGCCCTCGCTTGCACCTTATCTACGATCACTGCCATTGCGAGGCGGGCCGCGAGCGCAGCCACAAATGCTTGCCTGAAAAAGGCGTCCCAGGCGTCGGGATACATCACCAGCCCGGTATAGACGAGCATCGCGCCGAGTTCATTGGTAGCAATAACCCTTGTGCTTTCGGGATTGTGGCCCTCGGTCCGATCCCAATCGCTCGCGATATCGTTAACGATTGGCGCGTCGGTCACAATAAAAGGGGCTGGCCGCGCCCATGCCGGTGCAGCATGAAGGGGTACGCCACTTGCATCCAGGGCATAAGCGTCCAGCCCAAGTACCCATCTCGCATGAACGCAGTCATTAGGCCACTCGTACATATACGACCAGTGCAGCGGTACATTCCGGTTGTTGTGGTGCTGGCCCGATGCGTCACCGCGCATATCGATCTGTCGCTGGCGTCGGGCGAAGTTCCAAGGGGCAGCAGCGTGCATCGCGCGCAGCATCGGGTCATACGCTCGCCGCGCCACATTGCTTGTCCGTGAGCCCTCATAGAGGTCGCCGATTTCCTCGACGCCAATCTGATCCAGGGCTTCGTTAACGATATCTTCAGGCTGCGTTGGCATCACGCCCCCCTTCTGGCGGCTTTCGCTGGTTGCCGAAGAGGCGCTCGAACTTCTTCGCCAACGTTGCGATCATCAGTTCGACGAAATCCTCATACCAGATATCCGGGTCGTGGGTATGGGCAATGCAGGTAAGGATCGGCGCCGGATCATTACCGAGCAAAACGTAGGTCTGATCACTGCCAGTCTTGACACGGAAGCGCATAGGGCGCGGGCGCCAGACCGGCAACGTGTGCGGCCTCGGTTTCAAGGCCAGCGGCACCAGACAGGTTTCCGGCTGCGCGTACTCATAGAGCCACGGCAGATCCGGATGCTCCCCAGGTATCCACGGTGTTTGCTCGTCGTAATAAGGAGGGGCACTCTTGATAACAGTGAGTGGTATATCCTCGCGCGCCCATTCCGGCTGTGTTCGCACCAAGAGGGCGTCACGAGTTTCACTCCACATATCGCGCGCCACGACCGCCTCAGGCGAGCCGTCCCAGAACGAGGCAATGCGCTGCGGGTGCCCGATCACCTCCAGCGCGTTATTGACGATATCCTCCGGCTTCATTTCTTTTCGTCGCTCTGTTTAGGGGCTTCACCACCCAGGTGCGTGAACTTCTGAGCCAGCTGATGAATTACGCTCCGAGTAAACTCGGCAGGCCACGCATTCGTATCGACAATTCGTGCGGTAAACACACTCATTGCTGGACTGAAGTTCGTGAGTATGCCTCGCTGCGGCGCGGCCAAATGGCGATCGGTGACTTCCAACCAGCGTAGTGGGGCCGGATCGAGGATGTCCTCCGGCGCCAGACCGGAGGGATATACATCGAGCAGCTGAACGGACCTTGCCGGGTACACGAAATGGTGAAGCCACATCGGCAGCGGCGCATCCGGCCCCGCCGGCACCAACACCTCAAAGTCCCGCGCGAACTGCCAAGGCTGCGACGCCAGCACCTCGTCGCGGGTTTCGCTGTAGGCATTGAGCGCAATCCGGGCCGCCGGCGACCCGTCGTAGACCGAGCCGATGTGCCGCTTATGCCCAACGAGGTCGAGGGCCTGGTTGCAGATATTCTCGATCGACATGTCACATATCCCTCGCTTTGCCGACCCCGGCAAAACCAAGAGCCTCGTCGAGCTTCACCTTGGATGCCTCGATGCGGTTCTCCAGCGCGAAGGCCAGCGCGCTTGCCAGCATCCGAACAAAGCTCTGGCGGAAGATGGCATCCCAGATGTCCTCAGCGGCAACGATCGTGCAGAGTGCAATACCAACCGGCTCTATCGTGACGATCTTGCGACTAGCACCATCACCGATCACATTCCACTCGACTGGGTGAGGGTCGAGCGCATCGTATGCCATCGGCACCAACTGGCGGATGCGCAGCGCCGCAGTCGGATAGCCATATGTGTATTTCCATGGTACGTCTGGAACATCGAGTTCGCCGAGGGTGATCGACGTCATCGACCAGCCGTAGTCGCCATCGACCAGCAGAAAATCGCGGATCGGCGCATAGAGCAGATTGACGTATTGCGCCTCCGCGCTGCCGTCGTCGAGCGACGCAATCTTCGAGCGCGTGCCGATCTGAGCCAGCGCCTCGCGCGCGACATCGAGCTGTGTCATTGCCGCGATACCTCCACCCAACCGTTGTTGCCGGGGTGTGCGAGCGTAATTGCCGTGCCAGCCGCAGAGGTATAATTTGCTCCGCTCTTCAGCTTCATCTTCGTTGGTAATATCGCCGGATCGTGCACCAACGTCGTGATCCCGGTGAACAGCAACGTGACTTTGCGCCCCGCATAACCGCTGAGCAGCGTGTCTATCGTGCCTCCATTCGCCACACTAAAGACCTCACCCATCATCGGCAATTCGAGGTTAACACCAGACGCAGCCACCAACGGAATGACAACATTTGCATTCGCCGGGTTGGGTCCTCCGAGGGCGTTTGTCCCAAATCGGTTGCTAGGCAGTATCCGCACGTTGTCGGTTGGATTTACTGCATACACCACTGTTGGCGTTGCAGCCGCTGTAAAATAGTTATTATCCAAGTCAAGTTTGGAGATCTGATTATTTATGTAGATAGGATATAGAGTGTAGGCGACATAAGTATCGCTCATCTGTGTAATGCTATTGCTGGCATCAAGAAACAAGCCCGCATTCTTAGACCCTGTTATCGTGCCACCAATTATCTTGACAATCGCATCATTTCCTCCAGTGTCGTTGCGGTATATCCCATTATTGTAGGCGTAAGACGACGGCGCGATCAGCGTCACGATATTTTTTCCTGTGCCAAGGAACGCGAAGCCGTGCGCAGAGGCAACGCTCGAAAACGTGTCGGCATCACAACTGATACAAATTATACCTTGTGCGTTATTGAACTCAAATCCCGTTGTATGACCAAACGCCAGATAACTCGATATCGTCGATCCGTCATTGGTGTTGGTGATCTTGAGACTTACTCCATTACGTTTAGCCTGTTCGTCCGTCACACCGGGACGATCAGTAGCGAACGGCCACGCGTGGATATGGCTGATCTGCCACATATCGGTTGAGCCGTTAAGAAAAATATCATTCAGGTTATCGAATGCCGTATCGTCGATTGTGCCACGCGAGTATTGATCTGATTTGAACCCGTACTCAAACCCCATAATAATGCTGTTTCGTATAGCAGGGTTATCGCCCATCGCGAAAAACGCAGTACCAGCAAATGTCGTTCCATCAGTTGCTGGAAATGTCATGCCGCCACGATAAACAAGGACACCATTCACCACTGCATTAGAACCCATCCCAATGCTTGTATTTGATGATATTCGCAGCGATGGATGCCGATCAAACGCAGGATCGCTTTCGTGAGACTTCATCAGCAAGCCCCATTTGTTAATCGGCCCCTGCAGTGTCGTCCCATCAGGGATACGTATATAGGCTCCAACCCCCGTACCAATATAATATTTCCAGTCTCCCAACCACAACGTACGGCCCCAGCGCGCATTCATAGCACCCTGGAATGCAATACTGTCATCGGTTACGCCGTCGCCTTTAGCGCCCCATATTTTAGGTGTTGGCATCAGTCCCGAGAAATCGGCGATCCAGCACCCCGTGACGCCAGTCGGCTGTACCTGGGCGCCGTTGTCCGCCTGGGTGCAATTCGTTGCAGACCAGTTATACGTTGCTAGTCCGCCGTCGCCCGGCGCATCGTACCCAAGGCGTACCACTCTTTTGTTTATCTCTCCCAGTGTACCTTTAAGCACGGTTACACTGGGAACTATCGCCTCCGATCCCGTCAAAAAGAATTGTGCTGGCAGCGGATACTGGACGCCGTTGATGTCCAAGATGAGACCCGTTTGCGCCGGCAGCTTGGTGCCATCGACCTTGATCGTGCCAGTCTTGGCATCGATACACAGTCGGTAGTAGCCGTCCGGGCTGTCGGTCGGGGCGCTGTAATCGCACCTGCCGCCAACCACGCTGTCGCCAGTAGTGACGGTCTGCCCAGTCGGCGCCCCGTTCACTGTCGCGCCCTGGCGGGCGCGGTTGTTGCCACGGAACATCATCGGCGAGTTCTGCAGGACGGTGCCTTCCTGCGTGATCGCGTTCTGTGCCGCAAGCGGCCAAGGGGCGCACAGCGCCAGCGCGACGGCTAGAACCCTCTTCATGTGCGCGAGGTCGGCACGAGTTCGCCGAACGGCGTCGCAATCGTCCACTCTTCACCATTCTCCAGGACCAAATCGCTCCAGCCCGGATCGTCCCCACAGGGCGACGCTTCCATTATGAAGCGTATCGCGATCGCGATCGGCTCGGCATCGACCATCCCGGTAACGACCCGATGCGTCAGGATGAACTCGTCAGTCGAAAGAGGCATGGTGTGAACTCCTCTAAGGGGCCTGGCCGAAGATTTGTGCGGTAGCGGAGGCGGTAAGCGAAGCGCACCCAGTGGTAGAGAACGCGGCCAATACGCCAGTCGTGAAGGACATTGGCGATCTCCACTGGCGATCAATCCAGCCGTTCGCGACTACCGGGGCACACCACATCAAGCAGGGACGTGCCGTCGCCGGCCCTGTGCACGCGGTAAGGGCTCCGTTCGCCGGCAGACTGGCTGCATCGAGCACCAACACGAACCCGGCGCTCGCCCCCGCAACTACGGTCAGCGAAGCCAGGCTCTTGCTCGGGCTGGTGAACAGGAAGTTCGACGCGGCAGCGGGACTTACCTGCTGATCGATTTCCACTTGATTGAGTGGAGTGACGAAGGTCTGGGCTTCCGCAAGCGGCCCCCCGAGCACTAAGGCTGCCGCCAGCACAACGTGTCTCATTGCGGCTCCTTAACCAAACGCGGCGGCTCTGTCCCTCTCTGCGGGCGAGGTACTCCAGGGAAACCAGGGATGTAGCGATCATCGTAATCATCTCGCCCACCCCCAATCAACTGAGCTAGTGTGACCGGAAGTTGATCGATTGGGTTCATAGAGGCGTGATTACGGGACAGCCGTTCCCGCTCCATGTCCAACATCGCCTCCGCGTCCGCATCCAACGGCAGCATCTCAAGTGTGGCATGGACTACTGGATAGGGCGTGCCGTCGCCGACGAGCGTCCCACGCTCATCCCCAAGGTGTTCTGTCTCTCTATCCCCAAGCAGAAGAACGTCCGCTTTGAGGTCGCTGTTGCGTAGTTGATGTGCTGCAAGCAGCCTGAACTTTGCCATCGTATCCTCCAAATCGAGTCCGCCCCGCTAGGGACTGGAAACGGGACGGACTCTACCCGCAGGCACTAGCCTTTGGGATACTGTTCCTCATTCGGCTTGGTTGGCCGCGCCTCGTCCTTGTCAGGGGCCTTCGGCGTCGCCGGGCCGGGTGCCGGGGCCGTTTGTCCGCCTCGCGTCGTAGAGGCTGCGGAGGTGTGCGAGGGTTGGCGTGCTGCACCCGGCATCGTGGGTGCCCTTGGAGGGATGGTGGGCGCCACAGTGGCCGCGCCTCTCTTTCCCTCCTTGAACTCCTTCTCCCACTCGCGTTCCGCTTTCTGCTGCGGGGACACCGGCTCCGAGCCCTCGTCGAGCTTGCGCTGCTCCTCGGCCTGCTTCTCGTGCCCCTCCCGCGCAGCCTCGGATTGGCCGCGTTCCCACGAGGGGCCTTGTCCATACAGCCGCTGATGGACCTCGCGC
>Ga0070689_100003768_pt1 | contig 10151 bp, 8 predicted proteins | sample KBSS23HmetaG_FD_64669 | JGI IMG/M metagenome (GOLD analysis project Ga0070689, IMG submission 64669) | Switchgrass rhizosphere microbial communities from Kellogg Biological Station, Michigan, USA - KBS S2-3H metaG | ecosystem: Host-associated > Plants > Roots > Rhizosphere ... | reverse complement strand
CGGCCCGCGTCGCCGTGCCGTTGGGGATCGTGTGTGTCAGCTGCGCGGGAGCAAGCGCCGCAATCGAGAGGCCTGCGGCAAGGGCAGACAGAGTGGTGCGCATGGAAATCACCTCGGATGCCGGGATGTTAGCGAAGTCGCCCCCCGCCGGGACGCGACGACGACCGATCGGCCGCCGGCTACGTCAATGGCACAACCCGGCCCCGTGCCGCCCCGGCCGGCGCCCCGGCCGCGTCACTCGCCCAGCTGCCGCCGCAGCTTCTGCAGCTCGCGGTCGTCGGCGTCGAGGTCGAGCGCCATCGCCAGGAACACGCGCGCGTCGTCGTCGCGCTGCAGCCTGAGCAGGAACTGCACCTTGGCCGCGAGCAGCGCCGGCGAGTCCGGGCGCAGCGCGATCGCGCGGTCGATCAGTTCGAGCGCGCGCTTGGGGTTGCCGCGGTGGTCGAACAGCAGCGCCATCTGGTGCAGCACTTCGGGCCGGTCGGGCGCGATCCGGTGGGCCTCGTCGAGCAGGTCGAGCGCGACGTCGCTCTGACCGAGGCGGCGCCGCGCCATCGCGCCGTAGTAGAGCGCCGGCCAGAACTGCGGCTGCAGGCTCGTGAACAACTGGAACTCGACCAGGCACTCGCGCGGCTTGCGCTGCCGCGCCGCCTGGTCGGCGGCCTTCGCGAAGCGCTTCTCGAAGTTGCCGATGTCGATGCGCAGCATCGCGCGCACGCCGTGGTCGCGCGCCTCGAGCGACAGCTCGCCGCCGCCGAGCGCCTGCTCGAGTTCGGTTCGCGCCGCGACGTCCTGCCGGCACGCCGACAGGCACAGCCCGAGGTAGACCTGGCTGTCGCCGGCCAGCATCGTGCGCAGGTCGAGCAGGCCCTCGACGATGTCGGGCGGCGCCTTGCGCTCGCCGAGGTGCTCGCTGAGGTAGAGCAGCAGCACGCCGGCGCCGCGCTCCTGGTCGTCCCACTCGCCGGCGCGCACGAGCCGTTCGTGCAGGCGCCGCAGCCCGCGCACGATCAGGTCCCAGGCATCGAGGTCGCGGTCCTCGGCGAACGACAGCCGCGCGAGGTGGCCGAAGAAGTCGGGGTGGCCGTCGAGCTGCAGGCCGCGCAGCCACAGGTCGCGCGCGGCGACGGTCTCGCCGCGGCGCGCGAACAGGATGCCGAGGTTCTCGAGTCCGCGCGCCGGCGGCGGATCGAGCTTCGTCGCGTGCTCGAGCCACGCGATCGCGCGCTTGTCGTCGCCGAGTTCGTGCAGGTGCTCGGCGACCGCGACGCAGCCCTCGCCGTCGACCGGCGACGACGAGTAGCAGGCGTCGAGGAACCGCCGCGCCTGGTCGGGATCGAGCCGTTCGCCCTCGATCGCGAGCGCGACCGTCGTGTGCGCGACGCGCAGCGCGAGGCCGAAGCCGGGGTCGAGTTCGAGCGCCAGCGCGAACGGCCGCAGCAGGCCCTCGCGGTCCGCGGGCGTCTGGATCTGCAGGTCGCCGCTCAGCAGCATCGCGTTGTCGAGCGCGCGCAGGAAGTGGAAGAACGCGCTGCCGTTCTTGGTCAGGATCGCGCGCGGCGGATCGTGGTACGGCAGTTCGAGCACGCGCGCGAGCCGCCGCGTCAGCTGCAGCAGACCGGGCACCGGGTCGCTGCGGTGCAGCACGCCGCCGACCTTGATCGTGATGCGCTCGTCGCCGTCCTCGGCGAAGTAGACGTGGAACTCGACGCGGAAGCCCTCGGGCACCGGCGTGAGTTCGCCGGTGACGATCGCGCGCACGTCGGCGTCGGCGGGCAGCAGCGCGAACGCCTCGTCGGGTTCCGGCGGCGCGTCCATCACGACCCACAGCACCGGCCCCTCCTCGGGCGGCGTCTGCACTTCGAGCACGCCGGTCGGGCCGACCTGGCCCTGGTTCAGCACCTGGTGCACGAAGTCCGGGATGCGCCGCGCCAGCACGCCGGAGTCGAGGTCGCCGAAGCCGTCCTCCTCCGGCACGCTCAGCGGCAGGAACATGACCTCGGGCACCGGGTCGTCGCTGCCGTCGTCGTCGCGGTCGGGTCGTGGGTGAGGGGTCATTTCAGCCCGGCGGCCAGCCGAAGTCGCGGCCGGCGAGCACGTGCACGTGCAGATGGAAGACGCTCTGGCCGGCGCGCGCGCCGTTGTTGACGACGACGCGGAAGCCGTCGTTGGCGACGCCGAGCCGGCGGCACACTTCGGCCGCGACCCACAGCAGGTGGCCGAGCACCGCCTTGTCGGCCTCGTCGGCGTCGGCGAGCCGCGCGAGCGGGCGCTTGGGGATCACCAGGAAGTGCGTCGGCGCCTTCGGCACGACGTCGCGGAACGCCGTGCACAGGTGATCCTCGTGCAGGACCTGGGCCGGGATCTCGCCGCGCAGGATGCGCGCGAAGACGTTGTTCGGGTCGTAGTTCAACGCGTCCGGGTCCTGGCGAACAGCCGCAGGCTGCGTTCGTCCGCCGCGGACAGTATGGCCGGCGGCAGCATCGGCTCAAGTCCCAGCGCAGACAGGGCGGAATCGTCGACGTCGGTGCGGCGGCGATCGCCCGTGTCGCCGCGGCGGACGACCAGCACGACGAAGCGGCACTGCGGCGAGGCGGCGCGACGCAGGACGTCGTCCGCGGTGATCGGCCGCGGCGGCGGCGGTTGCTGCCCTGCGAAGAAGTCGAGCCGCGGCATGTCCGAGACCACGAACTCGCCCGGGCCCAGTTCGTGGGCGAGCCAGCGGCCGAGGTCGCGTTCGACGGCGCGGTCGGCATTGCGCGCGCCGAACACGCGCACGTCGGCCGCTGCCAGCAGCGCGACGAACAGCCACGGCAGCGCGCGGCCGCGCGCGGCAAGCCCCTTCCATGTACCCGCGGCGGCGACGCCGGCGAACGGCAGCAGCAGCACGCCGTAGCCCGACAGGAAACGCCAGTGGCTCTGCAGCAGCGGCACGACCGCGCACTGCAGCACGAACGGCACCAGCAGCAGCGTCGCCGGCGCCGCGAGGCCGCGCGGGCGCTTTGCGATGGCGCCCGCGATCGCGAGCGGCAGCCACAGCCAGCCGAGTTCCTCCCACGCGGCCAGCGGCAGCTTGCATGCTTCGCCGAGATAGTGGAGCCACGGCGAGGTGGCGCCGCCGACGCCGACCTCGTAGTTGAACGTCGCCTTCGGCGTCAGCGTGAAGCCGTCGCCGCAGATCGCATAGCCGGCCGGCAGCAGCGCCATGATCGGCAGCGCGACGGCAGCGAGCGTGGCTGCGGCGCGCGCGCGGCGCGCGGCGAGCAGCCAGCCGCCGCCGACCGCGAGCAGCAGTGCGCCCTCGGGCCGCAACAGGAACGCGAGCCCGGCCGCGACGCCGGCGCGCGCCGGCCGCGGCCGTTCGCCGAGCAACGCGTGCGCCCACGTCGCCACGCACAGGTAGAACGGCCCCTCGGACATGCACTCGGCGGGGTGCCGCGCGAACCAAGCGCCGGTCGCGTAGGCGAGCGCCGTCGCCGTCGCTGCCATGGGGCCGAACAGCCGGCCGGCGACCGCCCACAGCGGCACCACCGCGATCGCGGCGAGACCCGACGCGACGAGCTGCCCGGCGACCACCGCGTCGAGCACCGGGCACGCCCACAGCAGGCCACCGACCAGCGCCGGATACAGCGGATGGAACACGGTGTGGAACAGCGCGCCGAAGTCGCCGCGCGCGAACGCTTCGGCCATCCACAGGTAGCTGACCCCGTCGCGGCCGGGCACCTCGGTCCGCACCGCGACCAGCGCGCGGACCGCGATCGCGAGCCACAGGAACGACCACGGAGCGCGCCGCACCGCCGCAGTGGAACCTGCCGGCAGGCCTTGGGCAACCGTCGTGCGCGCGCACGGCCGCGGCTATCCTGCGCGCGGCATGAGCGCCGCCGCCCACCCCCGCGCCTGCACCGTCGCGATCGTCGGCGGCACCGGCAGCGGCAAGACGACGCTCGCGAACGCGCTGGCCGCTGCGCTCGGCGACCGCTGTGCGGTCATCGACCACGACTCGTACTACCGCGACCTGTCGCACCTGCTGCCGGCCGACCGCGCCGCCGTCAACTTCGACCACCCCGACTCGCTCGAGAACGATCTGCTCGCGCTGCACCTCGAACGGCTGCGCAACGGCGTGCCGATCGACAAGCCGTGCTACTCGTTCGCGACGCACACGCGGCTGCCGCGCACCGAGCGCATCGCGCCGCGCCCCGTCGTCGTCGTCGAGGGCATCCTGCTGCTCGCGGTGTCCGAGCTGCAGCGCAGTTTCGACCTGCGCGTGTTCGTCGACGTCGACGCCGACGTGCGCGCGCTGCGCCGCCTGCGCCGCGACGTCAGCGAACGCGGCCGCACGGTCGACGGCGTGTTCGCGCAGTGGCTCGAGACCGTGCGGCCGATGCACCTGCGGTTCGTCGCGCCCGCGCGGCGCCAGGTCGACCTCGTCGTGTCGGGCGAGGCGCCGCTCGCCGACGCGGTCGGCGCGATCGTCGCCGCGCTGCCGGCGCGCCGCACGATGCCCGCGTTCGGCGCCGACGCGGCGCGGCCGGAGGCCGAGGCCTGATCGCGTGAGCGCGCAGCGCGGCCGCACGGCTATCGTCGTGGGATGCCGCCGCTGCGCGCGCTGCTGTCGTGCCTGATCGCCGCCGTCGCCGGCGCCGTCGCCCAGACAGCGCCCGCCACCGTGGCCACGCATTACTTCTACTGGTACCACTGGCCGACCGAGCACTTCGACGAGCCGGGCGCGCCCGGACGCGAAGGTCACTGCCGGCACTTCGCCGAAGCTGGGAGCGTCAGCTACCGCTCGGTCGAATGGCACGCGCAGAACTTTGCGGCGATGAGCGGCTGCGGCATCGACGTCGCGCTGCCCGTGTACTGGGGCGCGCCCGGTGCCTATGAGCGGCCGGACCTCGCGTTCGCGCGCGCGGGCCTGCAGCCGATGGCCGACGCGCTCGACCGGCTGGCGGCGGCGCACTCGGCCGGACCGAAGCTCGGCCTGTTCTACGACACCAGCACGCTCAGCAACGACGTGCGCGGCGCGCTGCCGGCGCACGGCAGGGCCGACCTCACCACCGACGCGGGCCGCGAGCTGTTCTGCCGCACGGTGACGGAGTACTTCGCGGCGTTGCCGCGGCGTCACTGGGCCCGACACCGCGGCGGCGTGCTCGTCGTGCTCTATTCGAGCCACTTCGCGGCGAAGTGGGACGCGGGCCTCGGCCGCGCGCTGCGCAGCGCCTTCGCGCAGCAGTTCCCCGGCGAGACGCTCTGCCTCGTCGCCGATGCGTCGTGGGGCGACATCGGCCAGGACCTGACCACGAGCTGGGGCGCGGCGCTGCAGGGCGCGCAACTGCATCCCGGGGTCGCGCAGATCGGCCCCGGCTACGACGACCGCGCCGTTCCCGGCCGCAACACGCCGGTGCGCGAACGCGAGGACGGCGCGTTCTACGCCGCGTCCTGGCAGCGCGCGCTGCGACACCGGCCCGAGCTCGTGCTGCTCGAGACCTGGAACGAGATGCACGAGGGCACCGAGCTGTGCGCGACGCGCGAGGGCGGCGCGCAGTACGTCGAGGCGACGCGCGAATGGGTCGCAAAGCTGCGCGCCGGCGCGGATCCAGGCGAGCCGATCGTCTTGCGCTGGCCGGCGCCGCGGCGACAGCCCGATCTGTCCTGGGGCAGCGAAGCGAAGGGCGCTGCGGCGGTGCGCGCCGACTATGGCGGGGACGCGCCCGCGCGCGCGGGCCTGCGTGAAGTCACCGGCGCGGACGGACCGTGCCGCGTGCACGACGGCGCACTGCGCGCCGGCGCCCCCACGGCGGGGCTCGGCAGCTACCTGTACTTCCAGGTCAGCGACCACTTCGCGTTCGACGTCGATGCCGACTTCGAGCTCGACGTCGTGCGCGACGCCGCGACGGCGGTGTCCGTGGAGTTCGACTCGCACGATCCGCACGGCGTGTTCGAGGGCAGCTACACCGCGTGCCGGCCGAACGCGACGCGCCGCGACGGCGACTGGATCACCGACACCTTCGTGTTGTCGCGCGCACGCTTCGCCGACCGGCAGAACAACGGCGCCGACTTCCGGCTCGTGTTGCCGCAGCGCGCGGGCGTGGTCCGCAGCCTCGTACTGCGTCGACCACGCCGGTAGCGCCCTCAGCGAACGGCGAGATCGAGCGGCAGCAGCGCCCAGACCGTGCCCTGGTCGTCGCCGTGCAGCGCGTTGCGCAGCAGCGCCAGCAGGCCATCGGTCCGCGTGAACAGGCCGAGCACCTGGTCGAGCCGCGTGCCGTCGGCGGTGGCCGCCAGCGGCAGCGCGTTGGCCTGCGACTCGAACATGCGCTCCATGATCACGCTCGCGAAGTCCTTCGGCTGCGGCAGGTGGCGCACCTCGACGTCGTCCTTCACGCCGGCCTGCTGGCGCACCATCGCGAGCGCATCGTCGAGGCCGCCGACCTTGTCGACGAGGCCGAGCTGCAGCGCCTGCGCGCCGGACCAGACGCGGCCGCCGGCGATCGCGCGCAGCGCGTCGGGCGGCAGCTTGCGCGACTCCGAGGCGATGCGCACGAACCGTTCGTAGACGTCGTCGACGAACGTCTGCATGCGCGCGCGCGCCGAGTCGGTCCACGGCCGGTCGATCGCGTCCATCTCGACGCTCTCGTCGAGGCCGACGACGTCGGTGTGCACGCCGAGGCGCCGCATCAGCGCGCCGGCCTGGAAGCGCATGCTGAACACGCCGATCGAGCCGGTGATCGTGGTCGGCTCGGCGACGATCGGCTTGCCGATGCAGGTGATCCAGTAGCCGCCCGACGCCGCCAGCTCGCCCATCGAGTAGACCAGCGGCTTCTTCGCGGCGAGCCGCAGCAGCGCGCGGCGCACGGCCTCGCTGGCCGTCGCCGAACCGCCCGGCGAGTTGACGCGCACGACGACGCCCTTGACGTGGGCGTTCTTGGCGACCGCGTCGATCGCCTCGACCGCGGGGCCCGACACGATGTTGCCCGGCGAGCCGGCGACACCGTCCTCGATCGCGCCCGCGAGGTGCAGCACGACGATCTCGTCGGCGTCGCTGTCGTCGGCGTCGTCGCGCTTGGGCCGGAACATCTCGGCCAGCATCGAGAACAGGTCCTTCTGCTTGCGCGCCTTCTTCGGCGCCGCGTCGACGAGCTCGACGTCCTCGCTGCCGAGCTCCTGCTGCAGCGCGCGCTCGGCGCCGTCGTACGGGACCAGCGCGTCGACGAGACCCGCCGCGCGCGCGGCCTCGGCCGCGAACAGCCGCTGGCCCTGCAGTTCGCGCACCTTCGCGGGCGACAGCTTGCGGCCGGTCGCGACGCGGCGCACGACCTCGTCGTTCATCGACGTGATCATGTCGAGGTAGTGCTTCTTGAGCCCCGGCGAGATCGACGAGCGCACGAACGGTTCGACGGCGCCCTTGAAGTCGCCGACGCGCGTCATCTCGGCCTCGACGCCGAGCAGGTCGAGCGCATCCTTGAAGTGCGTCACGCTGAGCGCCAGCGAGCGGAAGTCGACGCTGCCCATCTCGGCGAGCAGCACGCGGTCGCACTGCGCCGCGAGCTGCAGCTGCGTGGTGCCCGCGTTCTCGAGGTAGCAGACCAGCTTCTTGCCGGCGCCGCGCACGTGCTGCAGCGCGCGCACGAGTTCGGCCGTCTGCGCGAGGTTCAGCCCGAACGGCCGCGTCAGGTCGAGCAGCACCGTGTCGCCCTCGGCCTTCGCGAGGTTCTCGATCGTCCCGCGCAGTTCGAAGAACGGCTTCGGCGGCGCGCCGCCGCCGGTCAGCAGCGAGGTCGGATCGAAGCCGGCCTCGGCGAGGTCGGCGTAGCTGCCTTGCGGCCGCAGCACGGTGACCTTGGTCTTGGCCTTCGCGGTGGCGGCTGCGGGTGCCGCCGCAGCGGTGTCGTCCTGGGCCAGCAGGGCCGGGACCGACGCGGGGACGAACGCGAACAGGAAGAGGAGTCGTCGCATGGCTGGATTTCGGGTCGCGCATCGTAGCCGCCCGGCGCAGCGAGATGTCGGCGCTGCGCGCAGATGTCGCGGCCAGCACGTCTACCCGCCGAACTGCCGCAGCCAGCCGGCGAGGTGCAGCTTGCGCACCGTGTTCTGCGAACTCATGAACCGGATCGCGCCGAACACCGGGCGCTGCGGCGCCCACGGCCGGTCGTAGCGGCCGAACACCCAGCCGATGCCCGAGTACGAGTTCGGATTGCGGCCGTCGAGTGCATAGCGGTTGTTGAGTTCGACCAGGATCGCCCACGCCTCCTCGGGGTGCCGCGTCCACTCGAGCACCTTCTTGCCCCACAGCATGCGCAGGTAGTTGTGGATCGTGCCCTGCTGCAGCAGCTGCCGCTGCGCCGCGTTCCACAGCGCGTCGTGCGTCGCTGCGCGCGCGAATGCGGGGAGCCGGTAGACGTGATCGCGCGGGTCGTGCGCGTGCGCCGCGAGCGTGCGGCGCGCCCACTCGGGCAGCGAACCGTAGTCGGCGGGATCGGCGCCCTGGCGGCCGGCCCCGCGATGCGCGGCCCAATGGTGAGCCTGGTAGCCGAGTTCGCGCCAGGTCACCAGCTGGTCGAGGAACGCCTCGCCAGGCGCATCCATGCCGAACCAGCCGCGCTTGCCGCTGGCGCCTGGCCGCAGCCGCGCCGGCGTCCACCGCGCGCGCCGCGCCAGCGCCGCGAACACCTCGTGCGCCGACAGGTGGCCGAAGTGCAGGTACGGCGACAGGCCGCTCGCTGCGTCGGCGTCCGGATCGCTGCGGCTGCCGTAGTGCCCGAGCCGCCGCCGCACGAACGCGCGCAGCCGCGCCGCTGCCGCGACCGCGCCGCCCGGCGTCGCGACCGGCGCGACGTCGTGATCGACCGGCAGCGCGCGCAGCGCCGCGGGCGCGCCTTGCAGCAGGGCCCGGCTCGCACGCGGCCAGCGCCGCAGCACCGCGCGCGGCAGCGGCACCGGCGCCGGCAGCGCCGCACGCAGCGGATCGACTGCCGGGAACGCGCGCAGGTGCGCCGCGAGTTCGCGCTGCAGGAACCGGCGGAAGTCGACCGCGCGCAGGAACGGCCGGTCGGCGGCGCGCAGCGGCAGCAGGCCGTTGCCGTCGACCTGCTCGAGCAGCACGGGCAGCCGGCGCGCGGCGGCAGCGACCATGCGCGGCAGGAAGAAGCACGGGAACTCGTCGGTGACGACGACCGCGGCGCGCGCCGCGAGTGCGGCCAGCAGACCCTTGCCGGCGCCGACCGCGGGCTCGACGTACGGATGGTAGGTCGCGACGTCGGCGAAGGCGGTCGCGTTGTCGCGCATGCCGTCGAGCACGAAGCGGTGCAGCCGGTCGCTGGCCCAGCGGTAGTCGCAGCGCAGCGCCTCGAGCACGCACAGCGGCAGCTCCAGCTCGCGGCACCACTCGACCGCGCGCTGCAGCGCGAAGTTCGCGCGGCGGCGGCGCTGCGCGATCATCCAGTAGAGCACCCAGGCGCCGTCGCGGCGCACCGGCTGCTCGTTGCAGCGCGCGATGCGCTGCGCGGGGACGCGCGAAGCTCGCATCGACACTGCTACGGCCGCGGCCGCCGCCGGCCGCCCGGCGCCTGCAGTTCGTCGAGCACCGCGTCGAGCCGCGCGAAGTTGCCTTCCCACAGCGCGCGGTAGCCCTCGGCGAACTCGGCGACGGCCTTCAGCGGCGCCGGCTCGAGGCTGCACAGGTTCAACCGGCCGACGCGGCGCTTCCGGATCAGGCGCGCGCGCTGCAGGCAGGCGAGGTGCTTGGACACCGCCTGCTGCGACATGCGGAACGGCCGCGCGATGTCGCCGACCGAAGCCGGGCCCGCGGCGAGCCGCCGCAGGATCGAGCGGCGCGTCGGGTCGGCCACCGCGGCCAGCGTCGTCGTCAGCGCATCCACAACTGAAAGCTTGTGGTCGCGGACGGCGAAGTCAAGGCTGCCCGCGCCGCGCGCGCCCTGGCCACAGGATCAGGCGCCGGCCTCGCTGGCCTCGCCCGCGGCGTCGCGCAGCCGCTCCGCCAGTTCAGCGACGATGTCGTCGACCGCGCGCGACGAGGTGTCGACGGTCAGATCGGCCATCCGGTAGAATGGTTCGCGCGTCGCCAGGATGCGCCGCAGGTCCGCGAACGCCTTCTCGTTGTCGGCCATCGGCCGCGTGTCGCCCTGCTCGAGCAC
>Ga0070689_100003765_pt1 | contig 10153 bp, 11 predicted proteins | sample KBSS23HmetaG_FD_64669 | JGI IMG/M metagenome (GOLD analysis project Ga0070689, IMG submission 64669) | Switchgrass rhizosphere microbial communities from Kellogg Biological Station, Michigan, USA - KBS S2-3H metaG | ecosystem: Host-associated > Plants > Roots > Rhizosphere ... | reverse complement strand
GCGACGACGATCTGCCGTTCGGTGGCGCCGCGCAGCGCGGCCAGCACGCGGTCGGCGATCCGCAGCCCGTCCACGAGCGCCAGTCCCTTCGGCATGCCGCGGAACCGACGCGCGGAGCCGCCGGCCAGGAGCACGCCGACGCACCGCGACGGTGTCATGGCGCGATCAGATGCGGAGGCCGCGGTGCTCGGCGGCGAGATCGAGCTCCGTCGTGAGGGCCCGCTCGACGATGAAGCTCTCGATCCCGCGACGCGGGCGCTCCTTGAGGAAGCGTCCACACCCGTTGCACATCACCAGGTCGTATCCGACGTCGGCGTTCGTGATGCGCGCGATCGTCGGCTCGTCGTCGGTCCGGCAGCTCAGACAGCCCTGGTGCGTCGTGCGCCACTGCGAGTCGCAGCGGGCGCAGACGAGCGTGCGACCGGCGCCGCGCTCACGCAGCGCGATGTCGGGGGAGCCTCCGCAGCACGGGCATACGATGCGCGTCCACTCGCGCCACGTCGACGCCGGCTCGATCATCGCGCTCGCGGCGCGCAGCAGCGCGTTCCCGACGACGATCGCGGCCTGGCGTGCCATGCGCCGCGTCGAGTCGCGCGGCGTCCGGTCGCCGGTGAACCAGCCGCTCACGAGATCGTCGACGTCGAGTTCACTGTTCAGCAGCGCGCGCCGATCCTCGTTCGAGAGAAACCCGGCGACCTCGAACGCATCGAGCACGCGCGCGTAGCGCGGCATCGGATCCCCGCACGAGCGGAGGACGCGCAGTGCATCGTAGCCCACCTGGCCACTGCGGATGCGCGACTGCGCGTGCTCCACGTCGACGAGCGGCATGCACTCCGCGAGGATCTCGGTGTGCGCGCGCAGCACGGGGGCGTACTGCTCGGCGAGCGTGCTGCGGACGGTGGTGGGGCGAGGCGGATCGAGAGTGGGCACGGCGCGGAGTGAAACCGGCGTCGACGGTGTGCATCGTGCGCACCGAAGCGCCTCGCCCGTAGCACGACCGAGCATCGCGAACGTCACTGGCTCAGTCTGGCTCGTAGACCGCGGTGAGCGTCGAGTCTTCCGATACCGATACACGCGTCACGCGCGTCAGCTCTCCGAGTGCGTGCTGCACCTGCTGGCAGATGTAGCGCGCGAGCTCCTCACCGGTCGGCATGAGTCCGCCATCGCCGAACTCCGGCACGTCGAGATTGATGTTGGCGTGATCGAATCGCGCGTGCACCTCGCGGCGCAGCACCTCGTCGAGTACGCCGAGGTCGACGATGAATCCGGTCACCGGATCGATCGCGCCGGTGACCGTCACGTCGCACACGTAGCTGTGGCCGTGAAAGTTCGGCCGTGCGCACGCACCGAACACGGCTGCGTTCCGCTCGTCGGACCAGTCGGCGATGCGATAGCGGTGCGCCGCGGCGAAGCTGACGCGACGGGTGAGGTAGGAGGGCATGCGGGGGAAGCTACCCGCGTCGCGCCTCTAGTGCTGCTCCCCGAAGTCCTCCGGCGCCGCGTCCGTACCGGACAGTCCCTCCTGCGTCGGGCTCTCGGGGGGATTCCACGACTTCGCGCCCTCGATCGCGTCGTGCACGTTGGTGGTGCCCTCGAGGTCTCCCTCCGGCTCGTCGGCCAGGTGCTCGGCCTCCGGATCCATCGGGACTGCCCGATCGCCGAGCAACAGACCGGAGGAGCGATCCTCCTCGGCGAGATGCTCGTCGATGTCCATCGGGCTCTCGGCACGGCGGATCGGGTCGATGACCAGATCGTTCGTGAACTCGCGCACGCCGAGCACGTCGGTCAGGATGTGGTCGGCGATCCGCCGTTCTCCCTCGGTGCCGACGCGCCCCGTCAGGGCGATCGCGCCATTCTGGACCGTGACGAGGATGTCGTCGATGTCGAGGCCGTTGTGCTCGGCCAACCGCTCACGCACGAGATCGCGGATCTCACGATCGTCGAGCTGGTCCAGGTTCTGGAGGTCTTCGTAGTCGCGCGCCATCGCTCACCGCCGGCTGAAGGTGTCGGGCGGCTCCGGCTCAGCGATCGAAGAGGAACGAGACACCCAGCGTGAGGAGGCCGTGGTTCGTCCAGTACGACCGCGGCGTATCCGTGAGCACCGCCGTGTTGTCGCTCGCCGTCCTGTAGTACGCATCGGAGTTCTTCTGCTTGAACAGTCGCTCCCCGACGTCGGCGCGCAACTGCAGTCGGCCCCCGGTGACGAACTTCAGTCCGGCTCCGAAGGTGATTGCAAAGGGGGTGCCGAATTTGTACCCCGTCGTGTCGTCGGCCGCCTTGCTCGTGACGACGCCCACACCGGCGCGCACCTGCGGCACGAGGCTGTGCCAGCTCTTCCGCCCCGTGAGCCCGAGCGCCATGCCGAGGTCCAGGCCATACACGGTCGCGGTCTCCGTCCCGACCACACGCTGGGCCCGCGGCTTCGTGGGATCGAGCACCGTGCGATCGGAGAACATCGACGAGAAGTCGCTGGTGAGCGACACCGGTCCGCCGAGATAGAGCTCGTAGTGGAGTCCGGCGAGCGCGGAGCTCTGCGGCGTGATCCCCGCCGCGTCCACCTTGGCGCGCGCGTAGCCGTAGTACGGCGTGAGCTCCTGGCGATACTCGAGGTCGCGGTACGGGCTCGATGCCGGCTCGTGCCCCACCTGGGCGAGGAGTGGGGAAGCGACGAGCAGCGCGAGCGCTGCGAACGAGAAGGACTTCACGCGGTTGCTCCGGGAGAATGCAGGTGGTGGCCGATCACGCGAGCCGCAGATCGCGCCCGTCCATCTCGGCCGGGCGCTCGAGCCCCAGCATGCGGAGAATGGTCGGCCCGACGTCGCGGAGCGCGCCGCCATCGCGCAGGCGAGTGTTCGCGTCGTCGTCGACGACGAGGAACGGCACCGGGTTGGTGGTGTGTGCGGTGTGCGGGCCACCCGTCGCGGGATCGATCATCATCTCGGAGTTGCCGTGATCGGCCGTGATGAGCAGGCGTGCGCCCGCCTGTTCGGCCGCCGCGATGACGCGCGCCAGGCACCGGTCCACCGTCTCCACCGCGGTGATGACGGCGGGAATGTTTCCGGTGTGGCCGACCATGTCCGCGTTCGCATAGTTGCACAGCAGGAAGTCGTGCTCCTTCGCCGTGATCGCGGCGCAGAGCACGTCGGTGATCCCGGGAGCGCTCATCTCGGGCGCGAGATCGTACGTCGCCACCTTCTGGCTGGGCACGAGCCGACGGTCCTCGCCCTTGAACGGGGTCTCGATCCCCCCGTTGAAGAAGTAGGTCACGTGCGCGTACTTCTCGGTTTCCGCCGTCCGCAGCATCGTGAACCCCGCGCCCGACACGACCTCGCCGACGATCCGCGCCATCGACTGCGGCGGGAAGGCGACGGGGACCCCGAAGGTCTGGTCGTACACGGTCATCGTCGCGACGGTCACGTCCGGCCGATCCTTCACGTCGAAGCCGTCGAATCCGGGCACGGTGAGTGAGCGCACGATCTGGCGCATCCGGTCCGAGCGATAGTTGAAGCAGATCACCGCGTCGCCGTCCCGCATCGGCGCGACCGGCGCTCCATTCGCGTCGACGATCGTCGTCGGTATCACGAACTCGTCGGTGACGTCGCGCGAGTACGCATCGCGCACCACCTGCAGCGGATCGGTCGCGCTGGGCCCGACGCCGCGCACGGCACTGTCGTACCACTTCTGCGTGCGATCCCACCGATGGTCGCGATCCATGCCGTAGTACCGGCCGCCCACGCTGCCGATCACCGCGCGACCCTTCGCCGCCGACATCAGCGCCTCGAGATAGCCGAGCCCCGAGCGGGGCATCGTGTCGCGCCCGTCCAGCATGACCTGGATCGCGACGTGCGGCACCTGCTGCCGCTCGGCCAGGTCGAGCAGCGCGAGGAGATGCGTGTCGATCGCGTGCACGCCACCCGCGCCGATCAGTCCGACGAGATGCAGCGTGCCGCCGCTCGACTTCACCTGCCGGCACGCGTCGACGAACACGGGATTGTCGAAGAAGCTCCCGTCCTTGATCGCGTCGTTGATACGGACGAGGTCCTGCTTCACCACGCGTCCCGCGCCGAGGTTGAGATGACCCACCTCGCTGTTGCCCATCTGGCCGCACGGCAGCCCGACCGCCTCCTCGGACGCGGCGAGCAGCGTGCGCGGCGCGCGCGCCCAGAGCCTGTCCCAGGTGGGAACGTTCGCCATGGCGATCGCGTTGCCCTCGCGCTCGGGACGATAGCCCCAGCCGTCGAGGACGAGGAGGACGACGGGCGCGGGGCGAGACTGTGTGGCCATCGATGCGGAGAGGAGTGAAGACGCTTGCCGGGTGACGAGGCTCGACCGAGCTTCGTCCAGCCCGCGAAATGTACCCGAGCGTCATCGCCGCGACCAAGGGAGTGACGCGGCCGGCACCGCGCCGTCCTCATGGGGTATCACCGCGCGCACCTCTCCTCGTCACACCGATGACCGACGCCTCCAGGCAGGATGAATGGGACCCCGGGCGCCGCAGAGATGCGTCGCGCGAACGCACCGACCGTCGCCGGCTCGGTTGGCGTGAGTTCCGCCACAACTATCGCGGCTTCATCACGACGCTCACGCTGGCGGTCGCGGCGTTCGTGTCGCTGGACGTCTGGCTCCTGATGCGGTATCAGCGCTATCAGAAGGAGACGCGCGAGCTGCGCGCGTCGATGAGCGACGTCGAGCGAAAGCGGACGGACGAGATCCTCGCCCAGAACGAGAATCGGCTGAAGGTCATGGTGGAGCTCTTCAAGCGGCAGGCGAAGGTGGACCCGTCGCTGCATCTCAGCGTCTCGCTCGACAGCAGCGTGATGTATCTCGAGCGCGAGGGCGCGCTGCTGCGAGAGATGCCCATCACCGTCGGTCCGGAGCGCCGGGTCGGCACGGCGCCCGACACCGTGCACATCGCGGCGCCGCGCGGGAAGCGCACGGTGGAAGCGGTGCTCGGCGAGACCGACGCCTGGGAGGTGCCAGCCTGGGTGTACACCGATCGCGGGCTGCCCGCCGGGCAGACGCGGCTCGTCGGCGCGCTCGGTCCGGCCGCGATCCGCCTCGATGGTGGCACCGTGATCTACTCGCTGCCGACGGTGGGTCCGCTCAACGACTCGAGCTACGTGCTTCCGGGCGCCATCCGCGTCCGCTCGAACGATCTCAAGGCGATCGCACCGAATCTCCGCCCGGGCGTGGCGGTCTACTTCTACTGATCACCGCTCGAGGTCCGATGGGAATGCTGAACTTCTTTCGCAGCGGTGGAAAGATCGCCTGGGGACTGGTCCTGGCGATCGTGCTGCTCATGATCGCGAGCACGGCCCTGTTCGCGCGCACGGCGATCGTGCGCCACGAGCGCGACGTGAGCCGCATGGTGTTCAACGACAACGTCCAGCTGCTGGACGACGTGCGGAAGAGCACGGGCGCCCTCGACGACAGCCTGACGAAGGTCTCCAGCTCGGCCAGCGACGCCATTCCCACCAACCGGCCGTACCTCGTGGTCAGCATCGAGGACCACCGGCTCTGGTACAAGCAGGGCGACAGCGTGCTCTTCACCACTCAGGTGGCGACCGGGAGCGGCAAGGTCCTGGACGCGGTCGGCGGCCAGTCGCACTGGAAGTTCGAGACGCCGCGCGGCCGGCTGATCATCCAGTCCAAGGAGGAGGACCCCGCCTGGATACCGCCCGACTGGCACTTCGTGGAGATGGCCAGGAAGCGCGGACTGGGGATCATGCGCCTGAACCGCGGCCAGTCCCTCCCGGCGAGCGACGGCTCGGTGATCACCGTCGAGGGCACCGACATGGTCCGGAAATACAAGGACGGCCGCGTCGTCCCGATCGAGCCCGGTGTCGAGGGCCGCGAGGTGGTCGCGGGGGGCAACATCGTGATCCCGCCGTTCGGCACGAACCAGCGGAAGTACAAGGGAGTCCTCGGCACCCATCGCCTCAACATGGGCGACGGCTACGCGCTGCACGGCACCGACCAGCCGGAGAGCATTGGCCGCTCGGTCAGTCACGGGTGCGTCCGGCTTCGGAACGAGGACATCGAGATGCTCTATCAGATGGTTCCCGTAGGCACCCCGGTCTTCATATATTGACGGGAGCAGGCCCGGGCTGACCGACCAGTCAGCGCTGGCGTCCGCCAATTGTTGCGCCTCGGGGGCCCGCTCGTTGACCTCTGTGAGGGCACCGCCGCAGTCGGGTGATGTCGCCAGCCGAAATTCGGTGCACCGGCTCACCGCACGTTCGGGCACCATTCGCCACTCTCTGGTGTCTGAGGCATTACCCGGCGGTTCGCGTTTCCAGGGAAGGGACATTCGTGGGTAATTCGCGTCTACTGCGCGACCGTCTGCTCGGTCGCGCCCTGGCCTTTTGCGTGGCGGCGACCGGCGCTGGTCTGCTGGCCACCGTCACCGCGCGCGTCGCCCAGGCCTCGGACCGGGATTCCGTGCGGACTCGCACGACCGCGACGGTGGAGGACGACTCCCTCCGCGGCCGGAGCGGCAAGCTGCGGGCGGTCCTGATTCCCCGGTCGGAGCGACGCCCCGGCGTCCTCGAGCGCCTGTTCGGCGATTCGCTGCCTCGCACGCCGGGCATCCACGAGCTGCGGGACAGTACCGGAGGGTTGAGCCTCGCCCTCATCACGATGCGCGATTTCGCCGAGAAGCTCGGCGGGAAGATCGGCGCCTATCGGATGGGCTTCTGGCCGGCCGAGCGGAGGAAGCTCCTGGCGACGGCCTACGCGAATCCCGAAGGGTTCATCGAGGTCACTCCCGAGAACGCCGACACCCACGTCTCCGAGCATTTCCGGCTCCGCGATTTCCTCACCCACGATCAGCAAGGGGTCTGGCCGAAGTACCTCGTTTTGAGGGCACCCCTTGTGGATAAGCTCGAGCTTGTGATATCTCAGCTCGAAGCGCGCGGCACGCCGGTGAGCCACATGAGCGTCATGAGTGGTTTTCGCACGCCGCAGTACAACGCGCGCAGTGGTGAGAGCGGCGGCCGATCGAAGGTGAGCCGTCACATGTACGGCGACGCCGCGGACGTCTTCGTGGACAACGATGGGGACGGTCGGATGGACGATCTCAATCGCGATGGGCGTATCGACTATCGCGACGCGCAGGTGATCCTCAACGCCGTGGAGCAGGTGGAGCGGGCGCACGGAGACCTCGTCGGCGGGGTCGGCGTCTACCGCGCGACTCGCGCGCACGGGCCGTTCGCGCACGTCGACGTGCGCGGCACGCGCGCGCGCTGGGGACGGCTGTGAGCGATCGCGAACCCTTCGCCGGCCGGTTCGGTACCGTCGGCGCGGTGCTCTGCTTCGCGCTGGCGACGATCGGCGCCGTGCAGTTCCTCCGGCCCGAGGGCGACCTCGCCACGGCGCCGCTCGCGAACCTCGCGCACGCCATCGCCCCGGCCAAGGCACTGCCGCCCAGCGCCTCGCCCACGCTCGACGCGTTCGGCCGAAGCGGCGCGGTGAAGGTGCGACTCGCGCTTCCGGGCGATCGCGTCGAGTTCCCCATCGCGATCGCGGGGGGCGGCGACTCGCTCTCCTATCAGTGGGTGTCGGCGCTCGATTCGACCCCCGCCGATCTGAAGCGCGACCTCACCGCCGCGCCCACGATCGCGCCGATGCGACCGGGCTTCTATCAGCTCTCCGTGATCCGCGGCGGCACTCGCGAGATCCTCGCCGAGCCATCGCTCGCCGTGATGGTGCCGTTCTCGCGCAAGCTCGGCGATCAGGTGAACGGCTATCGCATCGGGTGGTATCTCGCCGAACGGCTCGGTGGCGGCGGCTACGACCGACCCGCCGGATTCGTCGAGGTGCGCCCCGAGATGCTCGGCCTCCCGATCACGAAGCACCTCAAGCTCGCCGACTTCGTGACGCACGACGATCAGCGCGAGGTGTGGCCGAAGTACGTGGCACTCAATCCGCGGCTGCTCGACAAGCTCGAGCTGATCTTCACCGACCTCGGCTCGCGTGTGCGGCCGGGCCTCGCCGTCGACATGCACTCGGGCTTCCGCTCGCCGTCGCACAACTCGCAGGTGGAGAATGCGGCGCGCGACAGCCGTCACATGTACGGCGATGCAGCGGACCTCGCCGTCGACGCCGATGGCGACGGCCGGATCACGATCACCGACGAGCTGCTCGTGATGCTCGCCGTCGAGCGCGTCGAGGAGCGGCATCCCGATCTGGTCGGCGGACTGGGTCTGTACACGAGCCGTCGGTTCCGCACGCCGTACGTGCACATCGACGCACGCGGGAAGCGGACGCGCTGGCAGGGGTGACGACGGCGGGCTACCCAGCGGAGGCACGGGCGCACATACTCACAGTGGTGCGCCCGACGTGTTTCCGGCGCTGCCAGCACACGGAGTCCGGACGATGAATCCCTACCTGCGCGACAAGCTGCTGCAGAAGCTCGAGACGATGGCCGACGAGCGCGGCTATCAGGTGCTCGATTACGTGGAGTTCCTCGAATCGAAGTACGCCGAGCGCCAGTCGCCGGCCGCGGCGACCGCCGCCAATCCATTGAGCCGGTTCGCCGACGCGGTGGAGGAGAAGCTGCGCGCGGGTCGCGTCAGCGCGTCGACGATCGCCGAGACGATGAGCCTGATGAACAAGGCGGTGGGCGTGCTGAACGGCGCGGCCGCGGCGGGGAAGTCGGTCGCATCCGATCTCATGACGGCCACGTCGCGCGTCGTCGACGCGGCCGCCGCCGCGGCGTCGAGCGCGGCGACTCCGGCGAGCGGCACGACTGGTGCGACTGGTGCCGCGGGCACGCCGCCGTCGGGAGTCGCGGACGCCGCACCCCCGGCCGCCGGCGCAACGGACGCCACCACGAAATAGAGGATCATCGTGACCCGAACCACCGGAGAGGCGCGGCGCACGCGCAAGGGCGCCAACGCGACCGCGGCGCGCACGCGTGAAGCCGTGACCCCGCGCGCCGGCGCCAAGCGCACCGTCATGTACTACATCAAGCAGCTGCCGGCGTACCTGCGGCTGCTCGGCGGACTGCTCACCGACCGGCGGGTCAACTCGATCGACAAGCTGCTCGTCGCCGGCGCGATCGCGTACATCGCGATGCCGATCGATTTCATTCCCGACTTCATCCCCTTCCTGGGTGAGGTGGACGACGTCTTCCTGCTCGTGATCGCGCTGCAGCGCCTCGTGGCGAACGCCGGCCGCCCGGTGCTGCTGTCGCACTGGTCGGGAGCGCTGGAGGATCTGGCCGACCTCAATCTCAAGGAAGCGCTCGCGGCGGCCGCGTTCTTCCTGCCCCGCAACATCCGGCGCAAGCTGAAGATGATCGGGCGCGGCTGAGCGTGCGCTAACCGCTTCGAAACACTGGACTTCGAGGGACGGCCCGCCTACGTTTCGCCATGGCGACCACAATCCGTTCCAACACGCGGCCCGCGATTCAGCCTTCGGCTGAGAGCGGGCCTTCGCGTTCCGGGGAGATGCCCGTGAACGGCGCATCGCGCGTGCGAGCCGACGTCGCGCTCACGTTCGACGACGTCCTGCTGACACCGCGTCACTCGGTCACGCATCCGAAGGACGTCTCGACCAGATCCTGGTTCACTCGGCGGATCGAGCTGAACATCCCGCTCATCTCCGCGGCGATGGATACGGTCACCGAATCGGAGATGGCCATCGCGATGGCGCGCGCCGGCGGGATCGGCGTGCTGCACAAGAACATGTCGATCGATCGCCAGGCGATGCAGGTCGACATCGTGAAGCGCAGCGAGAGTGGGGTGATCAGCAACCCGTACACCCTGCCGGACACGGCGACGCTTCGCGAAGCGACGAACCTGATGAACCGGTTCCGCGTCTCCGGCGTGCCGATCGTCGATCACGACGGCCGGCTCGTCGGCATCCTGACCAACCGCGACCTGCAGTTCGAGCGAAGCCTCGACCGGCCGGTCGCCGAGGCGATGACGAAGAACCTCGTCACGGCGCCGCAGGGAACGACGCTCGACGAGGCCGAGCGCATTCTCGCCAAGCACCGTGTGGAGAAGCTCCCGGTGGTCGATGGCGAGGGCCGGCTGAAGGGGCTGATCACCGTCAAGGACATCCACAAGCGACGGCAGTTCCCTGGGGCGAACAAGGACGAGATCGGGCGTCTCCGCGTTGCCGCGGCGATCGGGGCGGGGGGCGACTT
>Ga0070689_100003764_pt1 | contig 10154 bp, 11 predicted proteins | sample KBSS23HmetaG_FD_64669 | JGI IMG/M metagenome (GOLD analysis project Ga0070689, IMG submission 64669) | Switchgrass rhizosphere microbial communities from Kellogg Biological Station, Michigan, USA - KBS S2-3H metaG | ecosystem: Host-associated > Plants > Roots > Rhizosphere ... | reverse complement strand
CGCACGGAATCAAAAGGACAACGAGATAAAAAAGGATGCGGGTTGAAGGCGGCAATTCTCTGCCGACGGGATTCTTAGGAAATGTCTCAGTTGGTTGAATCAGTGGCGCGAGGAATGCGCAATACTGAGACCGGGTTCGTGTTCCCGAACGCGAACGGCGAACCACGCAATATTCACGCAGTTTGTCGTCCGGCTGCGAGGGTAATCGAGCGGCAAAGTGACACAGTAGATGAAAGCGGGTGCTGCAAGTGACAACCCATCAATGAGATGCCGGAGAAAAGTCGCTCCCAGAATTCTGGTGGCGGCGGTAGGACTCGAACCTACGACCTACGGATTATGAGATGTCCTTTCCGAAAGGCCGCCACTTGGATTCAACAACTTGCTTTCGGAGTAGGTGATTTAAGTTGGGATCGTATACATACGGTCGGTGGTTAACTGGCAACACATCTGGCAACACATTTTGGGTCTCATTCGACAGTTACGAAACCTTGCCTAGGACGCCGAGAAAACAGCACTAAAATTCTCCTTACGCGAGTTATGCTGATCTCAGTATGCCACGCGGTTCTCACCTCAAAACGGGCATCACGGATCGTCACCGCCAAGTGGCGAAGGGGATTTTGTTAGAGGGTAAGCCGATCCGCACAGCACTTCTGGAAGCCGGATATTCCCGAGCGAGCGCTAATCAAGGAATGGCTCGGATTAAGCGCTCCGTTCCGCTTGCAACCGCTTATGCACAAGAGATCGAACGCCTAAAAAAGTTACCCGTCCCTCCGGCAGAGGTACGCGCTCAAATTGTCCGAGCCAAATTGCTTGAGAATTTGCGGAACAATCGGGACAACGCAGTGCAGAGCCTAAAACTATTGGGTCAGGACCGTGAATTGTCGCTCTGGCAGCCTGAGAGTACGCAGGGCGTGATTGTAATACAGCTTCCCAAAGACCTTCCCGAAGACGCCTAGGTACGACTCGGACAGCCGGGAAAGTAGTTGGTGAAATGGCGATTTTGCAACAATCACACTGCCTAATACTTCAGTTGCGCTGCTACTTCCTGCAACGCAGCTTCATATTGCAATCTGTCGAACCGGAACGGCCCCACGTCCCTGTAGCTGTCCAGCCGAGCGTTTTCGTAGTTGTTCTCGTAGCCGAAATCAGTCCAGAGCACCTTCGAGCCCTCAGTCTTAACCGAAAGGCTTATCACACCGCAGCCCACGTCTTCGTAGCACTCAGAGCAGACGAATAGGGAGCGGCGGTTATCAGGAAGTTCGGAGTCGATTCTCAGCATCAATCGTTCAAGTGCAAGCAAGCTCTGTGGCAAGAAATCAACACAGAGCACTGAAACCATGTCATGTGGTTTACCCAAACGCTCCCACATGGAAAAGCCGTTTACGATTACATCGAAGAACTTGCGCGGGGACTTGTAGCGTCCGTCCTTGAACCTTTCCCCTTGGCGAACGGCTTCAGCAAAACTCAATGTCGCGTCCATAGATGCAGTTCCTGAGTTTACAGGGTGCTTTCGCGTGTACTGCGCCGATAGGTATTCTAAACAGGCAATTTCACCAACTACCTGGGCCGGGCAGGTCAGTCTGTGAGGAGTAGTTGGTGAAATGGCGATATTTCGCCAACTAATCGCCAACCGTACGGAATCGTCTCACGGGGCTTGCGTTCGTTACTCATATCGCTGAGAATGCATCGCTTATGGACCGCCCCAAAGGTCTGGGTCTGACAACCATCCTGATGGCCCTTTGCAACGTATCGATTTTGGCCACTATCAAACCCGGAAGACCCCCCTACACCCAGCGAATGTGGCTGTTTTTTACCTTCTGTATTTGCATCGGGTATCTGTTCATTTGGTTTTACTGGAAGGGCAAAAATTGGGCCAGAATCGCTGTTCTGCTGGTCTCGTTCACCAGCGTCCTCAATCCTTTCAGTTGGAATAACATATCGTTATCCCCTGCGCTTCGGACAACACCGGCTCGCATTGTACTTGTGGCGAGAGGGGTTCTCGGTGCGGCTCTTTTGTATTGGCTGAATACAGGTCCAGTTGTCGATTTCTTCAAGCGAGACCGGGTTGTAGTGCCGCCTCAGTTCCGAGGATAGTTCTCGGGGGGCCGTAACAGGCAGTACCCGGCGAACCCGAATAGCGTCCCGGTGGCTGGTGTAACGGCGATGTTACGCCAACTACCGTACTGGCGTGCAGGTAAGCCGTTCGTCGCCTGCCCGCATCTTGCACAACCACACGCTGAGGAGGTCTATGCGCCCGTCGATCCTACCTTGATACCTCACGGTCAATTTGTGGAGGTCTCTCACTTTATCGCGGTAGGCTTGAATGTATGGCGAATTGATGCCCCCGAAAAAAGGCAGACTGTCAGTGGGACTAGGACAAAGAAGTTCTGACGAACGTCCATAGGAACTGCACATCCGTGTTTCGCCGTCAATCCAATTGCCTTGAAGGCGAACGTCAGTCAGTTGTTCTGTTGGAAAGACTCGATACCAGTAATCAGCTGCGACCCGACGGTCTTGATAGTAGAAAATTAGTGCGGACAGAGCGACAGCAACTGTGGCTACTGTCACGACCTTCGTCTTGGTTTGCACACGACACTCTAACTTGAAATCGGGTCAATTCAAACAAACCACTAGACCCAGAGACGTTGACTGTTGTTAACAGGCGTTCTCACAAGCTTGCGCCGTTTGTTCGCCACCTTCCGGGTCAATGAGTGTAATGGCGATTTTGCAACGGTCATAAACGCCACCCCGACGATTGACCTGTCGAGGTGGTTGTTAGCGGGTGTTTCCTAGTTTTTGACTGTCATCGCGTCGGAGTTTACTGCCTTCTTACCTGTCACCCCTTCCAGTGCGGCAAGGACACCCCGGTAATTGTCTTTGTCGCACTGCATCGCAAACCCACCCTTTTTTTCGCCATCGGCCCAAGTCATACCCACATAGTGCTTTTTCGACTTCGTGAGGGCCATCAATGCACCGATCCCGAGGCTGAAAACAGCGAGCCCGATCGCAGCGCCAATACGGCGGTGAACGTCTTGTCCATAACTGATTTCGGTGACAGCCGACGCAGGGATCACTGCGACGTCTGTTTTGTCCTTCACCAGCCGAATGTTGGTTGAATCGATGAAGATTTTCACATCACTATCAGCTTTAACTGTCGATAAGGATCCACCGTCATATCTCACCTTGTATCCGTTGCTCGATTCAGCAGCAAACACCGCAACGGGGATCGTGACGCATAAGAGAACAGCCAGAGCACACTTCATGCACACCTCTCAAGAGAAGTTGTTGTTGGGGCTAATTTTTCTAGGGGGTGACCACAATATATCGTGACACGACAATGTCATGTCAATAACAAAAGCTGTTCTAGATTACGTTAGTAAGGGGCGTGTCCCCGCCCCTTCGAGTGAACGCGCTATGCGTACGGATAACTTGGGAAGAGAAAGGCAATGGCAAGACTGGAACCACTAACAAGGAGCGGCACGGCCTCGTCCAACTGTTGTTAACAGGCGATTACACCAACAACTGGGAACAGGCCGGGCCGGGCAAAGGTAACTTGTGGCGCGGGAGATCGGTTGGCAAAATGTTGAGTGGGTTACGGCTAGTGCCTGTGTTGGCAATCTAACTAAGCCAAGGATATACATGATGAAGATCGCTTGTGTCATTTTGATGATGGTATGTTCGATCGCCGCGTTCGCTAAGGAGAAGGAGACAATCCAGATCGAAGTGGTTGGAACTGATGCTTGGCAGAGAGACGTCGCCATTCACCACGCGGCCACCAGCGGTACTGCGAACACCAATTGCAACACTAACGGGGACATTAACGCGACGACTTATGGCGACAACACGTATGGCAGCGTCAATTCAACAACGAACTGCACAACCACCACAACGCCAGGAACACCTGCCTATACCACTCATTACGCCATTCAGCAGCAGTCAGTTCACGCTATCGTGAACGGCCAGCATGTAACTCTGTGGTGTCAAGTAGGGTTCCGCAAGTGCGCTGGTCTTCAGCCAGGTACGTACACTGCTGAAATCGATGGCGATAAGGCGTTGAAGATATATGTTTACAGCCTCACCTCTCACAAACTGATGGGAAAAATGAAATACCGCGTGGCAGGAAGCTGGTGAGTTCAAGAGCGAACAGAGGCAACGACGACCGAGTCTCGCGCCCTTTGACTCATTCAGCAGCAGTTTAGCGGTTTCATTCTTCTTTAACACACATTGGGTCGTGGTACGCATCCCAGAAGCCGTCTGTTCGTGGCGATCCTTCTAGAGTCTCCTCGAAGTTCTCTGGCAGCTGCACCACAATCACATTGTTCTGGTACTCGCTTTGGTAGAGATTCAGTTCCTTGTCGAGTCCCGCCAATTTGCAACTAGCCACTGCTGCATCCTTGCCTGTCACGATGTTCTTTGTCAGTCGCCATCGAATCAGCTTGGCTCGTTCCGTTGCACCGGGCAGACCATCGGTCTCGATGATGACGGCCGAACGCAGCGAACGTGCCCGGAAAGCCGTCGAGGCACGAGAAAAAAAACGGAAGCAAGGAAAGGGGAGCAAATGAAGAGACCGAGAGGCAGTGGAAGCATTTTCAGCATGAGAGGAACATCCATTCTGTGGCTCAAGTACTACAAGAACGGTGTAGCGGTACGGGAATCGAGCGGCTTCACAGAACGAAAAAAAGCGGAAAGGCTCCTGCGCAAACGCTTGGGAGAGATTTCTGAGGGAACATACATCGGCCCCAATCTAGAAAGGGTTCTCGTCAGCGAACTAGCGGATGACATGCTGAGGGACTACAGGACGAATGCGCGCAAGTCCATTGGCGACCTTGAAGCACGGTGGAAGCTACATCTAAAACCATTCTTCGGCAACATGCGGGCCGTGGAGGTTACAAGCTCGCTCGTGGCTAAGTACGTCGATCTCCGACAAGAGGAAGGCGCACAGAACGGAACATGCAATCGCGAACTGGCTGCATTGAAACGGATGTTCACGCTTGCGTTACGATCGTCGAAAGTCAAAGCTGTCCCCTACATCGCGATGCTTGCCGAGAACAATGTTCGAACTGGTTTCCTCGAAACGAGTCAGCATGTCAAGCTTGCTGCCGAGTGCGGAAAGATTGGACTGTGGCTACGAGCAATTTTCGAGGTCGGATACACCTTCGGTTGGCGTCACGAGGAAGTCGTATCGATGCGTGTGCGTCAAGTGGATTTCCTCGCCAACACGATTCGATTGGACCCTGGAACAACGAAGAACAATGATGGCCGTGAAGTGACAATGACTCAACCAGTCCGCGAGTTGTTGATTCAGTCGATGATTGGCAAGAAACCAGACGACTGCCTGTTCTCAAGAGCGAACGGTAATTCGGTTTCCGATTTTCGCGGGAGCTGGGCGAAGGCATGCAAGGGTGCTGGCGTTTCTGGTTTGCTATTTCACGATTTGCGTCGCACCGCTGTACGCAACATGGTGTTGGCGGGGATACCTGAACGGGTGGCGATGAAAATCAGCGGCCACAAGACACGAAGCATCTTCGATCGCTACCACATAGTTTCGCAATCAGACATCGCCGAAGCTATGCAGAAGCTCGAAGTCGAGCAACATCGCGTGAATGCTCTGGCTGCCCAGTCTAGTGAGTTCGGGCAGAGTTTTGGGCAGAGTGACCAGAAAACCCGTACTTCCAATGCGACGGTTTCCCCTACCTTAACCGTCGCGAACTAGTTGTCCTTGAATGGGTTGGAGCTTGGTGCCGGGAGGGGGAGTCGAACCCCCAAGATCCGAAGATCGGCGGATTTTGAGTCCGCTGCGTCTGCCAGTTCCGCCATCCCGGCTTGATTCACTAGCTACTATGCTACAACAATCTTCTACGGACGGAACACCAACTCGCTCGTCGGCTGCCGATTCACTCGCCCAGCTTGGCTAATCCGTGAAGCAGCAGTATCGCACAGGCGCTGCCTCGCCCCCAACTCGTGCCGGGCAAGATAGGTGTGGCGCAGATTGTACGCCCCCCTATTCATTCGGACGAAGCTCATCGGAAACGTGCTGCATCGCGGTAACGTCGGGACAGTTCTTCGAGAAAGCTTTCAGGGGATGGACGATCCGCTGCGGCTACGTTTAAGCGGGTTCCGATGCGGTCCGCAATGCTGATGGCAGTCTTCTCACGCTGATCGTAAGGAAGGTCGAGGCGTCGATTTAAAAATGTTTCGATCAGCTGGAACTCTTGCGGTGTCATTGCGGCTACGACGTCGACCACGGAAGCATCAGTCGTCGTACTTTGCTGGCTATACCAGTAAGAATCGCCCTGCTCCTGAAGTTCGTGCACGACCACGGTCCCGGCGACCATGTCGCCAAGGCGTCGATTTCGTTTGTCAACCGCGATTGCCACCGCGCCCACGACATATCCTAGCTGCGAGTCGACGGCTCGCAGAAAATTACGTGCAATCGCCTCGAACACGTTGATAGGTCTGCCGCTGTTAGTAATGACTCGGATATGCGCCTGTCGCTTACCGGGCGTTTGTCCATTCCAGAAAACTTCAAACAGCGCAAAATATCCCCAATATAAGCAAAACATTACGGAAATAATAAGAGCCGTCATCCATTTTCCTGCAGCCGCCCAATGGCGAAATAAGTCAGGAGAGATAAGCTCCATGAGAACACTCACAATAATGACGACGATGGCCTGGATTAAGGAATCGACGAGTAGTGCCAGCCCGCGGCTCCCCAAACCGGCGAGTGGAAATTCCAAATCAATCTGCTCAGGCGTTTCGATGGTAAGCTTCTCAATCGGATCCAACGTATGATCTCCGTTTCCTGGCTGAAGAAGCGACAACCGTATTGGACACGTCTCGAAACCTTGCTGGCGATTGTTAAGGAACATGGCCTCCCAGCTTTAGGCCGCGATGAACTGCGCGAGCTCGGACTCTTGTATCGGCAGACTGCCACCGATCTTTCCGCCGTGCGGGGCGACAGCAGCAGTGTGCAACAGTCCCGATACCTCAATCAACTGCTTGGCCGCACCCACAACATTATCTATTCTGGACAAAAGAAAACACTGACTGGGATTGTGCAATTCTTTTGGAATGAATACCCAATAATTTTTCGCCAGTATCTCGGCTACACACTGACCGCAGCCGGCATTTTCGCCCTTGGTGCACTGGCTGGGCTGTTTGTCACCCTGTCCAATCCCGACTTCATGAGGGAATTCCTTGGCCCTCACATGGTGAGCACGATAGAAAAGCATGAGATGTGGACGCATTCGGTAGTTGCGGCTGCACCTCAGACATCAAGCTTCATCATGACTAATAACATGACCGTCTCTTTTCTGACTTTCGCCGGAGGTATTACAGGCGGGCTGTGGACTCTGTTCCAACTCTTTTTTAACGGCATGATGATCGGTGTAATTGGGGTGGCATGCGGCCTGAACGACATGAGCGTAAAGCTATGGAGCTTCGTTGCGCCACACGGTGTATTGGAGTTACCTGCCATTTTCATAGCAGGTGGCGCAGGGCTGCGATTGGCGCAGGCATTGTTGTTCCCGGGCACTCTGTCGCGACGTGATTCGCTGGCGGTTGGTGGAAACGAAGCAGTTCGGCTGCTGGTGGGAGTGATCCCGATGTTGATTATAGCGGGCATGATCGAGGGATTTTTTTCACCATCTTCGGTGCCGGCCGCATTCAAATTCGGGCTGGCAGCGGTCCTTTTCATCCTGTTTGTCGCGTATGTTGTTCGAGGAGGTCGGGCACCTGGCTCAGAAAAAGTTGATATCGGCATCCGCGCATTCAAAACGGCTTCTTAGACGCCACACAGAACCGTGCCGACCGCAACATTTTTGCCAGTCGGCAGTTTTCCCCACACTGTCCCTAGATCAGATTTCGCTCTTTAACCGACAGATATTGGTTGAGCAAGGCCGTGGAAAGCTGGTGCGGGGCAACCTCGAGGCACAATGCACCATGTTCGCGGAGTCGACCGAGAAGTACTTCACGCCGAAACACCATCTCCTGCGCGGCTACGGTTTCATACATCTGCTGGGAATTCACCGGTTCGATCGCCGCTTGACGATTCACTTCTGGCTGGGCAATCACGATAAAGATGACAAGGTGACGGGACAGCAGTTGGCCTGCGGCATCGATAACTTCGGGCGTCATCGCTGTCTCGGCGAGATCTGTGATCCAGATAACGAGCCCTCGCTGCTTTTGCATCGACAGCAGCGTGGCAGCAGCGCGGATATGGTCGGCTTCAGGCGCTTCGACGCGAATAACAGCCAGCTGTTCTACGAGGTGACGCAGCTGCGCCGCGCCGCGGCCCGGAAGAACACGCTGGTTGAGTGCACGGCCATATGCAAGAAGCCCCACGCGATCTTCGGAGTGGAGCGCCAACTGCGAGAGGACAAGAGCGGCGTCCACGGCGCGATCAAGTTTGCTGTACCCTTCGCTTCGAGTATTCATCAGGCGGCCGCAGTCCAAAACGAGCCACACCGCCTGACTTCGTTCGACTCGATACGTTTTAGCAACGGCCTTTCCACGCCGGGCAGTAGCTGTCCAACAGATGTTGCGGATCTCGTCGCCCTCACGATAGTCACGAAGGCTCTCGAAGTCTGAGCCCGTGCCACGCAGCCTCATGAGTCGCATCTGCAACTCGATCTGCCGGCTGCGCGCCAGATAGATCATGTGTTTACCAGCGTGCTCGAAGTTTGGATACACGCGAACTGTCTGCTGCAGATCAGCCAAAGCCCACCGTTCCGCAATGTCTAGGGATGATCGATACCTGAGATAGACGCGCCCGACACGAACGTCACCACGCTCGCCCGGGATAAATTGTTGCGTAATACCCTCGGTGGCACCGGAAGGCACAATCGCGGTTAACCAACGGAGACGGTGCCATGGTGAAGGCATGAGTTCATCCATAACATCGATCCGCAGGTCGCGACTCGTTGGATTGCTTACAGAGATCGTCACGTCCGAAGCGCCTCTGATTGAGAGTGTTTCGTGCCAATGGCGCTTCACTCTGAGTTTGGAAGCGACCGGCAGACGAAACAGGTCCCATAGAAACGCGAGAAACAGAACAACGTCCCAAATTACGAGCGCATAAAAATATGTCGGATTCCAGAGTGCTGGAATCAGCCAAGCGAGACCGGCCCCGGCCAACAAGAACAACCGGGAACCAATTCCGATTCCGAGACGGCCATGGCGCTTTGCTGGCGCCTCCAAAGGCGAAGGCGCCAGTGGTCGGGGCACACTCATTTCGGGACCTCAACCGCGGCGAGCACATCGCTTAACACACGGTCCGTATCGAAGCCTTCCAATTCGGCTTCCGGCCGCAACATCAGACGATGGCGTAGCGCAGGGAGCACGGCGGCTTTTACGTCATCTGGGATTACATAATCCCGATCACTGAGTGCCGCTAACGCTTTCGCTACAAGCATCAGGCTGATTGCCGCCCGTGGGCTGGCACCGAGCGAGACAGAAGGCCAATTGCGGGTGCGTCGCGCGATGTCGCTGATATAGCGAATCACAGATGGTTCCAGTTTTAACTCGCGTAACTCACGGCGGGCGCGCTGAAGTACATCGCTCTCGAGGCTGTTGATTTCAACCTGAGTTGAGTCGACCAGAGCGGATTGGCCATTGTGCTTCTCAAGGATGGCTATCTCTTCTTCGGCGGTGGGATAGTTGATCTTGATTTTCAAAAGAAAACGATCCAGTTGCGCCTCGGGCAGTGGATAGGTGCCTTCGAATTCAACGGGATTTTGAGTTGCCAAAACCGTGAACGTTTCCGACAGCGGATGCCGCTCCCCATCAATCGTGACCTGTCGCTCTTCCATCGATTCGAGCAGAGCCGCCTGCGTGCGGGGCGGCATGCGATTGATTTCATCAACCAGCAACAGATCTGTGAACATCGGGCCCCTGTGAAGAGTGAATGTGCCAGTGGCAATGTTCAGCACATTGGTACCGAGCAAGTCAGCCGGCATCAGGTCAGACGTGCACTGCACGCGCTGGAAACCTGCATTCAGAGTGCGCGCCAGAGTCTTCACACTCAGAGTCTTCGCAAGCCCAGGGACGCCTTCGATAAGGGCGTGACCTCCACAGAGCAGCGCGATGAGAGCGCCGTCGATCAGGTCGCTTTGGCCGACGATGATTTTCGCAAGCTCAGTGCGGCCATGCGTTAC
>Ga0070689_100003763_pt1 | contig 10154 bp, 5 predicted proteins | sample KBSS23HmetaG_FD_64669 | JGI IMG/M metagenome (GOLD analysis project Ga0070689, IMG submission 64669) | Switchgrass rhizosphere microbial communities from Kellogg Biological Station, Michigan, USA - KBS S2-3H metaG | ecosystem: Host-associated > Plants > Roots > Rhizosphere ... | reverse complement strand
GTCGCCGGAGCGAACAACAGCACGGAAGGATTGAATAAAGGCTACACTCACGGATTTGTGATGACGTTCACTGACGCCTCCGCACGCGACGCTTATATTCCACATCCCGAACACGAGCGGGTCAAAGCGTTCGTCTTGCCTCTTATCCAGGAAGTCGTTGTGTTTGACTTCGAAGTGTAGCGCTGTCCGGATCGAAGTGTCGCATGCACTACGTTCCATTCGGATTCACGGAAAACCCCATGCCTCTCGAGTGCGGATCGGTCAATGAATCCCTGTTCCCCTCTCAGGAAATGACTTGCCGGATCGAGATCAAGTAACCTCCGTCCCCGGTCCGTATCTGTTTACCGTAGCGGCGGGCATCCTGCCCGGCGGATTCTCGTGTGGGCTCCGCTGTCACTTCCGCGTTCAGAGTACCGTTCCGGGCGGCAAGATGCCGCCCTCTACGGCAGCCAAGATGGCTGCCGCTACAGTCGCAAGGCGACGCTAACCATGTCACGTATCCCGTTCGCGGCGGGTTATCCGTCCCGAAGAGATCGCCCGTTTCCAAAGCGTCTCGGTCTGCCCACGCGCTGCGGACGGGGACCGTCCGTATGTGTTTAGCCTAGCGCAGAGTTGCTCTCTATCAGTATCTCCCGAAATCGTCGCGCGCCGCGACGATTTTTCTCCCAAGGAACATCCAACGTCGAACATCGAACATCGAACATCGAACGCCGAACCGCCAAGCGCTTGCGGCATTGGATGTTCGATCTTCGGGGTTCAGAGTTCGATGTTTGGTTACCGCTTCGCCGCGCCGTGCGTCGTCGCAGATTTCTAAGGATTTGCTGTTAAAATTGGTCACTTTGTGTATTGTGCGGCGTGGGCAGCGGCCTTATCTTAGCGTTCGATCACTCAAACAGAATCGTCGCAGGAAATATTTGGTCAAAGCTGAGTGGGAAGATCGGACGGTGGCAATGGGGCAGCGGATGTAAACGTATGAAGAGTCGAATATTAACGAGCCTGACGCTGACCGCAATCCTCATCCTCCCGCAAGCCCGCGCCGCGCAGAACGCCGCGGCGAACAAGCCCGCTCCGCCTCCCCGTCCGGCGCTGCCGCCTCTGCGCTCACTGAAGATCGAACCGGCCTCACTGACTCTGGATGACGGCCGCGACGAGCGGCGTGTCCTGGTGTGGGGCGAATCGGCCTCCGGTCAGCGATTCGATGTGACCGATGAGGCCGTGTTTAAAACCGAGTCGCCCGCCATCGAGATTGACAACTCCGGCTATATTCGACCCAAGAGGCTGGGCAACGCGGATATGACCATTTCGATCGGCCCGCTGAAATCGCAGCTTTCCGTGACCGTCAAGGATACGGCGATTCCCGAGATCCATTTTGTGCGGGATGTTCAGCCCGTTCTCAGCAAACTCGGTTGCAATGCGGGGACCTGTCACGGCGCGGCGAAAGGCAAGAACGGCTTCAAACTTTCGCTGCGTGGCTACGATCCCGAATACGATTACCAGGCGCTCATCAACGATCTGTCGGGCCGACGCTTCAACCGCGTGAACGTGGAGGAAAGTCTAATGTTGCTGAAACCGACCGCCGAAGTTCCCCATGAAGGCCGGCAACCGCTCAAGCCCGGTTCGCGGGAGTACCACATCCTCAGCCGGTGGATCGCCGAGGGAACAAAATTTGAAGACCCGGCCGCGAACCGGCCGCAGTCGATTGAGGTGTTGCCTTCAGAGGTTGAACTCGACCTGGCCGGCCGTTCGCAACACCTGCTCGTGTTGGCGCATTATCCCGACGGCAGCGTCCGTGAGGTCACGCGGGACGCCATCCTCAGCAGCAACAACGGCGATGTCGCCGAAGTGAAAGAAGGAGTGGTCACCGGCATCCGGCGCGGTGAAGCCGCCGTGCTCGTGCGTTACGAAGGCTGCTATGCGACCAAGTTGATCACGGTCATGGGCGACCGGACAGGTTACAAATGGAAAGAGATGGCCCAACACAATTACATCGATCAGTTCGTTGACGCGAAATTGAAGAAGATGAAAGCCCTCCCGTCCGAGCTTTGCAACGACGCCGAATTCATCCGGCGTGTTTCATTGGATTTGACCGGGCTGCCACCGACGCCGGAGCGCGTGCGGGCTTTTCTGTCCGACAACTCCGGCATGAAGGAGAAGCGCGAAAAACTGATCGACCAACTGCTGGCCAGCGATGAATACAACGAATTCTGGGCCAACAAATGGGCTGATTTGCTCCAGTGCAACAGCGAAAACCTGGGCCAGAAGGGCGTTTGGGTGTTCCATGACTGGATCAAACAATCCCTGGCGCGCAACAAGCCCTACGACAAATTCGTCCGGGAGTTGCTGCTCGCCGAAGGAAGCGCTTATCTGAATCCCGAGGTAAACTATTACCGCGCCTTGCGGGATCCGGGCAAAATCACCGAGGACGTGAGCCAGACGTTTCTGGGTGTTCGCTTCAACTGCAACAAGTGCCACGATCATCCGTTCGAAAAATGGACGCAAAAACAGTACTACCAGTTCGGCGCCTATTTCGCCCGCGTCGCCATCAAACGCGGTTCGCTGGGCAAGGAGTCCATCCGCAATTTTACCGGCGATCTGATGCAGGTTCCCGGCGAGGAAATCGTCTATCTGAAGGACGATGGCGAAGTTCAGAATCCCCGGACCGGCATGGATGTTCACCCCAAAGTCCCGGTGGGCGAGGCGGCGGAACCGGCGAAGGACGGGGATCGTCGAACGGCGTTTGTCAACTGGCTTGCCTCCAAGGATAATCCTTACTTCGCCGAAGCCATGGCCAACCGCACGTGGAGTTATTTCTTCGGGCGCGGCATCATTGATCCGGTGGATGACATCCGCGGCAGCAATCCGCCCAGCAATCCTGAGTTGCTCGATGCGCTCAGGGACGACTTTGTGCAGAGCCGATTCGATGTGCGCCATCTCATGCGCAACATCTGCCTTTCCCGGACTTATCAGCTCTCGATCAACAAGAACAAATGGAACGAGGACGACACTGTCAATTTCTCGCACGCGATCCCTCGTCGTTTGAGCGCGGAACAGATGCTCGACGCCATCGCGATCGCGACCGGGGACCGCCCGAAGTTCACAGGATTGCCTGCCGGCATGAGGTCGGTTGAATTGCCGGACGGGATCGTGGCCGGAAACGATTTCCTTTCATTGTTTGGCCGGCCGAAACGGCAGTCCGCCTGCGAATGCGAACGGACCAGCAACGTGACGCTGGCCCACGCGTTGAACTTGATCAACGGGACGACCATTAGTGACAGCCTTAGCGCACCGGCTAATCGGATCGCCAAAATCGTCGAGGGCGAGAAGGACGACCAGAAGGTGGTCGAAGACATTTACTACTCGGTCTTGAACCGGCCGCCGACGGACAAGGAACTCGCGACGGTCGATTTCTCCACCGGATCGCGCCTGGAGGTCGCGCAAGACCTCACCTGGGCATTGATGAACAGCCCTTCGTTTTTGTTTAACCGATAAGGAGCCGCGTTATGAAACTTTGCTACGAGTTCTACGATATACCCGAACTGGCTAACCTGCCCGTCGCCGAAGCGGCGAAGCGTTGGAGGGACTTTACTAGGAAAGATGTTTTGTCCTATTTTGCGGGGCTGATTATTTTGGTTCCGCTGATCCTGCTCAGTTTCGCTGCAATTCGTTTGCTGCTCGGCCAACCCGGAAGCAGTATCTCGATGTTTACCGCAGCTCTGGTAGGAGGACTGTTGAGTCAGCCTCTCGTGCGACTCATTCAGATCGCCAGATTTCGGCGAGTTTCAGAGAAAACCAATTAGCGAACGGAGAAAACTATGCTCTCAATCCCTGGAAAACCTGGTTGCACGTGCGACGGCTGGAGCCGTCGCGAGTTCATGCGAGTCGGCGGCGCCGGTTTGTTCGGCGTCGCGCTCGGCGACATTTTGCGGATGCAGGCGCTGGGTTCGGAATCGGCGGCTGATGCCGCCAAAACCAAGGCCGGGTGGGGCAAGGCCAAATCGGTCATTCTGATCTTCCTGCAAGGCGGACCTAGCCACATTGACATCTGGGACCCGAAACCGGAAGCGCCATCGAATGTCCGCGGTGAATTCAAAACGCTGCGTTCGAAAGTCCCGGGGATCTGGCTGAGCGAAGTGATGCCCAAGCTGGCCGAGCAAATGGACAAGGCCACTCTGATCCGCTCGGTAAGTTATACGCCTGCGGGGTTGTTCAATCACACCGCGGCTATCTACCAGATGATGACAGGTTACACGCCGGACCGCGTTTCGCCGTCGGGCCAGCTCGAGCCGCCCGCGCCGAATGATTTTCCGCACGCCGGCTCGCAGATCATCCGGCTCAAACCTTTGGATGGGCCGATGCTGCCGTTCGTGATGCTCCCGCGCCCCTTGCAGGAGAGCAACGTGATCGGGAAAGGCGGAACCGCCGGTTTCCTCGGACCGGCCTTTGATCCCTATTACTTTTATCAGGACCCGGCCGGAGAGGTAAAACTGGACGATCTCTCGCTGCGCGAAGGCATCTCGAAGGAACGGATGGAACGGCGCGCCACGCTGCTTAAAAAAGTCGAAGAAGCCATGCCGGAAATGGAAAAAGCGGTTTCCAGTTACGCGCTGGACAAATATTACCAAAAGGCGTTCGACCTGGTTTTGTCCGGCCGCGCCCGCAACGCGTTCGATCTGGCCCAGGAACCGGACAAGGTGCGCGATAAGTATGGCCGGCACACCTTCGGCCAGGGCTGTTTGATGGCACGCCGGCTCATCGAAGCCGGCACGCGTTTCGTGCAAATGAACTGGCCTTCGGTCGCCAATGGCGATCCGAATACCACGGCCTGGGACACGCACGCGGCCAACTTCGGTCCGCTCCGCAATCTGCATTGTCCCAAACTCGATAGCGGGCTTTCCTCGCTGCTCGAGGAACTGGACGAACGCGGGCTGCTCAAAGAAACCCTGGTGATTGCCATCGGCGAATTTGGCCGTTCGCCGCGCCTTGGCGTGAGCACGTCGGGCAACTCCAATTCACCGGACGGCCGCGATCACTGGCCGTATTGTTACACGGGATTGATCGCCGGCGCGGGCATCCAGCGCGGCGCGCTCTACGGAAAATCCGACGCCACGGCCTCGTCGCCTGCGGAAAATCCCGTGCACCCGATGCAGATTCTCGCGACGGTTTATCACGCGCTGGGGATCGACCCACACACCATTGTCTATAATCATCTCAATCAGCCGCGTGAACTGGTCCAGGCCGAGCCGGTGCTGGGGCTGTTTGGTTAGAACGACGGTTGGATGGACTGAGTGTGTTGCACTTTCTTTCCCCCAGAAATCTTCCAGCGATGAGTGGTAGCCGCCGCGGTGAAGCGGCGGCTGATTTGACATCAACATCAGCCGCCGCTTCACAGCGACGGCTACTGCGTTCTTGGAAAATCCCCACGACTTCTTTTGTGCCATGCCTTGGGACCTTGAACCGTTCCGAATCCCCCTCACCCGTCCTTCGGACACCCTCTCCACCACTGGGGGAGAGGGATGGGGTGAGGGAGTGCCTCCGTTCATGGAAAGCTTCCTCGGTAACTGGGCGGGGGTGGGTCGGTGCATGCGAAGCTTCTCTTCGTCGATGCGCTTTCCTGGTGGCATTTTTCCATGCCCTTTTTGCCCATTCCCAGCCCGTTCCGAAAATCACATCCGTTTCACCCGATTGGGTGCAGCGCGGGGTCACCTCTACCGTAACTCTGGAAGGAGAAAACCTGTCGTATGTTGAGGGCTTCATTTTCAGCGGTGACGAGGGCTTGAGCGCGACGAACGCGCCGCCTCCCGTTTACAGCGCCAAGCTGGAAACCAGCCGAGGGGGGATCGTCCCGGACGACAATGATGAGAAAAAACTCCGGGTGAGTATCACGGTCTCGCCCGACGCGCCGTTGGGCGCGCGCGATTTGCGAGTGACGTCACCATCCGGTGTCTCGGAACCGGTCGTATTGAGCGTCGATTTTCTTCGCCAGGTCAGCGAGCTGGAACCCAACAACGATACCAACCACGCGCAGCAGGTGGACCTGCCTGTGGCGATCCATGGCGTCATCCATGAAGCCGCTGAGAGCGACTTTTTCCGGTTCAAGGCAAGCAAGGACCAGCGGTTGATTTTTGATGTGTTTGCGTTTCGCGCGGGTTCGCCTCTGGATTCCTCGCTGGCATTGCTGGATGCCGCAGGCAAGGAACTGAGCCGCAGCGAGGACGTCAATGGGCTGGATTCGCTGCTTGATTTCACGGTTCCCGAAGACGGCGAATACTTTCTGCAGTTGCGCGATTTCCGTTACCAGGGCGGCAAAGATTTCCGGTATCGGTTGGTCGCGGGTGAGCTGCCTTTTCTTGACGGCATTTTCCCGCTCGGCGGCCAGCGTGGCAAATCCATCGAGCTCTCGCTGCGCGGACGCAATCTCGACGGACTGTCCAGGATGAAACTGAGAATCCAACCCAATGCGCCGCTCGGCCAGCAGGAAATCCGCGCTCACACGGCCAAGGGCTATTCCAACCCGGCCTTGATCGACGTGGGCGAACTCCCTGAATTCACCGAAACGGAGCCGAACAATTCGACGACCAACGCGAACGCGATCACTCTGCCGGTCGTCATCAATGGCCGCATCGGCGGGGAAAGGGACGTGGACGAGTTCAAGTTCAAAGCCGGGAAGGACCAGACGTACATATTCGAGGTCGAAGCCAGCCGGTTTGGTTCCCCGCTCGATGCGGTGCTTTACCTCAGCGATTCGAAGGGAACGGTCATTCAGCAAAACGACGACGCCGTCGGCGCCGACGCCCGCATCGAAAGAAAGTTCGCTGAAGAGGGTGAATACTTTATCAGAATCCGCGACTTGCTCCAGCGCGGCGGCGACGACTTCGGTTACCGGCTTTCCGTTCGCCCTCCCAAGCCGGACTTCATCGTGAATTTTTCACCCGACACACCGCGGGTCGCCCGGGGAAGTTACACGATCGTGAATGTCGAAGCGCAGCGCCAGGCCGGTTTCGGCGGAGCGGTCGAGGCGTGGCTGGAGAATCTGCCGGCGGGCGTGACGGCGGAGCCGTTGTTGGTCCCACCGGATTCAGCGCTCAGTCCTCTGATCGTGTTGCACGCCGATGAAAACGCCCCGCTGGGGCATCATCGCATCAGGCTGGCCGCCAGCGGTGTCATCGGCGGACAGAAGGTGGTTCGCGAGGGCCGGCCGCAGGCGAACGGGCGGGCGGTGCGCGAAGCGTTTCTGACGGTGCTCGACAAGCCGGCGTTCACTCTGGAGCCAATCACGCTCAGCGCGCTCATGGAACAGAATCAATCCAGCGTTGTCGAGTTGCTGATTCATCGCCACAACGGGTTCACCGGCGACATTCAGATAACGGCGGAGGGGTTCTCCGCCGGCAAGGAACTCCTCACCCGCAATGTGGAACTGCAGCCGGTGACTCTGAAGGCGGCAGAGTCGCGCGCGACGTTGAATCTGAAGGCCAAACTCGATTCCGAGACCGGCACGCGGTTGATTCTGTTCAAGGCGGAGGCGAAAGTGGACGGCCAGACGAACGTGCAATTCAGCCGGCCTTTCCCGCTGACGATTAACCCCGTGCCGTTCACGCTGGCCAATTCGCTGCCACGCCTCACGCTCACCGCCATGCCGCCCGACAAAAAGTCTGCGGCCGGCGAGGCGGAGTTTTCTGTGAAGGCAAACCGGCGCGGCTGGTTCACCGACGACATCAGCCTCGCGGTCGAAGGGGTGCCGGAGGGCGTGCTCATCAATTCCACAAACATCGGCCGTGGAACCGGCGAAGCCGCTTTCAAGATTACCGCGAGCGACAAGGCGCCGGCGGGCAAGGACGTATCATTGACCGTTGTGGGAACGGCAAATATCAACGGGCGAGACTATAAGTTCCGCGGTTCGCCGGTTGTCGTGACCATCAATGCGCCCGCTGCGGAACCCGCCGGCGGCAGCGAGAAGGTCTCGGCGGAAAAGTAGAGTTTTTACGGTCAATTCAGGGCATGCGAATTATGAAGAAACTTTTGTTGGGCGCGGGGCTGTCTCTGGCTCTGCCAGGTTTGGCAGCCGATGCCAAACCGGTCAGCTACTATCATGACATGGTACCGATCTTAAAACGGAGCTGTACCGGCTGCCATCACCCGGCCAAGCTGAAGGGCGAACTGGACCTGACGACCTACGCGACATTTCAAAAAGGCGGAAAACACGGTCCCGCGTTCAAGACCGGGACGCCGCAGGAAAGCCGGGTCGTAGAGGAAATCAGCGGTGAAGAACCGAACATGCCCAAAGAAGGCGACCCGCTCACCAAAGATGAAGTGGCGTTGTTTGATCGGTGGATCAAGGAAGGCGCCAAGGACGACACCCCGCCCGAGGCGAACTCGTTCAAGCTCAGCGCGGCCCCGGTTTACGCCGTGTTGCCGGTCATTTCGTGCGTCGCATATTCGCCGGACGGCAACATTCTTGCCGTGTCCGGATATCACGAAGTGGTGCTGCACAAATACGACGGCTCGGGAATCATCGCCCGGCTCGTGGGCGAATCGCCGCGCATTGAATCCGTGGCTTTTTCACCGAATGGTAAGTTGGTGGCCATCAGCGGCGGCGCGCCGGCGAGATTCGGTGAAATTCAATTCTGGGACGCGGAATCATACAAAGAGCTGCAATCCTTCAAAGTCGCCAATGATTCGGTGTTCGGCGTTTCTTTCTCGCCCGATGGCGAGCGGCTCGCTTTTGGGTGCGAGGACAAAACCGTCCGGGTCATTTCGGTCAACGATGGCAAGGAATTGATGAAGTTCGACAATCACAGCGACTGGGTGCTGGCCACGGCTTTCACGGTGGATGGCAAACGGCTGTTGAGCGGCAGCCGCGATCGGGCGATGAAACTCATCAACGTCGCCAACGGCCAGTTCATCGACGACATCAACAAACTGCTCGAAAGCGTGCTGTGCATGGCGCGGAATCCAAAAGAGGACCTGGTGGCTTATGGCGGTGATCTCGGCGTGGCGCGCATTTACAAAATTTCCGATAACCAGGGCCGCACCGCGGCGAACAACGACGTGAATCTGGTGCGCGAGTTCGAACGGCAACCGGGACCGGTCTGTTCCATCGCCTACAGTCCGGACGGAACCTCGATCGCCGTGGGCAACATGAACGGCGAAGTGCGCATCTACAAAACGGGCGACGGCTCGCGCCTGGCAACGTTGAAGGAGAACAAAGGCGCCGTGTTCGCTCTCAAGTTTCATCCGACGAAAAACCAGCTCGTGACGGGCGGTTACGACGGCAAAGTCCGCATCTTTGAAATGCCGGAGGGCAAATTGTTGACCGCCTTCAATCCGGTGCCGATCAAGGAAGACGAAAAGGTGGCGACCGCGTCCTCGGGTTCGCACTGATTTTCTTCGGTTCGCCCGCGATTCGACCCGTACAGAGCACCGGGTTGTTCACCCCACCTGCTTCCCGGAGTTTTACCCCATTCCCAATAGGGGCGATGCGGGTAATTCTACTCAACCATGAAAACATCCACATTTCTCGGCGTGCGCTACCCCATGCGGCTACTGAACACGTTTCTTCTTTTGTTCCTCGTCGTTGGGGCAAGCTCTCGCCCCAAAACCGTGGCGCGCGCGCCCCGCGTTTACATCGACAAGGCGCTCCGCGCGCAGCTCGCAATAGACGGAGTCGCCAACCCACTCCAGGCGGTCGTGAACTTCGACCCTTCAGTCACGAGTCGTTCCGGACTGACCCGCGCGATCCATAACCTCGGCGTCGGAACGATAACATTCAAGCACCTCGACTCTATCGGCGTCCTCGCCAGCGCGAGCCAGATCAGCGCGATTGCAGGTCTCCGCGGCGTCAGCGGGATTTATCCGAACCGCCAGCTCAGGTTCTTTATGACGGAGCCGAATTCCTATATCGGCGCCGACACGGCCTGGAACTCGCTCGGCATTACCGGGAAAGGCGTCGGCGTGGCGGTTATCGATTCCGGAATCGACGGCGCGCACGCGGACCTGGCCTTTGGGCCTAAAACGGTCCAGAACGTGAAGATCCTTGTTGACCCGGCCGATGTTTTCAGCACAGCCGATGAACCGACAACGACACCTCTCTACCTGGAAGGGCTGGCGGACACGGATACCTCCTCCGGTCATGGAACCCACGTCGCCGGCATCGCCGC
>Ga0070689_100003761_pt1 | contig 10159 bp, 7 predicted proteins | sample KBSS23HmetaG_FD_64669 | JGI IMG/M metagenome (GOLD analysis project Ga0070689, IMG submission 64669) | Switchgrass rhizosphere microbial communities from Kellogg Biological Station, Michigan, USA - KBS S2-3H metaG | ecosystem: Host-associated > Plants > Roots > Rhizosphere ... | reverse complement strand
AATCCAGATAAAGAAAAACAAATAAGAGAAGACTTCGAAAGAGTATTGGAAGGCAAAAATGTAAAAGGGATCACAGAGAGAGCTTTAAAATATGATCTCACGATTCCTTTTGCAAGATTTGTGGCAATGAATCATAACCAGCTTACATTTCCATTTAAGCGTTACCAGTTACAACCCGTATGGCGTGCAGACAGACCCCAAAAAGGCAGGTATCGTGAATTTTATCAATGCGATGCAGATGTAGTAGGAAGTAATTCAGTATTAAATGAAGTTGAACTTACATTGATCTACCACCAGGTTTTTGTACAATTAGGAATTAAGAATTATGAACTAAAGATCAATCACCGAAAAATCCTTACGGCACTTGCAGAGTTATGCGGCGGTGCAGAAAAAATGAATGCAATCGCCATCGCCATAGATAAATTGGATAAAATTGGTTTAGAAAAAGTAAAAGATGAATTGAAGCAAAAAGGAATAAATGAAAAACAACTTGCATTAATTGAAAAATACCTAAGCATTAGCGGAAGCAATGCTGAAAAAATAGATCAATTAAGCGACCTCATCGGTTCAACAGAATCAGGAAAGAAAGGAATTGATGAAATAAAAGAGATCTTCGGAAACTTTCATCTATCATCTATCAATTATCATCTTGACCCTACTCTTGCCCGGGGTCTTAATTATTATACAGGTATCATCTTCGAGGCAAAAGCTCCGGCTGAAGTAAAGATCGGCAGTATCGGCGGTGGTGGTAGATATGATGATCTAACGGGTTTGTTTGGCGTTCCCAATATTCCCGGTGTAGGAATTTCGTTTGGTGTAGATCGCATCTATGATGTAATGGAAGAACTGAATCTATTTCCTGCTGATGTGCATGTAGGCACGCAGGTTTTGTTTTTTAATTTAGGAGAAAATGAAAGTAACGCTGCATTCAGTTTAATGCAACAATTGAGAAACAAAAATATTCGTTGTGAACTTTACCATGAAAGTGTAAAATTTGACAAGCAATTCAAATACGCTGAAAAGAAAAATATTCCTTACGCTGTTATCATCGGCAGCAAAGAATTGGAAGAACAAACCTGCACAATAAAAAACCTGCTACAGAGTAGTCAACAAACTATTCCGCAGCAGGGGTTACTCAACTATAATTTCTGATCACTTTTTTACCAGCAAATCCCGATTAGGACGCAAGTAATAAGTGAATGACCATGCGCCACTGCTTTGTTTTTGCCCGTCTAACACATAGCCTTGTGCTTCAATGTGAACGGCATTTACTTTTTTATCTTCTCCTCTTTTGAATACTGCCACTCCGCTAAATTCAACAATCGTGAATGAATCTCTTCCCAAATCTGTAAGATTGGAGGAACCTGCAGCAGAAGTCATAGTTAACGCTTCTCCGGATAAAGCAACAGTTACATCAGGCACTACACTACCTTCAGGAAAAACATACCTGCCGACAAAATCAGACGGTGGTGGTTTAGGAGCAGGATCTGATTGGGCATAAGCACTTATAATAAATATTGATGACAGGATGGATAAGATAATTTTTTTCATAGCTGATGTTTTTAATTTCAAGAGAAAATTAGGTTTTATTTTTTAGATAAAAAAAGGCTACAAAAAGTAGCCTTTAAATAAAATAGAATTTCTTATCTCTGGTCTATTACAAAGCCTGCTTCTCTATAATTTACAGAAACTTTTACATTTTCATTATCCTTTAAACGAATTCCTATAAACCGTGCGGCGCCGGCTGTAGGCCCAGGATTGAGAATTGGAATATCAATATATCCAAATGAGCTATTAGCCGGGATAACAGTAGTTCCACTTAATGCTGTAAAATGTGTTCCGGCAACGGCATCGGATACAGTCAAAGTTGCGGCGGAAGCTGCTGGAGTTTGTGCAGTGGGACAACCTGCGCCAGCATTCGCAGCAATAGTTGCAGGAAAGGCTACTGTTGTAATTGGACTATTAAAAATTTCATAGCTAACAGAAATATCTTTGCCTGATTGTGCTCCAACTAAATTGACCCTAATTCTTATAGTCTGAGGATACCTTCTCAAAGTTGAATCGGGACAAGCAGTAGAAAGAGCACGATTAGCTGCTGGAACCCTTGTCAGGATCGGGAAGGGTAAACCCGCCGCATTTGCATTCCAGATTGCCGCATCAAGTTCAACAACGGAACCTTCCCAAATCACTGGATCATTTTTTATACAGCTGTTGAATGATACTGCTGCAATTATTATTAAAATGAAATATATTCTTTTCATAAAATCTTTTTGTTTAATTGAATTAATACCCTGCATTTTGTCTCAAATTTGGATTACCATCTACATCAGCTTGAGGAATTGGTGCCAATATCCTTGTATCGGTAAAAGCCACCGTATTATAATGCGGTGATTTTGCAACATCTCTTCCCAATCTTTTCAAATCAAAAAAACGATGTCCTTCATATGCAAACTCGATCCTGCGTTGACGAAGTATCTCTTCATATAGTTGTGGCCCTGTCATCGCATTATCAGCAGTTTCTTGTGCAGAACCCGCATAGTCGGTATATCTTCTTGTTTTAAGAAATTGCATATCTGCACGTGCCTCAGCCAGGTTAAAAACAGGTGAACCTGCCGTTGCTTGTGCTTCTGCACGGATAAGATATGCTTCAGCAATTCTAAAAACAGGAACATTATCAAGATTAATAAATCCATTTTTGCCTAGATATTTTGTGCACTCAACCTTAATTGGTCCGCGGCCTGCAGTTCCCGGTTCATAAAGAAGATTTCTTACGTCGGTACTTCTGCTTGCAATCGTATGATTTAAACCAAAATTAGCTACGGTCATTCCGCCATTAAGGGCTATACCAAGATCAGTAAGTAAAGAAATTGTGGGAACCAAGTCTCCAAATCCTCCTGTTACTGCCTGGTTACCCGGTGTCACTAACGTAGTAAAAGAAGTTTGCAATGATTCATTTACACCAATGTTTTCACCGTTCGTTAAAAAGGCAACCTGGAAAAGAGATTCATTATGGGTGGCAACCCGCCAGTTCGTAACATAATTAGAAACAGTGGTCATTTTGCTTCCTGCTGTAGCAATGCATTTATCTGCCCAGTTTCTTGCAGCTGCATAATCTTTTTTATATAAGCTCACTCTTGCTAATAATCCTTGTGCAGCTCCTTTGTTGGCGAGGTTAACGCTAGCCGAACTAAGAAGTTTTGCCTCAGCTTTTGTAAGATCATCTATGATCTGTGTATATACTGCATCGATTGGATCTCTCGTTGGCTTAAATGCAAGTGCGGCTTCAGCTGTTGATATGCCGGTAAGCACAATTGGAACTCCTCCTCTATCCTGAGATGCAACTACTGCCCCGGGTATATAAGAATACATTTTTACCATATCAAAAAACATCAGGCCGCGAAGAAAATACATTTGCCCTTCCCAACGATCACGTTCTGCTGGCGTAATTGCAGGAGCAAACTCAAGCGTTGGCAATGCTTCCAAAGCAAGATTGATCTGGTTAATACCTGCATAATAACTTGTCCAAGGGGTTGTAGTAAAATGTGCTCCCTGGTTGTTATTAGCCTCGGGTAATAAACGACCGGACTTATTAGTCGCAAATCCATTATCAGATAATGCTTCAGGGTGTGTGATCATATCACGTCCATACATACGGGCATTTTTAAGCCTGGCATAAAGACCGGTTATTACGGCCTCCAATGCATCCCGTGATTCCAACGCGGTTGACGCATCAATTGACTGCTGCGGTTGTATCTCCAATTGCTTTTCACAACCTGAAGCCAATATTGCAAAAAGGCCAGCAGCTATTATATATTTTGAAAATATTTTTTTCATATACATCTTTTTAAACTGTTTTTAAAAACCAAGTTGAATACCAAAAGTTATATTCTTTGTTTGTGGAATAATTCCGGTTGCAGTATTTACAAATTCAATATCATAACTATACCAGTCACTGATCGTCAGTAAATTTGTTGCCTGCACATATATTCTTGCATTTGTGATCTTTGCTTTTGACATCCATTTCGCAGGAAGGTCGTACGACAGCAATACATTTTTCAATCGTATATAATCTGCTTTGAACCACATTCTATCGCCTGATTGAGCACCAGAACCTTTTGATTCAGTACCATTAACATTGAATCGTGGGATTGAAGTGACCTGGCCCGGTGTTGTCCACCTGTTATCATATATGTATTGCAACTCGTTGATGCGTGCAATATTCTCGTACAGAAAGTTTACCTGTCCATCAGTAGCCCAGCGGCCATATTCACCCTGGAAGAATATATCAAGTAGAACGCCTTTGTATTTAAATGTGGTTCTTGCACCACCCGTATATGGTGACAAAAGTGTAGGACCTATAACAACTCTATCCTTGGCTAATACTGTATAAGTAAGATTGCCAGAACTATCATACCACATCGGGCGGCCAGTGGCCGCACTTACACCCGCAAATTTCTGAGTAAATAATACACCAACCGGTTCTCCAATTCTAATATCGTTCCTGGAAGCGAGAAACTTGTTTCCCCCATAAAGCTCTGTCACTTCCTGGTCATTATATGCAAACGTGAAATTGACATTCCAGTTAAAATCGCCTGGTCTTTTTGCTTTGAAGATATCAGCACCTAATGTTAATTCAAAACCGCGATTTCGAAGTTGACCAATATTAGTAGCGATAGAAGTAAATCCTGTAGTTTGCTGTAATGGCTGATTCAATAAAAGATCCTCTGTTTTCTTATTGTATAATTCGATCGCACCATTTATGCGGCTGTTAAAAAATCCAAAATCAATACCAAGGTTTGACGTTGTTGTTTGCTCCCACTTCAAATTCGGATTTTCCAATTGACTGTAAGCAATACCAGGTTGATTATTGTAAACACCAGCGCCACTATATAATCCTAATCCATCAAAGTTTCCGATCTGGTCGTTACCTACCTGGCCATAACTCAAGCGAAGTCTCAATGCGGAAATGATTTTCGAATCCTTAAGGAAGGATTCCCGATCGATATTCCAGGCAGATTTTACGCCACTAAATAATCCATACCTGTAACCACTTCCAAATCTTGAAGAACCATCATAACGGATGATCACACCAACAAGGTATTTTTCTTTAAATGCATAATTCACATTGGTAAAAACAGCATTTTTCCTATAACCTGTTGACGCTTCTCCAACAGCCAGTGGATTGGCGGCATTATTTAAAGACTTGAACTGGAAAGTGGGGAACCCATCGCCAGATTCGGTAGTATTTACTTGATTTTCCTGCCTGTATTCATACCCTACAAAGCCATCTACCTTATGATTTTCGCCAAAACTTCGATTAAAATTTAACGTTGCAAACGTGCTGATGTTAGTATTGTAGTCGTGCTCCATTTGTACCAGGCCTTTACGGTTAAATGCATCAGCTGTTCTTGAATCTGAAACTCTTTTGCCATTCAGATCGCGGTAATCAAGACCGGCAAATCCTTTGAATGATAACCAATCAAGGATCTTGTATTCAAAATTGAAGTTACCGACCAATATATTGGTTCTTTGAAAACCACTGTTATAGTCATTAACCTGGATGATATTTTGATTAAGCGTACCAATTAAATTAGCCGGAACATTGCCCGGCGTTCCGTAGTATGTTCCGTCTGGATTATAAATAGGATTGGTTGGAATGATTCCAGAGGCAGAAAAAGCTGGACTGCCCAGAAACGAACCATTAGTAGCAAAAGGAACTTCCTGCTCAAAGGAGCTAAAAGCAGTAGATAACCCAAATGATAAGCGATCAGTAGCCTTGTTTGTTAGATCCAATTTTAAGCCATATCGCTTAAAGTCGGCTTTTGTTACAATGGTACTCTGGTCAGAATAATTTGCTGAAACCCTGAAAGTACTTTTGTCACTACCACCACTTGCAGATATTTCATAATTACTGATGCGGCCATTTTGTATAGCTGCCTGTTGCCAATCATAAGTAGGAATAGTACCGATAGCCGAATCAGCTTGTGCCACGGTATAATTAGCGGCACCCGGATATCTAAGTTCTCCTAATACAGTTCTTTTAACGGCAAGATTATCATATGGAAGATTATTAGCAAACCCATATGCTTCAGACCTTAGTTGAAAATATTCTGGCCCATTTAATACATCAAGATATTTTATGGGCATTACACTTCCTGTATAATAATTAGCGGTAAATTTTGTTTTACCAGCTCTTCCCTTTTTAGTAGTGATTAATACTACTCCATTTGCAGCGGCACTTCCGTATATCGCAGCAGTAGCAGCGTCCTTAATAATGTCAATAGATTCAATATCATCAGGGTTTAAAAATGCCAACGGGTTTGATTCTGAGAAATTGGCGTCGTTTCGCGTATTCATTTGAACACCGTCAACCACATATAGTGGATCATTACCTGCCTGGATAGAGCTACTTCCCCGAATTCTAACATTGATCGCACCTCCGGGAATTCCATTATTTGATTGTACCATTACACCGGCAGCTTGCCCTTGCAGCGCTTTATCAAGCGACGCGTTGGGAAAATTTTCCAATTGGCTTGCCTTTACACTTGAGATAGCACCTGCTTCATCTCTTTTTTTCCTTGTTGTCGTAAAACCAACTACTACCACTTCATTCATTGGGTTGGTGTTGGGTTTCAATTTTACTTCAATAACATTCGAAGTTCCGATTGTAACGTTTTGCGTTTCGTAACTAACACTGGAAATTACAAGTGTAGTTGCAGTTGAAGGAACACTTAGTGCAAAACTGCCATCTGCTTTTGTTACAGTACCTATTTTAGTACCCTTTACAAGCACAGAAACATTTTGAATCGGGCTTCCGTTTTCGTCGGTCACTTTCCCGGTAAGGGTCCTATCTTGGGCCAATATTCCCGAAAGCAGGAATATCTGGCCAATGACCAGTAGTAGAAGTTTTCTCATGTGAGAGTTAAATTTTGGTGTTAAAAAAAATACCTTAACCTATTAGTAGGCAATAATAAATTTACAATTGCTGCGCCTAATAAATATACTTTCAAGAAAAAAATCGGGAAAAATACTGACTTCGTTGCTCATGGACATGTTCTTTCGCAATTAAACTTCAAGATCAGTAGTCTTTCTTTATACAAACAAAGACCCGGCTTCTCTTCATTAGCCCAACAAAATCAAGAACATAATGTTCATCCTTGCCCCGGAAAAATTTGTTTGAAGTGATGTTCCATATGTGCAACATAATCGCAAATGATCCAGCTCAACGTTTTTAATTCCCTGTTTTCATACTGCGGATCAACTGGATAATTTAATTTATCGACAGGAAGAGCTTTTACCACAAAAACTATCTGCCGGTTCAATGATTGCCAGAGATCAAGCAAATGCTGCAACGGAAGATTTTGATAATCGTTTACAATTACCAATTCATTTTGCTGATATGAAATAACAGTATAAGGTTGAGGCAAAAATTGAATTTCAGTAAACCGCTTTAGATTGTTAATGGCCGAATCGATAAGGTGTCCAAGTATCTCTTTCTTTGACCATTTTCCCTGTGCGGGTTTTTTCAATAATTCTTCGAAAGAAATTTGTTTCAGTTTAGTCGGAAAAGATTCAATATATATTTCTAATTGCTGCATTGCAGCATTTGTATCAACTGAATCTTTTAAAAAACCATCTTTCTCCCACATAATTTTTTTTAAAGAGATTCATAAATAATTGCAGCACCCTGTCCTACTCCAACACACATTGTAGCTAATCCGTATTTTACATTTTGGTTTTTCATTTCATATAATAATGTTGTGGATATTCTTGCGCCACTGCAACCAAGCGGATGACCTAAGGCAATTGCACCGCCATTTACATTTACTTTCGAAAGATTCAAATTTAATTCTTTTATACAAGCAATGCTTTGCGAAGCAAATGCCTCGTTCAATTCTACCAATCCAATGTCTTCAATTTTCAACCCGGCTCTTTGCAATGCTTTTTGTGTAGCTGGTACCGGCCCAATTCCCATAATTGCCGGATCAACTCCTGCTGATGCCATTGAAACAATTTTTGCAAATGGAGTTAAAGAATATTCTTTTACTGCCTTTTCACTTGCAAGTAATAAACAAGCAGCTCCATCATTTATGCCGGATGAGTTTCCTGCTGTTACTGTTCCATCTTTTTTAAATGCAGGTTTTAATACAGCCAGTTTTTCCAAAGAAGTTTTTCTCGGGTGCTCATCAACTATTACCCAGTTTATTAATCCTTTATTATGTATTTCAACAGCCGCAATTTCATTATTGAATTTACCAGCATCTTTTGCTGCAAAATATTTTTCTTGTGACTGAAATGCAAACCCATCTTGTTCTTCTCTTGAAATATTCCATTGCACTGCCACATTCTCTGCAGTTTCACCCATTGTGTAAGGATAATACATAGTCGCAAGCTTTTCATTAATAAACCGCCACCCCATTGTTGTATCAAACATCTCTCCCTTTCGGCTCCATGCTTCATTCGATTTACTAACAACAAACGGTGCCCTTGTCATACTTTCCACTCCACCCGCAAAATAAATTTCACCGTCACCACACATAATTGCTCTTGCTGCATCCATTATACTTTGCATGCCGGATGCGCAAAGACGGTTTACTGTAACGCCACCAACGCTAACAGGTAACCCCGCAAGCAATGCTGCCATTCTTGCTACATTACGATTATCTTCCCCGGCCTGATTAGCAGCTCCTGCGATCACTTCTTCCACTTCATTCATATCAATAGAGTTATTTCTTTGCATCAATGCATGAATTACGATCGCCAGCAGATCATCTGGTCTTACAGTTGATAATGCTCCGCCGTATTTCCCTATTGGTGTTCTGATCGCATCTATTATAAAAACATCTTTCATTTTGTACTAGGTTTACTGCCGGAATTTTATATGTAGGCAAGCTTTTGAATTACTATTTGGTCCCGATAGCTTTCGGGATTGTAACGCTCCATTCATCGTCCTCATCGCTACGCAGCTATAAGTGCCTGCAAAGGAACATAAAACCATCTTATCAGCGAAATCTGCTTATCCGTCAATCGATGATTATCTTTGCCGGATGTTGAAAGCTGAACTAAAAAATATCAGGCACCTGAGTTTACAAGAACTGGAAGAATATTTAGAAAGACTCGGTGAAAAAAAGTTCCGTACAAAACAGGTATATGAATGGCTCTGGCAAAAACATGCACATAGTTTTGCAGACATGACAAACCTAAGCAAAGAACTTCGTCAAACTCTAGGAGAAAACTTCACGTTGCCAGCATTAACAATAAATGCAACTCAATATTCTGCAGATGGTACAGTAAAGTCAGGTTTTAAAACACATGATGGTCATTTGGTGGAAGGTGTATTGATACCAACAGAAAAGAGGGCAACAGCTTGTGTATCTTCTCAAATCGGTTGTTCCCTTAGTTGTAAGTTTTGTGCAACAGGCTATATTGATAAAAAACGTAACCTGACCTTTGATGAGATCTATGATGAAGTCGTACTTATCAATCAGCAATGTGAAAGGATCTATGGTCACAAACTCACTAATATTGTTTTCATGGGAATGGGTGAGCCATTGCTTAATTATAAAAATGTTTTAAGAGCAATAGAAAGAATTATCTCACCCGATGGATTAGCCATGAGCCCAAGAAGAATTACAGTTTCTACAGCAGGCGTCGCCAAACAAATAAAACAGCTGGGTGATAATAAAGTAAAATTCAAGCTGGCGTTATCACTACACGCAGCTACGGATGCTAAACGCCACCAAATAATGCCGATCAATGACAGTAACAATATCAAATCATTGGTGGATGCTTTAAATTATTTTTACAAGGAAACAAAAAATGAAATCACATTTGAATATATTCTTTTCAAGAATTTTAATGACTCACTCAAAGATGCAGATGACCTGATAAAACTATACCGCCAGGTGCCGGCTGATCTTATTAATATCATTGAATACAATCCCATTGATTTTGCCAAATTTGAAAAGCCTGATGAAAAAACGGTTGAGGCTTTCATGAATTATTTGGAAAAGCATAAAGTAAATGCAAGACTTCGCAAAAGCCGTGGCAAGGATATCGACGCCGCCTGCGGACAATTAGCCAATAAGAATTAGCCTTTGATCAGGATTTTTGGCCTTCTACGAAGAATTTCCTAGATTTGATTAAACTTCGCATTTTT
>Ga0070689_100003760_pt1 | contig 10161 bp, 7 predicted proteins | sample KBSS23HmetaG_FD_64669 | JGI IMG/M metagenome (GOLD analysis project Ga0070689, IMG submission 64669) | Switchgrass rhizosphere microbial communities from Kellogg Biological Station, Michigan, USA - KBS S2-3H metaG | ecosystem: Host-associated > Plants > Roots > Rhizosphere ... | reverse complement strand
ACTTGGAAGGCGATTCCGAGATGGAGACCAAACCGGAAAAGCGCCTCCTGCTGAAGCTCCGAAGCATCCGCGAGAATGGCTCCCATCCGACAGGATGCAGCCATCAAGCCGGCCGTCTTGTGTTCGACAATTTTCAGATACTCCGTCTCAGGCATGGAGGGGTTGCCGTTGTAATAGAGCTGAAGCACTTCGCCTTCCGCCATCTTTTTACAAGCTTCACCGAGCACTTCGTTAATCGCATGGTTCCGGAAGTCGACGACCTGGCAGAAAGCTTTGGAGTAGAGATAGTCGCCGACGAGGATGCTGATTTGATTGCCCCATACTTTCCTGGCAGTTCGTCGGCCTCGACGGATATCGGCGTCGTCAACCACATCGTCGTGGAGCAGAGAAGCGGTATGAATGAATTCCACCAGACTGGCGAGTTGGTAATGATCGCGACCGGTGTAACCGCAGAGACGGGCGGAGAGCAGGAGTAAAAAAGGTCGAATACGTTTCCCGCCGCTGTTCAGAATGTGGGCGGCGACGGTGTTGACAAGCGCCACACTGGAATCAAGGTTCGTACGAGCCTGGCGTTCCATCCCCTCCAGCTCATCACGGTAGGCGTCCCAGACGTCTGCCATGCTGTGAATCGCAGGAGTGATTGGGCTTGGGGGCATGCGCGGATGGTAGGGCAGAGAAGGAAACAAAGTCAAGCCAGTCACCCCTTTGAAGGGATGTTGGGCATAGGGTCTCCTCTCCGGCGGATAATCTTGACAGAAGAATCATGCTTCCATTAAGGTGAACGAAGTGGATAGGAACGGAATTCGCCTTGTGAGTGAGGGGGTTATCCATCCCAACTGCCTCTCTGGTGTAGCCTCCGTCTGGTAGTAGCTACGTCTTCAATTGTAACGAGAAACGAGCCATGAGCATTCCCGGGCTTCCAGCGAAGCAAGGCCTCTACGACCCTGCACAGGAAAAAGATTCCTGTGGTATTGGTTTTGTCGTCAATATCAAGGGTCAGAAATCCCATACCATCGTTCAGCAGGGGCTTCAGATTCTTGAAAGCCTGAGCCACCGGGGAGCGCAGGGTTGTGACTCTTGCACGGGAGACGGCGCCGGTATCCTGCTGCAAGTCCCGCATGAGTTCTTCAAACGAGCGACCGGCGATGCGGGGATTTCCCTGCCCAATGCCGGAGAGTATGGCGTGGGGATGGTCTTTCTCCCGACCCATGCCGATGCACGACGACAGTGCGAAGCAGTGTTTGCCGGAATTATCGGCGAAGAAGGGGCACGACTTCTTGGCTGGCGTGATGTGCCGGTCAAGAGTGATGCGATCGGTGTCGTGGCACGCAGCACAGAGCCCTATATGCGACAGGTGTTCATTGCCCGTGATGTCCTCAATGAAGGGCAGTTTGAACGCAAGCTCTATGTGATTCGAAAGCGGGTGGAGAAAGCCATCAGCGAGTCGGCCATTCAGGGCCGGCACTACTTCTATATCTCAAGCCTGTCGGCGAGCACGATTGTATACAAGGGGTTGTTGCTTCCGGACCAGATGGCGGCATACTACCAGGACTTGAAAGATGAACGTCTGGCGAGCGCGCTGGCCCTTGTGCATTCCCGCTTCAGCACGAACACGTTCCCCACCTGGCCGTTGGCCCATCCCTACCGGTACATTTGCCATAACGGCGAGATTAATACGCTCAAGGGTAACGTGAATTGGATGCGCGCCAGACAAGGCCGACTCAACTCCGATCTGTTCGGCCAGGATCTGGAGAAACTCTTCCCGATCGTCTCCGAGAAGCAGAGCGACTCCGCCTGTCTGGATAATGCCGTGGAATTCCTGACCATGGGAGGCCGTTCTCTTCCGCACGCGATGATGATGTTGATTCCTGAACCCTGGGTCGCGAATCCACAGATGGATCTCGATCGCCGGGGGTTCTATGAATATCACGCGGCAATGCAGGAGCCCTGGGACGGTCCGGCAGCGGTCTGTTTCACTGACGGCAAGCTGATCGGCGCAACGCTTGATCGCAACGGGCTGCGCCCCTGTCGCTACCAGGTGACGACGGACGGTCTGGTGATTTTGGCCTCGGAAGCCGGCGTGTTGCCGATGGACGTCCGGAAGATCAGACAGAAGGGCCGCCTCATGCCTGGCCGGATGTTCCTGGTCGATACAGTGCAGGGGCGGCTCATAGATGATGAGGAAGTGAAGGCCGAGATTGTCAGCCGCAAACCGTATCGGTCCTGGGTCACTCAATACCGGATCTCGCTCGATGAGCTGCCCGATCCAAGCAACGTGCCGCAGCCGGACCATCCGACGTTACGCCAGCGTCAGCTGGCCTTTAGTTATACGGTGGAAGAACTGAAGATGGTCGTCACTCCGATGGTGGTGGAGGGGCAAGAGGCGACGTCCTCAATGGGTACGGATACCCCATTGGCCGTGCTATCGGATCGACCGCAGCTGCTCTTCAAATACTTCAAGCAGCTGTTCGCCCAGGTGACCAATCCGCCGATCGATCCGATCCGCGAAGAACTGGTCATGTCGCTCACGACCAGCATCGGGCCAAAGCCGAATCTGATGGATGAGAATCCGGAGTCCTGCCGGCGTATCCGTGTCAAACAGCCAATCCTCACGAATGCCGAACTCCAGAAGCTCCGGGAGATTGCCGATCCGCACTTTAAGAGCAAGACGCTCAAGATGCTGTTCCGGGTGGCAGAAGGACCGGAGGGGCTTGGGGCGGCGGTCGACGATCTTTGCCGCCAGGCGTCGCAGGCGATTAAGGAGGGCTACAAGTTTCTCATCCTGAGCGATCGTGGCATCAACGAGGGATGGGCGCCGATTCCAAGTCTTCTCGGCATCGCGTCGGTTCACCATCATCTTGTGCGCGAATGCACCAGGACGGAAGCCGGTCTCATCGTCGAAACCGGCGAGCCGCGGGATGTGCATCATTTCGCCTGTTTGATCGGCTATGGGGCCGGGACGGTGAATCCATATCTGGTCTTCGAGTCGATCGTGGACCTGGAGCGCGAGGGGTACTTCTCTGAAGGGTTGGACGCACAGACTGCGGAAGGCAAGTACATTAAAGCGATCAATAAGGGGTTGCTCAAGATTTTTTCGAAGATGGGCATCTCGACCGTGCAATCCTACTGCGGCGCGCAGATCTTTGAAGCCATCGGATTGAACCACGAACTCATCGATCGCTATTTTACCGGCACGCCGTCGAGGGTGGAGGGGATCGGCATCCGTGAAGTTGGCGAGGAGACGCTTCGGCGCCACCATCTGGCCTATGAGCCGGTGCCGATACGGCAACTCGATTTCGGTGGGGAAATCCATTACCGCATCCAAGGTGAGCACCACAACTGGAATCCGGACACGATATCCAAGCTGCAGCATGCAACCAAAACCAACGATCCGAAGACCTTTGCGGAGTTTTCCCAGCTTGTAAACGACGAGAGTAAGCGGCTCTCGAATATCCGTGGGTTGCTCGAATTCAAATTCCTTCCGGAGGCCATTCCTGTCGAGGAGGTGGAGTCAGCGAAGGAGATCGTCAAGCGGTTTACGACAGGTGCGATGTCTTTCGGTTCGATCAGCAAGGAAGCGCATGAAACGCTGGCCATCGCAATGAACCGCCTGGGCGCAAAGAGCAACACCGGCGAGGGTGGGGAGGACTCCGAACGGTTCAAACCGTTGCCGAATGGCGATTCGAAGAACAGTTATATCAAGCAGGTGGCATCGGCCCGGTTCGGCGTCACGAGCCACTATTTGGTCAATGCGAAGGAACTCCAGATCAAGATGGCGCAGGGGGCCAAGCCGGGCGAAGGCGGGCAGCTGCCGGGGCACAAGGTCGATGAGAACATCGCGAGGCTGCGCTACTCGACGCCGGGCGTACAGCTCATTTCGCCGCCGCCGCACCACGACATCTATTCGATCGAGGATCTGGCGCAGCTCATATTCGATTTGAAAAATTCCAATCCGGACGCGGCTGTGTCGGTGAAGCTGGTATCGGAAGTGGGTGTCGGCACGGTTGCGGCAGGAGTAGCCAAAGCGCATGCGGACAAGGTGCTTATCAGCGGAGACTCAGGCGGTACCGGCGCCTCTCCACTGTCGTCCATCAAATATGCGGGGGTGCCGTGGGAATTGGGCTTGGCCGAAACGCACCAGACCCTCGTGCTCAATGATTTGCGGGGGCGTATCCGGGTGGAGACCGACGGGCAGATGAAAACCGGACGGGATGTGGCGATCGCTACTCTATTGGGCGCCGAGGAGTTCGGGTTTGCAACCGCGCCTCTGATCGTCGAAGGCTGCATCATGATGCGGAAATGCCATCTCAATACCTGCCCCGTCGGCATCGCGACGCAGGATCCTGCCTTGCGGAAGAAATTTGCCGGGCAGCCGGAACATATCGTGAATTTCTTTTTCTTTGTCGCGGAAGAATTGCGCCAGATTATGGCAAAACTGGGGTTCCGGACTATCAATGAGATGGTAGGACGGGTGGATAAATTGAAAGCACAGAAGGCCATCGACCACTGGAAAGGCAAGGGGTTAGATCTGACCCCGCTCTTGCAAGTGCCGGATGTTGGACCTGAGATAGCCCGCTTCTGTGTGCAGAAGCAGGACCATGGTCTTGCAGGTGTACTCGATAACCAGCTGATCGAGTTGTGCAAACCGGCACTGGAGAAGAAAGAGAAAGTGACTCTCGACCTGCCAATCAGAAATGTAAATCGCACGGTCGGGACAATGCTTTCCAGCCGAGTGGCAAGAACGTATGGACTTGAGGGGTTACCGGAGGACACGATCACTATCAAGTTTTCCGGTTCCGCCGGGCAATCCTTCGGCGCATTTTTGTCCCACGGTATCACGCTTATTCTCGAAGGGGAATCGAACGATTATCTGGGCAAGGGGTTGTCCGGTGGGAAGATCATTGTCTTCCCTCCGAAACAGGCGATCTATGTGCCGGAAGAGACGATTCTCATCGGTAACACCTCATTGTATGGAGCAACGCAGGGGGAAGCCTATTGCTACGGCATGGCCGGTGAGCGGTTTGCAGTGAGGAACAGCGGCGTCAGAGCTGTGGTCGAAGGAATCGGCGATCACGGCTGCGAGTATATGACCGGGGGGGTGGTTGTCGTCTTGGGTCAGACGGGACGAAACTTTGCAGCCGGCATGTCGGGCGGTGTGGCATTTGTGCTAAACGAACTCGACCAGTTCCAATCCCGCTGTAACATGGGCATGGTGGAATTGGAGAAGGTAAAAACGGCGGACGATAAGAAGACGTTGCATCAGATGATTACATCGCACTTTATGCAGACAGGCAGCCGGAACGCAAAACGTATCCTCGATAGCTGGGAGTCAATGCTGCCGAAGTTTGAAAAGATCATGCCGGTGGACTACAAGCGAGTGTTGGAAGAACGGAAGAAGAAAGCAGCTGTAAAGAAGTAAAACAAGGCCAGGATTAAGGACGAAGGTGTATTTCTCGACCTTCACCTCAGCCTGGGTTGGATGAAGAGATGGGTGATCCCAAAGGTTTCATGAAATATGCCCGCGAGGGCCCCAAGCGGAAACCGGTTGAGCTTCGTGTGCTCGATTGGAAGGAGATGTATGAGCCGATCTCCGAAGAGAAGCTCAAGACCCAGGGGGCCCGTTGCATGGACTGTGGAGTCCCATTTTGTCAGGGTAATACCGGCTGTCCGGTCGTGAACTTGATTCCAGACTGGAACGATCTGGCCTCTCGTGGCCGTTGGAAAGATGCACTCAAAGCGCTCCATACGACAAACAATTTCCCTGAGTTTACAGGACGGCTCTGCCCGGCGCCTTGTGAAGGAGCTTGTGTCCTCGGCATCAACGAAGATCCTGTCTCTATTCGCATCATCGAGTGGAACATTATCGATCGTGGTTTCAATGAGGGTTATGTTGAACCGGTCCTGCCCGTTACCAATACGGGGAAGACGGTCGCCATTGTCGGGTCCGGGCCGGCGGGTTTGGCCGCAGCGCAACAACTCGCTCGCGCCGGCCATACGGTCACCCTCTTTGAGAAGTCCGATCGCATTGGCGGCTTGCTGCGGTATGGCATTCCCGACTTCAAGATGGAGAAATGGGTCATCGATCGCCGCCTGGAACAGATGAAAGCCGAGGGGGTTGAGTTCAAGACCGGGGTGATGATTGGAAAAAACATCTCAGGCGAACAGTTGCGGAAGCAGTTCGATGCCGTCGGGCTCGCCATGGGTGCGGAGCAGGCCCGTGAACTTCCGATTCCTGGACGTGAACTCAAGGGCGTGCATCTCGCAATGGATTATCTGACACAACAGAATAAACGCATTGCCGGGATTCCGGTCACGGACGAGCCCATCATGGCGAAGGGGAAGCGCGTCGTCATTATCGGCGGCGGCGATACTGGGTCGGACTGTCTCGGCACCGCCCATCGCCAGGGCTGCACCGAGGCGCACCAGTTCGAGCTATTACCGGAGCCACCACCGCAGCGTGCGGACTCGACCCCCTGGCCGCTCTGGCCCATGCAGCTCCGCACGTCGCACGCGCATGAAGAAGGCTGCAACCGTCAGTGGAGTGTCTCGACCACAAAGTTCACCGGCCACAATGGCCAGGTGACGAAGCTTCATGCCAATCGTGTCAAGTTCGAGAACGGCAAGTTCACGCCGATGCCGAACAGCGACTTCGACATGGATGTGGATCTGGTGCTGCTGGCGATGGGTTTCACCGGGCCGGTAAAGAATGGCCTGCTCGACAGTCTGGGCGTGAAGTATGATCAGCGCGGTGCAGTGGCTACAGACAACAACTTCATGACCAACCTTGACGGTGTCTTTGCCGGCGGCGACACCAAACGCGGCGCCTCCCTCATTGTCTGGGCCATCGCCGAGGGCCGCAAGATGGCCGCGGGCATCGACAAATATCTGCAAGCCGGAAAATCCTCGAAGCAATCCTAAAGTAGAGGACTGGCTCCGGCAAGGCCGATGCCTCTCCCAGTTCAAAGCACAGTAGCTGTGCGGGTCCTGTCATGAACCTGGGTGACCGTCCGTCCTCGCACCCCGCCCGGTGTAGGCACCCCGATGCGGGCGGGCGATCACCCCGGTTTGCGCCACCCGCAATGCTTCAGTCAGTTCCAGCTTTCCTTCTCGGCTGAGTCATCACGGAGTGTGGAACGAGAGATATGAAATGGGACTCGTCGCTATATGACCGAAAGCACTCTTTCGTATTCAAGTATGGAGAAGAGGTGCTTGCGCTGCTCAACCCTCAGCGTGGGGAACGCATCTTAGATGTTGGATGTGGCACGGGGCACCTCACGAAGCTCATTGCCGAAGCGGGAGCCGAAGTCGTGGGCATTGATAGCGCGCCGGACATGGTTGAGGCCGCACGCGCTGCATACCCAGATATTAATTTTGTTGTGGCCGACGCAGCTCATTTCTCATTTACAGAGCCTTTCGATGCTGTGTTCTCAAACGCCGCGCTTCACTGGGTAACGGAAACAGAACGAGCTGTGGTTTGTATGGCGCAGTCGCTCAAGCCAGGTGGCCGGTTTGTCGTTGAGTTGGGAGGTAAAGGCAACATTGCTGCAATCACAAGGGCCGTTCAGGACGCCATCTGGGAGGTGGTACATATCAAGGTAGAGCACGGTCGCTATTACCCCAGCGTCTCGGAATACTCCGGCTTGCTCGAACGGCATGGCTTCCTGGTACGAAGTGCAGTGCTCTTTGACAGGCCAACAAAGCTCGAAGCTGGAGAACAGGGCTTGCGAAACTGGATAGCGATGTTCAATCAGGCTGTGATGAGCAATGTCCCGGACGAGAAAAAGGAGCAGGTCATACGAAAGGTGGAGGAGAAAACAAGACCCACACAATTTGCAGACGGGTATTGGTTTGCCGACTATAGGCGATTACGAATGGTGGCATATAAGGAGTAGCCACACTAAAATAAGAAAATGTGCCGGGAGCTTTTCTGAGTAAGGCGCTGCTTCTCCTCTGCTACGTGTGCCACTCGGCCGAGCCCGGAGGGCCGTTCCGGGAGGTGGGGAGGGGATGGTGGCATGCCAGCATCCCTTGTCCATCCTAGACTTCTCTGTATGTTTCCACCATCATAACCAGAGAGAACACCGAATGATGCAACAAACCTATCCCCGCAGCCCCAAAGCCCTCCTCGGTGGCATTGCCCACTTGGGGCGGTTTGTTGACAAGATTCGCTTTCGAAATGCGGGCAAGATTCAGGATTACAACTACATCACGGTCGGGTTCGATAAGGATCTCATCGACTTTCTGCAGATTGACCCGAAGGCCTTTGAACAGCGAGTGTTGGCCGGGGAAACAGACGAGGAATTGCTTGTCTGGGTGAAGACCAATAGTCGAAAACCATCCGACCAAGAGATTGCACAATGGAGCCAGGAACTCCTGTCATCCGGGCCAAAAGATGATGCCGCTCGCCAGCGGTTTCAGGGTCGTCTGCGAGAAGTATCTACCAAGCGTAGTGTGCCGCTCAGTGCTCTGCCCCCTGTTTCTACCTGGGCCGAGGTGATCGAACTCGATGAAGGGCGCTTATAGCTGGATAGGCTCTTTAGCTCCGAAGCAGATTGGCGGGTTTGGTTTTCACTTCGGCCTGTCCCGCTTTTCGCGCGAGTCTCGCGCATCTCGCAGGAATTAAGAACTCAAGACGTTCAGCGTCGATGTCGGGTGGTGAGGGCGGGTATGTGTTGCCGTTGGTGGCATGACTCCGACAAGCTCTGTGACTCGCTCACGGTCTCCTTTGCTATATCGAAGAAACTCTATTCCGAGATGGCCATCTTTACACCAGCGAACCACCGATCCCTCAACTGCAAGGGGAATCGGCTCATGCGCCACGGCTATCTGCAATGCCAGATAACTTCCTGCATTCAGCTTGATGTTGCTACGTATCTTGCAACCAGTTGGTGAGAGGTCGAGTAAGACCCCCTCTCCTGCATCGGTATCGCTTTGGATACTGGCAGGGTAGCCGACTGGAACTCGCGGACGACATCGTGGCTGCACGGCTAAAATCTCCGGGGTGACATGGTGCTTAATGTATCGGTAGAGCAAAAGAAAACTTTATGAGCGGATGACAGACCGGGGAGCGTTGTCAGCGGCCGTAACCTAATCAACCCACCCATCACCAACTTTTGGAAATCCCGTCTGGTGCACTGCCAGGCTCGCAACGTTCTCGGCAGAAGGCGGAGGCATCTGAAGAGTCTGTCGTATAAGTGTCACCAGGACTTGCTGCTCGAACGGTTTGGGAAGAAATGGGAGGTCTCCCCGGCGTATGCCGTACCCCGCCAAATCCTGGTCGATATTGCCGGACATGAGGATCACTCGCAGGTCTTTTCGTATGTGGAGGGCTCTGACAGCCAGCTCATGGCCATGTACGTGGGGAAATTGATTGGAGCTTGAGGCCAATTGAAAGCTTGGAGGAGGCAGGACGAGGTCTGTGAGCAGCAGATCTATAGGTCCCTCGTGCTGCGTACACAGTTTGAGTGCCTCTGAACTGCCGTCGGTCACGAGGACTGTAAAGCCGGCCTGCTGAAGGATTGCCTTGCATAGCTTGGTGATGGACGGCTCATCATCGACCACCAGAATGGTCGGGGCTGTAGATTGGGTGGCTGGATTCTGCGGTCCTGACATGGTGAAAGTCCTTTACTGCAGCATAGTACTGGACCGATACTCTGGCGAGAGAATTGAAGATTTTGGCAACATGGATTGGGATGAATGGAAGGGTGCCTGTTGGGCTGACAGGTTGCTCGAAGCGGAATCGAGTGATTACTTCTGGCTCGATCTGGTTTTGAGATCCTCCAACCGCTTCTTCTCCAGATTCACGTGTAGCGATTTTTCCTGGGTGATGGTGACGGCTCCTGGAGCCTGGCCCTTGGCTTTTTTTACCCACTTGCGTCTCGTATAGAGGATCTCGCCTTTGCCGCTTTTCTTCAAATCGCTATAGAGCAATGCCAGTATAGCAGCGTCCCGTATCGTTTCGGGCGGCGGATCGTTTCCCTTTTCCAAACGCACCACGACGTGAGAGCCGGGCGTGCCGCGGGCATGCAACCAGAGGTCGTCGCTCTTGGCAAGGCCGAACGTCAGCGCATCATTCTCCCGCGCGTTTCTTCCGACATAGATTGCCAGACCGTCTGATGACGTGAAGCGGCGGAACGGGCCTTGACGTTGTTCTCGTGGTTC
>Ga0070689_100003758_pt1 | contig 10163 bp, 9 predicted proteins | sample KBSS23HmetaG_FD_64669 | JGI IMG/M metagenome (GOLD analysis project Ga0070689, IMG submission 64669) | Switchgrass rhizosphere microbial communities from Kellogg Biological Station, Michigan, USA - KBS S2-3H metaG | ecosystem: Host-associated > Plants > Roots > Rhizosphere ... | reverse complement strand
TCGAGCACCGCCGGATCGTAGACGGGCTGGGTCATCACGAGCTCGGCGCCCGCCGCCTTCTTCTGGCGAAGGCGCGCGATCTCGCGCGGGTAGTTCAGCGCCGCGGGCTCGGCGCCGGTGGCGAGGACGAAGCGCGTCGCGCCGCCGAGCGGCTTCCCCGCCGGATCGACGCCCTGATTGAGGCGCGCCGCGAGCTTCAAGATGCCGATCGAGTCGAGATCGTAGACCGGCGTCGCGTCGGGGAAGTCGCCCATCTTCGGCGGGTCGCCGGTGATGATGACGAGGTTCCGCACGCCGAGGTCGTGCGCGCCGAGGAGGTGGGCGAGCGTCCCGAGGAGGTTCCGGTCGCGCCCGCAGACGTGGAGGATCGTCTCGATCTCCGCATCGCGCTGGACGCGCGCGGCCATCGCGACGTTGCTCATGCGCGCCTGCGCGCGCGCGCCGTCGGCGATGTTCACGACGTCGACCCCGCCGGCCTTGAGCATCCGCGCGGCCTCGACCGCGCGCGATGGATCGAGGCCGATCGGCGGGTTGACCTCGACCGAGACGACGAACCGCTTCCCGATCTTCCCCGCGAGGTCGCTCTTCTCGGCGAAGCGGACCGGGCGCTGCCCCCCCGGGGTGACGATCACCGCGGAGAGGCTGTCGGTCAGCTCCATCGGATCGTCCTCCGCGCGCGCGCCGTCCGCCGCGCCGGCCATCCGCGCCGCCGCCGCGATCCGCTTGATGTGATCGGGCGTCGTGCCGCAGCACCCGCCGACGGCGCGCACCCCGAGCTTGAACATCCGCCGCGCATAGACGCCGAAGTACTCGGGCGTCGACACGTAGACGAGGCGGTCGTCGACGCGCGTGGGGAGGCCTGCGTTCGGCACCGCCCACACCGGGAGGCCGACGTCGATCATCTGCTCGACCGCCTCCATCACGTGCATCGGACCGTCGGCGCAGTTCACGCCGCACGCGGCGACGCCGAGCGCCTTCAACCGCTCCGCGACCTCGCGCGCGCTCGTCCCGTCGGCCATCCGCCCGTGCTCGTCGACCGACGCCGCGCCGATGACCGGGACGCGCCCCTCCGACGCCTCGAGCGCCGCCTCGACCCCGACCGTGAGCTCGTTCGTCTGGCGCATCGTCTCGACGACGATCGCGTCGACCCCGGCGTCCACGAGGGCGCGCGCCTGCTCGAACAGCGCCGCCTTCACCTTCGCGAGATCCTCCGCGCTCGCCTCGCCGAGGAAGTACCCGCTCGGTCCAATCGCGCCGACGACGTACGCGCGCCCCTGCGCCGCCTCGCGCGCGATCGCCACCGCGGCGAGATTGAGCTCGCGCACCCGCGCGTGGCAGCCGTGCTTCTCGAGGCGCATCGCGTTCGCGCCGAACGTGTTCGTCTCGATCACCTGCGCGCCGGCGCGCACGTAGTCTTCGTGGATGCGCCGCACGAGCTCCGGGCGCGTCACGTTCAGCTCCTCGAAGCATGCGCTGTAGAGGACGCCGCGCTCGTAGATCTGTGTCCCCATCGCGCCGTCGACGACGAGGACGTCGCTCTTCAGAGCATCGCAGAACGGGCGCAGCGCTTTCGACGTGTTCGGCATCGTGGATCCAGGGACGTTTTAGCGGCTCACTCCCGGAACGGGAAGGCGCAAACATGCATATATGCCTATAATTGCGGGATGCGTTCAGCCGGAGACCGCGAGCCGCACCGTGCGCCGCGGCGTCGATTCCCGCGGAGCTTTACGCGAGCCCGGCGGCTCGCATCGGCCATCCTCGTCGCGTCGGCCGCGCTCGTCGCGCTCGCGATCGGCGCCGCCGCGTGCGGCGGGGGCAATGGGAGCGGCGACAAGCCGGCGCCGCCCGCTCGCCCGCTCCCCGATCTGGGCGACATCGTCGGCACCGATCGCGAGATGATCGTCCCGACGCACACGCGCGGGCGTCTCCCCGACCCGCGCAAGCCGAACGACCCGACCGCGCTCGCGGCGATGCGCGCCGAGCACTGGGGCGACTTCACGCGCGGTCCGGGCGAGGCCGCGACCGATCGCACGCCCGACGGGGCTTCGCCGCCGGCGCCCGGCGCGGGGCGGCGTCGCGTCGCGCGCTTCGTCCACATCTCCGATTTCCAGCTCGCCGACGACGAGTCGCCGGCGCGCGTCGTGGCGCTCGACGAGCCGTTCCTCACCGACGGCGCGTTCCGGCCGCAGGAGGGCTACGGGTGCCGCGTCGTCGACGCGGTGGTGAAGACGATCAACCGCATCCACCGGCAGGTGCCCTTCGACTTCGTCCTCCTCGGCGGCGACAACGCCGACAACACGCAGCAGAACGAGCTCGATTGGGTGTTCTCCATCCTGGGCGGCGCCAGCTCATTGGCGTGCGACTCCGGCGCGAAGGACGATCCGGTGCCGGGCCCGAACAACGACGGGAAAGACCCGTTCACGCCCGAGGGGCTCGACGTCCCGTGGCTGTGGGTCACCGGAAACCACGACGTCGAGCAGCAGGGGAACTACGACGTGACGCCGGACCGCGTGGCGCTGTCGACGTCGAACGACGCGAGCGGCGGCACGCGCGACTACAGCCTGGCCGGCGGGCCGGTCACGCAGACGACGGTCATCCCCGACGCGAAGCGACAGCTCCTGACGCGCGCCGAGGTGATGAACAAGATCATCGCCGACTCGGGGAAGAGCGGCCCGCCCGGGCACGGCCTCGGCGAGTACGCCCGCGCGCGGCACAAGGCGTTCTACACGTACGATCTACCGGGGAGCCCGATCCGCTTCCTCGTGATCGACACGAGCGCCGAGACGGGCGGCGCGACCGGCGTCATCCACCAGAGCGACGTCGACGCGTTCGTGGCTCCGGAGCTCGCGCGCGCCGAGGCCGACGCGAAGTGGCTCGTCCTCGCGTCGCACCACGCGTCGGACAGCATCGGCGACGGCAGCGACACGCCGGGCGTGGCGCAGCCCGACGCGGTGACGACGAAAGACTGGGAGGCGCGGCTCACCGCGAACCCGCGCGTCATCCTCGACGTCGTCGGCCACGCGCACGACCACCGCGTGCGCCGGATCGGCACCGCGGCGGCCGGCTACTGGGAGGTGCAGTCCGACGCGATCGCCGACTACCCGCACCAGCTCCGCGTCATCGAGATCTGGGACGAGGACAACGGGTGGATCTCGATCCGGAGCGTCGTCGTCGACTACGCGACCGACGAGGACGGCGTCGCCGCGACCGCGCGCGAGCTCGGCATCCTCGACTATACCGTCGGCTGGTCGTGCTGCGGCCCCGGCACCGCCGCCGATCGCAACGTCGTCCTCTGGCAGAAGAAACCGTGAACGACCTCGCCGCCGCGCTCCATCGTGCCCTCCCCGCGCTCCGCGTGAGCGCCGACGCTGCCGATCGCGTCGCGTACGCGCGCGACCTCTGGCCGCGCCACCACCTCGACGTGCGCGCGGGGAACGTCGCCGAGCACCGGCCGGGCGCGATCGCGTGGCCGGAGTCGACCGCCGACGTGCAGGAGCTCGTGCGCTGGGCGGCGCGGACGCGGACGCCGCTCGTCCCGTTCGGCGCGGGGAGCGGCGTCTGCGCCGGCGTCCTCCCGCGCGAGGACGTCGTCGTCGTCGATCTGAAGCGGATGGCGCGCTGGCGGCGGTTCGATCCGGCGGCGCCGAGCCTCGACGTCGAGGCGGGGCACATGGGCGTCCCGCTCGAGGACGAGCTGAATCGGCGCGGCTTCACGCTCGGTCATTTTCCGTCGTCGATCCTGTGCAGCACCGTCGGCGGCTGGGTCGCGGCGCGGAGCGCCGGTCAGGCCTCCGGGTACTACGGGAAGATCGAGGACATGGTCGCGGCGCTCGAGTGCGTGACCGGCACCGGCGACGTCGTGACGCTCCGCCGGCGCGCGCACGGCCCGGACCTCGTGCCGCTCGTCGTGGGGAGCGAAGGGACGCTCGCGATCGTCACGTCCGCGACGCTTCGCTTGCATCCTGCACCGACGTCGCGCGGCTTCGCGTCGTTCACGTTCGGCACCGTCGAGGCGGGATGGGAGGCGATGCGCGCGATCTTCCAGGCCGGGCTCCGCCCCGCGGTGTGCCGCCTCTACGACCCGTTCGACGCGATGATCGCGCGGCGCGGCGCGGTGAAGCGCGAGCGCCCCGCGCGCCCAGGCGGCGGCGCGCGTGAACGCGAGCACGCCCCAGGAAGGGGCACGGCGCTCCTCCGATCGATCCTCCGCCGCCCCGCGGCGCTGAACGGCCTCCTCGCGACGCGCGCCGGCGCGCGCGCGATGGGCGGCGCGATGCTCGTCCTCGTCTTCGAGGGGACAGACGAGCGCCCGGTGCGCGACGCCGAGGAGGCGCGACGGATCGCCGAGCGCCTCGGCGCGACGTACGACGGCGAGGGGGCCGCGCGGCGCTGGCTCCAGCACCGCTACTCGATCAGCTACCGCCAGGCGCCCGCGCTGGCCGACGGCCTCTTCATCGACACGATGGAGGTCGCCGCGACATGGTCGCGTCTCGGCGCGCTGTACGACGGCGTCCGTCGCGCGCTCGGCGAGTCGGTCTTCGTGATGGCGCATTTCAGCCACGCGTACCCGGACGGCTGCTGCATCTATTTCTCGTTCGCCGGGAGCGCGGCGACGGACACGCCGCCCGGCGGCTGGGACGAAGGGTGCCAGCGCGTCTACGACGCGACGTGGCAGCGCGCGCTCGACGCCGCGATCGCCGCCGGAGGGACGCTCGCCCACCACCACGGCGTCGGGCGATCGAAGGCGCCGCGCCTCGGCCCCGAGCTCGGCGCCGGCGTCGGCGTCGTCCGCGCGCTCCAGCGCGCGTTCGACCCGCACGGCATCCTGAACCCCGGGAGCCTCGTCCCGCCCGTGTCCCCCGATCCCTATATGCATCATGCACCCATCAGGACCCCGGCCTCGAGGGAGCCAGCGTGAGCGGCGCGCGCGACGTGTCGATCGACGCGGAGAGCCGCCTCGCGCGCGTCTCGGGGGGCGCGACGCTCGGCGCGGTGGAGGCGGCGCTCGCCGCGGCGGGGCTCACGCTCGGGATCGACGATTTTGCGGCGGTGCAGGGCCGCACCGTCGCGGCGTGGCTCGCCGACGGCGCGCCGGGCGCGCGCGACGCATGGCGCGACCCGGTCGATCACCTCGTCGCCGGCCTCGAGGCGCGCCTCCCGTCGGGCCAATGGCTCGACATCCGCCCCGCGCCGCGCCGCGCGGTCGGCCCGGATCTCGTCGCGCTCTTCGCGGGCACCGCCGGCCGCTTCGGCACGATCGAGCACGCGTGGCTCCGCGTGCACACCGCCGGCGCGCCGCGCCCCGACACGAGCCCGTTCGTGCTCGATCGAGACCCCGGCGTGTCGCCCGGAGAAGAGGCGCTCCTCGCCGCGATCGATCGCGAGCTCCGCGGCGCGCCCCGCTGACGCGCTGACGCGAAGGGCGACGCCGACCGGCCGAAGGGCGACCCGTGCTATGCACAAGCGTGCGGCCTGCCCGCGCGGCGCGAGCGGCTCCACCTCGCCATGCCTTACCTCGGCAGCACGATCTTCGTCGTCGTCCTCGTCCTCGCCATGCTCCTGGCGCTGACCGGATATTTCCTCTTCGCGCGCGCGCTCTTCCCGTCGTTCGTCGGCCGCGCCGAGCAAGCGTGGAGCGAGCGACCCGCGGTGTCGTTCGCGCTGGGGCTCCCCACGACGTTCGTCCTCGCCGGGATCTCGATCGGCCTCCTGAAGGCGCCGGCGGCGGCGCTCCGGCTGATCGGCTTCCCGCTGACCGGGCTCGCGATCGGCTTCGTCTTCGCGGGGACGGCGGGGCTCGCGGCGTGGATCGGCCGCGGTCTGTCGACGCCGTCCGACGCAGGGCGCGAGTGGGTCACGCTCCTCCGCGCCGGGATCGTCCTCGAGCTCACGATGCTCTTCCCGCTCCTCGGCTGGTTCCTCGTCTTCCCGATCGCCGTCATCGGCGGCGCCGGGGCCGCCGCGCTCTCCCTCCGCGGCAGGGGCACGATGCGCGACCGCGCGCCGCACGACCGCGCGCCGCACCAGCCGGCCGCTCCGGCCGCTCCCCCGGCCCAGCACTACGATCCCCCAGAGCCCGGTCCGCCCGTCGCCGGTCCGCCCGAAGCCGTCCCCTGGACGCGCCGTCCGTGAGCGACCGGCGCCTCTCCCGCCGATCGCTCCTCGGCGCCGGGGCGCTCTCGGCGCTCGACCTCACCGGGTGCGATCGCGCGCTCTCGGCGCTCACGAAGATCGCGGGCGACCGCGTCCCCGACCCGATCGAGCCGCCGAGCAGCCCCGCGATCGACCCGATCCACCACCTCCTCGGGCGCGCGGGGTTCGGCCCGTGGCCGGGGCAGGTCGAAGAGGTGCGGCGGATCGGCAAGGAGGCGTACATCGACGCGCAGCTCGATCCCGACGCGATCGACGACACGGCGTGCGCGCTCCGGACGAGCGTCATCGACACCGTCGCGACGCCGACGAGCCTCCTCTTCGAATTTCCGCCGGAGCAGGTCGAGGTGGAGCTACAGCGCCACGCGCTCCTCCGCGCGGTGTACTCGAAGCGGCAGCTCTACGAGGTGATGGTCGAGTTCTGGACCGATCACTTCAACGTCGCGATCGGGAAGTCGTTGTGCCGGCACCTCAAGACCGCGGACGACCGCGACGTGATCCGCGCGCACGCGCTCGGCCGCTTCCGCGACCTCCTCGGCGCGTCGGCGCTCTCGCCGGCGATGCTCGTCTACCTCGACGGGCGCGCGAACGCGCGCGGACCGAAGGGCGAGAGGCCGAACGAGAACTACGCGCGCGAGCTCATGGAGCTCCACACGCTCGGCCTCCACGGCGGCTACACGCAGAAGGACGTGATGGAGGCGGCGCGGTGCCTCACCGGCTTCGTCGTCCGCGAGGAGTGGGCGCCCGGGCTCGTCGAGTTCGTCCCGGAGCGCCACGACGACGGGCCGAAGACGGTGCTCGGGCACGTGATCCCGGCGGGCGGCGGGCGCGCCGACGTCGAGCGCCTCCTCGACATCGTCGCGTCGCACCCGATCACCGGCTGGTTCATCGGCGAGAAGCTGTGCCGCACGTTCATCGCCGACCGCCCCCCCGCGTCGATCGTGCGCCGCGCGGCCGACGTGTTCCACGAGACCGACGGCGACATCAAGAAGGTCGTCCGCGCGATCCTCCTCTCCGACGAGCTCGCGGAGTCGACGTGGGCGAAGATCAAGCGCCCCTTCCGCCTCGTCGTCTCGGCGCTCCGCGCCGTCGGCGCCGACACGCACGCGAAGGGCGATCTGCTCGACCACCTCACGCGGATGGGGCAGCCGCTCTTCTCGTTCCCGACGCCCGACGGGTACCCGACGCAAGGCGACGCGTGGCTCGGGACGCTCCTCTGGCGGTTCAATTTCGCGCTCGCGCTCGCCGAGGACCGGATCGACGGGACGCGCGTCGACTGGGAGGCGCTCCACCACGCGCTCCGCGGCGACGGCCTCCACGGCGACACGGCGTCGCTCGCGCGCCTCGCGCGTCACCTCTTCGGCCGCGCGCCGGACGAGACCGAGCTCGCGGCCGTGGCAGGGTACGGCGCGGGGCGCGATCCGCGCCGCGTCGCGCTCCTCCTCTCCGCGCCCGCGTTCCAGAGGTACTGACGTGAGCGCGACGCGCCCGCTCCTCGTGTGCGTGTACCTCCGCGGCGCGGCCGACGCGCTGAACCTCGTCGTCCCGTACGCCGACGATCGCTACTACGCGCTCCGTCCGACGCTCGCCGTCGCGCGCCCCGACGATCCGCGCGCCGCCGCGAAGGACCGCGCGATCGATCTCGACGGCCGCTTCGGGCTGCACCCGTCGCTCGCGAAGCTCGCGCCGCTCTACGGCGCGGGGGAGCTCGCGGTCGTCCACGCCGTCGGCTCCGACGACGCGACGCGCTCGCACTTCGAGGCGCAGGACCGGATGGAGCACGCCGGCCCGAAGGACGAGCCCGCGGCCGGAGGCTGGATCGCGCGCCACCTCGATACGCGCCCGGGGCGCCGCGCGGCCGGGCTCACGGCGGTGGCCGCCGGGACGAGCGCGCCCGAGTCGCTCCGCGGCGCGCCGGTCGCGGTCCTCCGTTCGGTCGACGAGTACCGCCTCGGGAAGACCGAGGACGCGGCGTTCGAGCGCGCGCTCGCTGCGCTCTACGCGTCGCGGCCGAGCGACGGCGCGCCGCCGCTCGACGCCGACCTCCGCACCGCGGGGCGTGACGCGCTCGCGACGCTCGGGAGGCTCCGCCGCATCCCGGAGCCAAGCGCGCGCGGCGCCGCGTACCCCGAGGGCCCGCTCGGCGACGGCCTCCGCGAGATCGCGCGCCTCTCGCGCGCCGATCTCGGCGTCGAGGTCGCGTGCGTCGACCACGACGGGTGGGACACGCACTTCGTCGAGGCGCAGCTCCTCCCGGACCTCGCGCGCACGCTGGGCGACGCGCTCTTCGCCTTCCGCGAGGACATCGGCGACGCGATGGACCGCGTCGTCGTCGTCTGCATGACCGAGTTCGGCCGGCGCGCGTACGAGAACACGTCGCTCGGCACCGATCACGGGCGCGGCGGGATCATGTTCGTCCTCGGCGGCGGCGTCCGCGGCCGCCGCGTCATCACCGACTGGCCCGGCCTCGCCGAGGACCGCCTCGAGCCCCCTGGCGATCTCGCCGTCACGATCGACTTCCGCGAGATCCTCGCCGAGATCGTGCGCGCGCGCCTGGGGAACCCTCGCGTCGAAGAGGTCTTCCCGAAGACGAGGCTCCGCCGCTGGGGCCTCTTCGGGTGACTGTCGCTCACCGTACAGAGTGTGCTACCGTCTGTACTACCCATGGCGAACACAGCGAACCGACCGGGCCGGACCGTAAAGCTCAGCGTCTCGATCGACCGGCACGACTTCGACCTCCTGAAGAAGCGGGCGAAGCGGGTCTCGGGGGGCAACATCTCGGCCGCCCTCACCGACATGATCCGGATCGCTCGCGAGTGGGAAGGCCGCGAGGCGCTCGCCACGTGGCTCGGCGAGGGCCGCGACGAGCCGAGCGCCGAGGTAATGGACGCGATCCGCGCCGAATGGCAGGCGCCACGCCCGAGCCCGAGGAAGCGGACGAAGGCCGCGTGACACCGGGCCGCTTCGGGCTCACCTTCGACACCGGCGCGCTCATCGCGCTCGAACGGCGCACCCAGCGCATCTGGGAGATCTACCGAACGGCGATGCACGACGCCGTCCCGATCACCGTCCCCGTTCCCGTCATCGTCGAGTGGTGGCGCGGCCGCACGGACGCGCGCGACCGCATCCTCGGCGGCGTCCGGATCGAGCCGCTCCACACGGCGCTCGCGCAGGCCGCCGGCCTCGCGATCGCGACGGTGAAATCGGCGAGCGCGGTCGACGCGATCGTCATGGCGTCGGCCGCGCTACGCGGCGACGCCGTCTACACCTCCGACATCGCCGACCTCGAGAAGCTCCGGAGACACTTCCCGAACGTCCGCGTGCTGTCGGTGTGAGCTCACCCCGGCGGCCACGCGAGCGCGCGGCCGCCGAGGACGTGCAGGTGCAGGTGGAAGACGCTCTGCCCGGCGTTCGCTCCGTTGTTGAACACGAGCCGGTACCCGCTCTCCGCGACCCCGGTCTTCGCCGCGACCTCGCGCCCCGCGAGCAGAATCTGCGCGAGCAGCGGCGCGTCCTCGGCCGCCACCTCCTGCACGCCGACGATGTGCCTCCGCGGCACGACGAGGACGTGCACCGGTGCCTGCGGATGGATGTCGTGGAAGGCCACGACGTGCTCGTTCTCGAGCGCGATCTTCGCCGGAATCTCCTTCGCCGCGATCTTGCAAAACAGGCAATCCATGGGGCCCGAGCCTATCACGGGCCGACCGCTACCACTCGAGGACGGGCGGCGGCCACCGCGGAGACGCCCCGATCTCGAGCCCCGCCGCGAGCCGCGCGAGCGCGCGATCGATGAGCGCGCGATCGTGCTCCGTGGCCTCGAGCACGCTCGCGCCGGCGCGCGCGACCAGGTACGCGACGCACGCCCCTTCGAGCTCGCTCATCTCGACGCGCCGCTCGAGGTGCATCTTCGGCACGCGGTAGTGGAGGACGCACCCCTCGCCCCGCGCGCGCGACAGCGAGACCCACGCCGTCTCCCCGTTCGCGCCGGCGAGCTGCCGCGCGACCCCGCGGAG
>Ga0070689_100003757_pt1 | contig 10163 bp, 7 predicted proteins | sample KBSS23HmetaG_FD_64669 | JGI IMG/M metagenome (GOLD analysis project Ga0070689, IMG submission 64669) | Switchgrass rhizosphere microbial communities from Kellogg Biological Station, Michigan, USA - KBS S2-3H metaG | ecosystem: Host-associated > Plants > Roots > Rhizosphere ... | reverse complement strand
CGACTCGTGGCGGTAGAAGTACGCCAGCCGCTGGGCCATCCAGACCATGCACGTCGAGTCGTCCATCACGATGGTGCCCGCCGAGCCCAGCATGGACCCCGCCTTGGCCACGCGGTCGAAGTCCATGTTCACGTCGATCTCGTCGGCGGTGAGGACGGGCGTGGAGGACCCGCCCGGCACCACGCAGCGCAGCTCCCGCCCCTCGGGCAGGCCGCCGCCGTACCCCTCGTCGTAGATGAGCTGCCGCAGGGTGATCCGTCCCATCGGCGCCTCGTAGACGCCCGGCCTCTTCACGTGGCCGCTGACGCAGTAGAGCTTGGGCCCGCCGTTCTTCTCGGACCCCGCCGCCGCGAACCACTCCGCCCCCTTCTCCAGGATGAGCGGCACGCACACCAGAGTCTCCACGTTGTTCACCACCGTCGGGCAGTTGTAGAGGCCGGAGACGGCCGGGAACGGCGGCTTCAGGCGCGGCTGCCCGCGCTTGCCCTCCAGGCTCTCGATGAGGGCGGTCTCCTCGCCGCACTCGTAGGATCCGGCCCCGGAGTGGAGCGTGAGCTCCACGTCGACACCCGTGCCCAGGATGTTCTTCCCGACGTAGCCCGCGGCGTAGGCCTCGTCGATGGCCTTGCCCAGGACCCGGACGCCTTCCGTGAACTCGCCGCGGATGTAGATGTAGGCGTTCGTGCAGTTGATGGCGTAGGCCGAGACCACGCAGCTCTCGATGAGCCGGTGCGGGTCCTTCTCCAGGATCAGGCGGTCCTTGAAGGTGCCCGGCTCCCCCTCGTCGGCGTTCACACACAGGTAGCGCGGCTTGTCGTTCTTGGGCAGGAAGCCCCACTTCATGCCCGTGGGGAACCCGGCGCCGCCGCGGCCGCGCAGGTTCGCCTTCTTCAAGGCCTCCACGATGTCGTCCGGCTTCATGGCCAGGAAGTCCTTCAGCTTCGCGTAGCCGCCGGACTTCTTGTAGACCTCGATCGAGGCCGAGTCCTCCTTCCACACGTTGGACAGGAGGATCATCTCGCCCGGGCTCTTCGGCCACTGGAACGGCCGGTAGGTCAGCGACCCGTCCAGGATCCCGGCGAGGTCGTCCGCCTTCGCGTGCTCCACCCACTCGCCGTCGACCTGGACGGCGGGGCCTCCTCCGCAGGCGGCCAGGCACTCCACCCGGCGCACCGTGAAGCGGCCGTCCGCGGTGGTCCCGCCCTCGCGGATGCCCAGACGCCGGCAGGTCTCGGCCAGAAGCTCGTCGGCCCCGGCCAGCGCGCAGGACAGGTTGGTGCAGAACTCGAGGTGCACCTTCCCCTCCGGCGCGAAGCGGTACATCGTGTAGTAGCTGGCGGTGTCGTGGACCTGCGCGGGGGTGAGCCCGAGCAGCGACGCCGCGTACTCGATCCCCGCGGTGGTGATGTAGCCCTCCTGCTCCTGGATGAGGTGCAGGGTGGGCAGCAGCGCGGAGCGCTTGACCGGGTAGCGGGCGACGATCCGGTCGAAGGCGGCCTTCCTCTCCGGCGTGAATTCCATGCCCGGGCCTACCAGTCCAGGGCCCCCACCTTCCAGGCGTACACGAACCCGCCGCCCAGAAGGAGGATGAAGACCGCCATCTCCACGAAGCCGAACACGCCGATCTGGCGGAAGACCAGGGCCCACGGATAGAGGAAGGCCGCGTCCACGTCGAGGAGGATGAAGATCATGCACAGCAGGTAGAACTTGACGTTGACCCGCTCGCGCTGCGTGGCCACCGCGGGCACGCCGCACTCGTAGACGGCGCTCTTGGCGGGGTTGGGGCGCGGCCGGCCCAACAGCTGCGACAGGACCAGCGTGAACACGGCGAACCCCAGGGCCACCAGGCCGAGGATCAGGACGGGGACGAAGGAAGGCAACATGGCGTCAGCGCTCGCGTTTATCCCAAGCACCGGAGCGTGTCAATTTTCCGGAGGTCCGCCCGCGCGGCCGGGGCCGGCAGCATCGCGGCGATGCGCGAGGGCGGCGGAGAAGGTCCTGACCATGCGGAGGTAGGAAGTATACTTCGTGGCGCGCGTGAGACACACGAAGATCGTGGCCACCATCGGCCCCGCCTCCCGCGACCCCAAGACCCTCCAACTCCTCATCCAGGCCGGCATCGACGTCGTCCGGCTCAACTTCTCGCACGGCGAGCAGGCCGACCACCTGGCCGTGCTCAACGCGGTGCGCGAGATCGCCGCGGGCGCGGGCCGGTCCGTGGCCGTCCTCCAGGACCTGTCCGGGCCCAAGATCCGCACGGGTAAGGTCAAGGGCGGCGAGGTCCTGCTGGAGGACGGCGCCACCGTCACCATCACCACCGACGAGACCGTGGAGGGCACGCCGCGGCTCATCTCCACCACCTACGATCCCCTGCCCGGCGACGTGAAGCCCGGCGACCGGATCCTGCTCGACGACGGCAACCTGGAGCTGAGGGTGGCCGGCATCTCGGGCCAGCAGGTGGAGTGCGTGGTGGTCCACGGCGGGCCGCTGCGCTCGAACAAGGGCATGAACCTGCCGGGGGTGAAGCTCTCCACGCCGGCCATGACGGAGAAGGACCGGCGGGACCTCGCCTTCGGCATCGAGCACCGGGTGGACTACGTGGCCCTCTCGTTCGTCCGCCAGGCCGCCGACGTGGAGCAGGCCCGGGCCTTCATCCGGTCCCTGGGCGCCACCACGCCGCTCGTGGCCAAGATCGAGAAGCGGGAGGCCATGGACGACCTGCCCGCCATCCTGCAGGCGGCGGACGGGATCATGGTGGCGCGGGGGGACCTGGGCGTGGAGATGTCGACCGAAGAGGTCCCCACGCTGCAGAAGCGGATCATCGAGATGAGCAACGCCGCGGGCCGGGCGGTCATCACGGCCACCCAGATGCTCGAGAGCATGATCGAGCACGCGCGGCCCACCCGCGCCGAGGCCTCGGACGTGGCCAACGCCATCCTGGACGGCACCGACGCGGTGATGCTCTCCGCCGAGACCGCGTCGGGCCGGTTCCCGGTGCAGGCCGTGGAGACCATGGCCCGGATCGCCCACTACACCGAGGAGCAGTACGCCTCGCGCAACCCCTCGCGCTTCCGCTCCGCGGTGCGCGCCTCCGACGCGCCGCCGTCGGGGGCCCGGGCCGCGCCGGGCTCGCAGGTGGCCCGCAGCCTGGCCCGCGTGGCCAGCACGGTCTGCGAGGAGCTGGGCTGCAAGCTGATCGTGGCCTTCACCGAGTCCGGGTCCACCGCGCGCCTCGTCTCCTCGTACCGGCCGCGCGCCGCCATCGCCGCCATCACCCCCAACGACGACACCTACAACCGCCTGGCCCTGTGGTGGGGCGTGGTGCCCGTGAGGTCGACGTTCGTGGCCACCACCGACGACATGATCGTCAAGGGCGACGGCCTGCTGAAGCAGCGCGGCCTGGCCGCGAGCGGGGACAAGGTGGTGATGTTGGCCGGCCAGAGCCATACCGCGGGGGCCACGAACATGCTGCGGGTGCACACGGTATCGTGAAGGCCCGCCTGACCGCGGCCCTCCTCGTCATCCTCCTCCTCGCCGGGACCACCGCCTGCGGGCCGCGCCATTTCCGCTTCCCGCCCGCCGTGGACCCGCCGGTGGGCTTCGTGCAGGAAGGCGTCGCCTCCTGGTACGGCCCGGGCTACCACGGGAAGAAGACCTCGAGCGGCGAGGTCTTCGACCAGGACGAGATGACCGCGGCCCACATGACCTTCGCCTTCGGGACCCGCGTCCGCGTCACCATGCTCTCCAACGGCCGCAGCGTGGTCGTGCGCATCAACGACCGCTTCCCCAACGCCAAGCGCGTCATCGACCTCTCGCGGGGCGCCGCCCGCCAGATCGGCCTCATCGGCCCGGGTACGGGAAGGGTGCGGCTGGAGGTGGTCGGCTAGCGGAACCGGGTGGGCAAGGCCGTGGCCATCGAGGCGGTCCAACTGATCACCGGCTGATCGTCCACGACACTCCCGCCGTCACTCCCCATCCGCCGTCCGCCTCCGCCAGCCCGCGGCGCACGGCCGCGTCCCACCGCACGCGGCCGCTTCCGAAACGGATGCCCGCGCGGGCCTCCGCGTGCTCCTCCGCGCCGGGCGCGCCGTCGCCGGCGCGGCCCGCCACCTCGGCCACTATGGCCGCGGAGCCCAGGGGATGGACGAGGGCCAGGCCGTAGGCGAGGAAGTCGCGCTGCTCGTGCGGACGCTGGACCTCGTCGTGGATGGCCAGGCCGGCGTTGGCGTGGACGGCCAGACGGCCGAGCGTCTTTGACAGCAGGAGCTGCGCCGACATGCGCAGCGCGTTCGGGCCCAGGCCGTTGCCGTAGCTGGTCTCCGGCAGCGTCACCGTGAAGCGCGCGCCCAGGGCCGGCCTTCCGCGGCCCTCCTCGACGAAGCGGACCTTGGCCCGCAGGGCCACGTCGCCGAAATCGGAGACGCTGCCGAAGGTGGGATCGTCGATGGCGCCCACGCGCGCCGTCCACTCCAGGTCCAGCTCGACGTTGCCGGCCGGCGAATAGACGAGGCGGAGGACGGGCGCGTCCCAGCGGCCGCGCTCCTCGCCGGTCAGGAAGTTCGGCTCGTCCGCGATGACGTCGGCCCCTGCTTCCAGCACCACGGTGCCGGCGGGGGCCGTGGAGGCCTCCTCGGTCTGGAGCGGCCGCGTCTGGGCCAGGACGGGCGCGGACGCGCCCAGCAGCGCAGCGAGCGCGGCGACCGAAAGGAGAGGGACGCCGCGCGCCATTCGACGACGATGGTAGCGACGCCCGGCCGCGGAGCGCAACCCGCTATAATCGAGTCCTTGCCCCCGCCCGCCCGGTACAGCTACTCCCCCGAACGGCTGCGGCTGGTCCTGACGCTGCTCACGATCATTACCCTGCCAGTCGTGATCGGCTCCTCGGTCCTCATCTACTACTACCTCCGCTACAGCGTCATGGTGGAGCGCCGCCTCCAGGGCGAGCACTGGATGGCGCCCTCGCGGCTCTACGCCCAGCCGCTGGTGCTGCGCCCGGGGCTGCCCATCTCCGCGAACGGCCTGGTCAAGACCCTGAACGGCCTGAAATACGAGCAGAAATCCGACACGCCCGCGGGCCAGGGCGAGTTCATGGTGGCCAGCGCGTCGGTGGTGCTGATGCCGCGCAGCGGCGACGAGCCGATCGTGGTCACCTTCGACAAGAACGTCGTGAAGGAGATGCGCGGGGTGCGCAGCAAGCGGCTGTACCCCTCGCACACGCTGGAGCCCGAGCTCATCACCTACCTGTTCGAGGAGCGGGACAAGCGGCGGCTCGTGCGCTACGAGGAGCTGCCCGACATCCTCATCAAGGCCGTGCTGGCCATCGAGGACCGCCGCTTCTTCAGCCACCCCGGCCTGGACCCCTTCCGCATCCTGGGCGCCGCCCTGCGGAACATCAAGGCCGAAAGCTACATCCAGGGCGGGAGCACGATCACCCAGCAGCTGGTCAAGAACTTCTTCCTGACCCCGGAGCGGACGTTCCGGCGGAAGGTGCAGGAGGCCCTGCTGGCCTTCGTGCTGGAGCGGCGCGCGCAGAAGAAGGACATCCTGGAGCTGTATCTGAACGAGGTCTACCTGGGCCAGGTCGGCTCCTTCTCCATCCACGGCGTGGGCGAGGCCGCGCGGATGTACTTCCACAAGGACGTGGGGAACCTCACGCTGGTGGAGGCCGCGATGCTGGCCGGCATGATCGCCTCCCCCAACCCCTACAACCCGTATCGCCACCCCGAAAAGGCGACCGAGCGCCGGAACCAGGTGCTGCACGCCATGGCCGAAGCGGAGTACATCCCGCCCGCCACGGCGGAAGCCGCCATGGCCCAGCCGCTGAAGACACAGGCCCCCTCGATCGACACCACGGAGGCCCCGTACTTCGTGGACCTGGTGCGCGAGCAGCTCGCGGCCCGCTACGACGCGCGCGACCTCAAGACCCAGAACCTCGCCATCTACACCTCGCTCGACTTCTCGCTGCAGGCCCTGGCCCAGTCCGTCCTGCAGTCGGGGCTGGAGCGGGTCGAGAAGATGATCCGCAAGAAGAGCAAGGAAGGCCCGCTGCAGGGGTGCCTCATCGCGCTGCAGCCGGAGACGGGCGCGATCGTGGCGCTGGTGGGCGGCCGCTCCTACGGGGCCAGCCAGTACAACCGCGTCACCCAGGCGCGGCGCCAGCCCGGCAGCACCTTCAAGCCCTTCGTCTACCTGGCCGCCTTCGAGGCCACCTTCAACAATCCCTCGCTGCCGCCCATCACCCCGGCCACCGTGGTGGACGACGCGCCGTCGACCTTCCTCTTCGGCAACAAGGAGTACACGCCCGAGAACTACGAGGGCAAGTACATGGGCTACGTGACGCTGCGCAAGGCCCTGGCCCTGAGCCTCAACAACGCGACGGTGAAGGTGGCGGAGATGGTGGGCTACGAGAAGGTGGCCGACCTGTGGTCGAAGAACCTGGGCATCGGCGAGAACATCAAGCCCTACCCGGCGGTGGCCCTGGGCTCCTTCGAGGCCACGCCGCTGGAGATGGCCACCGCCTACAACGTCCTGGCCAACCAGGGCCTGAAGGTGGAGCCCAGCACCGTCATGAGGGTCACGGACGAGAAGGGCGCCGTGATCGAGCAGCACTATCCCAAGCCGCCGCGGGTCGTGCACGCGGAGTCCGCGTTCCTGATCACCAACATGATGCGCAGCGTGCTCACCTCGGGGACGGCGGCGGGGGCCTGGGCCATGGGGCTGCCGCGCAACATCGACGTCGCGGGGAAGACGGGGACCACCAACGACATGCGCGACGCCTGGTTCGCGGGCTTCACGGCCGACCTGCTCTGCGTGGTCTGGGTGGGCTACGACGACAACACGCCGGTCAACCTCTCGGGGGCGCGGGCCGCCCTGCCCATCTGGGTGGACTTCATGAAGGGGGCGCTGGCGGGGATGCAGCCGCGGCCGCTGCCGGTGCCCTCCACCAACATCGTGTTCGTGGACATCGACGCGCAGACCGGGCTGCGGGCCAGCCCCTACTGCCCGAAGGTCGTCTCCGAATCGTTCATCGCCGGGACCGAGCCCATCGAGATCTGCCAGTGGCACAACCCCGGCTGGTCCCAGCCTTCGGACGACGAGGGGCAGCAGCTACCGATACCCACGCCCCCGCCGTTCTGAGGCCGCGCGGGGCCCGGCCCCCGCCTACTCGACGGTGAAGGCCTGCAGCTCCACGGGCACGGCCGCGATCGTGAAGTTCATGTTGGACAGGTCGAAGAACGGGGCGCTGGCGCAGGCCACCTTCACTCGGGCCGTGGTCGTGGGCTGGTTCGGCACCGTGATCGTCTCCGCCCCGTCGTTGGGCGTGGCCGCGGCCAGCACCGTGGGGAAGGACGTGCCGCCGTCGGCGGAGAGCCGGATGTCCACCGCGGCGCAGCTCACGGGCGGGGCGGCGGTGTTGGCCACGTTCCAGGCCACGACCTCGGACGCGCCCACGGTCCAGGTGACCGCGGTATCGGGCGCCGTCACCTTGAACGGCCCGGCGGTCGAGGTGACGTTCACGAACATCTGGTCCGAGGCCACGCCGCCGCCGCCCGAGCGGTTATCGCGGACGGTGGCCCGGAACTGCATCGAGCGGCTGGTGACGGGCAGCGACTCGCTCACCGGGACCTCGGGCGGCGTGTTGTCCCAGTTCAGGATGTATTGCAGCTGCGGGAACGTGCGCGACGGGCTGGGGTCGGTGTCCGGGTCGTAGGTCCGGAAGATCGGCCGGTTGCCGTTGTCGGTGTTGGGCGGGCCGGCCGCGCCCAGGTCGAACTCCTCCCACGCGAAGGTGAGCGCGTCCCCATCTGGATCGCTACCGGTGGCGGTCAGCGTGAACGGCGTGGCCGCCGGCAAGGACAGGTCGGGCCCCGCGGACACGGTGGGTATGGTGTTGCCGGTGGGCGTGTTGGCGCTGCAGACGATCCCGATCGAGTCGAGGAAGTTCGTGATCTCGATCTGGCTGCCCACGTGGAAGTAGTCGTCGCTGTCGATCTGCACGTCCTCGATCTCGCACAGGCCCGAGTAGGACATGATCGTGGACCCGCTGCCGGGCTCCCGGGCCGAGGGCGGCCAGCGGTTCGGGCCGCAGAAGCCCGAGCTGCCGTTGAACGAGTGGTTGGCGCCGAAGTGGTGGCCGATCTCGTGGCTCACGTAGTCCACGTAGAAGGGATCGCCGGTGGGATTGCCGATGCCGGTGGCCGCCCGCCCCTTCTGGGGGTTGATGCAGACGCCGCCGATGACCGCGATGCCGCCCCCTCCGGTGCCGAAGACGTGGCCGATGTCGTAGTTCGGCGACCCGATGACGGCGTCGAGGTTGGCCTGGTTCTCCTCCCTCATCGCGGCTGGGTCGCCGTTGGTGTAGGGATCGGTGTCCGGGTCGGTGTAGACGAGGAGCGGCTCCTGGGCGATGAGGACCAGGCGCACGGCCACCTCGCGCTCGTAGATCTCGTCCAGGCGGTTGACGCCGGTGGTCATCTGGGCGAGGGCGCAGGGAACGCCGGGAGGCTCGGGCAGGCAGACGAAGCTGGTGTATTCCGCGTCCGCGGCCAGCGCGAACCGGAAGGTCCGTAGCGTGTCGCCGATGGGCAGGGCCCCGGCCGCTTCGGTCATTCCGCCGGTCGGCGCGGCCGGCCCGACGTGCTCGTCGGTCAGGCAGCGGAACGGCTCGCGCCGTCGCTCACCCCGCTTCGTCCGCACCACGTAACGAGTCGGGTCGCCCTCCTGGAGGGGGTCGATCATCGTCGTGCCTTGCGCGGAGAGGATCATGGCGTGGAAGCCGCGCGGCGTGAGGTCGAGCCGGACGGTGGCTGCGCGATCCTCGCGGCCCTGCCCGCGGTAGGTGCGGATTTCGGGGAAGCGCCGCTGGAGCTCCGGCGCGAGGATCGGCGATTCGACCACGTCGAAGCTGGCGAACCCACGGCCCGGCAAGGGCAGGGCCAGCGTTATGGGCGTTGCTCGCGCCGATTCCAGGGGGGCTGCGCGCAACTGGCTCCGGAGCGCGGGCACGTCGAGCCGGAGCGTACGTCCCGGCACCGCCGGCTGGTTCGGTAGATCGGTCCAGAAGCCGGAGGTGTCGGCGGCGCCAGCGAGACCTGTCGAACCGGCCACGAGTAGGAGGGAAAAGAAGACCGATCGGGGCATGGCGACCAGTTTATCCCAACGCTTGACGGTCTCGCGCCGCGCGGCTTAGACTGCAAGACCGTCGGGCGCTTAACTCAGCGGTAGAGTGCCACCTTCACACGGTGGAAGTCGTAGGTTCGAATCCTACAGCGCCCACCATCCATCAACAGCTTCGTCCGCTGCCGCCATCCGCTTGGACATGCCGGATCGAATTGCCATGGATCGGTGAGGATGCATCGGGCGCGCTGCTTCCCTCGCGTGAGCCGTCGAGCTGCGCTGGCGGTGACCGCGGTGGGCATCCTCGCGATGCTCTGTGGCTGCGGCGAGGACCTCGCGGCCGGGCGGCGCCGTGTCGAGGCCCGCGTGCTGGCGCGCCAGATCGAGAACCTCCGCGAGATGAAGACCGCCCTCAGCGCGAACCGGCTGGTGGCGGAGCACTGGCTGGCCATCGCCGCCGACGAGGCCGCCGTCCGCTCCGTGATCGAAGCGGGGCTGCCGCAGGAGATGACGGTGGGCCGCTTTCGCGTGCTGGTCCACCGGGCCGAGGTGAGCTTCAGCAGCGGGTCGAACCGGGTGCGCCTGAACGCGCGTGTCACCGACACCCGCAGTCCGGACCGCGTCGCCGACGTCGTCTACCAGGGCGGCCTGGACGACATCGTGGTGTCGGGAGGCAAGCTGACCACGCGCGTCCTGATCGACGACATCGACGTCCCCCAGGTGCAGACCGGCGGCGACGATGCTTCGCTGCTGACGATGGCCGCCGATCAGCTCGCGGGCCAGAACCTGGAACGTCTCCAGGCCCTGATCCCGCCGGTCGCGATTCCCGTGAAGGTGGAGGAGAGGATCGCGGTGCCCGGCCTCGGCGACGGCCCCGTGGAGGTGGACCCGGCCGAGGTGCCGCTGAACGTGAAGGTGGCACGGGTCATACCCCTGTCGGGACGGCTTTGGGTCTTCCTGGACGTCAGCGTCGGCGCCTGGCGCAAGACCTCGGCATTGCCCTCGCCGTCTCCTTCGCCAGTGAAGAAGCCGTGAAGCGCGCCCCG
>Ga0070689_100003756_pt1 | contig 10164 bp, 8 predicted proteins | sample KBSS23HmetaG_FD_64669 | JGI IMG/M metagenome (GOLD analysis project Ga0070689, IMG submission 64669) | Switchgrass rhizosphere microbial communities from Kellogg Biological Station, Michigan, USA - KBS S2-3H metaG | ecosystem: Host-associated > Plants > Roots > Rhizosphere ... | reverse complement strand
GCGCGACGAGCTCCTTGCCCGTGCCGCTCTCGCCCGCGATGAACACGGTGGTGTCGCTCACCGCGACCTTCTCGACGGTGCGCCGCACCTGCGCCATCTTGTCGCCCGCGCCGACGAGCTCGGCGAACCTGCTGTCGGTCTCGGCGCGCAGGTAATCGACGTGCTGCTCGGCCTTGCGACGGCTGCGGCGCGTCGCGCACAGCTCGAGCGCGCGCTCGACCTTGAGGCGCACGACCTCGGTCTGGATCGGCTTCGTGATGAAGTCGAACGCACCGAGCTTCATCGCCTCGACCGCGGTCTCGACGGTACCGAAGCCCGTGATGATCATGATCGGCACGTCGGGATCGAGGGCGCTGATCGCCTTGAGCACGTCGACGCCGGTCTGGCCTTCCATCTTGAGATCGGTGATCACGAAGTCGGCGCGCCGCTGCTTGAACGCGGTGATCCCGGCGGCGCCGGTCGCGGCGGTGACGGGATCGTGGCCGAGCTTCTTGCAGACGATCGCGAGGCCCTCGCGGACCGTATCGTTGTCGTCGATGATGAGGATCGTCGCCATGCGCGCTCTGTCTAGATATCACGACGCCGGCAAGACGATGCTGAAAGTCGTCTCGCCATCGCCGCTCTCGAGCTCGACCCGGCCGCGGTGGTCGGCGGCAATATCTCGCACGAACGCCAGCCCGAGCCCCGTGCCCTTCTCGCGCGTCGTGTAGAACGGCTCGAATAGCCGGCCGCTCGTCTCTGGCGGGATCTCCTTGCCGCGGTTCCACACGTCGAGCCAGTGCTCGCCGCCCCGTGCCCGCGCCGACAGCCTGACGTTGCCCGCGCCGCGATGGCCGGCCGTGCTCGCCGCCTGCACGGCGTTGCGCGCGAGGTTGAGCAGCGCACGCCGCAGCTGCGCGTGATCGCCGTGGATCTCGGCGGGGCCGTCGGCCGCGATCTCGATCTCGAGCTCCGGCGTCGCTGCCATCTGCGCCACTTCCGCGAGCAGACCGGCGACCGGCACCGGCGCGACGACCGGCCGCGGCCGCCGCGCGTACTCGAGGAAGTCGTTGACCACGCGCTCGAGGTAGCCGAGCTCGCGCTGGATCTTCTCGACGTGCGAGCGGCGCTCGTCGGGCGCCGGCAGCTCGTCCTTGAGGATATCGGCGAACAGCGTCATGCCGGCAAGCGGGTTGCGGACCTCGTGTGCGATGCCGGCGAGCATCTGCTGCATCTTCGCGTCGCGCTCGGCGAGCTGCTCGCGCATGCGCTCCATCGTCTTGCCGAGCAGGCCGATCTCGTCGCCGCTCGTGACCGGCACGGGCGCGCGCAGATCGCCGGCGCCGATCCGCTCGGCCGCGGCGGCGAGCCGCCGCACGTTGCGCGTGATCAGCAGCGTCGCGAGCACGGCCGCGAGCACGCTCACGATCGTCAGCCCGGCGCCCCACGCGAGCAGTCGGTCGCGCAGATCGGCGAGGCTCTCGAAGTACGACGCCGAGGCCTGCGCGCCGACCGCGAGCACGATCGCACCCTCCGGCGTGCGTACCGGCGCGTAGCCGGTCTTGTACCAGCGGCCGTCGTTGCCCTGAAACGTCACCGAGACCATCGGCTCGCCGCGCTCGAACACGCGGGCGAGCTCGCTGCGATCGAGCTCGGCACGTCGCTCGGGCGTTCCGATCGCGACCCGGCCCTTCGAGTCGCCGCGGATGCCGTACTGATGATCGAGCAGGAACACGCGCGCGCCGGTCGCCTTGCCGAGCACCGCGAGGCGATCGACGGCCTGCTGGAACAGCGGCTTGTCTTCGTCGCCCTCGGCGAGCTCGGAGAGGTATTTCGGATCGCGGATCTGCGAGGTGGCCGATGCCGCGATCGCCTCGAGTCGCTTGCCGAGCTCGGTATCGAGATCGCGATGGCTGACCTGATACGCGATGAATGCAAACGCGGTGAACAGCCCGACGACCGGCAACACCAGCGCGACGAGCAGCTTGACGAGCAGCGTCGCGCGCATCACCGCCCACGCGGTGCAGGCGGCGGATGCGTCGAATGCGAGGCACATCCGCGCACTGTCGCCGCCGCGAGCGCGACCGCGATGAACCCGACGCTCGCGCCGAGCGCGATCGAGCGACCGTAGGCCGCGATGAAGCGGCGCAGTGCCCCGCGCGGTCGCGGCTCGACCTGCAGCAGCTCGGGTGTCGGCAGCGCCGGCTCGGGCGATGGTGCCGCAGGTTCGGGCTCGCGTGTCGCGGCCAGCGCGGCTTCCACGACCTCCGGCGGCGTTTCGACCGTGGCCACCTCGTCGACAAATGGCGCCGGCGCCTCGAATTCCTGCGAGGTCCGCGACAGCACCTTTGTCGCGATCTCCTCGATGTCCTCGCCGTCCGCGAGTGCCTGCGCGAGCATGATCGGCGACGCCGCGCGCGGCGCATGGCGCGCGATCACGCCGCCGGCGGGTGGCGACACCAGACCCTTGGTGTGCGTCGGATCGGGCGCCTGCTGCACCGGCACCTCGTCGGGCGTCTCCCATGGCTCGAGGCGCTGGCCGAACTGCGACACGAGATAATCGGCGAGCGCCTTGTTCGACGTGCGCAGCTCGTACTCGGCCGCGAACCGCTCGAGCGCCTCGCGCAGATCCTCCGCCGTCTGGAAGCGCGATGCCGGATCGCGCGACAGCGCGCGCAGGATGATCGCATCGAGCACCGGTGGGATCTCCTTGCGGATCGAAGACGGCGTCGGGATCTCGCCCTCGACGATCGCGGACATCGTCAAGAACTCGCTCGCGGCCTTGAACAGCCGGCGTGCCGTCACGAGCTCGTAGAGCACGATGCCGAGCGCGAAGATGTCGGTACGCCGATCGATCGGCTTGCCGACGCACTGCTCGGGCGACAGATACGACGACCTGCCCTTGAGCGTGCCCGACGCGGTCTTCGCCGAGCGCAGCCCGGCCTTCGCCATCCCGAAGTCGACGATCTTCACGCTGCCGTCGTAGCCGATGAGGATGTTCGCCGGCGCGATGTCGCGATGCACGAGCCCGAGCGGCTCGCCCGCCGGATTGCGCTGCTCGTGCGCGTGATGCAGGCCGGCCGCGGTGGCGCTGATGATCGCGATCACGTGATCGAACGGCACCTGGTCGCCGCGCTCGCGCACCCGCTGGATCAGCCGGCGCACGTCCTCGCCGTGCACGTACTCCATCGCGAAGTAGTACGCGCCGTCCTGCTCGCCGATATCGTGGACCTGGACCACGTTCTGGTGATGGAGCGACGCCGCGATGCGTGCCTCGTCGAGGAACGCCTTGACGAGCCGCTCTTCGTGCGCGAGCTCGGGGCGGATCCGCTTGATCACGACGTGCCGCGCGAAGCCTTCGAGGCCGGTCGCTCGCGCGAGCAGGACGTCGGCCACGCCGCCGGTCGCCAGCTGCTTCAAGATCTGATAGCGACCGAGCTGCAACGCGGACAGCGTCGCGCCCGTGGCCGAACCGGTCAAGTCGCTCCTACTCGCACTCGCAGATCGCGGCCTGCGCGATCGAGCACTTGTCATCGAAGATCTGACCGGGGGCCAGCGCGGCCACGCAGTCCTCGCCACCCATCGAGCCCACATTGTCCGGCTGCCCGGAGGCCCACGGCAAGAACGTCTGCGGCATGTTCTTGACGTTGACGTACGTACCCTCGGCTGCCGTGTCGTTGATGCCGACCCACGTGCGCGCGCCGGTCGCGGTGACGATCGCGGTCAGCTCCGCCATGTCGTCGGGGAGCGCGAGGTAGATGTTCGTCGCCTCGCTCGCGCAGCGATCGCGCTGCGTCGTCCAGGTCTCGGCGCTCGCCGTGACCTTGTACTTGTGGCTGCCCGCGTTCGGCAGCGTCGTATAGCCTGCGGGGCAGACGCCGGGCGGCACGTCGATGCCGCCGTCGATGTCGCCGCCGACGCATTGCTTCGTCAGCGAGCCCGAGAAGTCGCCGTAGCGGCGGCCGCTGCCGCACGAGCTGTCCGTGAAGCTGCAGTAGCTGGTCGTCGTCTCGCACTTGCCGTCGCTGCAGTCGGTGTCCGTCGCGCACTTGAACTCCGTCGTGCGCAGACATCCCGTCAACGCGAGGAACGCCAGTGCGCGCATCAGAATCGCCCCATCCACGCGAGCATGCCACCGCTCGCGGTCGGCACGAAGGCGACCTTGGACTGTTCGGCGTGAAAGCTCGTGAAGTGCCAGACGCCCACGCCGATCGCGACCACCGCCACGCCGCCGAACACGATGGCGAGGTTGCGTTTGGTGGTGGCGTCGCTCACGAATTTTTGATGGTCCGTATACGTCTGTGCCGCATCGGCTTGATCCAGTGCACCGAGCGCGCCCGCGTACATGATGCCGCCGACAACGCCGCTCGCGACGCCGACACCGACGAGCCCGTCGCCGATGAAGTCCATATAGAAGGGCTCGGCCTCGGGCGGCGGGGGCGGCGGCGGTTCGGGCTTGGGCTCGGGCTTGGGCTCGGGCGCCGGCTCCGGCTGCTGCGCCTTGCAGGTCTCGATCGCTTCCTTCGCGGCGGCGCTCGGCTCGGCCGGCGGGTTCGTCGCGAGGAATTTCTCGTACGACGCGATCGCGTCGGGGCAGTGCCCGAGCTTCACGTGCACCTGACCGATCGCGTACAAGAGGTCCGGCTGCGGATCGAGCGCATAGGCGGCCTCGAGCTCGCTCAGCGCGACGTCGTACTTGCCTTGCGCGTGCGCGTCGGTCGCCTTCTGGATGTGCTTCCTCGCCTCGTCCTTGGGGCCTGCGAACGCGAGGATCGGAAGCGCGACCAGCGCGCCGATAAGCAAAGAACGCTTCATGGCCTTCTATTTCTTGTAGAACAGCGAGTTCGGATCCCACTTCTTTGCCGATCCGGACGCTGGCGGCTTCTGAACAGCGGGCCTGCTGAGCGTCTTCTTCGGCACGGGCTTCTTCTTCGGCGGTTCGGCCGGCTGCTCGACCGCGACCTCGGGCTGCGGGGGCGCCGCGACGGGCGCTGGCTCGGGTGCAGGCAGCGGCGCAGGCGCGGCAACCGGTGCGGGCGTGGACGGCTGCGGCGCGGGCTGCGGCGCGGGCGCCGGCTCGTTGTGGCCGCGCAGGAGGAGCACGATCACGATCGCGGCGAGCGCGGCGATCACGCAGCCGGCGATCGTCATCGTGCGGGCCCGCTTGCTGCGCGTCGAGACGGCGGACGATCCACCGGGCCACGCCTCGGGGATCAGCTCGTCGATCTTGACCGGCGTGCTGCCGATCGGCGGCGGTGGCAAGTCGGTCTCGGCGGCGTCGCCGTCGTCGGTCTTCTTGAGCGCCGGCATCGGCGTGCCGTCGGGGCGCGGCACGAGCATCACGATCGGCTGGCTCTTGCCGTTGGCCTGGATCGGGACCTTCGGCGCGATATCGAGATCGTTGCCGGTGATCACCTTGACCGCGGGGCTGTCGGAGTCGACCACGAGCGTCGTCGCGCCCGATTCCAGCGAAGGCCCGTTGCGCGGCACCGCACCGCTGTCGGCCGCCTTCGCGGCCATCTGGGGAATCTGGAGCGACGGAAGCTTCGGCGGTGCAACGCCGGGTACCGGCGTGTTCTCGCGCTTGATCGGCCGCGACGGGTCGCGTTTGATCGCCTGCGGCGGGATCTGTGCGGCCTTCGCCCTCGGCTTGTCGGTCGGCTGGCCGGTGATCGCCTTCGTGCGCGCCTTCATGATCGCCGAGCTGCCGGTCGCCTGGACCGACTGCGGGATCGCGAAGCCGTCGACCGATTCGCGCGGCGCCGGTGCCATGCCGCTGGCGGAGCCATCGAAGTCGACGGTCATCTCCATCTCGACTTCCTCGTCGTCGACGAGCCACGGCTCCGGCCGCTCGCCGAACTGCTGCTTCATGTACGTGGCGAGCGCGCTCGTCGACATGCGCAGACGCGCGTGCTCGGCGAACGCTTCGAGCGCGGCGCGCATCTCGTCTGCGGTCTGGTAGCGGTGCTCGGGCTTGACGGCGAGCGCCTTGATGATGATCCGCTCGAGCTCTCCCGGCAGATCGGGCCGGTGGTTGCGCGCCGAGGGCACCTTGCCGCTGACGATCGCGCTCATCGTCAAGAAGTCGTTATCGGCTTTGAACAGGCGCCGCGTCGTGATCAGCTCGTAGAGCACGATGCCGAGCGCGAACACGTCGCTGCGGCGATCGACCGTGCCGCCGGTGCATTGCTCCGGAGACATGTACGACGCTTTGCCCTTGAGCGTGCCCGCCTGCGTGTCTTCCGTCGAGCTCGCGACTGCCTTCGCGATGCCGAAGTCGACGACCTTCACGTTGCCGTCGTAGCCGACGATGATGTTCGCCGGCGTGACGTCGCGATGCACGATGCCGAGCGGCTTGCGATCGGAACCGAGCTGCTCGTGCGCGTGATGAAGCGCGACGGCCGCGGCGCTGATGATCGTCACCGCATGCTCGAAAGGGATCTTTTCTTTGCGGCGCGCGAGCTGCGTGAGCAAGCGACGAACATCCTCGCCGTGCACGTACTCCATGGCGAAGAAGTACTCGTGGCCTTCCTGGCCGATGTCATGGACCTGAACGATGTTGGCGTGGTGCAGCTGCGCTGCGAGCCGCGCCTCGTTCAAGAACATCTGCACGAACGCCTGATCCTTCGTGAGCTGTTGCCGGATCTTCTTGACGACCACGTGGCGCGTGAAGCCTTCGATGCCGCTCGCGCGCGCGAGCAACACCTCCGCCATTCCACCACTCGCCAGGTGTTTGACGACCTGGTAGCGGCCAAGCTTCGCGCCTACAGCAGAACCCCCCACTGTTCGTACAAGCGTGAAGCCACAGCGTCGGTTCCGTCAAGGTCGCGACGAGTTAGGTCCAATGTAGGTGTGGGCTACGGACCGGGTATCCGACTCCCGAAACTAAGAAGACCCCCGCGATGCGAGGGTCTGCCATCGCCAAGCGGTTCCGATCAGCGCTTGCTGAACTGGAAGCGAGCGCGGGCGGCCTTCTGGCCGTACTTCTTGCGCTCCTTCTTGCGGGGGTCACGCGTCACGTAGCCGGCGGCCTTCAGCTTGGGACGAAGCTCGCCATCGACCTTCATCAGCGCGCGCGTGATGCCGTGACGGATCGCGCCGGCCTGCGACGCGATGCCGCCGCCGACGACCGTCGCCGTGATGTCGTACTTGTCGAGCAGCGCCACTTCCTCGAGCGCCTGCCGGATCACCATGCGTGCCGTCGGGCGCGAGAAGTAATCCTCGTCGCTGCGATCGTTGATCATGAACTTGCCCTCGCCCGGGGCGATCCACACGCGAGCGACTGCAGTCTTGCGGCGGCCAGTGGCGTACGTCTTCTGCATGGTCATTCCTAGTTCTTGCCACCCGCGCCCTTGGGCGCGGGATTTGAGATGCCGAGAACGCGCGGTTGCTGCGCCGTGTGCTCGTGCTCGCTGCCCTTGTAGATCTTGAGCTTCTTGATGATGCGACGGCCGAGTGGGCCCTTGGGCATCATGCCCCAAACCGCCTCGCGAATCGCGCGCTCGGGCTCGTCGGCGAGGACGTCCTTCGCGGTGCGCGTCTTGAGGCCGCCCGGATACAGCGTGTGATGGTGATAGAGCTTCTTGTCGGGCTTGGTGCCCGTGAGCCGCACGGCACCCGCGTTGAGCACGATCACGAAGTCGCCCATGTCGACGTTCGGGGTGTACGTGGCCTTGTGCTTGCCGCGAAGCACCATCGCGATGCGGGCTGCGAGCCGACCCAATGTCTGGCCGGTCGCATCGACCACGTACCACTCGCGCTGTGCCTCGCCAGCCTCTTTGGTGAGCCAGAAGCTCTTTTGCGTCATCATTTGCAGTCGTCCTAAAGGAGCGGATCGTCTACAAGGTTGCGAAAGCGCTGTCAAGACACGCAAACGCCTGACCTGGGTGTTCGTTCAGTGTCACGGGGTTATGGTAGGACCGGGATGTGCGCGTCGGGTTCATTCTGAAGCCAGACAAGACCGAGGCCGGGGCCCTGCTCGCCGATCTGGTCCCATGGTTGCGAGATCAGGGGCATGTTCCGGTCGTCCTGACCGAGGATCAAATCGCGCCCGCGGGCAGCGAGATCGTCCCCGAGGACCAGGTCGGGGATGCCATCGACCTGGCGGTCGTCCTCGGTGGGGATGGCACGATGCTGCGAGCGTCGCGCCTGGTCGCCGACCAGGGCAAGCCCGTGCTCGGTATCAACCTCGGGCAGCTCGGGTTCCTCGCGATGTTCGCGCCCGACGATGCCAAGGGCGCGATCGCGGCCGCGCTTGGCGGCAAGCTGCCACGCGCCGAGCGCATGCGGCTCCAGGTCACGTTCTGGCCATCACCGCGTCCGCGCAGCACCGAGCCGGCATCGCGCAAGAGCGGGCCGATCGATGTCTCGGCCGTGCTCGACGAGCGCGGGCCGGGCGAGTCCGTCGTCAAGTACGCGCTCAACGATGCCGTGCTCCATCAAGGCGCGATGGCGCGTCTGATCGATGTCAACGCGTACTGCGATGGCCAGTTGATCGCGGCGTATCGCGCCGACGGGCTCATCACCGCCACGCCGACCGGCTCCACCGCGTACAGCATGGCCGCGGGCGGCCCGATCGTCGTGCCCGGTCAAGCCGCGATGACGATCACCCCGATCTGCGCGCACGCGCTGACGAACCGGCCGCTCGTGATCAACGCCGACGCGACGATTCGCCTCGAGCTCGCCGGCGATGCGCGCGGCGTGATCCTCACCGTCGATGGCCAGTGGGCGCACTCGTTCTTGCCCGGCGATGTCGTCGAGATGACGGCGGCGAAGCGGCCGCTCGTGATGTTCGTCTCGCAGCAGAGCTTCTTCGACGTGATGCGCGACAAGCTGCACTGGGGCGTGCGGCTCGATAAAGGTCCGAAGCCATGAACCGGAGACAGCGATGTTGAGGCACCTGCGCGCGACGAACTTCGCGATCCTGTCCGATGTCGAGATCGAGCTCGGCATCGGGATGAACGTGCTCACCGGCGAGACCGGTGCAGGCAAGTCGCTCATCGTCGAGGCGGTCAACCTGCTGCGCGGCGGGCGTGCGTCGGCCGATATTCCACGCACCGGTGCCGACGAGGCGGTCGTCGAGGCGACCGTCGAGGTCCCCGACGATCTGCGCGCGCGTGTCGGGAGCGTGATCGAGGGTGCGGGTCTGCCGAACGAAGGTGCCGAGGTATTCATCCGCCGCGTCATCCAGCGCGGTGGTCGCAGCCGTTGCTACGTCAACGGAGCGCTCACGACCGCCGCGCGCCTCGCCGAGCTCGGCGCATTGCTGATCGATCTATCGGGTCAGCACCAGCATCAAGGTCTCGTCGATCCGAGCCGCCACCTCGAGATCCTCGATCTGTTCGCCGGTGGCAGCGGCGCGGTCGCCGCGATGGACGCCGCCTGGGCCGAGCTCCGCTGCCGCGACGATCAGGTCCAGGCACTCGGCGGCGACGAGCGCGAGCGCGAGGCACGCCTCGATTACGTGCGCTTCCAGCTCGACGAGCTCGACGGCGCAAACCTCCACGCGGGTGAAGACGCCGCGATCGAGATCGAGCGCGCCCGCCTGGCTTCGGTCGACCAGCTCCAGAGCGCGGCGCGCACCGCCGAGGAGCGGCTCTACGGTGGTGACTCGTCCGCGCGCGATCTCGTCGCCGCGGCCGCGCGGGAGCTCGATCGCGCCGTGCGCACCGATCCCACGCTCGAAGCAGTCGCGCGCCAGCTCGGCGAGATCGAATCGCTGATCGACGATGCCGCCGACCAGCTCCGCGCCTACGCAGATCGCCTCGAGGGCGATCCGGAACGCCTCGCTCTGCTCGACGAGCGTCTCGCATTGATCCGCCGCCTCACGCGCAAGCACGGCGGCAACCTCGACGTGGTGATCGCGAAGACCGCGGAGCTCCGCGCCGAGCTCGCCGCGCTCTGCGGCCGCGACGCCCGCCTCGCCGAAGCGCAGGCCGCACGCAAGCTCGCCGAGGGTGCCGCCCACATCGCGGCTGCCGCGCTGACCAAGCTCCGCACGAAGGCCGCCCGCAAGCTCGAGAAGGAAGTCGGTGCCGCGCTGGCCGAGCTGGGCATGGGCACCGCGAAGCTCACGGTCGTGATCGAGGCGCGCCCGCTCGGCCCGACCGGTGTCGATCGGATCGAGCTCATGCTCGCGTCCAACAAGGGCGAAGACGTCCGCCCGCTCGTCAAGATCGCGTCGGG
>Ga0070689_100003753_pt1 | contig 10168 bp, 9 predicted proteins | sample KBSS23HmetaG_FD_64669 | JGI IMG/M metagenome (GOLD analysis project Ga0070689, IMG submission 64669) | Switchgrass rhizosphere microbial communities from Kellogg Biological Station, Michigan, USA - KBS S2-3H metaG | ecosystem: Host-associated > Plants > Roots > Rhizosphere ... | reverse complement strand
ACCGAGCCGGCCGCGACGCCGAACAGCGCAGTGGCCGAGCCGAGCAGCAGGTATTCCAGCGCATAGGCGCCGATCAGCTTGCCGCGGGTGGCGCCGAGTGTCTTGAGCACGACCGCGTCATACACCCGATAGCTATGCCCGGCTGCGAGCGCGCCGCCGAGCACCAGCATGGCGGCGACGAGCGCGACGAGGCTCGCGCCGCGCACGGCCAGCACGAGATTGCGAACAATGTTGCCCACCGCCTCGATCGCATCCTTGACGCGGACGGAGGTGATCGCTGGGAAAGCATCGCTCACGGCTTTCAGCAGCGCGGTTTCCTGCGCCAATGTGCCGCCGCCCGGATAGGTCAACGTGGCGATGTCGGTGTGCGGCGCGCCGGCAAAGGCACTCGGCGAAAACACCAGCACGAAATTGATGCCGAGATTTTCCCATTGGACGGCGCGCAAGTTCGCGATGCGCGCCTCGATGTTGCGGCCGAGCACGTTGACCACGAGCGGATCGCCTATTTTCAGCCCGAGCCCGTCGGCGATCTTCTTCTCGAACGAGATCAGCGGCGGTCCCTTGTAGTCCGCACTCCACCAGTCGCCCTCGACAACGGTCGAGCCGCGCGGCACGTCGGTCGCAAACGTGATGCCGCGGTCGCTCTGCAGCACCCAGGCCGCGTTCGGCTGCGCCTTGATGTCATCGGCCTTGATGCCGTTCGCCGACATGATCCGTCCGCGCAGCATGGGCACGCGTTCGAGCGTCGCGTCCGGCGCATTCCGCCGCACGAAGTTGTCGAAGCGTTCGGAGTCGGCTGACTGGATGTCGACAAAATAGAACGACGGCGCCTTCTCGGGCAGCGCGCCCTCGAACTGGCGCTTCAGGTTGCCATCGATCTCGACCACGGTGACCAGCAGCGCCAGTCCCAATCCCAACGACAGCACGATGGTCGGTGTCAGTGCGCCGGGGCGGTGGATGTTGGCGACGGCCAGCCGCAGCGCCGTCGCCCGCGCATGCGGCAACCGGCGCGCGACGGCCATCAGCAGCAGGGCGACGAGCTGGAGCATGCCGAACACTGCGGCCGCGGAGGCGATGAAGATCGCAGCGATCTTGCGGTCGTAGGACAACATCACGGCAATGATCGCGAGCAGCGCCACCACCAGCGCCGAGGCCACCACGTAGCGCCGGCGCGGCCAGCGCCGCCCGGGCGACACGGCATCGCGAAACAGCGCCGAGACCGGTACGTCGTGGGCGCGGCCGAGCGGCCACAGCGCGAAGGCGAGGGCCGTGAGCAGGCCATAGAAGAATGCCAGCAAGAGTTCGACCGGCTGCAGCGCCGGCGCGATCGGCAGCGGAATGACACTGCTAAATGCCGCGGCGATGGCAAACGGCAGAACCGCGCCGAAGGCGAGCCCGATCGCGGCCCCGAGCGCCGAAAGCAGCAGCACCTGCCAGAGGTAGATCGCGAACACCCGGCCGCCGGAGGCGCCGAGCGCTTTCAGGGTTGCGATGACGTCGCGCTTGCGGTCGATGTGGCTCTTCACCGCGTTGGCAACACCAACCCCGCCGACCAGCAGCGCGGTCAATCCGACGAGGGTGAGAAATTGGGTGAAATGATCGACATTGCGTTCCAGCGCCGGTGTGGCGTTGGTGCGGCCGCGAATCTGCCAGCCGGAATCCGGCAGTTGCGCGCCGGCAGCCGCGACGACGGCATTGGCGGTACGGTCGCTGCCATCCGGCAGCCGCAGGCGATAGCTCCAGCGAACGAGACTGCCGGGCACCAGCAGGCCGGTCGCCCGCAACGCCGCTTCGCTGACGATCACGCGGGGCCCAAACGCCAGTCCGCTCGCGAGCTTGTCCGGCTCGTTCTGGATGATAGCGCTGACCTCGATCGTGGCGTCGCCTATTGTCAGGCGAGTGCCGGCCTTGAGATCGAGCCGCGCCAGCAGCGTTGCATCGACTGCGGCGCCGAACGCGCCGTCGCGTGGCGCCAATGCGCCGGCGAGCGGCATGGCGGGATCGAGCGTTACGGCGCCGTACAATGGATAGGCGCCATCGATCGCTTTGAGCTCGACCAGCGCCTGGCGGCCGTCGCCGGTGCGCGCCATCGCGCGCAGCATGGCGCCGACCGAAACTTGTCCGCGCGCATCGAGGAACTTGCGTTCTTCGGCGCTCGCTTCGCGGTGGATCAGCGTGAACGCCAAATCGCCGCCTAGGATAACGCGGCCGTCGCGGGCGAGCCCATCGGTGAGGCTTCGCGAGAACGAACCGACCCCCGCGATCGCCATCACGCCAAGCGCGATGCAGGCAACGAAGATGCGAAAGCCGTGCAAGCCCCCGCGCAATTCGCGAAGCGCGAAGCGCAGCGGGCGAAATTCGGTTCCGAGCGTGGGCGAGGCGAGCGTCATGCGGGTTTCGGTGCGGACAGACTGAGGAGAATGTGCACCGGCCAGAACAGCAGCACAGGCATTCCGATGATCAATCCCGCCACCCAGACATACGGTGAAACCCAGGTCTGCGCGGCGCTATCGCTTGGTCCCCACACGTAGTTGATGTTCACCGGGATCAGGCCGGCGTTCGGGTCAGGCGGCGGCATCAAGAAGAAGCAGATCAGCAGCAGCGCCCACGCCAGCACGGTCCAGGCCGGCAGGGCTCTGCGGTCATAGCCGAGCTGCCAGACTAGATACGCCAGCAGGAACGGCAGCCAGCCGTGAAACAGCGACAGCCCGCGCAGGAAGGCCGAGTTTTCGTGCTTGAACATGTAGTCGGTCATGCCGAGCAGCGGCACGCCGAAGATGTTCAGAACGAAATCCAGCACCCACAGTGCCTGCGGTGCCAAAATGCCGACCGCACACATCGAGATCAGTAGCGCGCTGTCGAGCCAGAGGCCGGCCAGCGTGAGGAACAGTGCGACGTCGCAGAAATACAGGAAGTTGGTCGGCCCGTAGTAATGCCAATAGACCGGCACCAGCACGATCATGAAGGCGCTGTAGGCGAACTTCAGCCACAGCGGCACGCGGTTCGAGGCATGGGCAATGACGTCGGCTGTCATGAGGTGCCCGCGCCCTCGATGCGTCCCGAGCGCAGCCGCACGATGCGGTCGCAGCGCTGCGCCAGCGCGGTGTCGTGCGTCACCAGGATGAGCGTGGTGCCGCGCTCGACGTGGCCGGCGAACAGCAGGTCGATCACCTGCTGGCCGGTGGCTTCATCGAGATTGCCGGTCGGCTCATCCGCGATGAGGATGGCGGGATTGGGCGCTAGCGCGCGGGCGAGCGCAACGCGCTGCTGCTCGCCACCGGAAAGCTGCGCTGGATAGTGATGCAGCCGCTCGGCCAGTCCGACCTTGGCGAGTTCGTCGCGCGCGCGGCTGACGGCGTCGGCTTCGCCCGCCAGCTCCAGCGGAACGGCGACATTCTCCAGCGCGGTCATGGTCGGGATCAGATGGAAAGACTGGAACACGATGCCGACGTTGCGGCCGCGAAAGCGCGCCAGCGCGTCCTCGTCGAGCCGCCGAAGATCCGAGCCTGCCACCACGATCGAGCCGGTGTCCGCCCGTTCGAGGCCGGCCAGCACCATCAGCAGGGTCGTCTTGCCCGAACCCGACGGGCCGACCAGGCCAATCGCCTCGCCACGCCCTATATTCAGATCGATGTCCTTGAGGATATGAACCCGGGCCGCGGCGTGGCCAAGCGAAAGATTGACGCCGGAGAGCGCGATGGCAGGACCTATCGCCGTAGAGCTTGCCGCAGTGGAGATGTCGTTCATGAAACCCGATGCCGGCGCCCACCCTCGATCCGCGCCCCGCTCATATGGGAAACGGGCCCTCAAGGTCCAGCGGCTTGCGGCGGCGTTGGCGGTGGCCGGGCTTGTTTTCAGCGGTCTCGTGGGCTCGGTGAGTGCAGCCGAGCGGGCCGTCAAGGTGGTGGCGCTCGGCGATTCGCTGACGGCGGGCTTCCAGCTGCGGGGCAGTGCGGCGTTCCCGGTGCAGCTTGAGCGGGCTCTCAAGGCCAAGGGCTTTGCCGTCGAGGTCACCAACGCCGGTGTCTCCGGTGACACCAGTTCCGGCGGCCTGGCCCGGCTCGACTGGTCGGTGCCGGATGGTACCGACGCGGTCATCCTTGAGCTCGGCGCCAACGACATGTTGCGGGGCATCGATCCCAAGGTCACGCGGGACGCGCTGTCGGAAATCGTGCAGCGCCTGAAGGCTCGTCGTATCGAGGTGCTGTTGTGCGGGATGCTGGCCGCACCGAATATGGGCGCGGACTATGGTCGCGCGTTCGATGCGATCTATCCGGAGCTCGCCGCGGCGAACGATCTCCTGCTCTATCCGTTCTTTCTGGAAGGCGTCGTGGCCGATCCGAAACTCCACATCGGCGACGGCCTGCATCCAACCGGCGAAGGCGTGGCGAAGATCGTCTCCGGCATCTTGCCGAAGGTCGAGGCTATGCTGGCGCGCGTTCGGGCGAGGCCAGGAACCTGAATTAGAGTTGAGACGATGCCGCGGCTGTTTACGGGTCTGGAAATACCGAAAGCCTTGGGCGAATCGCTGTCGCTCCTGCGCGGCGGGCTGCCGGGCGCGCGCTGGATTGATCCGGAAAATTATCACGTGACGCTGCGATTCATCGGCGATGTCGATGACACCATAGCGCAGGAGATCGCCTGGTTGCTTGGCAAGGTCCGGCGCAAGGATTTTGAGCTGCGGCTCGACGGCTTGCAGTCGTTCGGGGGCCGCAAGCCCCGCGCGGTAATTGCCGCGGTCGCGCCGTCGCAGTCGGTGATGGAATTGCAGGCCGAGCACGAGCGCCTGATGCGGCGGGTTGGGCTCGACCCTGAGGCACGCAAATACACGCCGCATGTCACGTTGGCGCGGTTGCGCGATACGTCGAGCTTCGAAGTCGCGGAATATCTGTCGGCGCGCGGGGCGTTTCGTTCGCCGCCGTTTTCGGTGTCGCGGTTCGTGCTGTTCTCGTCGCGCGCCTCGGTCGGCGGCGGCCCTTATGTGGTCGAGGCCGCCTATCCGTTGGCGGCTTAGAGCACGATCCCGAAAAGTGTAAAGCGGTTTTCGGAGAAGATCATGCTCAAAAATAGAACTCAGGCCGACGCGTAGCTATGTAGCTCAAGCCCTGGGATTTTGTAGTGACGGCTTGAGCTCTGTTCCTGCACGCGCACGTCGTTGAGATGGTAGCGCCGCGCCTCGTCGATGATGCGTGCGGTGAGTTCCCGCTCGAAGCCTCGCTCCTGGAAGCCATGCTCGATGGTGATCGCGGCTTCGGCGCGCCGCGCAGTGCGATCCGGCACGATCTCGGCGCCGGCCCGCATGACGCCCTTCACATAGGCGCCGATCAGGATCGCCCCTGACGCGACCAGGTCGAGGCAATGGGCGTCGATCGAACGGTCGTCACCAGGAAACAGGCTCACCCGATCAAGCCGCATCAGGTGCGCGTGATAGTCCTCGATGGCACCCGGCCCCAGGACGCGAATCTCGGCGGCGTGAACAACTCCCACGACCCCCATGGCTGACCCTTCCTCGTACCTGGATACGGGAGGAAGGATAGGCCGCAATCACCGCCAATCGGTTAACGCGGGTTTTGCGCGGAAGGCGTAGTTTTCAGCAGTCTGGACTGAACGTCGAGAACCGCGGTGGCAAAGCCGCAATTATCGGCAACCAGTTCCCGCAACACCGACAGCGGCGTTGGCCGGGCTGCCGCGACCTCGCCGACCACGTCACCGAAATCGAAGCTCAACTCGGCCGCGAACTTGCGTGCCAGTTCCTGCATCCGCCGATTGTTGGCGAGGCAGGCCATATGCAGGGTCTTGATGCCGCGGTTCCGGGCGGCCAGCAGTGTGCGGTCGAGCAGCACCGAGCCCACCCCGTGGCTTTGCCAGTCTGCTTCGATGCTCAGGGCCGCCTCGGCCTCCCGGGCGAAAGCGCGTCCCAGCGGGCGTAATTCGGCCGCGCCGCGCAACGTGCCATCGGCGAAAAAGCCATGCACCACCGAGCCCAGCCCGAACGTGGTCCGGACGTAGTTGTGGATAAATTCGTCGGAAACGCCGCCGCCGAACCGGCTGTGACGGCTGTCCTGGTCGAGCCGCAACAGATGATCGCGGTAGCGGGCGGCTTCACCGATCCATAATTTGCGGATCACGCCGCCGTCGACGAGAGGGTGTTGCATTCCAAGGGCTCCTGACGTTCACAGTTCAAGCTTCCGACCGTCCAAGCCCCTCCTTGGATTTCCTGCCCCCAAATCACTTAATTATTGCACCGCAGCATAAGTATGGCGGGAGCCACCGCTTGGCGAGATGCTGCGCGGTAACATATTGAGTAGTCGTCGAAATTTGCATGGCAGGCATGCTGGTGTCCGATCCGGTGGGTTAGCTTGCCGGCTGCGTGCCCAGGCCCTATCCGTGGCCACTCCATGTCAGTCGTCGAACTTTACGAAAATCTGGTCGCCGCCAAGAAGCTCGAGCGCGACCGGGCCCAGGAGCGGCTGCTCACCCGGTTTGCTGCGTTGGAGCAGCGCGTCGCCGCGCACCGCTCGGCGCGCCGGACAAGGCCGGTCGGCTGGCTGTTCGGCGGCGGCAATCAGGACGGCGACCCTGCCAAGGGCATCTACGTGTTCGGCGATGTCGGCCGCGGCAAGACCATGCTGATGGACCTCTTCTTCGAGGCAAGTCCGGTGGTTCGCAAGCGCCGCGCCCACTTCCACGAGTTCATGGCCGATGTCCACGACCGTGCGCGGCTATTCCGCCAGAAGCTCAAGGACGGCGAGATCGAGGGCGACGACGCGATCCGCCTCGCCGCCGGCGAGATCGCGGAGGAGAGTTGGCTGCTCTGCTTCGATGAATTCCACGTCACCGATATCGCTGACGCCATGATCCTTGGCCGGTTGTTCGCCCGGCTGTTCGAACTCGGTGTCGTGATGGTGGCGACCTCGAACGTGGCACCGTCCGATCTCTACAAGGACGGCCTCAACCGCGCGCTTTTTCTGCCGTTCATCGCCATGATCGAGCGCCATATGGAGGTGCTGCCGCTTAAGGCGCGCACCGACTTTCGGCTGGAGAAGCTTGCCGGTCAGAAGGTCTGGTACGTGCCGGCCGACGACGCTGCTACGGCCGCCCTCGATGAGGCGTGGCGGCGGCTCGTCGGCAGTACGAGCGGCATACCGCAGGAATTATCGGTGAAGGGCCGCAGGCTCCGGGTGCCGCGCGCCGCCATGGGCGTAGCGCGGTTCTTTTTCCATGATCTCTGCGAGCACCCGTTGGCCGCGGCCGATTATCTTCGCATCGCGCACGAATTCCACACCCTGATCATCGACCGGATTCCGGTCATGGGATTCGAAGAGCGCAACGCCGCCAAGCGTTTCATCATCCTGATCGATACGCTGTACGATCATTCGGTGAAACTCGTGGCCTCGGCCGCGGCCGAGCCGGACGCGCTCTACAAGGCCAGCGACGGCTTCGAGGCGGCCGAATTCAAACGCACCGCCTCGCGCCTGATCGAGATGCGTTCGCAGAGCTATCTGGCACTGCCGCACGGCGCGCGCGATTCGGCAGCCAGCGGATCGAGCGAGGGAATCGTCGAGACGTGAATACCGGTCGCTACTGCGGGTTCAGGCCGGTCGCCTTCAAGATCGGGGGCCATTTCCGCAGCTCTGCGGCGAAGAACACTTCGAATTCCGCAGGCGTGGTGATCTTGGCCTCGTAGCCGAATCGCTTGAGCGCCGGCGCCATCTCCTCGGACTTGAGCACCGCATTCACCTCGCGATTGAGCTTGTCGACGATGGCCGTGGGCATGCCGGCCGGCGCCAGAATTCCCATCCAAACATCGGGATTGAAGCCGACCTGCGGGTAGCCGCTCTCGGTCATAGTGGCAACGTCGGGCAGATCGGGGTGACGCACCGGGCCGGTGTAGGCCACCGCCCGGATCTTGCCGTCGCGGATCAATGGCAGCAGTTGCGGGAGTGGCGCGATGTTGATGTGCACACGCCCGCCAAGCAGATCGGCGCGGGCCTGCTCACCGCCGCGATAGGGAACGTCGATGATATCGATCCCGGCGGCTTGCTTGAACGTGACGCCGACGATGTGCGGCATGGTGGCGAGGCCGAAACCGAACGCGAGCGTGCCCGGATTGGCTTTGGCGTAGTTCACCAACTCCGGGACATTGTTGGCCGGCACCGAGGGGGCGACGGCGATGACGTGCGACCAGGTGACCAGCGTTGCGACCCGTGTCAGCGCCTTGGTCGAATCGAAATCCAGATCGGGAAACAGCACCGGGTAGTAGGCGATGTTCGGGCCGATGACGAGCAGTGTGTAGCCGTCGGGCGGCGCTGACGCGACCGCCTTGGCGCCGATGGTGGTGCCGCCGCCCGAGCGGTTCTCGACGATGACGTTCTGGCCGAGGCGGTTTTGCAGGTGCTGGGCGACGACGCGCGACAGGGCATCGACCGGCCCACCAGCAAGGAACGGCACAATCAGCTTGATGGTCTGCGAGGGATAGTCCTGTGCCTCGGACGTTCCACCGGCCATCGCAAGCCCGAGCAGCGCTGCCCCGAACGCCCGAAACATTGTCACTCCCGCCTCCGGACGGTTTTATTCTGTGCCGCGACGGTACTGCCGGCCGGTCAGCGCAGCAATGCGTCGCGCTGCCGGCACCGCTTCGGTGCAGCGGTTCACTCGGCCTTCAAGCCGGCTGCCTGAAGGAGCGGCGGCCATTTGCGCAACTCGTTGGCGATGAACGCTCCGAACTGCTCTGGGGTCGTCACCATCGGGTCGAAGCCGAGCTTCGACAGCGCGGCTTTCATCTCGGCGGAGACGAGGGCTTCGGCGACGGCTGCGTTGATCCGGCGAACCACGGCGTCCGGCGTGCCGATCGGCGCCAGGAAGCCGAGCCAGACATCCGGGTTGTAGCCGACCTCCGGAAAGCCGCTTTCGGTCATGGTCGGCACGTCCGGCAGATCCGGGCTGCGCTTTGGCCCGGTGAAGGCGAGCGGTCGCGCCCTGCCGTCCTGGATGAGGGCGAGCAGGTTCGCGGTTGGCGCCATGTTGATATCGATCCGGCCGCCGAGCAGATCGGCGCGCGCCTGCTCGCCGCCGCGATAGGGGATGCCGGCGAAATCGGCGCCGGTTATCTGACGGAACGTCTCACTCAGGATGTGCGGGGTGGTGGCGAGCCCGTAGCCGAACGTCACCTTGCCAGGATTGGCCTTGATGTGCGCGACCAATTCCTTGACGGTCCTGGCCGGCACGGCCGGCGCAACCACCATCACGTGCGAATAGCTGACCACGCTCGCCACCGGGGCGAGGCTCCTGAACGGGTCGAAGTTCATGCTAGGATAGAGCACCGGTGTGTAGACCAGGTTCGGCCCGATGAAGAGCAGCGTATAGCCGTCGGCCGGCGCGGCCATCACCGCCTTCAGCCCGATCGTCGTGCCGCCGCCCGGCTTGTTCTCGATCACCATGCTCTGGCCGAGACGGGTCTGGATGTACTGGGTGATGACGCGCGCGGCGGCATCGACCGGCGAGCCCGGCACGAACGGCACGATCACCTTGATGAGTCGGTCCGGATAGACTTGCGCGGATGCCGCGCCCCAGCCAAGACCAAGCCCGAACGTCAGCAGCGATGCCGCAACCAGTCGTCTCAAAACCATGATGGCGCTCCCGTCGGCAGGAACGGACACGCTAGACGCCGATCCGATCAAACTATCGCTCGGCCCATTTTCCGACAATCCAGCCGCGGTTTGCTTTTGTGCCGACTTGAACGGCCCTGCCGAAAGGGCTAATGACCCGACAACCGGGTGATTTCGACCGTCCTATAAGGATTTTCCCCACATGGCGCGTAACAAGATTGCGTTGATCGGCGCAGGCCAAATCGGCGGCACGCTCGCTCACCTCATCGGCCTCAAGCAACTCGGCGACGTCGTGCTGTTCGACATCGCCGAGGGTGTCCCGCAGGGCAAAGCGCTCGATCTCATCCAGTCCTCGCCGGTCGAGGGCTTCGATGCCAAGTTCATGGGCACCAATGCCTACGAGGCGATGGAAGGCGCCGACGTCTGCATCGTCACCGCCGGCGTGCCGCGCAAGCCCGGTATGAGCCGCGACGACCTGCTCGGCATCAATCTCAAGGTCATGGATCAGGTCGGCGCCGGCTTGAAGAAGTACGCGCCCAACGCTTTCGTGATCTGCATCA
>Ga0070689_100003751_pt1 | contig 10170 bp, 5 predicted proteins | sample KBSS23HmetaG_FD_64669 | JGI IMG/M metagenome (GOLD analysis project Ga0070689, IMG submission 64669) | Switchgrass rhizosphere microbial communities from Kellogg Biological Station, Michigan, USA - KBS S2-3H metaG | ecosystem: Host-associated > Plants > Roots > Rhizosphere ... | reverse complement strand
CGTCCCGCGAGTGGCGAAATCCACCCGGTCCAGCTGCGTCACGTTAGGGATGGATATCGCGCCTCCATTGCGTGCCTCCAGGGAAGCCGGGCTGCCCGAAGTGTTGGCCAGTCGGCCGCTGAGCGCCGGCAGATTCACCAGGGAATTCATGCCATCGGAGTTCACAACGAGCGCGCCATCGGTGGTGCCAAACCGCGGCAGCTCAATTCGCCCGCCGGCCGAGGCCCAGGCCTCCAGCTGATAGGCCACCTGCGTCTTAGCGGACGTCACGTTTGGAAATTCCAGCACCGCATTGTTCCGCGCGCTGAGAATTACATCACCCACCGTCTTGCGTTCCAAACGCGTAACGCCGCCCAGCGTCAGGCGCGCGTTGTCGTCGACTAAAAAGTTACTTGCTTCCGCGTTGGTGATCGCGGGAAAGGAGCGCGTGGACCCGTACACGCTCAGGAGGGCGCCAGTAAAGGACCGCAGTTGCGCCAGCGTTATATCGCCCGTCGCGTTCAACGTGACATCAACCCGCTCCAACTCCGTTACGTTCGTCATCGAAATCAGGCCGCCATTCAAGGCTTCGAGGTAGGCGTTGCCCGCCTTGAGATTGCTCAAGCGACCTTTCAATCCCGGCAGCTCAATCCGGCTGCCCTCGCCGTCTGCATACCCATCAATGGCCCCGTCCATCGTCGCCAGGTTGGTCAGAGCAATGACGCCGCCATCCCCGGTTTCCAGGCGAAGACGATAGAACGTTTCGACCACGGCGTTGGTGACCTTGGGCAAGTCGATAACACTTCCCGAATCCACCGCCCGCAACAGGAGTGTCCCCGCGTTGGTCCGAGCCAGCCGCGTCACTTCCGGCAAGGTCACCTTCGCCCCACCTTCTGCGATGATGTTGTTCCCATTGATGTTCGTTAGGTTTTGAAAACTGTTCGTGCGAGCTTCGACGAGCAATTGTCCTCCGGTCAGGCTCGCCAGCGGCCCCGTGACAATCTGCCCGGTCTTGCGCAAATAGAAATCCACCCGATCCAGCGAGATGACGTTCGGCATTAAAATGGCCCCCCCGGTCACCGCTTCGAGACGCGCCGGACCCAGGGTCGTGTTGCGGACAAGCCCGTTCAGACCCGAAAGATCCACCACGCTGCCGGCGCCTTCGCTGTAGACATCCAGGGCATTGACCTGAATCAGGGCGGGAACATGAATCCGTCCACCGCTCGTGGCCGCTAACGTCAGTTGATAAAAATCGACGACGGCAGCCTGGGTCAGGCCTGGCAGCTCAACGAGGCTGTTCAAGTCTGAGGCCGAGATGCGCCAATCGCCGCCGATGGTGCGAACCAGTCGCTGGAGCCCGGGCAGGCTGAGCGTTCCGCCCTGGGCGGCAGTCAGGATGACATTCTCATTGGTCACAGTGCCGGTGGCGTTGAACGCTGCTCCGGCCCCGCGAACAGCGAGGGTGCCCGCCGTCAAGCGCAGGGGGCCATGCACAAACGAACTGCCAGCCGTCACCGTGAGAACCCCGTCAAGCAACTGAAAGCCTTCCTCGCAGCGGACGCTGCGGACGGTGGTATTTCCGCTGATGTGCACGATCGTGACGTCGCCAGGCACATCAATGACCACATCATCGTTGGCTCCAGGAAGAACGTTGTTGCTCCAGTTCGCCGGGGTTTGCCAGGAACTGTTTCCACCGCCGCCGTCCCATGAAACTGTCGCGGCGGACGTGGGGGATAATTGGAGGAGCATCGCCCCAAGGAGAGCAGAGGTCGTTCGGAATGTCTGAAGGGAAACCGGACGCCAATTGTTTCGGAATGAAAGGAAGGCAATCGCGTTGTTCATTGAACGGCCGCGAGGATACCGATCCGCTGGCAGCTGGGTATTCAACTAAAGTTCCAGCGAACGAAGAGTGCCAGGAGAACCAACTGACAAAAATCGGCAAGTCATCTTTTACCTCACACCTTTTACCGCCTAGCCTTCTCATGCTTCGCACCACGGTCACGGTTTTTCTCGTCGGGCTCACACCGGCCATCCGGCGAACCGGAGCGGGGAGGGAATCCGGTAAAAGATGGACCCTCTACTTAATCTCCACCGTGGCCACGACAGCACGATGATCCGACGGATAGGGATGCACCACGATGTCCGCCGCCGGCGTGGCCTCGCCCACAATTTCACATCGCGCGATGTTTGCTTCCTTTCCCCCAACGAAAACAAAATCGATCCGATCATGACGATCCTTCGGATCCTCCGGTCGAGTAGTCGGAGTCCACGTCCAGCCGAGTCGCTTCACTTCATCCGGGAACATCGCCCGGAAAGAGTCCCGCAATCCAATCCCGGTCATCGCGAGGGTGGAAGGATACTCCACCGCCATCGGACATCGACCGGCCTCTGCCGCCCGTTGCGTCCAGTCGAGATGTGAAGGCTCGTTGAAATCGCCCGTGACGAACACCGGCTGCCCCTCCGCCAGGGCCGGCTTCAATTCGGAAAGCAGGCGGTTCACCTGCGCGCCTCGCGCCTTCCGCGCTTCGTCCACCGCTTCGGCCGCCGTCGCGATAAACGGCGCGTTGGCGTATGGAATCTTCAGAAGCTGATACGGCTGATAGGGCGCGTGGGACAGATGCGCGTTGAACATGCGAACGGAGCGCCCGGACGGGAGCCTAAGGGTTGCGCCCCACTTTTGTGGCGTGTTGGTCACGATCGGAAAACGGCTGAGGATTCCTGTGCGTTCGCCTTGATCCAGGTAATGCCAGTGCAGCATTTCGGCGAGTACCCGGCCGTTATCCGGTTGGCTGGCGCCTTTCTGTTTCGCGTATCCGGCCGTTTCCTGCAGACCAACGATGTCGGCTCGCGCCGCACGGATGACTTCAGCCGTTTGGCTCAGCGGCTGTTTGCCCGCATCTCCGCCCACCCAGATGTTAAAAGTCATCACTCGCACTTCCTCGGCTGCATCCGACGCGCCGGGCGACATCGCCAGGATAAAAACAGGCAGGGCAAGAAGCCATGGGCGAACAAATGAGCAGCGGGTGACAGGCATAGCTCGAGGCTAACATGGACGCAGCGGGGCCTGCCAGACGGATGCTTCGATGAATCCTATGTTACCAAATGAAGACCATTTGGAGTTTGGAATTCGAAATTCGAAATTCCTTTCCCTTCCCCTCGAAATCCGAGAAACATCCGCCATCCTAAACATGTTCACACCCCTGCCCCGCCATCTGGCTTCCCGAAGACTGGGATCACTTCTTCCGATCGCAACCCTGTTGGTGCTAGTACCGGTAATGCCCACACGGGCCGCCGCCCTCGAGGTCCCTCCGGTCGAGTCGCCGGACGGGCGGGTTCGCGTGTCATTGGAAATGCCGGCCCCTGGTTCAAAAGCGCCGCCGGCCTGGTCGGCCACGTTTCGGGGACGAACCCTTCTGACGGATTGCGCACTGGGCTTGGAAATCGCCGATGGCGGAGAGCTAACGGCGGGCGCGCGCTTGTTGAAAACCGGACGCCGCAGCGTCAACAAGCGTGTTCCCGTATTGTTTGGGAGATCATCCCAGACCCGCGACCGGTTCCATGAGATTCGCTACTCGCTCGAGAATCAACGGGGAAAACGCAGTGACCTGGTCTTCCGTTGCTACGATGATGCCATCGCATTTCGTTACGAGCTGGCTCGAGTAGAAGGTGCCGCCAGTTCCGTCACCGTCGTGGATGAAAGCACGGCGTTTCGTCTGAAGGGCGATCCGACGGGATACGTTCAGTATCTGGAGAATTACCAGACCTCGCATGAGCACAACGTCGTGGCCACGCCGTATTCCAGGATTCGCCCGGACACATTGCTCGACCTTCCCCTCACTTTCACTTGGGAAGACCGGACGTGCGTGGCGATCACAGAGGCGTCCCTGCGCCATTACGCGGGTCTCGCTCTCATGCGCCCGGCGGGCGATGCCCCGCCGGGCGATTATCTGGCGGGCCGGCTGACGCCCCGGAAAGACGGCACCAAGGTCGTTCGACCGCTCCCGATGCAAACACCGTGGCGAGTCGTCCTGATCGGCGAACGGCCGGGCCGGCTGCTCGAATCGGAGACGCTCTATTGCTTGAACGATCCCCCCGCCTTCAAGGACACCTCATGGATTGAGCCGGCAAAGATCACCTTTCCCTGGTGGAACGGCGACGTCTACGACGGAAAGCCCGGCCCGCCGATTCTCTCGTTCGAAATGGCAAAGCGTTACATCGATTTTTGCGCGAGCAACGGGATTCCCGTGCATGCCATGACTTCGACCGAGGGGACTGTGACACCCTGGTATCATCAGTCCAAGCCGGGCGTGGAACCCGGTCCCGATACCGACGTCACCCGACCACGCCCGGGCTTCGAATTGGCAAGGATCCGCGAGTACGCGAAATCGAAAGGCATCCGCCTTTGGACCTGGGTTCATCAAGGCGCCCTGCGCGGACGGGTGGATGAAGCGTTCGCCGCGTTCGAAAAAATGGGCTGGAGCGGAATGATGGTGGATTTCTTTGATCACGATGATCAGGAAACCATCGAGTTCGCCGAATCGGTGCTGGCGGCGGCCGCGCGTCATCGTATCCTCATTCACTTGCACGGCGTTTGGAAGCCAACGGGCTGGGAGCGCACCTACCCCAACCTGATGAACCACGAAGGCGCTCTAAACCTCGAATACCTCAAATGGAGCGATCGGTGCACGCCGGAGCACAATCTCCTCCTCGCTTATACCCGGCTAATCGCGGGCCGGATGGACTACCACTTGGGCGGCTTCCGTTCTGTTCCAGCGTCGGCCTTCAAGCCACGCAATGTTGCGCCTAACGTCCTGGGCACGCGCTGTCACATGCTGGCGATGTATGTCTGCTTCGATAATCCCGCCCCCATGGTGGCCGATTATCCGACGGCCTATGAAGGCCAGCCCGGATTTGAGTTTCTGAAGGCTGTGCCAACGTGGTGGGATGAAACCCGCATTCTTGTCGACGAGATCGGCGAAGTGCTGGTGACGGCGCGTCGCAAGGACAAGGCCTGGTATATCGGAGGAATGTCCGCCCATTCGCGCGACGTGACGGTGCCCCTTTCCAGCCTTGGGCGGGGGCGCTTCACCGCGCGGATTTGGAGGGACGCACCAGACGCGGCTCAAAATCCAAACCATCTTTTCAGGGAGACAAAAGCCGTTTCCCGAGCCGACGCTTTGTCCCTCCACGTCGCGGCGGGCGGAGGATTTGTCATTGAAGTGACTCCCGGCGGCCTTTGAACCGGGTCAATCGTCGTCGTCCTCGTGAACCGTGATGGCCCATTCCGGGTAGGGAGCGGCGGTTCCCTTCATCGCGCGCCAAAGGATTCGGTTGAAAATGTCCTCCGGACACCGGTCCGGTTGGGCCAGCGGAAGGCGCGCGGAGGCGTAGGCGTCCTTGCGGAGAAGTGAATCGGCGATTTTCTTCGGGTCGGGATTCATTTCATCCAGCGGCACATTATTGGTGACTGCGGTGAAAGGAGTGAAGTCGGCCACGTCAGTAAAACAGTCATACATCGGCATGGCGCTGGCATCCAGCTGGTTCATCGGCGGAAGCCCGAGGATCAATTCCATCGTGCGCAACAAGCTGGTCTGGTTGTACTGCGTGCTGATCACTCTCCCTCGCTTGGTGTACGGGCTGATGACATAGGCCGTGGTGCGATATCCGCTGACATGATCCCAGCCGGCCTGCGGATCATCTTCGATGGCAAAGATGCAAGTGTCCCGCCAGAACTGACTGTGGCTGATGGCCTCGACGATTTGGCCGAACGCCAGGTCATTGTCCGCCACCTGGGCGGCGGGAGTGGGCGCCCCGGCCGCGGTTCCGCTCGTATGATCGTTCGGCAGGCAGATGATGATGAAATTCGGCATCTCTCCCGTCTGCTCAAAGCCCCGGAGGTCCTTGATAAATTGTGCAGCGCGGAAAACATCGGGCACATCCATGTCCCAACCCACCGTGTTCGTGTTCAGGTGCGGACGAAGGGATTCGATGGCCGGCCGGCTGCTGAGCCGAATGGTTTCAGTGCCCTCGATGAATTCCCGGTAGTGATCCTTCCAGGTCGGCTTCCCCTTGCGAGTCTTCTCCTTCCAGGATTTGTCGGTGATGGCGAATTCTCCGTAATTGCGAATGGTGCGGCCGTGCGCCAGCACCAGATCCCAAATGAATCCCGTGGGCGAATAAGCGATCGCATCCACATCGGTGTCCTCCATGCCATCGGGATAACTTCGCGGGAAACCGGCAAACGACTTCTCCATGTAGTCTGTCGTGATGCCGGTATCGGCCCACTGATGACCATCAGCGCTGAGGATGCCGGAACAATAGGTGTTATCCAGAAGCACAAATTCCCGAACTATTTTGTGTTGGTTGGGAGTGATTCGCTCGCCAAACACGCAAAGGGCGGGATCGCCGTTGCCTTCCGGAATATCCCCCATCACCTGATCGTAGGTGCGGTTTTCCTTGATGATGTAGACGACATGTTTGAACACGCTGGGCTCGCCTGTGCGCTCGGGAACCGGGCGGAGGGGCTGGTCGGGCCAGGCGGGCATGCGCGAGACTTGAATCGCGCCATATCGAAAGTTGCGCAACGCCACCGCAGTCATTTGTTCCAATTGTTTGCGGGCGGGAATGGGCACGAGGGAAACGGTGCCGAAATATTGACTCACTTTGAATTTGGCCGGTTCGCCCGGCTCCAATTTCCGCGTCGAGCCAATGCCCTTGATATTGGCCACGTAAAGCGAATTCCGGATTTCATCGTATACGATCGCTCCCGGATACCACCCCACGGGAATGAGTCCGAGCAACTTGGATTCGCCCGGGACAAACTCAATCACCGCCACGGCGTTCTGCGTTCCATTGCAGACATAGAGCATCTTCCCAGAGGCATCAAATGTCAGTGCGTTGGGCGCCGCGCCAAAAAGATCCGCCGGCGTCTGGCGGGTCCAAATCGTCTCCACTATTTCGTCGGTCGTCGTGTCGATGACCGTCAAGGTGTCGCTGCCGGCATTGGCCACCACGACGTGACGCCGATCGGGAGTCAAAGCCAGGGCCGATGCATGCAGCCCGGTAATGATTTCAGCCGTGACACGGTTAGCTACCAAATCGACGACGCTCACGGAACCTTCGTTGGCGATAAAACGCAGGGGATCCACGCGCACCTTGGTGCCGCGCCCGGCCGGTCCCACCAGATCATTCGTGCCCGGACGACGTCCGCCCCAATTGCTCACATACGCTTTTCGCCCCGCGACAACCACGTCATAGGGAGCAACACCCACGTCCCAGCGTCGGAGCAGCGCTCCATCCCGGGTGTTAAACTCACCCAGCTGATTCGTCAGGTTGAGCGCGACATACAATCGCCGGGCGCCGGCAAGGGATGACAGTGCGAGCCCGGCGGGAATCTCCGCCTTTCGTCCGCGCGCATGGACCGCCGGCAAAGGGATGGTGAAAAGCGCCGATACCCGCAAGTCGGCGTCGACGCCGAACACTTTGACGCTCCCGTTTACATTGGAGAGATAAATGCGGCTTCCGTCCGGGGAAAAACTTAGGCCCGTAAAACTGACCTGTCCTTCCTTATCCGGTTCAAGGATGTTGCCGGACACGGGATCTGGCGTTGGATCGATGTCCTTCTCCGAAGGCAACAAGACCCGCTGCAAAATCTCGCCGGTGGACGGATCAATGATGACCAGTTCCGGGGTCTTGCCGGAAACGGCAAGAATTTGCCCGTCGGGGCTGAGCGCCAGGGCCTGAGGCCGCATGTCGGGCAATTCGACCTGATACCCAGCCGGGGTCAGGATCTGGTTGGCGGGGGTAATGTAGCGATTGGGCCCCCCGGCTCCGACCACTTCATTGGCGTGCCCAATCTCCTGGACCATTTCCGGCGCGGAGCGACAAGCAGCAAGGGCAAGAAGAACGAGAAGGGAAGCGGCCATCCGGATGCAACAGGTCATGAGGGAAGGAGAGTTGCGAGAGCTCATCCCTTCGTGCAAGTGCAAAGCGTCCGCCAAAGTCCGAATGCCGAATGTCGAATGCCAAAGGTGAGGGAGTGATCGAAGATCCCCTGGAGCGCCCGAGCGCAAATCCCCAATTAAAAATCGCAAATCAAAAATCCAAAATCCTAATGCACTCCCGCCTGGAGGGCACTGATGGCGACCCAGATTTTCTTGAAGATGGGATCGCGACGCAGTTGAACCAAATCCGGATCCCGCAGCATCCACTTGAAATCGCTAAATCCTTTGGCGATGGCCCGGGTCAGGGTCTCCACCGCACGCTCGACATTTTTTGTGAGCGAATAGCTGCAAGCCAGATTGTAGAGGACCTCCGGGTTCTCGGGAATGAGCTGGGCCAGCTTCTCGTCGGCTTGCAGGCCCTCCTGAAACCGGCTTCGTCGGGAATAGTCTTCCGCCAGAACTTTCCACGCCTCGAGGTAACCCTTGTCACGCCCCAGCACGCCCTCCATGAAGGCAATTTCGATATCGAGGTCCCGCTGTTCCTTGCGAGTGAGTTTCCGCTTCGTTGCGCTCTTGTTCAACATACCGATGGCACGGTTACGTCGTGGCGCGCCCCGGCGCGGCTTATCCATCACCGCGGCCCCCAATCGGATCGCCCGACGTTCTAAGTATTTTCATCGGTTGGCAAAGGTGACACCTTTAACACCGAATTTCATGAACTGCTTTGTCACGGGTTGCTCAGGGTTTATTGGCGCGAACCTTGTCCATGAACTGGTTGCACAGGGGCATACGGTTAAAGCCTTGCTTCGGCCCGGCGCCGATCGACGGGGCACGGCCAATATCCCCTTTGAAGCCATCGCGGGCGATTTGGCGGACCCTGAAGGGCTCGAACGAGCCATGCGCGGCTGCGATTGGTGCTTTCACGTCGCGGCCAGCTACCATCTTTGGTTGCCCGATTATCGCCCCATGTACGCGGCAAACGTCGATGGAACACGCCATGTCCTCACCGCTGCCGCCCGAGCTGGCGTTTCCCGAATTGTCTATACCAGCACCGTCGGCTGCATTGGCCTGCCTAATCCCGGCCACAGCCCGGTAACACCAACCAATGAAGAAACCCCCGTGGCGGAGGGGCAAATGAGCAACCATTACAAGCGCTCCAAATGGCAGGCGGAGTTGGTCGCGCGCGATCTGGCCAGCCAGGGACTACCCATTGTCATCGTGAATCCCAGCGCCCCCGTCGGGCCGCGCGACGTCAAACCCACCCCAACCGGAAAGGTCATCGTCGATTTCTTGAATCGCGCCATGCCGGCCTATCTCGAAACCGGGCTGAATTGGGTTCATGTGCGCGACGTGGCCATCGGACACATCCTGGCGGCCGAGAAAGGTCGGATCGGCGAACGATACATTCTCGGGAATCGCGCCGGGAATTGGACCATGAAGGAAGCGTTCCGCGTTCTGGAGCAAGTCACCGGCATACGCGGGCCAGCCATGCGCATCCCCTACTTCGTAGCCTGGACCGCCGCGCAAATCGACGAGCGGATCTCATCCTTCACTGGACGGCCTCCCAAAGCACCGATCGCCGGGGTTCGCATGGCGAGATACAAAATGTTCTTCGATCCCACGAAAGCCGTGCGAGAACTGGGCCTGCCGCAAACCGACCCGAAACAGGCGCTGGCTGACGCCGTCGCCTGGTTTCAAGAGAATGGATATGCTCCAAAAGCCCGGGCCCGGAGCGCGGGTCTGTGACCCGCAGCGGGTGCGGTAGGCCGGGCACGACCGAGTTCGCTTAAAGCGGCCTGATGTTCGAGCGTGCTGCGGCTCATAGAGCCGCGGTCCGCGATGCCGAAGGTAAAAGCACGAGGCCCGGGAAGACCCGGGCCTCGGCGAGAAAAACCTGACTGGATCAAGCGCGGCCTAGTGGTGCGCGACGTAAATGTAAACTGTCGTGGTATTGTCGCCCGTCGCGGGGCTGTAGATGCATCGCCCGGTGGTGTCCGCGCCCGCGTCGGAATTCGTGTCGCCATCAAGAATCATGTTCAATTCAATGGCATCACCGATCGTCACTCCGGGAATAAAGGCGGCGACAATCTTCTGGCCGCTGGTGAAGTCGGCCGTGGCCGGGTCGCGATCGAGGTCGAAGTTATCTCCACCGGCGTTGGCTGTCGGAGGCGCCACGGTGGCGGCGGCATTTGCGCCGACACAACGCACGTGAATCCGCCCGGTCAATGCGGTCTCGTCAAAGCTTTGC
>Ga0070689_100003749_pt1 | contig 10172 bp, 4 predicted proteins | sample KBSS23HmetaG_FD_64669 | JGI IMG/M metagenome (GOLD analysis project Ga0070689, IMG submission 64669) | Switchgrass rhizosphere microbial communities from Kellogg Biological Station, Michigan, USA - KBS S2-3H metaG | ecosystem: Host-associated > Plants > Roots > Rhizosphere ... | reverse complement strand
CGAAGCGCGGCTGCTGGTCGCCGACGATGCGCACGGCGCCCTGGCCGCCGCGCTCGCGCCCGCGCTGCCGGGCGGCATCGCGTCGTTCGCCGAGCTGCGCACCGCGAACGCAGAGGTGCCGTCGCCGCCGCCGATCGACGCCGCGACCGTGGCGCAGCTCTACTACACGAGCGGCACCACCGGCCAGCCCAAGGGCGTGATGCTCACGCACGGCAACGTCGGCAGGCACGCGCGCGCGGCCGTGCGCGAACTGTCGCTCGCCGGCACCGACCGCTGGGCGCACATCGCACCGATGTTCCACCTCGCCGACGCGTGGGCCGTGTTCGCGGTGACGCTGGTCGGCGGCGTGCATGTGTTCCTGCCGCGCTTCACGGCGCCGGCCGCACTCGACCTGCTCGCCGACCAGGCGATCACGATCACGAACCTGGTGCCGACCATGCTGAACCTCATGGTCAAGGAGCCGGACGCCGGGCGCCGCCGGTTCGCGCTGCGCACGATGCTCAGCGGCGGCGCACCGATCGCGCCCGCGATCGTGCGGCAGATCCTGGCGACGTTCGGCTGCGACTACGTGCAGACCTACGGCATGACGGAAACCAGCCCGTACCTGACGCTGAGCCTGCTGACCGACGAACTGCGCCGGTTGCCGCCGCACGAGCAACTGCACTGGAAGTGCAAGACCGGCCGCCCGTTCCTCGGCGTCGAGCTGAAGGTCGTGGCAGGCGACGGCACCGCGGTGGCGGCCGACGATCGCGCCGTCGGCGAGATCCGCGTGCGCGGCGCCACGGTGACGCCCGGCTACTGGCGCGATGCGGCGGCGACGCGCGCGGCGTTCGACGACGACGGCTTCCTGCGCACCGGCGACCTCGCCACGATCGACGCGCACGGCTACGTGAACATCGTCGACCGCATCAAGGACGTCATCAAAACCGGCGGCGAGGCGGTGTACTCGACGGAGGTCGAGAACGTGCTCTACCAGCACCCGGCGGTACTCGAGTGCGCGGTGTTCGGCACGCCGGACCCGGTGTGGGGCGAAGCAGTGACCGCCGCGATCGTGCTGCGCCCGGGCGCACACGTCACTGCCGCAGCAATCGTCGCGCATTGCAAAGACCGCATCGCCGGATTCAAGGCGCCCCGCATCGTCGATTTCCGCGCCGCGTTACCGAAGACCGGCTCGGGCAAGATCCAGAAGCGCCTGCTGCGCGACACAGCCGCGCCGCGAAATCCTCACGCCACCGAGTGAACATTGTCAGGCACGGTCGCGTCGAACCGACGCGGCCGCGCCTCTGGTCGCTGGCTGTCGTTCCGCTCGAGGGATTCCTCGCCCTCGTCGGTTCCTCTCGTCTCCTCACCAGGTTTCGACCGACCGGATCCGCGCACCCCCCGCGGATCACTCCTCAGCGGCTTGCCATGAGCCAGTCTGCCTGCACCCTGCTCGCTTCCATCCTGCTGTGCGCCGCATCGGCGCCCGCGCTCGCGCAGGCGAGCGCGCCACCCAACGTACTGGTGATCCTCGCCGACGATCTCGGCTGGGATTCGGTCGGTTGCTACGGCCTCGGCCTGCGCAACATTCCGACACCGCGCCTCGACGCGCTCGCGTCGGCCGGCGTGCGCTTCACGCGCGCCTACGTGAACCCGGCGTGCTCGCCGACGCGCGGCTGCCTGATGACCGGCCGCTACGGCTTCCGCAACGGCGTGCCGACGACGATCGGCCCCAACGATCCGGGCCCGCACGCCGACGAGGTGCTGCTGCCGCAGCTGCTCGCGGGTTCGGGCTACGCGCGCGCGCTGATCGGCAAGTGGCACCTCGGCCGTGAGTACGGCGACGCGACGCCGAACGTGCGCGGCTGGCCGCACTTCGCCGGCGTCATCGACGCCGGCATCCCCGACTACTACCGCTGGCCGAAGGTCGTCGACGGCCAGGCGTCGTGGTGCACGACCTACGCGACGACCGACGAGGTCAACGACGCGCTGGCGTGGATCGGCGGCCAGACCACGCCGTGGTTCCTGATGCTGTCGCTGTGCGCGCCGCACGCGCCGTTCCAGGCGCCACCCGCGCACCTGCACACGCACGCGCTGTCGGGTCTGGACGCGACCACCAACCCGCGGCCGTTCTTCGAGGCGATGGTCGAGGCGATGGACTGCGAGATCGGCCGCCTGCTGATGTCGATGGACCCAGCGACCCTCGCCAACACCAACATCATCTTCCTCGGCGACAACGGCACCGACCCCGCGCTCGCGCTGCCGCCGTTCCAGGCGAGCAAGGTCAAGGGCTCGCTCTACGAAGGCGCGATCCGCGTGCCGATGATCGTCGCCGGACCCGCGGTCGCGGCGCCCGGCCGCGTGTCGGCGGCGCTGGTGTCGGCGGTCGACCTGTTCGTCACGATCGCCGAACTGTGCGGCATCCCGCCCGCCGCGCTGCCGCCGTCACCGGCTGGCCCGCTCGACGGCGTCAGCATCTGCCCGCTGCTGAGCAACACGGTGGCTGCGGTGCGCGGCTACGTCTACGCCGACATGAAGTACAGCTACTCGGGCGGCGGCTACACGGTCGTCGACGACCTCTACGCGCTGCTGCGCGTGCAGCAGACGGGGCCGCAGCATCAGGAGTTCTACGAGGTCGACACCGACCCGTACGAGAACACCAACCTGCTGGCCGCGCCGCTGAGCCCGCCCGACAACGCGGCCTACCGGCGCCTGCTCGGCATCCTCGCGTCGCTGCGCCAGGACGGCTGGGTCGAGAACGTCGGCGTCGGTTGCGGACCGGCCACCGGCCCGATGCCGTCGCTGCGCAGCCAGACGATGCCGCGCATCGGCACGATGTTCTTCCCGTGCATCGAGAACATCTCGCCCGTCGGCACCTGGGCCTGGCTCGCGATCGGCCGCACCACCGCGGTCACGCCGCTCGGCGCGCCGCCGGTGCCGCTCGACGTCATCGGCATGCCGGGCTGCACCGGCTACACCTACAACGACCTGGCCTGGGAGCAGTTCGCGAACCCGCAGCCGGTCGGCGGCTACCTCGCGATCCCGCTGCCGTTCATCGGCGAGCTGGTCGGCTACGAGTTCCTGATGCAGGCATTCGTCGAGGACCCGCGCTTCAACAGCGCCGGCCTCGTCGCGACCAACGGCCAGCACGGGGTGATCGGCTGGTGACGCGCCGGCGCCGCGCGCTCAATCGCGGCGCAGCACGACGACGCGGTTGGTGTTGGTGCCCATGCGGTTGTTCGCGATGCCCCAGCAGTTCGCCGTCTTGGTGAACTCCTGGTCGTTGACGAGCACGAGTTCCGGCGACAGGCCGACCGACGCCGCGATCGGGATCACGATCTCCTCGAGGCGCACGGTGCCGCGGCGCACTTCGCCGACCTCGAATGCGACGTGACCACCCGGCCGCACGACGCGGTGCAGTTCGCGCAGCACGGCCGCCATCGCCGTGCCCCAGGCCGGCACCGTGCGCGCCATCGTGACCGGCACGGCGTCGGCGTCGATGCCGCAGAACCAGCAGCGCAGCCAGTTGTCGTCGCGGTACTGCACGACGTCGAGGAACGGCGGCGACGTCACGACCAGCTGCACGCTGCCGGCCGGCAGTTCGCGCGTGGCGTCGGCCGGCCGCGTCAGCAGCCGCGCCTGCGCCGCGGCCACGGCGAGCTGCGCGCGCTCGTCGTCGGTGAGCCGGCCGAGCAGCGCGCGCGACTTGCGCAGCACGACTTCGCGCAGGTCGCGGCGCGGCGGCCGCTGGTTGCGCTTGTCGTTGATGCGCCGCTGCGCCGCGACCGACACGGCCTGGTTGGGCGGCAGCGTGTAGACGGACAGGAACCCCGGCGAGTGCCCGGTCAGCCGGTTGACGGCCACCATGCGGATCCAGTCGTCGACCGGATCGAGGTGGCCCTGCGCCTCGGCTGCGAGCAGATGGCGGCGCAGCGCGCACAGTTCGCGCAGCGTGGTCTCGTGGAAGAACACCAGCAGGTCCGCGGGCAGCTCGCCGCCGCCGGCGAGGTCGATCTCGCGCAGCCGGCGCTCGACCGCGCCGAGCTCCGGCGGGCGCAGCCGCGGCCGCAGCAGCAGGGTCGACAACGGGTTGACGTCGTTGCCGTACGGCACGCGGCCGCGCAGCGCGGCTTCCAGCGGCGTGGTGCCGCGGCCCATGAACGGGTCGTAGACGACGTCGCCGGGCCGGCTCAGCCGGTCGACGAAGAACGCCGGCACCTGCGGCTTGAAGCAGGCGCGGTAACTGACCTCGTGCAGGTCGTGCGCCTGGCGCTGCCGGCTGGTCCAGAATTCGTTGACGAAGGTGTCGACCGCGCGGCGCCCTTCGCCATCGCCGCCGACCGTCGCGAAAAATCGTGTCCGTTGGCCGAACCCGCGGAACGCCAACAGTTCGCGCGCCAGCGCCGAGCTGCCGGCCGGCCGCGCGCGCAGCTCGGCGAACAGCAGCTGCTGCTGTGGTGCGACCGCGGCTTCCGGTGGCTGTTGCCTCGACACGCGCGCGAGTCTACGGCCCGCGGCCGTCGCGGCCACCGCGCTCCGGCCGCCGCCCGATCGCGCTCAAGACGCCGTGGCATGGGAGTCGAAGGCTTGACAGCCCGTTCCCACCGCCCCTAACAAGACGCCCCCACATGGCCAGCAGCAAGAAGCAGGGCAAGCCGCTCGTGATCGTCGAGAGTCCCGCGAAGGCGCGGACCATCGGCAAGTTCCTGGGCAGCGGCTACCGCATCGAGGCCAGCATCGGCCACGTGCGCGACCTGCCGTCGCGTGCGGCCGAGATCCCGGCCGCGGTCAAGAAGGAGAAGTGGGCGCGCCTCGCGATCGACGTCGAGCACGACTTCAAGCCGCTCTACGTGGTGCCGGCCGAGAAGCGCGAGCACCTCAAGAAGCTGAAGGCCGCCTGCAAGGAAGCCGACACGCTCTATCTCGCGACCGACGAAGACCGCGAAGGCGAGTCGATCTCCTGGCACCTGCTCGAGGAGCTGAAGCCGAAGTGCAAGATCCGGCGGCTGGTGTTCCACGAGATCACCAAGCCGGCGATCCTCGAGGCGCTGCAGCAGCCGCGCGACATCGACATGAACCTGGTCGAGGCGCAGGAGACGCGGCGCCTGGTCGACCGGCTCTACGGCTACACGGTGTCGCCGCTGCTGTGGAAGAAGGTGCGGCCCAAGCTGTCGGCCGGCCGCGTGCAGTCGGTCGCCGTGCGGCTGATCGTCGAGCGCGAACGCGAACGCATCCGCTTCCACGCGTCCGACTACTGGAGCCTCGCGGCCACGTTCGCGGCCACCACCGGCGACCGCACGGCGTTCGACGCCAACCTGACCGCCGTCGACGGCGCGCGCGTCGCGGTCGGCCGCGACTTCGACCCCGACACCGGCGCGCTGCAAACCTCTGGCAAGAGCGAGGTCGTGCTGGTCGACGAGAAGAAGGCCGTCGCGCTCGCCAACGCGCTGGCCGGCAAGACCGCGACCGTCACCGAGCGCGAGCAGAAGCCGTACACCGAGCGGCCGTACCCGCCGTTCACGACCAGCACGCTGCAGCAGGAGTCCGCGCGCAAGCTGCGCTTCTCGGCGCAGCGCACGATGCGCGCCGCGCAGCGGCTCTACGAGAACGGCTACATCACGTACATGCGCACCGACTCGACGACGCTCAGCGAGCAGGCGATCGCCGCCGCGCGCAAGCTGATCGGCCGCGACTTCGGTACCGAGTACCTGCCCGACGCGCCGCGCCAGTACCAGACCAAGGTGCGCAACGCGCAGGAAGCGCACGAGGCGATCCGCCCCGCCGGCAGCGAGTTCACCGCGCCGTCGGCGCTCGGCACCGACGTCGGCGAGGACGAGCGCCGCGTCTACGAGCTGATCTGGCGGCGCACGGTCGCGTGCCAGATGAAGGACGCGCGCGGCCAGCGCACGACGCTGCAGCTGCGCATGGACGCCGGCGCGCACGGCCAGGCGCGCTTCACCGCGACCGGCAGGACGATCGAGTTCGCGGGCTACCGGCTCGCCTACGTCGAGGACATCGACGACGCCGACGCCGAGCTCGCCGAGTCCGAGCGCGTGCTGCCCGACATCAGAGAGGGTGCCGCGGCGACCGCGACGCAGCTGTCGCCCGCGGGCCACACCACGCAGCCGCCGGCGCGACTGACCGAGGCCGGCCTGATCAAGGAGCTCGAAGCGCGCGGCATCGGCCGGCCGAGCACTTACGCGTCGATCATCGAGACCATCGTCGCGCGCGAGTACTGCTGGAAGAAGGCCACCGCGCTGGTGCCGACGTTCACGGCGTTCGCGGTCGTCGACCTGCTGGCCGGCTACCTCGGCTGGCTCGTCGACTACCAGTTCACGGCCAAGATGGAGGACGATCTCGACGAGATCAGCAACGGCCGCGCGACGCGCCTCGACTACCTGCAGCACTTCTTCCTCGGCAACGGCCAGCCCGGCCTGCGCGACCGCGTCGCCGGCGTCGAGACCGAGATCGATCCGCGCAAGGTCTGCAGCATCCCGCTTGGCGCCAACGACGCCGGCGAACTCGTCGAGGTGCGCGTCGGCCGCTACGGCCCGTTCCTGTCGTGCGGCGACAAGCGCGTCAGCGTGCCCGACGAGATGGCGCCCGACGAGATGACGTTGGGCAAGGCGATCGAGCTGCTGGTGAAGGGCGGCGACGGGCCCAAGTGCCTCGGCATCGATCCCGACAGCGGGCTCGAGGTGTTCGTCAAGATCGGGCGGTTCGGTCCGTACTTCCAGCTCGGCGACCCCGACAAGCTCGACGACAAGCCGAAGATGGCATCGCTGCTCGCCGGCATGGAGCCGGAGACCGTCACGCTCGAGCAGGCGCTCGCGGTGCTGTCGCTGCCGCGCGAAGTCGGCCGCATGGTCGTGCCCGACACCGGCCAGGAGGAGCCGATCCTCGCGCAGAACGGCCGCTTCGGGCCCTACCTGAAGTGGGGCAAGGAGACGCGCAGCATCCCCGCCGAGTTCACGCCGCTGACGATCGACCTCGCGACCGCCAAGCACCTGCTCGCGCAGCCCAAGCAGGGCCGCGGCCGTGGCCAGGCGGCCGCGCGCAAGGCGCTGCGCGAACTCGGCCCGCATCCCAAGAGCGGCGCCGTCGTCAAACTGATGGACGGCCGCTACGGCCCGTACGTCACCGACGGCACGACCAACGCGTCGCTGAGCAAGGACGAGGATCCGGCGCAGCTGTCGATGGACCGCGCCGTCGAGCTGCTCGCGGCGCGCGAGGGCGTGCCGAAGAAGAAGCGCGCGCCGCGCCGCCGCGCCACCAGCAAGGCGTCGCGCTGAGCAGCGGGCCGCGCGGCTGCCCCAGGCCGGCATGATTGCTGCATCCTCGCCGCCGCCGGCGGGGATGGACGTCACGGATGACCGGCCTCGACCGCATGCTCGCCGACAACGCCGCCGCGCTGCGCGCGGTCGCGCGGCTGCTCGTCGGCGACGGACACGCCGACGACCTCGTGCAGGAGACCTCGCTGCACGTGCTGCGGCGGCCGCCGCCGGCCGCGGTGCCGTTGCGGCGCTGGCTGACCGCCGTGCTGCGCAACCGCGCCAGCAAACTGCGGCGCGGCGAAGGACGCCGGACCGCGCGCGAACAGGCACGGGCGGCCGCCGACGAACACGCCGCCACCGATCCGCGTGAACTCGCGCAGCAGCGCGAGACCGCTGAACGCCTGCACCGCGCGCTCGGTGCGCTGCCGGATCCGTACCGCGACGCGCTGTGGCTGCGCTTCTTCCAGGACCTGTCGCCGAGCGCGATCGCCGCGCGTACGGCGACCCCGCTGCCGACCGTGAAGAGCCGGCTGCAGCGGGGGCTCGAACTGCTGCGCCGCGAGTTCGCGGGCGACCGCGACGAGCGCGATTGGCGCGGCGCGCTGTGCGCCGCGTTCGCGCTCGAACCGCTGACCGTCCGCAACGCGGCGGCCGCGACCGGAGTCCTCGCCATGTCGACCGCGATCAAGTTCTCGCTCGCCGGTGCATGCGCCGCGCTCGCGCTGTGGTTCTCCTTCCGAGCGGCGGCTGCGCCGCCAGCGCCGGCCGCTGCGACGGGCCCGACGAACGTGGCGGCTGCGACCGGTGACGTGCCCGAGCCGATCGCTCGGCCGACCGATGCGCCGCCCGCGCGCACCGACGCTGCGGCCGCCGCCGAGCCGCAACTGCCGCCGATCCACGTACGCCTCGTCGACGCTGCCGATCGGACGCCGCTGCCGCATTTCGCGGTCGGACTCGCGATCGAGCGGGGGCCATCGGACATCCAGAAGCAGGCGACCAGCGATGCGCGCGGCGAGCTGCAACTCGACGGCGGCTTCCGTCAGGTTCGGCTCCGCATCGAGGCCGTCGACGACGAGCAGGGCTCCCCGTCGGACACGCAGCTCCACCGCATCGCGCCGAGCGACTGGCCCGAAGGCGACCGTGCGCTCGAACTCGCGTTCCGCGTCGGCCCGACCTACGCGCTGGTGTTCGCCGACGGACCGCCGCCCGCCGGCGAATTGCGCGCCGCGCTCGCCGCGGGCGACGAGTTCGTGTTCTCGGATCGGCCGGTGCATCCCGAACAGCGCGTGCGCAGCGGCCCGCTGCCGTGGGTGCGCTTCGATCCGAGCCGCGCGGTGCCTTCGGAGCTGGGCGCGGGGCCATGGACGCTCGTCGTCGTCGACGAACACGAGCATTGGCTCGCGGCCGGCGCGGTCGAGACCATCCGCGGCGTGCAGAGTACGCCGGTGCAGCTGCAGAGCCGCCCGTGTGGCAGCCTGTGGCTCGAGATCACCGAGGACGGCGCGCGCGCCAGGGGCCGCTACTTCACCTCGATCTACCGGCGCGGCAGCGACGGCAAGACCCACGGGCGCGACCACACCGTGCAGATCGAAGCCGGGGTCGGCGGGGCCCGGATCGGGCAGCTGCCGGCCGGCGACTACCGCGTGTTCGTCGGCGACGCGGCGCAGACGGTCTCACGCACGATCGACACCACGGTGCGGGCCGGCGAACAGACGCACGTCACTGCTGGGTTCCCCGCGCCTGCGCCACGACACACCCTGCGCGTCGTCGCGCGCAGCCAGACCGGCACGCGCGACCTCGGCCTCGTGGTCTGCACGCTGCGCCGCGACGGCGACGTGGTGCCGCACTACGCGCCGGCCGAACCCCGCGACGGCCGCCTGTGCTGGACGTTCGACGACCTCGAGGACGGCGAGTGGTTCGCCGCTTTGCAGCCGACGCCGCAGCTGCCACCGTGGAACACGACCGAGCAGCGCGTGGCGGCGACCGCCGGCACGGTCGAGTTCGTCTGCCTCGACGACGGCGCGCCGCCCGCCGTGTCGTTCGCCTTGCAGGTAGTCGACGCACGTGGCCAGCCGATCGCGCGCGCCGGCGTCACGACGTTCGCCGACGGCAGGCAGCATTACGGCACGTACACCGACGTCGAAGGCAACGTCACCGTCGGTCCCTACCTCGCGGGCCGGCAGATCCAGCTGCTGGTCCGCGCCGCCGACTGCGCGCCCGCGCTCGTCGACGTCGTGCCGGCCGTCGACGCCGCGCCGACGCGCGTCGAACTCGCGCCGGGCTGGGGCACGATGTTCGTCGTGGTGGAACCGGGCAGCGGTCCCGGCGGCCAACCGCTGGCGAACGTCGATGTCCTGCTCGACGGTCTCCTCGCGGGCACCACCGACGTGCAGGGCCTGCTGCTGGTGCGCGCGCAGGCGATGCCGCGCCGCATCGAACTGCGCCGCCACGGCTACCACTTCGACTACGGCGCCGTCGACCGCACGACCGGGGCACCGATCGGCGGTGAACAGTCACCCTATTTCTGCGTGATGGCGCGCGACGGCTGACGCGTTGGCGCGGCGGCGCGGCGCGGTGGCAATGCGCTGTCGCGGCGCTAAACCGTGGCGATGCCCGACCAGAGCCGCGACGTGTCGCCCGGCCTCGCGCCCGGCACCGTGCGCACGCGCGACGGCGCGACGCTGCGGCCGCCGGCCGACTGGGAGCTGCTGCCGCCCGGCGACGCGATGCTGACACGGCGCGTCAAGCAGGCGGGACCGAGTTGGACCGTCAGCGAGAAGAAGGGCCGCAAGGTGTTCTCGCGCGGCGTGTGGGCGCCGAAGGAGCGCATCGAGCGCATCCGCGCCGAGGTCGAAGCCGAACGCCAGGACCCCGCCTACACCAAGAAGCTCGCCGCCGGGCGCGCGCGGCGGGCCGAGC
>Ga0070689_100003748_pt1 | contig 10172 bp, 9 predicted proteins | sample KBSS23HmetaG_FD_64669 | JGI IMG/M metagenome (GOLD analysis project Ga0070689, IMG submission 64669) | Switchgrass rhizosphere microbial communities from Kellogg Biological Station, Michigan, USA - KBS S2-3H metaG | ecosystem: Host-associated > Plants > Roots > Rhizosphere ... | reverse complement strand
TGGGGAGCCGTTGGTCCGCGCAGCCACTGCTGAAGCGCGTCGAGATCCGTCTCGGTCAGCGTCTGCACGTCGACCGTGAGATTGTAGTAGTACCGACCGGATCGATTCGGGTGCACCGGCGCTCGAAATGGCCGGTCGAACTGCGCTTCGGCGGTTGTTACCGTCGCCGACTCGCCGAAGCTTTCCGTCACCTGATTGTTCTGTCGCCGCACGGCGCTGTACATGTGCGTCGTCGGATCTTGCTGGACGAGAATCTCCCACTCGGCCTGGTCGCTCCTGTCATCGAACAGACCGCCCTTGCGCCACAGCTCGAGTCGGAAATGGATGCGTGTCGCGAACCCGTTGCGCAGCAACTCGCGCGTGTTCGCGTCGGCAAGAAGATTTGCCGTCGTAATCGTCGGCCCCTCCTGCAACGCCGACGCCGCGTTCACCGCAACTTCGAGGGTCACGCGCTCGCGCTGCGCCACGAGTGGCGCCGCCCACAACAAACCGGCGAGCACGACGGCGTTTCGCACGCTCAAAATCGGTGTCGCAGCCGAACAAAGAAGTTGATCGGTTCCGCCGGCGTGGACACTGACTTCGCCGCGTAGACGCCGATGCCCGCGAAATCCAACCCGAGACCGATGTCCGACCGGAACGTCGAGAGTGGCGGCCAGTCACCACTGGGGTAGCTCAACGTGCCTACGGGCGGTCCTACTCTCCAACCGCGTCCAGCATCGGCGAACAAGACCCACACGACGTCGCCGTGCGCGCTATGGAAGCGTCGCGGCCAACCCTCCCAGTTTCCGGTGAACTTGAGACGTAGATCTCCTCGATATTCGATCTGCGCGAGCGCGATCCGCTCGCATTCCGCGGGGCGCCCTGCGACAGGCGGACCGCCGCTGCACGTTCCGACGTCCGTTCCGGCTCGCGCGCTTCTGAAATCGAAGCCCGGCAGAGCGCCCGGTCCGTCGACCGATAATCGACGCTCCAGCGGAAGCGGATCGCCGCCAAGCCAACCGCCGAGGACGACGCGCATGTTCAGCTGTGCATCGGGGCCGAGCCGATTGTAGCGCCGGACGTCGAACAAACCTCGCGTGTACGATGTCGGTCCGAGCGCTGTGACTCGCGGCGTCGTGCCCGACATCGGCGCCGCCGAAGTGATCGTCCCGTTTCCGTATTCGAGCTCCGCGTTCACGAACCAGCCCGCCCACGGATCCTCGGGATCGGTGCGCGTATCGAACTGCAGCTGCGCGGTGGCGACGTGAAAGGGTCCATCGTCGACGAGCGGATTGTCGCGCCAGTTCCGATCGCTATTAAAGATCGTGAATGGATTCTTCAAGTCGCGCGACGACCATCGTTCGTGGCCGTACGAGCCGGTGAGACTGAGATCGCCTGCGCCGTACAGCGTGACGAACAGGTTCGCCCCGTGGCGCTGGAAGTAGTCGCGGTAGTCGCGCCGAGCGACGAAGGACGCGAGCGCGACCTCGAGATCGGTGAGCCACCACGTCTCGATGGGTTCGACGACGCTCACCAATCGTCCGCCGATTCCGATGCCCGCCCCGTGCCCAAAACGAATTTCGGTCCGCACATGGTAGCCGACGTCAGCGCGCTCGGAGCTGAAGCTGGCACCCGTGCGCACGACGGCCGCCGGCGCAAAGTCCAGGCTTCCCCAACTCGTTCGCCGGTAGATCGCCGGGCCGAGCTCGATGGGTAGCCCTTCCACTCGGTTGTACGGACCGGCCTGCACGACCCGCAGAGGCTCCGACCAGTTGCCTTCTCGACGGCGTTCGATGCGCTGCCACCAGCTCAAGCCGTCGGATATGCCACTGTCCGACGGTATGAGCTGATCGCCTTCCGTTCGGTAAACCAACGACTGTCGATAGATGCGCGTGCTGCCGCCGATGAATGCGCTGTTGCGTCCATCCACCTCACCACCGACGACGAGCAGGTTGCCGTCGATTCGCGCCGTTGGTCGCAGCAGGACATCGGAATTGATCGCCAGCACGCTGCCGATGACATGCCCGGAAATGATGAGCGGCCCGCGTTGCACGGCGACGTCTCCCGTCACCTCTTGGCCGGCCTCGATCTCGAGGCGATCGGCCGAACGTAGCGCATTCGGTCGATTCCATTTCTCGGCGACTTCGCGCCGCACGTCACCGGGAAGTTGTTGTCGGTCGGACAGCGGCCCGCGCTGCGCGCCGGCGATTACGGGCGCCAGCGCCGCGAGCAGTGTGAAAAGGGCCCTACGCATGTGTGCTCCACAGGGAGAATGGTCGGACGTCCGGCGTCATTCGTTGCCGACGCCGATTCCCAACCGCCGCATGCGGCGATAGAGGTTCGGGCGGTCGGTCTTCAAGCGGCGCGCGGCGTCGGCAACGTTGCCACTGGCCATCGACAGCGCGCGTGTGATGAGTGTTCTCTCATAGTCGTCGAGCGTGTCACTGAGTGGACGCTCGAGGGAGGCCGGGTCAGGCAGCGGGGTCGTCATCGTGCGCGACGCCCGCTCGGCCGGCAGCACCGCCGCGACGTCCTGCTCGCTGACGACTTGGCCGGCGTGGAGAATCGCCAAGCGTTCCACGATGTTCGCCAGCTCGCGGACATTCCCCGGCCAGGCGCGCCGAGTCAGCGCGCCGATCGCGCTTTCGCTCCATTCAGGTGCCGGCCGGCCCGTGCGCATCCGGTGCAGCGCGGTGAAGTGACGCACGAGCGCAGGAATGTCTCCGGGGCGCTCGCGAAGCGGCGGAATCGCGATTGGGATGACGTTGAGTCGAAACAACAGATCGTCGCGAAACGAACCGTCCGTCGTCGCCTGTGTGAGATCCCGATTCGTCGCCGAGAGAATGCGAACGTCGACACGAATGGGTTTCCCGCCGCCGACGCGCTCGATCTCGTTCGCCTCGATCGCCCGAAGCAACTTGGCCTGCGCCTCAGCGCCCAGGTCCGCGACTTCGTCCAGCAACAGCGTACCGCGATGCGCCAACTCGAATCGACCGATACGCCGGTCGGTCGCGCCGGTGAATGCACCGCGCTCGTGGCCAAACATCTCGCTCTCTACAAGGTCTCGTGGAATCGCCGCGCAGTTGACTCGAACGAACGGCCTGTCGCGGCGCGCGCTGCCCGCGTGAATCGCCGCGGCAACGAGCTCCTTGCCGGTCCCCGATTCGCCGGTGATGAGTACTCGCGAATCGCTTGGCGCGATGCGCTCGATCATCGCCCGTACCTGCGCCATCGCGCTGCTGTCGCCGATCATCTCGCCGATCAACCCGAGATCGGCGCGGAGCGCTTTCGCCTCGCGGCGCGCTTGTCGCAGCTCGAGTGCCGACGATAGCGCGAGCAGCACGCCCTCGGGACTCAGCGGTTTTTCAAGAAAGTTGAATGCGCCGAGCTTCGTCGCCTTCACGGCGTCGCTCAGTCCGGCGCGCCCGCTCATCATGACCACCGGCACATCTGGGAGCGTCTCGCGCATGCGCGCGAGCGTCGCCATGCCGTCCAACTCACCGGGCATCATGAGATCGAGCAGCAATACGTCCGGATCCGTTTCGGCGGCGCGCGCCAGACCTGTGGCTCCGTCGGGAGCATCGCGCACCTCGTACCCCTCGGCGCTCAGCAGCGCGCCGACCATCCGCCGAATGTTCGGCTCGTCGTCGATAATGAGAACGCTCGGCATCGCGGCTGCTCAGCGAGCCGCGTCGGACTTCGGCAGGCTGCGCTGCTGCTCCGACATCAACTTCGCCGAGAAGCGCTGTGCTTCGGCGATGCGCTCGACTTCAATCGCCACGGCCTCCACGGCTTGCTCGATTCGCTCGAGTCGCGCCGAGATTTCTGCCGACGGCTTGTCGGAGATCACGGGTCGATCCCAGCGGCGCGTGAACGCGCGGATCAGTGGAAGGCCAAGCACCATGACCGTGACCGTGAAAAAAAACACTTTCGCGAGCTCGACGACTTCGGGCGGAATGTGGTCGCCTTTGAGTACGATCATTTCACACGCTCCGGCAGTTTCTCGTCCGCCTTGGAGCGCTCGGCGAGAAGCTTCGTCGTGAATCGCTGGCCTTCAGAAATGCGTTCGACCTCTATTGCAATAGAGTCCAGCGCTTGTTCCATGCGCTCGAGACGCGACTGCAGTTCGGGCGGGACCGATGGCTCGCTCGGCCCACGGTCCAGGCGTCGAGCGTACGCCTTGGCCACGGGGAGTCCGATCGCCGTCGCAGCGATGCAAATGAACAACACAACCGGCACGATGAACGGACTAAACCCCATTGCTGTCTCCATTGCGTCTGCCGTCTACCGGCAGCACGAATCGAATTTCAGTTCCAGATCCGACGCGGCTGTCTGCCGACACCGCGCCGTCGTGCGCGAGCACTGTCTGTCGCGCGATCGCCAAGCCGAGTCCAGTGCCGCCCGGTTTCGAGGTGACGTACGGGTCCCAGATGCGCGCCAGACGGTCGGCCGGAATTCCACACCCCGTGTCCGACACGGCGACTTCTACCGAGTCGCGCCCTGAAAGGTTCGCGCGCCGGACGCGAACCTGCACTGTTCCGGTGAGCTCACCGTTGCCTTTACATGCGTCGACCGCGTTCAACATCACGTTGGAGAGGGCTCGGGCCAAGGCATCGTGATGTCCATGGATCATTGGTACGTCGGCGGCGATGTCTACGTTTCCACCCAGTTCCGGTGGGATCGTCGCCCGTGCGGTGTATCGGGCCATCTCGCCCATGTCCACCTCGGCGCGCGGTCCCTCGGGGAGGCGCCCGAACTGCGCAAAGCTGCGTGCCATCGCCTCGAGCCTCTGGGACTCGATTGCCAGGACGTCGACCGTCTCGGCCAGCTCGGGCGGCGCATCGCGGCGCAGCCGTTCGACGGCGAATCGGATCGGGGTGAGGGGATTCTTGAGCTCGTGAGCCACTTGCCGCGCCGATTCGCGGAGCGCGGCGGACCGTTCGGCCTCGAGGGCGCGCGCGCGCCCGAGCTCGAGCTCACCGGCCATCTCGCGCATTCGCCCGCGCAGGACCTCGAACTCCGGGGCACCGCGACGCGGCGGAGTGGTTGGCAGGGGTTCCCCACGTCCGATGCTCGCCGTCCAGCCCACGATTTCCTGGAGCGGACGGCTGAGGTTGCGGCTCAAGTGGCCCGCGACACGCGAAGCGACGATTCCGATGACGAGTACCGCGAGCAGCGCGGTTCCCGCCAGTATTCTCGACGCCTTTCGAAACACAAAGTCCGCGCGCCTGGATTGAACGATGCTGTGCTTCAACGTTTCCTCGTGCAGTTCGACGGCGCGTCGCTGGTCGTCTGTGAGTGCCGCTGCGCGCGTCGCTTTGATCGCGCGCTCGCCGGTCGCTGCGACACTATCCCATGCGGCAGTGGCGCCGGCAAACGACAGAACGAACGAGCCCGTCGCGCTCCACCCAATCGAGATGAGGACCGACGGAATGAGCGCGAACGCGAGCAGGATCAGGAAGAGGCGGCCGCGGAATCCGACACGCTTCACAAGTGCTCCGTGCGAGGGGCGCGAGACAGCGGTTTCGCGGTCAAACATACAGATTGGCCACAGTCGCAACCACCCTTACACACGCCGATGAAAACGCACACAGACTACCTCACATTCAACACGAAAAAGCGGCAGGAGATCATCGACATCACCGAGTCCGTCGAGAAATGCCGCGCGTCCGCCACGATCAAGGAAGGCATGGTGCTCGTGTCGGCGATGCACATCTCTGCCTCGGTGTTTGTCAACGATCACGAGCCTGGGTTGTGGAAGGATATCCTCGATTGGCTCGAGCAAACGGTCGCGCCGTGGGAGCCAGATCGGTATCGCCACAACAGTGGAACCGGCGAGGACAACGCGGCGGCTCATCTGCGATCGATCACCGTGGGACACGAGGTGATCGTGCCCGTGACCGCCGGTCGGCTCGACCTCGGCCCGTGGCAGCGCATCTTTTACGGCGAGTGGGATGGCCAGCGTCAGAAGCGGGTAATTCTCAAAGCGATGGGCGATTGAGGGCGAAATTGGCTTTACGCCGCCAAACGGTCTAAATTGACCCTTACAGTCGCCTGCGAGATCGGTGCTATCCCCGCCAATGGCGTGGAACAGCCGGTGGCGCGTGCGGCGAAACGCAAGCCTGGTGACAACGCTGAGTCGGCCCAATGGCCGAGCGATCGGAACGCGCATGCGGCCGAATCGCCCATCACGGATCTCTGATCCGCAGAGCACTACATGAATTCTCGAACCCCCCCTAGAACGCCCACGCGATCGCAGAGCGCGCTCATTCATCGCGGACCGCAGGCAATGACCGCCGGCGCGCGCTACCCCGAACTCCCGATCCACGCGCCGAACGCCGCGCTCCTCATCGACTTCGACAATGTCACAATGGGCATCCGTTCCGATCTCGGAAAGGAGCTGCGCAGCCTGTTGTCGTCGGAGATCATCCGCGGTAAGGTCGCGGTGCAACGCGCGTACGCCGACTGGCGACGCTATCCGCAGTACATCGTGCCGCTTTCCGAGGCATCGATCGACCTCATCTTCGCGCCGGCATACGGCTCGTCGAAGAAGAACGCGACGGACATTCGCCTCGCGATCGACGCACTCGAGCTCATCTTCACGCGGCCCGAGATCGGCACGTTCATTCTTCTCTCGGGCGACTCGGATTTCTCGAGCCTCGTCATCAAGCTCAAAGAGTACGGCAAATACGTCATCGGCGTCGGCATTCGCGAGTCGTCGAGCGATTTACTCGTGCAGAACTGCGACGAGTACTACAGCTACAACGCCCTCGCCGGGTTGGTGAAGCAGTCCGAGGATGAGCCGGCCCGCAAGTACGATCCGTGGGAGCTCGTGACCGAAGCCATTCAGCGAATGAAGCGCAACAATGACGTGATGCGCTCCGATCGACTGAAGCAGGTGATGCAGGACATCGACAACACGTTCGACGAGAAGCATCTCGGTATTTCGAAATTCTCACGCTTCTGTCAGGAAGCAGCGCAGCGCGGCCTGTTGTCCGTGAGCAAACTCGACAACGGTCAGTTGGAAGTTGATCTCCCGACCGCTGCGTCGGTGACGACGACGGAAATGAAAGGCCCGCGCACAGAGGCGAGCATCGGCGCGCCGGTCGGCGAAACGCCGGCGGTAAGCGACGATCGTCCGCCTCGTCGCGGACGTCGCGGACGTGGCGGACGAGGACGTGATCGCGAAGAGCGAGAGCCACGCGAGAGCCGACCTGTCGAGGCTGCACCGACGTCTGCGGTCGCCGCGGAACGCCCGACGCAGCCTGCCGATCGCCCCGCCCAGATCGATCTGTCGCATGAGGCACGGCCTGCGGCGCCGGTTTCTACACCAGCGCCCGCCGCATCGGATGGCATCGCCGGAGACAGCGGGCAGCGTCTCACGAGAAGCGAGGCGTTCGATCTCGTGGCCCGCACCGTCAACGAACTCGCGTCAGGCGACACTTCAGTGAAAGCCAGCGACGTTCGCCGTCGTGCCCGACAACTGCTCGGTCGCGACTCCGAAAGTCTCAGCGATCGGATGTTCGTACGAATTCTGAAAGACGCGCACGACGCGGGCATCATCGACCTGCGCCGGCGTGGCGATGACTTCGAGGTCGCTCGCGCCGCCGATGCGGCGCCGGTGGCGGAACAGCTCGCGCGAACGGAGCAAGCCGCTGTAGCGGCGTCCGCGCCGCCTGTGACATCGTCCGCACCTGCTCCGCGCATCGGCATGGGACATCGTGGCGCGCGTCCTCGCGGGCCACTCGGCGCCCCTCCGCCGGATCTGCTATCGATCGGAGTCGTCGAACACGCCGCTCCTCCACAAGCGGCGCACGCCGCGGTCACGGCGCCGCCGCCGAGCGATAACGGTGCGTCACCGGCGGCGGAGGCGAAGTCACCATCTCGCGGTCGTCGCGGTCGTGGCAAGTCAGCGGGCAAGTCCGCGGCGAAGGAAGCCACGAAGGTCGTCACCGCGGCTGTTGTGGCGACGCCACCCGTTGCTGCCGCGAAGACGGGCGCGAAGCCAAAGCGTGGGCGCACCGCGGCGAAGAAGGGCGGAGGCGGCGGTGGTCGCGGGAAGAAGGTCCCACCCGCGCCGACACACGCATGACGAAGAACGCCGCGCCCCGAGCGCGGCGTTCTCATCTCGGGCAGCCTCTCTCGTCGGATTTCTACGCGCGCGACACTGAGATCGTCGCGCGCGAGTTACTTGGCGCGGTGTTGGAGTGTCGCAGCGACGAAGGCATTGTCGCGGCGCGCATCGTCGAGACGGAGGCGTATCTCGGCGAACACGATCTCGCGTGTCACGCAGCGTCCGGTCGCACGGCGCGCACCGAGCCGCTCTACGGCCGCCCTGGGATCGCGTACGTCTATTTCATCTACGGGATGTACTGGTGCTTCAACGCGGTCACGCGCGCCGAGCATGAACCCAGCGCGGTCCTTGTTCGCGCGGTCGAGCCACTTGTCGGAATCGATCTAATGCGCGCGCGACGACCAAAGGTTCGGCGCGATGTCGATCTGACAAATGGGCCGGGGAAGTTGTGTCTTGCGCTCGGAATCGATGCGCGGCACAACAGCCTTTCGCTGGACAAACCGCCGCTGTCGATTCGCGTCGGTGAACCGGTCGCGGATCGCGACGTCACGATCACGCCGCGCATTGGGATCACACAGTGCGCTGATTGGCCGCTGCGCTGGTTTGTCACCGACAGTCCCTATGTGTCGAAGACGCCGGCGCACTTTCCCAGAAGGCCAGCGTCATCCCAAGTGTAGGGGGATCTACGTGCCCGTTTAAGAAACTTGAGACGATGATCTCACGCGCGTCGAGCCAATTCGCCAGACATAGCGTCAACATTTTGGATCGCGATTAGGCGGATCTGGGCGGATGCCACTCAAACCACGTATCACAACGGCAAGGACAAACACAGCTGTGGCGTTGGTATGAAGGCTAAACGCGCGCGTGGCATCCGCCAAAATCAGCCCCATCCGCGATCACCAATGTTGCCGCCGTACCGGCGGTAGTAGCGTCGACTGCAGCGAAAAAGCCGCAAGCAAAACGCGCTTGCGGCTTTTTTCAACAGCCCTGCTAGGCCATCGCGCAACGAGCCCAGATCGCTCGCCTTGCTGGGGATGACAACGTGTGTTGCTGAGGATGACCGCTCGATTACCGGTCGATCGCCGATCCGACGTTGTAGCGCAGACCAATCTCGTAACTGAAGTTGAACGGCCGGCCGTTATAGAGCAGGAAGTTCTTCTGCGCCGGGCTCGCGCTGGCTTGGCCGAACACCGAGAAGCGGCGCATGCGATACTGACCTCCGACCATGAACAGCGGCGAAACTCCGACTCGCTCGTCGCGAATGATCGCGTCAGCGTCATTCAACTGGTCGATGGTCGCGAACGGTCCGCGCGCCGAAGCATCGCCGATCTGCGCGAATTCGAAGCCGACGCCGACATACGGATGGAACCGGAGGTGCTCGCCGGGAAAGCCCATCAGCGCGAAGTCCAGCTTGCGCAGATTCTTCAGATCCACGACACGGAAGCCGCTGTCGAGCGGCGCGGTCCGATCGCGCAGCGTATAAGTTTGCTGATTGAAGAACGATTGTACGCCGGAGATGTACAATCCGCCGTGCGTCCGCGTGATCAGCCAATCGACGCCGGCCAGTGGCGATTGCGTATACGCTTGGCCGCTATCGGCCATGGCAAACCCGCCGCCCTTTACTCCCCAGAACCAAGAGTTCTTGAATTGACGGCCCTTTTGCGCGGAGCTGATCGCCGGCAGGGCAACGATGGCCGCTATGGCGATCACCAGAGGACGAGACATTCGCATTACGATTCCCCGAGAATGAAATGGATAGCCGTGCGTCCGGCTCCACTTGTCGGACGACAGACCGGCCACAACAGTCACGGTCCCCAGCCTCGGCGGCCGCAGCGAAGGGCTACCGTTGGATCATGGGTAATTCCATGCCGCGCTGCGTCGGTCCTGAGCTCTTATCAGAACCGAGTATCGGCAACTATGCCAAATTCTTTATCATCGAATGATTCCCAGCTTCATCCCAACCTTCTTGAACGCCTGAATCGCCTGATCCAGATCGTTACGGGAGTGTGAAGCCGAGATCTGGCAGCGGACGCGTGCTTGTCCGTGTGGCACGACGGGGAACCCGAAGCCGGTCACGAACACGCCCTCGTCGAGCAGCATGTTACTCATTTGAATCGCG
>Ga0070689_100003746_pt1 | contig 10179 bp, 8 predicted proteins | sample KBSS23HmetaG_FD_64669 | JGI IMG/M metagenome (GOLD analysis project Ga0070689, IMG submission 64669) | Switchgrass rhizosphere microbial communities from Kellogg Biological Station, Michigan, USA - KBS S2-3H metaG | ecosystem: Host-associated > Plants > Roots > Rhizosphere ... | reverse complement strand
TCGATTTACGAAAATATTTTCAAGCTTCCCGCCGCGCATTTTTTATCGGTCGAAAAAGGCGAGGTGAAAACGCGCCGTTACTGGAATCTGACGTTTCATAAAAACGGCAATACGCCGACATTTGAAAAGGCCTCGGAACAATTGCGCGAATTGCTCGCCGATGCGGTGAAAATGCGTCTGGTTTCGGATGTTCCGCTCGGAATTTTGCTGAGCGGCGGCGTTGACTCTTCGACCATCGCGGCTTTTGCGGTGCAAAACTCGACCGAAAAAGTTAAGACTTTTTCAATCGGTTTCGAAGAAGATTCTTTCGACGAATCTAAATACGCGCGGCAGGTTGCAAAGCATCTCGACACTGAACATTACGAAGAAAAACTGAGCGTCGAAAAAGCGGCGGATTTGATCTCGGAGATCGGAACGTGGCTCGACGAACCGCTTTCGGACGGCTCTCTGATTCCGACTTTTATGCTGTCGCGGTTCGTTCGCAAGCACGTCACGGTCGCGCTCGGCGGCGACGGCGGCGACGAGATTTTCGCGGGTTATCCGATGTATTACGGTCATAAAATGGCGCGTGTTTACGATTCGATTCCGCAATTTTTGCGCAGCGGTCTGATCGAGCCGATTGTCAACAGATTGCCCGTTTCGACTTCGAATCTTTCCTTTGACTACAAAGCGAAACGATTTGTCGCGGCTTCGAAATACGACACGGTAACGCGCCATCATTCGTGGTTCGGCTCGTTTTCGATAGACGAGCAAAAGCTGCTTTTATCGAAGGAAATTTTAGAAAAAACCGACAGCGATATTTATAAAGGCGCGAAAGATTTACTCAAGATCACGGACGCGGAAAACGAGATCGAGCAGATGCAGTTTCTCGATATGAATTTTTATATGGCGGAAGACATTTTAACGAAGGTCGACCGCGCTTCGATGGCTGTTTCGCTCGAAGTCCGCGCGCCGTTTCTCGATCCGCGCATCGCGCAATTTGCCGCGAGTCTGCCGCTCGATTACAAACTCAGAGGCAATAAAGGCAAATATATTTTGAAAAGCGCGGTCGAACCTTTGCTTCCGAAATCAATTCTGGCGCGTCCGAAAAAAGGCTTCGGAATTCCAATCGCCGAATGGCTCAAAAATCGCCTGAATCCTCTGATGCACGAGCTTCTCGCACCGAAACGTTTGAAAGAACAGGGTTTGTTTAATGAAAATTTCGTGCAGAAATTGATCGAAGAACACGAAAAAAACATCGCTTCACATCATAAACAACTCTGGACGCTGCTCGTTTTTCAGCTCTGGTATGATAATTTTCTTTATAAATAAACCAGTTTTTTAACTTAAGCGAAAAGAGTTTTCTGTTTGGAATAAAGCATTTTCATCTTTAAATAAAGAGTTTTCCGTTCAGCGAAAAGAGTTTTCTGACCAGAAAACTCTTTTCGCTGAACGGAAAACTCTTATTTCAGTCGAGAAAAGGTCGATTTAGCTTTATTTTCTATTGAATAAACTAAAAATCTGCCTTCTTCATCGTATTCATAACGGTCGAATTGCATTCCGGCTTTTTCGGCGACTTTTATCGAATTTAAATTATCTTCGTCAATCGTCGCAAAGACTTCGGGCAGACTTAATTCTTTGAACCCGAACTTTATCAAACGCGAAGCGATTTCCGTCGCATAACCTCTATTCCAAGCGTTTTTTTGCAAAATGTAGCCGATTTCCCAATCTTCCGCTTTTTGCGGACGCGGACGAATCGAGCAATGTCCGATGCAGCTTTCGTCCGTTTTAGCGAAAACTCCGTAAATCGTCGTTTTGCCGTTCGGGTAAAAATCTTCGATCAGCTTTTTCCATAAAGTTTCAGCATCTTCCGATGACATCACGCCCGTATCAACGTGGCGCATCACTTCCGCGTCGGTGAAAAGGTTTATGACGTGATCTTTTTCGTCTTCGCGATACGGTCTGATATTTAATCGTTCGGTTTCCATAAAAAGATTAAAGCCGACGTTTTCTTTCAAAAACGTCGGCTTTTCAAGTTAGAAAATATTCGGCAAGTTATTTCGTGATCGTAAATTTCGCCGTCGGAGTCAAAGTTTGAATTTTGCCTTCCGCATTCGGAACTTTATCGACGATTTTGATTTTGATTTCATAATTGCCCGGCTGCATTCCCGTAGTCGGCAAGAGTCTGGCAAGCGTCAAACGCTGTCCTGAATCGCTCAAGCCTTCCCAAGTTTCGGGTTGGTTGAGAAGCTCTTTGCCGTCTTTCGTCAGAATATACTGAACGTCAACCGCCGGTCTCAAAGTCGTTTGGTCAATGCCGGAATTATAAACCTGCAAATAAAGCCCGACTTCCTGACCTTGTTTATAGGTGCTGGAAAGATTCGGAATAACTTTCGCCTCGCCGATAATAAACATTCCGCCGATGTCGCGCTCAGTCGTCGAACGAAGTTTCGAAGCGAGAATCAGAGTTGACGTAGCAAGTTTCGATTCTTCATATTTCGGAACTTCGAAACCGATTGTGCGAATGCCTTTGCTTCCCGTAACGACATCGCGAACGATTACGTCGACTTTATATCTGCCCGGAGTCAAGGCGAGAGCTTTCTGGTAAACCGATTTTTGATTTTTGGTAATTTCGATTTCCTGCGGCGTAGCATTTGCCGAGACCGAATCTTCAAAAATGCCCGAACGTTTTCCTGAAACCGCTAAGATTCGCCCGAATATATTCATTTTTGCCGTCTGGATACCGCCGGCATTTTCAAATGTTAATTCGCTGTTATCAGCTTGAATCGTGAAAGCCGTAATAACACGGTCGTCCGACTGACGGAAGAAATCAACTCTTAAGTCGAATTCGAGCGGATTATTATCGATGACAGGCGAATCTGTTAAAGACGCTTGCAAATCCGTGTATTTTACCTGCGGCGGCGTACTTAAACTGGTAAGCACCTCCAACCGACGGAATGGAGAATCCTGCTCGCGCTGAAAATTTGCTCCGTTACCGTTCAAACGATCCGCTTTGCTCGATATACCAAGTTGTTCATTCAGCGTCATTCCCGCGCCGGGAACCATCGCCAGCGCGTCTTTCTCGTTAGCGTTTCGCGCAATTCTGTATTCGCCGGTTCCGGTCGGATCTACGAATTCGATTTCGATACCGTTTCCGACACCTTCCAGGTATCGATAAAACCAAGTTTCGAAAGGATATGTCGTTGTCGAACCGCCGCCTTCATAAGACGGACGATCATATGAACCGCCTGACGGACGCGATTCTATAGAATCGGGTTTGCCCCAGGTAATATATATTCTGCCGCGATCAGTTTTCCATCCCGGAATGCCGGAAGTGTAATGTTCATTGGCATAAGCGATGCGTTCGTAATATTCTTCACGAAACTCGTTTTCTTCCGTATCGGGATTCGGATCACGTCTGAGCCAGAAGTTAGCGATAAAATTTTCGCGCTCTTCGTCGGTTTTCAGCTGACTAAAAGCTTTTTTTTCTTCTTTTGTGATAATGTAGGCGACATCTTTATTCACCCAATCTTTGTAAATCTTTTCTACTTCTTTTCCGACCTTTCTTACTTTATTCGTTACATCGGTGCTTGGCTGAGTATCTTCCTGAGCGAAAGAGGAAACCGCGCCGATTGTTAAGACGGAACTTACAATTGCAATTTTACTAAACAGTTTTTTAATGGACATTACTGCTGACTCCTATAAAACTTCTAACTTGTTGACTGGTTTAAACGGTCGTCTAAGATTTTAGACAGTATTTTGTAATTATTCAAGATGCTTTTCAGGCTTATAACGGTTGCTTTTATTGATTCGGATATTTTATTCCGTTTCGACGATCTTTCTTTTTTTACCGAAAAACCACGCGATAAATATAGAAATAATATATAAAACGATCATTGGGAGTGCAAACAACATTAGATTCGGAATGTCTCCGGTCGGAGAAACGACGGCGGCAACCAATAAAATCACGACCAATGCAATCTTCCAGATTTTTACTAAAAATGCGGCGGAAACGATTCCGATTCTCGATAAAACGTATGTAACGGCGGGCATTTGAAAAATAATTCCCATCGCCAGCATTATCAAAGTAATAAAATCGAAATAATCATTCGCACTTAAAAGTAAACGAAAATCTTCGCCGAGACCTAATAAATAACTAGCCGCCGGCGGAAACAGAACATAATAAGCGAACGCCGCTCCGCCAACAAATGAAATCGAAGATAAAACGATAAAAGGCGTAACGTAAGATCGCTCGTGTTTGTATAAAGCCGGAGAAATAAATCCCCAAATTTGCCACAGCAGAAACGGAATGGAAAGAGCGATTGCCGCATAAAGCGAGACCGTTACATAAAGCGAAAAAGAACCGCCTAAAGTCGTAACGATCAGATTTTCGTCCGCGCTCGGCTCTTTCAGTTCTTTGATCGTAAAATCTCCCGGAAGCCTGACACCTTTCGGAATTACAGCCGCGCCGATTATTAAAGGCTCATTTGTAAAGAATCCGCGATTTCCGTCACCGTCTTTTGCAATGATCGCCTGAACGGTCGTTCCCGGCGAAAGAACACTGACTCCTATTTTTGTCGCTTTATCAAAAACGTAGCTGACCGAGTCACCTTCGTTTAATTCGGTGATTGGAACGATTTTTTCATTTCCGGTCAAACCTTTTTCAACCGAAACTTCCCTGCGTTGAGCTTCGGACAGCGCACGCCTGACAGGAATCGAAAGAAAATTATAGATTTCACCCGAAGCAAACCAGCAGACAATGAATGCCAGCAAAACTATAACTACGGAATTAACCAAACGTTTGCGAAGCTCGTCGAGATGATCCATAAAAGACATCTCGCCGCCCAAATTTTCCGTTTGTTCCGTTGTGTTCTCTTCCATTTTTGTCGGCAATTATGATTTTTTTTACAGCCAGCTTCGTTTGTCGTTCACTTGCGGTTCTGCTTGCGGTTTTGTTTCTATTAACTCTTTATTCTGCCGGTTCGATTCGAGAAACTTTTTCATATCCGAAGAATTGACTTCTTTTATCTCCGGCGATAAAACCGAATTTTGTTCGGAAAGCTGTTTTGTTTCTCTTTGAACCGAATTTTCTACCGTTTTGGGAGTTTCAACATAACTTTTGTTTTGAGTTCCCGTTTCTTCAAAACTAGCTTCTTTTTCCCACGTTGATTTGAAATCATTCGTTGTCCGGCGAAAATCAGCCATCGTTTTTCCGATCATTCGCGCCATTTCCGGCAATTTTCGCGGGCCGAAAACGATCAGCGCGACAATGCCGATTAGAATCAACTCCGAAGTTCCGATTGATTCGAGAATAAATAAATACATCTCTTATATTCTATTCCACCTTGATAAGAAAATCCGAATAGTTTTCGACCGTTCCGATTATTTTCGCATTTTCAATTTCATCAAGAAACCTCTGCGCCATTTTTTCTTCGACGCTTATCAATAAACCGCCCGCCGTTTGCGGATCAAAAAAGGCGCTCTGCATTTGAGTTGAAACTTTTTCGGAAAATTTTACTGTGTCGCCGACATAAACGCGATTGTTTTTATCCCCGCGCGTCAGCATTTTTTTTTCGATTAAATCTATAACTTCCGGCAAAAGTTCAACAGCATCAGAATTTATATGAAAAGTCACATCACTTGCCTTTGCCATTTCATAACCGTGCCCGAGCAAACCAAAGCCCGTAACATCCGTACAACCGTTAGCGCCGTATTTTCGCATCACTTTAGACGCTTCACGCGCCGAAGTTGTCATTGTTTTTAATGCTGCATTTTTAGCCGTTTCACTAGCTTTATCGAATTTAATCGCGGTATTAATAACTCCAGTTCCAATCGGCTTTGTCAGAATTAATACATCGCCTGCTTTCGCTCCGGAGTTTGGGATAACTTTTTCCGGTTCCACAATTCCCGTTATCGAATATCCGAATTTCATTTCAGCATCGTCGATAGAATGCCCGCCGAGAACGACGACGTTTTCATTATTCAGAGCGGTTTGCCCGCCCAACATAATTTCGCCCAAAATTTCCCAGTCGCCATTTTGCGGGTAACAAACTATCGAAAGCGCAGTCACCGGCGTTCCGCCCATCGCGTAAATATCATTCATCGAATTGATCGCCGCGATTTGTCCGTAAATTTGCGGATCGTCGGCAACCGGAGTGAAAAAATCCACAGTTTGAACTAATGCCGTCTGTTCATTGAGTCGAAAAACGCCGGCATCGTCTGCATTTTCAAATCCAACGATGACATTTTCATTATTTTGTTTCGGCAGTTTGCTTAAAGCTCGTGCAAGATCACTAGGTGCAAGTTTAGCCGCACAACCCGCACACGAAACCATTTCAGTTAATCGTTTTTTTTCCATAAAAAAAGTCCAAAATTATTTTGCTCTCTTGATTTTATGAAAGCAAATCAATCTTGGACTGATAATTCTAAAATTTATTTTTGCAGAATGATTTTGTAAATTCTATCAAGATCAGTTTCTCCGTAATATTCAATCTGAATTTTTCCGCCAGTTCCGTTTCCGTCGGGAACAATGTTTACATTCGTTCCGAGATGTCTTTTCAATTTCGTTTCAGCTGCTTTTGTATTCGCATCAATTCTTGGTTTTTCCTTTTGTTTTTCGACGACTTGTCCGCCGCGTTTCACTCGTTTTACAGCTTTTTCAGATTCTCTTACGGAAAGAGCCATTTCAACGATCATATTTCCAATTCTTCTTTGTGCCTCAGAATCGTCCGTCATCAACAGAGCCCGACCGTGACCCGCCGAAATTTTTTCTTCTTCAATTAATTTCAATACCTCATCCGGTAATTTCAGAAGCCTTAAAAACGTAGTTATAACAGTCCTGTTTTTCCCCACTCTTTCAGCCACCATTTCCTGCGTAAGTCCAACTGTATCAACAAGTTTACGATATGCTCTGGCTTCTTCAACAGCATTTAACTCCTGTCTCTGAATATTTTCAATCAAAGCTAATTCTAAGAGTTTTTCATCGCTAACCTCTTTAATTACAACAGGCACTCTCTTTAAACCTGCTTTTTGAGCCGCTCGCCAACGTCTTTCTCCCGCAACGATTTCATAAATACCGGCTTTCAGTCTCACTACAATAGGCTGAATGATTCCGTTGTTCGTAATTGATTGTGCTAACTCAGTTAAACTCTCTTCTGGAAAACGGGTTCTCGGCTGATCTGGATTTGGCTTAATTAAATCAACGTCTAATTCCGTTATATTTTCTTTATTAATATCATTATCTTGTGAAATTAAAGCACTTAACCCTTTACCTAACACTTTTCTATTCATGACTCAAAATCTCCTTTGCCAACTGCATATAACTTTCCGCCCCTCTCGATCTAATATCATATAAAATAATTGGCTTTCCATAACTAGGAGCTTCTGCCAGACGAACATTTCTTGGAATTACCGTAGTTAAAACCTGAGTTCCATAAAAATCTCTTAAATCCTGTGCGACTGCAGATGAAAGATTTGTTCTTTCATCATACATCGTGAGTAACAGGCCTTCTATTGTTAGTTGAGGATTTAAACCCCTTCTCAACCTAGCTAATGTGTCAAAAAGTTCCGTTACGCCTTCAAGAGCAAAATATTCGCATTGTATAGGAACTAATAATGAATCCGCAGCAGTCAAACCGTTTAATGTTAATAATCCGAGAGACGGCGGACAATCAATAATTATGTAGTCATATTTATTCTTAATCGTTTTCAATATATTTTTTAATATATATTCTCTATTTTGAATTTCCACTAATTCGATTTCAGCACCGGCTAAATTTTTGTCGGCTGGAAGCACAAAGAAAAGAGGCAATTCTGTGGGCAAAATGGCTTTCTCAGGCTCTAAATTTTCAACGATCACATTGTATAATGTTTTTCTAGATATATTTCTTGCTATGCCTGAACCTGATGAAGCATTTCCCTGTGGATCGGCATCGACCAATAAAACATTTTTTTCTTCAATTGCTAAACCCGCTGCCAAATTTACTGCTGTTGTAGTTTTACCAACGCCGCCTTTTTGATTAGCAATTGCTATTATTTTTCCCATTTTTATTTCCTTGTTTTCATATTAAACTTATCACTTTATTATTAATACTTCAAATAAATGTGGCACATACTACTTTCAAGCCAAAGTAGTATGTGCCACATTTATTTTAGCAAAAATTTAGTTTGAGGTAATATTGACTAAAATTACGCTAACAGCTGCCGGCGTTATACCGGGAATTTTGCGTATATCTTTGAAAGTTTGTGGTTTTGCCCTTTCGAGTCTTTCTATCATTTCATTAGAAAGCCCGCTAATTTTTTTATAGTTTATGTTTTCAGGAATTATGACATTATCGCTCTTATAAACACGACTAAGGACACTTTTCTGAGATTGAATATATCCATCATATAAAGAATCAGCTAAAGCAGTTTGAATATCTGAATTTGATACCTCAGATAAAATCGAAGCGGGAATTAGTTTTTTGATTATATCAAACTCAATTTCAGGTCTCATATATAAGTGTGACAAAGTAAATGAGTCACCTAGATTTGAATTAATTAAGTTTGATACATATTCATATTCTTTTGATGAACGTTTATATCTTTGATTATCTAAAAAGTTGCTCAATTTAGATAATCTATCTCTTTTGCTAGAAAACTTTTCCCATTGCATATCACCTAAAAGGCCTATTTCATGACCTTTTGGTGATAATCTGCGATCTGCTGTATCGTGTCTTAAACTCAATCTGGATTCTGCTCTTGACGTAAATAATCTATAAGGTTCATCTACGCCATGTTGTATAAGATCGCTAACCAATACTCCGATATACGCCTCATCTCGATTCAAAACAACTGGTGATTTATGTAGTACATGACACATTACCGCATTTATTCCGGCCATTAGTCCTTGACAAGCAGCTTCTTCATAACCTGTTGTTCCATTAATTTGTCCTGCAAAAAACAAACCTTTGATCCTGGTGGTTTCCATTGTAGGATAAAGTTCGCGCGGATCAACGTAATCGTATTCGATAGCATATCCGGGACGAATAATTTTTACATCTTTGAATCCCTCAATCATTTGAAGGAGCTCAACTTGGAGATTCGATGGAAGAGAAGTTGAGAACCCATTCAAATACACTTCATTCGTATTATGTCCTTCAGGTTCTATAAATAATTGATGTCTATTCTTGTCGGCAAACTTTACAACCTTATCTTCAATTGAAGGACAATAACGCGGACCAATGCCTTTAATTTTGCCTGAGTATAAGGGAGACTGATCCAGATTATTCCTAATGTATTGATGAAGCTTCTCATTTGTATATCCGATATAACAATTAATCTGTTTCTGAGGTAATTCCTCCGTTGTAAATGAAAAAGGAACTGGTTGATCGTCCGGCGTTTGGACTTCAAAGGCATCCCAATCAATTGATCGTCCGTCAAGACGCGGCGGAGTTCCTGTTTTAAGTCTCCCGACGGGAAAATTCAGTTTCTTTAGTGATTCCGCCAATTCAATGGATGCAGGTTCGCCGGCACGCCCTGCCGAATAAGTTTGATTTCCGGAATAAATTGTTCCGTTCAAAAAAGTTCCTGTAGCAACTATGACGGACTTAGCTTGTATTCTTCTTGAATCTTGAAGCTCGACTCCTATAACTTGTTTATTTTCAACAATTAAACTTACAACCGTACCTTGTCTAAGATGTAAGTTTGAAGTTTCTTCCAGAGTTTTTCGCATCTCAGTGCGATATAAACTTCTATCTGCTTGAGCGCGAGGCGATTGGACAGCCGGCCCGCGTGAGCGATTTAATAATCTGAACTGAATGCCCGTCCGGTCAATAATTTTCCCCATTATGCCGCCGAGAGCATCTATTTCTCTAACGACGTGACCTTTAGCAATTCCGCCGACTGCCGGATTACAAGACATTTGACCAATTAAATCCAGATTTATGGTCACAAGTGCAGTTTCTGCACCAAGTCGAGCGGATGCCGAGGCAGCTTCACAGCCAGCATGCCCGGCACCAATAACAATAACGTCAAATTTTTCATCGAAAATCATAAGAAAGTCTCCGCGAAAAAGAATTATTTACCGATACAGAAAGTAGAAAAAATTTGCGATAACATATCTTCTGTTGTGGTTTCGCCTGTAATTTGTCCTAAATAATTCAAGGAATTATGTAAACCGATTAAAACTATCTCTTCGCTCATATTTTGATGCCATAAATT
>Ga0070689_100003744_pt1 | contig 10182 bp, 5 predicted proteins | sample KBSS23HmetaG_FD_64669 | JGI IMG/M metagenome (GOLD analysis project Ga0070689, IMG submission 64669) | Switchgrass rhizosphere microbial communities from Kellogg Biological Station, Michigan, USA - KBS S2-3H metaG | ecosystem: Host-associated > Plants > Roots > Rhizosphere ... | reverse complement strand
GAAGGAACAGTACGAAGCCCTGGAGAAAGAAGTTAAGCAGGCGCGGGATGCTCTCGCTAAGGCCTTGCAGGTTGCCAAGGACCCCATTCGGTCAAATGACGTCTTCACTCCATTGGTGGGGGCCAAATGGACACCGACGCGTTTCCTCAATTCAGGCACGGATGATCCCGCGGTGCCTTTCCGGTCGACGAGTAGCGGACGGCGGACGGCGCTGGCCGCTTGGATCACTGACCGACGCAATCCGCTCACGGCTCGCGCTGCCGTCAATCATCTCTGGATGCGTCACATGGGCGCACCGTTGGTGGGCACGGTCTTCGAGTTCGGGCGCAAAGGCACGCCGCCGACGCACTCGGAATTGCTCGATTGGCTGGCTGCCGAGTTCATCGACAGCGGCTGGAGCTTCAAACATCTGCACCGCCTCATCGTGCAATCTTCGACCTATCGATTGTCGTCGTCGCTGGCGGGCGCGACGGCAGCGGCGAACGCGTCGCGAGATCCGGACAATATCCATCTTTGGCGACGGACGCCCATGCGGCTCGAGGGTGAAGTGGTTCGCGACTCGATCCTCTCGCTGGCTGGCACACTCGATCGGACCTTGGGCGGTCCACCGGTGCCGCCGGCTGAACAAGAAGACTCTCGGCGTCGCAGCCTATATTTCTTTCACTCGAACAACGACCGCAACCGGTTCCTTACGACATTCGACGCGGCGGCGGTCAAGGAATGCTATCGCCGGGATCAGAGCATCGTACCACAGCAAGCGCTGGCCCTGGGCAACAGCCGACTGGTCCACGATGCGGCGGCGGGCATCGCCGCGCGCCTGTCGTTCGCCGAGACGCCCGATCATTCGATGCTGGACGGAGACGCCTTTGTCCGGCGGGCCTTCGTCGTGATGCTCGGCATCAATGCCAGTTCGGAGGAAATCGCGACGAGTGGCCGGGCGCTGGCGGCGTGGCGTGTTCAGGCCGACGGACGGGAAAAATCGGATCGCAGTCGCGAAGATTCCGCCCGGGCGCATTTGGTCTGGGCATTGATCAATCACAACGATTTCGTGACGCTGCGATGAACCCGCCCATGAATCCGACACCCGATCGCTGGTCCCTTTCATCGGTTTCGCGCCGCGCATTTTTGTCAGACTTGGGTCTGGGCTTCACCGGGCTGGCGTTAGGCGCGATGCTCCAACGCGATCTTCTCGCGACAGGTGCGGCTTTGAATTTGCCCATCGGCCAGCCACACTTCGCCCCGAAAGCGCGAAGTGTCATCTGGATGTTCATGAATGGGGGTGTCAGCCATCTGGAGAGTTTTGATCCCAAGCCGATGGTCACGAAATACAGCGGGAAAACGATCGCGGAAACGCCGTTTGCCGCGGTGCAGGACCCGCAGAAACTCGCCATCGAACGGCTGGTCGTGCCGGACGCTAACGGCAATCAGCGCAATACGCTCTATCCGCTGCAAGTCGGTTTTCGGAAGCATGGCCGCAGCGGGATCGAAGTGAGTGACTGGTTTCCGCACATCGCCCGATCCGTGGACCGTCTGGCGGTGGTGCGTTCGATGTGGACCACGGACAGCAACCATGGCGCGCAGACCCAGTTTCACTCAGGTCGTAACATGCTCGATGGCGATTTTCCCACGCTGGGCGCCTGGGTGCATTACGGTCTCGGATCTCTCAACGACAACTTGCCGCAGTTCATCTCGATGGGAACCCGCGAGTATTGGAACAAGAAGGACGGATTTTACCTGGGTCCGGCGCACGACGCGGTGCCCTTGCGCGTCGATCCCAGTAACCCGCTTGATTTCGGAAAACCCGAGAGACCGTTCTCCGCCGACGCCCAGGACGTCGGCCGAAATCTCGTGCGGCAACTGAATGCGCTGCGGGGAGTGGAATACCCGGATGACCCGGCGCTCGCCGCCCGCGTGGCTTCCTATGAACTGGCCTTCCGCATGCAAATGTCCGTGCCGGAAGTGATGGATTTCTCACGGGAATCGTCGTCGACGAAGGCGCTCTACGGCCTGGATCAAGCGCACTGCCGCGAGTTTGGCGCGCAGCTTCTGGCGGCGCGACGGCTGGTGGAACGAGGGGTGCGTTTCATCCAAATCCAGCACGGCGGCGGCGGGGCCGGCGCGTGGGACGCCCACAGCGGCCTGAAATCCAATCATGAAAAACTCGCGCTTGCGGTGGATCAACCGATCGGGGCGTTGCTGGAAGACCTCGAGCAACGCGGGTTGTTGGATGAAACGCTGGTGGTGTTTGCCACCGAGTTCGGTCGCACGCCCGGTTCGCAGGGAACCGACGGACGGGATCATCACATCTTCGGATTCTCGGTGTGGCTGGCGGGTGGCGGGCTCAACCGCGGCATTGTTCATGGCGCCACCGACGAGATTGGCTTTCACGCGGTCGAGGATCGACACTACGTGACCGACATTCATGCGACGTTGCTGCAACAGCTCGGCCTTGACTCGCGACGGCTTGAAGTTCCTGGGCGCAAGCGTCTCGAGATCGATCATGGCAAACCCATTGCGCAGATCATCGCTTGAGCCATTCGACTCCGCCTTCGCTCCGCCTCGAGCATCCGCCAGGTCTTGGAGTGCGCCAATCCTTCCGCCTCCGCGGCGCGACGGCGGCTGGCGCTTTTCGTGAAAGATCCAATTACTAGGGAAGGCCTGAAACCTCCTTGCATCGTGCCGGCGGCCGGCGATTCTCCTTGCCGTCATGCGTCGATGTTCAACCGCCAAACCGGCCTGGGGCATCCGCGCGCTCATCGGCGTAATGCTTGGCATTGCGGTGGCCGCCGGTGACAACCCGTCCGACCAGAACAAAGCGCTTTGGTCGCTCGCCCCGTTGGCGCAGCCGACTGTTCCGCCCGGAGCCGCCCATCCCATCGACGCCTTCGTTCGCGCCCGCCTGGCGAAGAAACGGCTGAAGCCCACCCCGATGGCCAGCCGCCGGGAACTCTTGCGCAGAGTCAGCTATGACCTGACGGGACTGCCCCCGACGCCCGAGGAACTGGCGGCGTTCGTGGAAGACAAGGATCCACAGGCTTACCCGGCGTTGGTCGAGCGGCTGCTGGCGTCGCCGCGTCACGGCGAACATTGGGCCCGGCACTGGCTCGACGTCGCCAACTATGCCGATACCCACGGCAACGACCATGATTATGCCCGGCCGCATGCCTGGCCTTATCGGGATTATGTCATCCGTTCGTTGAACAACGACAAACCCTACGCGCGGTTCGTGCAGGAGCAGGTGGCGGGCGACGCGCTGTTTCCCGAGGATTCCGAGGCAACAGTGGCGCTGGGCTTTGTCGCGGCGGGTCCATGGGATCACACCTTGATGGTAACGGTCCGCGAAGACACGGTCGACCATCGCACCGCGCAGAATCTGGATCGCGACAACATGGTCAGCACGGTCATCGGCACCTTCCAAAGTCTGACCATTCATTGTGCGCGCTGTCACAACCACAAGTTCGACCCGATTTCCCAACGGGAGTACTACTCGCTTCAGGCCGTCTTTGCGGGGGTCGATCGCGCGAACCGGCCGTTTGATTCGAACGCCGGCGTCCATGCCGAACGTCAGCGGTTGCGGGCGGAACGGTTGAGTCTGGAGCATCCGGATGAGAAAACCCTCGCCCGACTGGAAACGACCGGGACGATTCGGCAGATCGAAGCCTGGGAATCCGCGCGCGCTCGACGGGAAGAAGTTTGGGCACCGTTGGAGATTCTCAGCATCGTTTCCACCGGCGGGGCCAATTTCACCCGCCAGGAGGACGGCTCCTGGTTCGTCGATGGTCCCCGGCCGGATCGCGACACCTACGTGGTGACGGCCCGCCGCCGGCCCATTCGACAAGCTCAGGGCAGGTCCGGAAAGCTGAGCGCCATTCGTCTGGAAGTGCTGCCCGACGAGCGTCTGCCGAAGCGCGGCCCTGGCCGATGGGACAATGGCAATTTTCATCTGAACGAATTTCGCGCCTTTGCCGCCCTGCCGGGTTCGACCAATGGTGGCACTTCCATCGCGTTCAGTCGTGCGATGGCGGACTATAACGAGGCGCCTAACATCTCCGCCGCACAGGCGATCGACGGAAAGGGCGAGAGTCACTGGGGAGTCCATCCGCGCTACGGCGAACCTCATGAAGCCGTTTTTGAAATAAAGGAACCGAAGACATTTCCGGAGGGGACAACCTTTACCCTGTTGTTGGAAAACCTGGCGGGAGCGGTTGGTCACGGCATTGGGCGATTCCGTATATCCGCCAGCGATATCGCTCCGGACAGTGCGGTTCTTACTCCGTTGCCCATGGCGCTGGCCGCCATCCTGCGAGTGGCGTCTGCTGAGCGGAGCGCTCCGCAACGGCGCGAACTGGCTCTGGCCGTTCTCAAAGACATCAACCAGCGTGCCCTGGACCGCCTTCCCGAGCCGCAATTGGTTTATGCGATCACGCGGGATTTCCCACCCGACGGTGAGAACTTCAAACCGTCGCTGGAGCCGCGCCCGATTCACGTGCTGATGCGGGGCGAACTGGGGCGGACGGGAGAATTGGTGGGACCGGGCACGCTCGGTTGTGTTCCCGGGATGCCGGCGAGTCTGGCCGTGGCGGAGACGGACGATGAATCGGCCCGGCGCGCGGCTCTGGCCCGATGGCTGACCGATCCGCACAATGGGCTGACCTGGCGCAGCATCGTCAATCGCGTCTGGGGCTGGCATTTCGGCCGAGGGCTGTGTGAAACACCTAACGACTTCGGCCGGATGGGTGGCACGCCCAGTCACCCGGAATTGTTGGATTGGCTGGCGGTGTGGTTTAGGGACGAGGCCCACGGATCGCTCAAGGCGCTCCATCGATTCATCGTCACGAGCGAAACGTGGAAACAATCCACTTTGACCGGTCATGGCCAGGCTTTGGACGCGGACAATCGGCTGCTGTGGCGGCAGAATCGATCCCGCCTTTCCGCGGAGGAGGTTCGCGACACAGTGCTGGCCTTGAGCGGACGGCTCGACCTCACCATGGGCGGACCGCCAGCGGTGCAGTTCAATGCGCGCGGCGACGCCACGTTCATGCCGGGAGGCAATCCGGCATTCGTGGACTACGAACATTTCGATCCGGACGCCCCGGCCGCCCGCCGTCGCGCCATCTACCGGTTTCTCTTTCGGACGGTCCCGGATCCGTTGATGGACGCGCTGGATTGCCCGGACGGCGGCAGCGTCACGGCCGTGCGCGGCGTTTCGACGACCGCGCAGCAGGCCTTTGCGATGATGAATGACGCTTTTCTCATCCGGCAATGCGGGCATTTGGCCAAGCGAATCGAGAGCGAAGCAACGACCGCAGAGGCGCAGGCCGGGGAGGCATTCCGGCGGATCCTGTTGCGCGACGCGCGTTCCAACGAACGGACGGCGCTGGCCGGCTACATTCAACGGCACGGGTTGCCTAACGCCTGCCAATTGCTGATCAACAGCAATGAGTTTCTCTACCTCGACTGACCATGAACAAGCCAATTTTCGCCTGCAACCGTCGCGAATTTTTCGGGCGGCTCGGCACTGGTTTGGGGGGCATCGCCCTGACATCCCTGCTGCAGCGGGAAGCCGCGGGGGCCCATTCGACAAGCTCAGGGCAGGGCGCGCTGCCACATTATCGACCCAAAGCGCGGCGGGTGATTCAGCTCTTCATGAACGGAGGAGCCAGCCAATGCGACTTGTTTGATTTCAAACCGGAGCTCATCGCGCGGCACGGCCAGAAATTCGAGCCGGGCGGCGGCCAGCGGGTCGAGGCCACGGTCAGCGTCCCGGGGGCGGTGATGAAGAGTCCATTTGAGTTTGCCCGTCACGGCCAATGTGGCCGCTGGGTCAGCAGCGCCCTGCCGCATCTGGCCCGGCACGTGGATGATTTGGCATTCCTGATGGCCATGCAGTCGAAATCAAACGTGCACGGCCCGGCCGCTTATCTGCAGACGAGCGGGTTCTTCCTGCCCGGATTTCCGTGCGCCGGCGCATGGATCTCGTATGCGCTGGGCAGCCTGGCCGATGATGTCCCGGCGTTTGTGGCGCTGCCGGATGCGCGCGGCCTGCCCTACAATGGCCGCAGCGCGTTTACGGCGGGGTTCCTGCCCGCCAATCACCAGGGCACGATTCTTCACGCGTCGGCCGCGCAGCCCATGACGCACCTGCATCCACCCGCCGGGGCCTCCAATATCACCGCGGCCAGCCGAAGTGAGGGCCTGGCCCTCCTCCAAACGTTGAACGCGGCGCACGCCGCCGAACGTCCCGATGATTCGCGGCTGCGCGCCCGGATCGAAAGCTACGAACTGGCGGCGCGCTTTCAGTTGTCGGCTCCCACCCTCCTTGATTTGAAAGGCGAGACGCAGGCGACGCAGAAGTTGTATGGACTCGATCAGCTGGCCACCGCGGATTTCGGCCGGCGCTGCCTGCTGGCGCGGCGCATGATCGAGCGAGGCGTACGATTTGTCCAGGTGTGGAGCGGTCATGGCGGTGGCGCGGATAACTGGGACAACCATGGAGACATCCCGCGCGAACTGGGCGCGGCGGCCCGCAGCATGGATCAGCCCGCGGCGGCATTATTAACGGATCTCAAGTCCCGCGGGTTATTGGAAGACACCTTGCTGGTCTGGACAACGGAGTTCGGCCGCATGCCATTCAGCCAGGGCAGCAGCGCGGGTCGCGATCACAATGGAGGAACATTTGTCTCGTGGTTTGCCGGGGCGGGAATCCGTCCGGGCACCGCGTTTGGCCAAAGCGATGAGTGGTCCTGGAAAGCGGTTGAAGGCGTGACCACCAATCATGACTTCCACGCCACGATCCTGCACCTGCTTGGCCTCAATCACGAACGGATCACCGTGCGGCACGACGGCATCGATCGACGCCTGACAGACGTCCACGGCCAGGTTGTGGAGGAAATACTGAGTTAGAATCGTCATTCCTCGAGCAGGGCATTGACGGCCTTGACGAGTTCGGGTCCGCGGACATCGCGAAAGCGGATGATGGTGCGATGCAACCACGAGACCAGGGCGGCTTCATCTCGCAGGTCCGGGGCGGCTGTGGCCAGGCGGATGAAGACCGACTGGGTGGCTTCCTGGGCGGCGGCGTCATTGGCCAGTCGCCGGCGTGCTGCAGAGTAGACGAGATTCGTATACCGCTGGACCAGTTGGGCGAAAGCGCGCTCCGATCGGCTAACCCGGTATTCAGTGAGTAGGTCCGTTCCGTTCATTTATTGGACTAAACGTCGCCAGGAATGAAAAGGTAACGGGCAAATCGGGCCTGCAGCAATTACACGGTATCCAGATACCTGAACAAGCCTTTCGGATTGCCGTAACCGCCCGGTCGAAGGGCCCGAAGCCGACAAACCCGTTATTCCAACGACTTACAACCCCTCCTTCGCAACCCCTTCATCCTTAAGGGTCGTCCGTGGAAGGTGTCGCTATATAATATAGAGGGCGCCTCCGAACTCCGTCAGAAGTGCGTGGTTTCACCGTTTGTCCGCTCTTAGTGCTGCGTGTGAAATGCGGAGGCTGCCCCAAGGAGGAGTTGATAGCCGCGAAAAGGCGCAAAAGGCGCAAAATCTTTTACCACCCATCTTACCTCCAGACCTCGGTTTTTCCGACGTCATTCAGGTGCCGCCATGGGGTGCCTGAAGTTCGCGCGCGGCGATGGACGCCGCGCCCAGCAGAGCGGCATGGTCATCCATAATCACCCGGAGCGGGATGGCCGCAACGAGGTCGGCCATCCGCTCTTTTTTGAGGAACGCTTTCACGGCCTCTCCTTGTCTCAACTTATCGATCATTTTTGGGGCAATGCCGCCACCGAGGAAGACGCCCCGGTTGGCTCGAAAGGTCAGCGCGAGATTGCCGGCATAGGCACCGAGGATGTTCGTGAACACATTCAGCGCATCAACGGCGATGGCGTGGGTCCCTTCCAGACCTGCCTCAGAAATAACCTTTGCCCGGTCCTCCGACTGGAACCGTTCCTTGAGTTCTTCGGGCTCTCCGTGAAAAACCGTATCCCGGAGGAAGTCATAGATATTTTCCAATCCGGGTCCCGAGAGCACCCGTTCATAGCTGACGCGAGGGAATCTCCCTAACAGATAGCTCAAGAGCTTGATCTGGAGATCCGAAGTTGGGGCAAAGTCGACGTGGCCGCCTTCGGATGGAAAAATGAATGAGTTTCCCTCGTGAACCACCAGAAATGCCTGTCCCAGCCCGGTGCCCGGAGCCAGGACCACGTATCGTTCCTCGAGCACCCGGCTGGGTCTGCCTTCGTAGAGAGTCAGGATTTGGTCCGAGGGCAAAAGAGGAACCGCGGCGGCCGTTGCCACCAGGTCGTTGACCACCTTCACCACCTTAATCCCCAGCGCTTTTTTAATGTCATCTTCACTGACATCCCAATCGAGATTGGGTGGGTCGACTTCTCCGGCAAATACGGGGCCCGGTGCTCCGAAACACGCACTTTCCAGCCGCGTGGGATGCTGGTTCATGAAGCTTCGGAGAATCTCCGAGAAGTCCGCCGCCTCCTGACTTGGGAACGACTCCGTTTCGCCACGGATCCAATGCTCGCCCTCTCGACGAAACAGGGCCAGACGAGTTTTTGTGCCGCCAATATCGCCTACCAAAATCATACAGTCGACTATGCTGGATTTAAGGTTGGGTTGGCAAAGCGGCGACGCAAATCCAAAATCGGAAATCCAAAATCGTAACCCACCGCATTGGGCTCTGGACAATGCGGAAAACCTGCCCAAAGGTGATAAAGCCACGACGTATCGGAAATGAATCAGTCACCAAACCAACCCACCATTGGCAACCATGGCATCATTGGGGACCTGCACACGGTCGCGCTGGTGGGGATGGATGGCTCCATTGATTTCATGTGTTTCCCTCGATTTGATTCGCCCAGCATCTTTGCCGCGCTGTTGGATCGGGAAAAGGGCGGATATTTCAAGATTGCGCCAGTCCTGGAAAACGTGACGCACAAACAGCTCTACCTACCAGATTCGGCAATGTTGCTCACTCGGTTCCTGGCCGCGGACGGCGTGGCGGAACTCTCGGATTTCATGCCCATTAAGCGGGTGGGCAACTCCAGCAGTCTGGTCCGCCGGATAAAAACCATCCGGGGCGATATTCAGTTTCGGATGACATGCGCACCCCGGTTTGACTACGGTCGGGCGAATCACCGGGTGGAACAGAAAAAGAATGACGTTCTGTTCATCAGTGAAGGATCCGACAAGTCAGTGCTTCGGCTCCGAAGCAGCGTGCCCCTTCGTTTGGAGAATGGCGCCGTGACGGCAGATTTTGGACTTCGAAGTGAGCAGAGCGCTTCCTTTATTTTCGAGGACGCCAGCCGGGCAGAGTCCTCGCCGGCGTTGTCGTCGTCCTTCGTGCCGGAAGCGTTCAAGCACACCATGAATTTTTGGCAGAACTGGATCTCGCGTTCCCAATATCGAGGACGATGGCGCGAAGTCGTCAACCGGTCCGCCTTGACCTTGAAACTACTGGCTTCGCAGCCGCACGGCGCACTCGTGGCGGCCCCGACTTTTGGTCTTCCCGAGGAGCTGGGCGGCGCGCGGAATTGGGACTATCGCTATACTTGGATTCGCGACGCTTCCTTCACCCTCTACGCTTTGATGCGGCTGGGCTATACGGGCGAAGCGACCGCGTTCATGCGCTGGATCGAGCAACGATGCTGTGAACTCGAACCTGGCAACCCCCTCCAGGTCCTCTATGGCATCGATGGGCGCCATGACCTCCCGGAATCGCAACTCAACCACTTCAGTGGCTACCGTGACTCGCGCCCGGTTCGGATCGGAAATGCCGCTCACCATCAACTGCAACTCGATATCTACGGTGAACTGCTGGATTCGGTCTATATCTACAACCGGCTTGAGCCTATCTCGTATGACTTCTGGACCAACCTGGTTCGATTAATCGACTGGGTGTGCGAAAACTGGCAACGACCTGACGAGGGTATTTGGGAAGTTCGCGGCGGGCCACGGGAGTTTCTTTATTCGCGGGTCATGTGCTGGGTCGCGCTCGACCGGGGTGTTCGTCTGGCGATGAAGCGCTCGTTTCCGGCACCTCTCGATCGCTGGATTCCCATCCGGGATCGAATCTATCGCGACGTTTACGAGAATTTTTGGGACACGGACCTGGGGACCTTTGTGCAGTACAAGGGTGCGGGAACTGTGGATGCGTCGGCAT
>Ga0070689_100003741_pt1 | contig 10189 bp, 8 predicted proteins | sample KBSS23HmetaG_FD_64669 | JGI IMG/M metagenome (GOLD analysis project Ga0070689, IMG submission 64669) | Switchgrass rhizosphere microbial communities from Kellogg Biological Station, Michigan, USA - KBS S2-3H metaG | ecosystem: Host-associated > Plants > Roots > Rhizosphere ... | reverse complement strand
CGTGATCAGATCGGACACGGCGCTGATTGGATCAAGATCTACGCCGACTATCGCTGGGGAAGATCAGGCGCGGCTCCGACTTTCTCACTCGACGAGCTCAAGCTGGTTGTCGAGACGGCGAAGAGCGCTAACATCCCGGTGGCTGCACACGCTACTACCACTGAGGGCATGCGACGAGCGGCGCTCGCGGGCGTTGAAACGATCGAGCATGGCGATGGCGGCACTCCGGAAGTGTTTCGCTTGATGAAGGAGCGTGGCGTGGCGCTTTGTCCGACGCTGGCGATTGCCAGTGGCGCCAATATCGAGCGCAAGCGGGTAGCCTTTCGGGCGGCGCTCGACGCGGGTGTGACGATTGCGAGCGGCAGCGATGTCGGCGTGTTTGCTCACGGCGACAACGCGCGTGAGCTGGAGACGATGGTGAAGTTTGGCATGCCGCTGATCGATGTGCTGAGATCCGCAACGTCCGTGAATGCGCGCGTGTTGCACATGTCTGACAAGATTGGCGCGGTTAAGGCGGGTTTGCTGGCTGATTTGATCGCGGTTGAAGGAGATCCGACGAGGGACGTAGGCGCGCTGCGCAAGGTTGGGTTCGTGATGAAGGGCGGCGTGGTTTTCCGGGAGAAAGAATAGGTCCTATAAGACCTATAGGACTTATTTTGAAACCAGCCGCCTGACAGTCAGCAGCAATTCCTCGGTCTTAAACGGCTTCCCAACAAAATCGCTGAACCCGGATTGCAGCGCCCGAGCGCGGTCGTGGTCGGTGTGCGCCGTGACCGCGACGCACGGAATATGTGCCGTGAGTGAGTTCGCTTTCAGTGCCTTGAAGACCTCCCAGCCGTCCAATCCCGGCATGGAAAGGTCGACCATAATCAGATCCGGAGGGTTTTCGCACGCCAAATCCAGGCACTCCTGCCCGTTTCTGGCCTCACGAACGTCATAATTCGCGCCAGCCAGCAGCAATCGCAGCAACTCGCGATTGTCGTCGTAATCCTCCGCAATTAGTATGGTGGGTCGCATGCTTGATCGGCGCAAAGAAGTAAAAAGACGCAGGGCAGCCCCCTAATTTACCAGACAGGGCCGATTCGCGAAAAACGATTTCTTGACTAGCTGATTACCAGACGTTCATAATCACTCCAAGAGTTCTTGCGGCCCCTGCGAGACTCGCCATTGCTAACAATCAACCTTGGGTTAGAAAATCCCTACCTGAAGACCTTGAGGTTCGTCAAAACAACAACACCACGAGACGGAGGAGCGAGCTGTGGTCAACGGACACCTTGAAGATAGTTTGCGGCGTGAAATTGAGAGTTATCTCGAGAGTCGCCTCAGTGCGGTAAAGCAGGAGATAACCACTCTGCAAAGCCTACTCAACGAGTCGCTTTCGAACTTTCTTGACCGCCAGACGGATGTGCAGATGACGGAAGGCAGCCTTGTAGCTTCCATCACGGAACATCTGCACGCTGCCCACGAACGTGGCGTCGAGCTGGCTGCTTCCGAATCTTCGCGCGCGAAGGCTTCGAGCGACATGGCCATCGTCAAGGCGGCCATTACCGATATAAACGACCAGAAATCGCAGGCCGACATTCTCAAAGCGCTCGTCAATCGCGCGTCGTCGTTTGCGCCGCGGGTCGCGTTCTTCGTGGTTAAAGGCGAACAGGCAACGGGCTGGCGTGGTCGTGGTTTCGAAGGAACCGTGGGCGACGAAACCATTCAACAGATTTCTTTGCCGCTGAGCTCGGACACCGTGATCGGTAGCGCCGCGAAAGGGCTTGATACCTGGAGTGGCGGACCGGGTTCACACTCGGAAGATCACCTGCTGATAAACCGGCTCGGCGAAGAGCCTCCACAACGGATCGTAGCGATTCCGCTCGTCGTGCGTGGACGCGCCGTCGCCGTACTTTATGCTGACTCGGCCGGACTCGATTCGGAGTCGATCAGTCTCGAAGCACTGGAAACGCTCGTCACCGTGTCGGGCATGGCCGTGGAACTCTTGTCAGCCTCGCGCACGGCTACGGCTCCGAAGAAGGTCGCCGCCGCCGAAGAATCGTCGGCTCCGGCGCCGGCTCCCGAGCCTGAACCGGCATACGCACCGACCAGTGAATACGTAGCCGAGCCGCCGGCTCCTGAGCCTGAACCGTCGTTCTCAGGCGCTGAAACGATTGAGAGTTATCAACCGGAACCGATGCCGGTCGAGCCTGAATCGTTTGTCGAGACTACTCCGGTAGAAGAAGAGCCGGCCGGCGTTTTTGATGCTGCTCCGGAACCGGAGCCTGTCGTTGAAGAGACTCCCGCCTGGTCCGCGCCCGCGGAACCTGCGCCGGCAGCGACACCACGACGTCGTTATGGTCAGGATGCGGACCTGCCTGTGGAGGTCCACGGCGACGAAGAGCGGCGTTTACACAATGATGCGCGACGGTTTGCACGGTTGCTGATCTCTGAGATCAAGTTGTACAACGAGCAGAAGGTTGCGGAAGGACGATCCGAGCACGACTTGTACGATCGCTTGCGCGAATATATCGATCGCTCGCGCGAGATGTATGATAAGCGCGTGAAAGCGGAAGTCGCGGCTCGTTACGATTACTTCCACGGCGAATTGGTTAACACCCTGGCTGAGGGTGACGTTTCAAAACTCGGCTCGAATTATCCCGGCGCAACGGTCAACGCTTAACAAAATAGGTCCTATAGGACCTACAGGACTTATAAAGTAGTACGAAGTGGCCAAGCATCGTTTACTTCTGATTTTTGTCGGTGTTGCTCTGCTCGCTGTTGCCTCGCTGCCGTTTCTCATGAGCGCGAGTTGTCTCACGCGCCCGCAAACACTCGGAGAACAAAAGGCTCTCAACGATTTACGCAGCATGACGCGCAACGACGTGCTGCCCGCGGAAAACGTCGTCCTGGGGATTGAGAACCAGTTTCCACGGACTAAAGCTGCCGCGCTCGCCCGCATCCTCCGCGCCAGAATCAAACTCAATGGCAGAGACTTCGCCGGCGCCGCCACGTTATTAGACAGCAGACTAATCGGCGAGCAGACCTCGATCGCGGATTACGCGCTTTTCATGCGCGCTGACGCTCTCGAACAGGGTGGCAAAACTCAGGAAGCGCGAGCGGTTTTCCAGCAGTTAATTCAAGAATATCCGGGGTCGCTGCGCGCGCGTGACGCGGCGTTGAGAGTCGCGGACTTGTTGGTGAAGAGTGGCGACGCTGCCGCGGTGCCGCTACTTCTGAAAGATCTCGCGCAGGCAGACGATGCCACGGCGCTACTGGTAACAGCGAAAGCTTACGAGCAGTCGTCGGATCAGAATCGCGCGCTCGTCACGTATCGCCGGCTTTATTTCTTCGCGCCTGCCTCGACCGAGAGCGCCGAAGCGGCAACGTCCATAACGAGGCTCGGTTCCACGACTACGCCGGCCACAACCGAAGAAGCAATCACGCGCGCGGATCGTTTGTACGTGGCGAAAAAGTTTGCTGACGCGCTCTCCGCTTATAACGACGCCTTCGCGAAGTTTCCGGCAACTGCCACTACTGAAAATCAACTTCGCCGCGGTATCGCTGCCTACAGTGCGAGGAAGACGCCCGATGCCGTCGGTGCGCTCAGTGCTGTTCCAACATCGGCGGGCGAAACTCGTGCAGAAGCGCTCTTCTACCTCGCGCAAACCTACGCGCGGGCGCGACAGTGGGAACAGGCGCGAGCGACTGCCGAAGAGCTGCGTAAGACGTTTCCTAATAGCAATTTCACGCCCCGCGCATTCGTAGCCGTTGGCCAGATCGCGGAGGAGGCTAAAAATCCGGGCGAAGCTTCTTACTTCAATCGCGCGGCGGTGAATGGGTTCGGCAGCTCGATCGAAGTGGCTCAGGCGCAATTCGATCTCGCATGGGACGCCCACGAGGCGAAAAACTTCTCGGAATCGTCGCGCATGCTCACCGAGCATCTCGCTTACTACGCCGACAAAAACACCGACAATCGCGGACGAGCCGGCTATTGGGCCGCACGCGATTCCGAAAGAGCAGGCAAACTTGCCGAAGCGCGGGCGCTGTACGAGGCGATGCAGGAGCGTTACGACGCAAACTGGTATGGCTACCTCGCCAAACAGCGTCTGGACGTTCTGAGTCGTAACACCCCAGCGAAAAACTTCCCTGCCGACTCAATCGTTGCGCGTGCAGCTGCTAACCTAAAAACAGTCACAGTTGCGGAAGAAACTGCGGGTCCGGAAGAAGACGCGCGGATCGTCAAGGCCGATCAGTTATCGAATATCGGACTCGACGACTGGGCCGTCAAAGAATTAGCCAAAGCCGCTGAAAAAGGTCCCGACAGTCCAAAGATCAACCTCGCCATTGCGAAGATTTATCGTTCCGACGACGACAACGTTCGCGCGCTGAACACGCTGCGTCGCAGCTTTCCTGATTATTCACAAATGAAACCGGAGGAGATGACGCGCGAACAGTGGGACGTCTTCTATCCGCTCGCTTACTGGGACATCATCGTTCAGGAGTCGCAAGCGCGAAGTCTCGATCCGTACCAGGTGGCCGGATTGATACGCCAGGAGACGATTTTCATGGCGCGGGCGCGCTCCGGTGCCGCAGCCTATGGACTCATGCAGGTGCTGGTACCGACAGCCCGACTGACGGCGCGCAAGTATGGGGTCAATCGCGAGATCACTGTTGATTCGCTTTACGAGCCGCGTTTGAACATTCAACTAGGAACAGCGTACCTGCGCGATCAGATCGACAAGTTTGGACGCATCGAGTATGTGGCGGCTGCGTACAATGCCGGACCTGGGCGGGCGGTGCAGTGGAAAGCGTCGTTGCCTCTGGAGATGGATGAGTGGGCGGAAGCAGTTCCGTTCAAAGAGACGCGCGGGTACGTGCAGGGCGTTGTGAGGAACCGGCTCCAATACATGCGGCTGTACGATCAAAAAGGGAATTTCAAGCCTGAAGTTGGATCGAAGGTTGTTGAGACGAATCCGAATGTGCGGAAGCGACGCGTGACTGGTAGTGGATCTGAGGAATGAGCCGCGGACGAACGCGGATTGGTTACGGATCGGTTTATGAAGGTAGTGGTATTCGTCCTTCTGTTGCTGATTGTCTCGCCGGCGATTTATGCGCAGGCGCCACTGACGATTACTACTGAGCCCAACGCGATCGTTTGGATTGATGAACTCCGGCGCGGGACGACGGACGACTCCGGAAAACTAACCGTCAACAAAGTCTCCGCCGGCCGGCATGTCGTGCGGGTCCGGGCGAAGGGATTTAAGGAGACAAGCACACCACTGCTGCCCGGCCGTCGTTCACTCTCCGTAAAACTCCTGCCCACCACGGATCAGGCTGAACTGTTGTTCCAGGAAGCCGAGATCGCGCGAGAAAAAGCACGCGGCGACGAAGCATTGAAGCAAGCTGCCGATCTCTATCGTGAAGCGATCAAGCTGCGGCCTGCGTTTCCCGCTGCGCAAGTTGGTCTCGCTCGCGTCTTAATGGACCTCAACGAGTTCAAGGAAGCGCATGCGGCTATTGACGCTGCGCGACGAATGAAGCCTTCGTACGCGGAAGCGTCAGCCGTCGAAGGGCGCCTCTATCGCGACGAGGCTTTCGATAACGAGGCGCTAAGCTCGTTTCGCCGGGCGCTCAGAGAAGCTGCCGGATTTCAGCCCGAAGCGCATGTCGGTATGGCGAAGGTTTACGAAGACAAGGGACAGTTCGCGCAGGCCGTTGCCGAGTATCGTGCCGCCATCGCGCAGCTTTCCGACAGCGAGCCAGTCATCTATCAAATGCTCGGCGCCGCGTATGAAAAGATGGAAAAGCCAAAGGAAGCCGTCACGGCGTACGAAAAGTATCTCCAGTTGGCCCCCAACGGCAGCTACGCCGCCGCAATCCGCTCCATCCTCGAACAATTAAAACGCGAAGCCGCCGGCGAACAGATCATTCCCTAATCCGCGTTCATCCGCGTCCCGGTTTTGTGCTACCTTTTGGTGACCATGACTACCCCAACACCCTCCAGGAATCGCTACATATCGCGGAAGGCAAGTCTGTTTACCGAATCAGTGATTCGCGAAATGACTCGCGAGGCGTTGAAGTATGGCGCCGTTAATTTATCGCAGGGCTTCCCGGATTTTTCCGCGCCTGAAGACATCAAGCGCCGCGCGATGGAAGCGATCGAGCAAGACATCAATCAGTATGCAATCACCTGGGGCGCAAAAGATTTTCGCGACGCGATTGCCCGCAAGACGCGCAGCTATCTCGGCATCGATATTGACCCGGAAAGAGAGATCACCGTCACTTGCGGCTCCACTGAAGGCATGATCGCCGCGATGATGGCGACGGTCGATCCGGGTGACGAAGTGATCGTTTTCGAGCCTTACTATGAAAACTATGCGCCCGACGCGATCCTGTCCGATGCACACCCGCGCTACGTCCCCTTGCGCCCACCGGATTGGTCCTTCGATCGCGACGAGCTGCGCGCGGCGTTCAACAGGAACACGAAAGCAATCATCGTCTGCAACCCGAATAATCCGACCGGAAAAGTTTTTACTCGCGATGAGCTGGAGTTTATCGCCGGGCTCTGCCAGGAGTTCGACGCGCTTTGCTTTACGGACGAGATTTACGAACACATTCTCTATCCGCGCGAAGGCGCCGAGATCAAACACATCTCGATGGCCCAACTCGACGGCATGAGGGACCGCACAGTCGTTGTTAACTCGATGTCGAAAACTTACTCGGTGACTGGCTGGCGCGTGGGTTACTGCATCGCATCGCCGGAGATCACGAGCGCAGTTCGCAAAGTACACGACTTTTTAACCGTGGGCGCAGCGGCGCCGTTGCAGGCTGCGGGCGCGTACGCGTTGGGGTTGCCGCAGGAGTACTACGACGCGTTGCAGCGCGAATATCAGGCGCGCCGGGATGTTTTGTTGCCGGTGCTCGAGCAATCGGGATTCGGGACGTTCGTTCCCGACGGCGCTTACTACATCATGACTGACATCTCAGCATTCGGCTTCCCGAATGACGTCGAGTTTACGCGGCACCTGATCAGGGAAGTCGGTGTTGCCTGCGTGCCGGCATCGAGCTTCTACAGCAACCGGGCACTGGGCGCGCAGCAGGTACGATTCTGTTTCTGCAAAAAGGACGAGACGCTGAATCGCGCCGCTGAACGACTATCGAAATTAAGGTCGCGGGTTTAGTCTTTAAGAACATCTCCCGCAAAGGCGCAAAGGCGCGAAGAAAAAACTTGGCGCCTTTGCGCCTTTGCGGGAGAAATTTTGATCAAACAAATGAAACTCTTAGCTATCACGTGCGCCCTCGTTTTGTCGTTGGCGTCAGTTGCATTAGGGCAGCAGGCGCCTGATCCGGAGTTCAACACTTCCGTCGAAAATCCGGCCTACAAGAGAGAAGGCCCACGCGTGATGTTCGACGAAGCGCATCACAACTTCCACACCACCGAGGGTCGTTACAAGCCATTCGTCGATCTCATGTTGAACGACGGTTATCGCGTGATTCGCAATCGCCAGCCGTTCAGCAAAACCACGCTCGGCAGTTTCAAGGTACTCGTCATCGCCAACGCTCTCGGCGCCGAAGAAGATGACGACGAAGGCGCGGACAAATCAGCATTCACCGACGAAGAGATTCAGGCCGTTCAGGATTGGGTGAAGAGCGGCGGCGCCTTGCTGCTCATCGCCGATCATGCGCCTTTCGGTGGCGCGGCCTCGGCGCTCGCGAGTCGTTTCGGCGTTGACATGAGCAAGGGCTATACGCTCGATCCGCAAAACTCGGTCGCGGGCAGTCCTTCACACCTCATCTTCTCTCGCGAGAACAAACTTCTCGCCAGCCACCCGATCACCGAAGGTCGTGGTGAAAACGAGCGGATCAACCTGTTGCGCAGTTTCACGGGACAATCGTTGAAAGGACCGGAAGGCAGCGTCGCCATACTCAGCCTCGCCGATACCGCCACGGATTCTCCGGGTTACGGATCAAAAACGTCCGTCTCCGCAGCCGGACGCGCGCAGGCCGTGGCGCTGAAGTTTGGCAAAGGCCGCGTACTGGTCCAGGGCGAGGCGGCGATGCTGACGGCTCAGATTTCAGGTCCCGAGAATCGAAAGATGGGAATGAATGTGCCCGGCAACGACAACCGCCAATACGCGTTGAACCTGATGCACTGGCTGTCTGGAATTTTAAAGTAGTGTGGGATAAAAAGCGTCAGTGGATCTGGATAATCGGCGGTTTCCTGATGGGAACTTTCGTCGCTTATTCCAACTCGATAACTGACGACGGCGAGTTTGTGTTCAGCTTCTTCGTCTTTATGGAGACGTTGATACTGCTGATTATGGCGGGTCTCTTTTACCTGTATTCGCGACGCGGATAACGCTGATTAATTCGGCTGCTGCATCGACTTCGCGCGCACCGTAATTCCCTCATCCCCAACTACCAACAAACTACGCGCCTGCCCATAGGGCGCACTCGACGGTACGTATGAGAGTACGTAACGGTTTTGGCGTAGCTCGTCGCAGATAGCCTTCGCTGCAAGCTGTGGTTCATCGATTGAAAAAATCTGTCCGCCGGTTCCTTCAGCCAGCTTATCGATGACTACTTTCGGCTTGGGCACGTCACGCCGGATCGCGCCGCGCGTGCGATCCACTGCCTGCACCGCATAGACCATGATGTTTTCCAACTGCAACTCCGCCAACGTCTGTTCGAACGTCGCCTTGCTGCCACGGTCCAGGCCGTCGCTAATCACGATGATGACGCGTTTCTGTCCCTGCACCGGTCGCATGGCTTCTTCAACCACCGCGCGAATCGCGTCGAACAGGTGCGGCTGGCCTTTCTTTCTAAATAGCTTCAGCGATGCTTCGATTCCTTTGGCATCGTCGGTCCAATCAGAAACGATCTCCGCCTGCTCGTCGTAACCGACGATCAGCAACTTGTCGCCTTCGAAAATCTCATAGGCAAACTCGCGCGCAGCTTGTTCAAGCTTTTCCACGTCGGCGCGGATCGTTAAAGAGTTGTCAACCAGCAAGACGATGCGCGCGGGCGACGGATCGGGAGTGAAGTTGCGAATTGATTGTTCGACGCCGTTGTCGTAGACGGCAACTTCTTTGCTCGTGACTGGGATGGTCTTGTTGCTCTCGCGTCGCGCTACGACGCCAACCATCACGCCGCCGGAAGCGTTTGCATTTGGTTTATAACCCGATTGGCCCAGCATCGAGACAGACAGCGCCCCGATGGCGAGCAGGATGAGCGGGATTCTTGGCGAACGCATGTTTCGAAACCGGAACGGCTAATCGCCGGTCGATGCCTTAGAGGATGAAGGCTTATCGGGAGTCTTCTTCGCTGGGGAGCTCTCTTTTGTCTTCTTCTCGGGCTTGTCGGCTTTTGCTTCCGGTGCTGCTGACTCGGATTCGGACTTCTCGCCTTTAGTTGTCTTGGCGTAATCGGTTACGTACCAGCCGGAGCCTTTGAACTGGATCGCCGGGGCCGAGATTTTCTTTTCCAACTTGCCACCACACTTGCGGCACTTGGTCAACGGCTTATCGCTGATCTTCTGAAAAGCTTCTACGTGCGCCTTGCACTTTTTACATTCGTACTCGTAAATCGGCATGCCCTGATTATAACCATTATTAGCCACAGATCACACGGATGACACGGATATCAGCTTTGCAACTTGCCGCGGGCATCGTCTATCCTTCGTCCGACAGATGTCGACCCAATCTCTTTCTTCAGAACGCAAGATCAAAATGCAGGAGGCGCGGGAGGGGATTATCAATCGCCTCGCGATGACTCTGCCTCACATTATCAATCTCGACCGCTTCCTCAATGCCATCGTCTCCGAACTTGGCCGCATGATGAACGTCGATCGCTGCGACGTGATCCAGTTGAATTCACCCAGCGAGCTACGCATCAGTCACGAGTGGCGTGCGTCGAGCGACGTGCCGTCGAGTCTTGGGACTGTTATTCCGCTGAACGTGAAGCAACTCTCGGAACACGTCGATCTTAGAAAGCCGATCCGGCTGGACGACATTTCAGCTGTCGGTCTCGATCAGAAGGTTAGATTTCTCGCCGCGAGTCTTGGCACTCGTTCGTTGCTCGTCGTTCCGGTGATGCTTGGCAGCGACGTGCTCGGGCTGGTTGGCCTGCACACGACACGCGAGCCGCGCGAGTGGCTCGACGACGAAGTCTCGTTTCTGCAATCGATCGCCGGGCAGATCGCGAT
>Ga0070689_100003739_pt1 | contig 10191 bp, 6 predicted proteins | sample KBSS23HmetaG_FD_64669 | JGI IMG/M metagenome (GOLD analysis project Ga0070689, IMG submission 64669) | Switchgrass rhizosphere microbial communities from Kellogg Biological Station, Michigan, USA - KBS S2-3H metaG | ecosystem: Host-associated > Plants > Roots > Rhizosphere ... | reverse complement strand
ACGGTCGGGCCCGCCACGTGCCGCCGGATCTCCGGAACGGCATCGCGCTTGACGTAATCGTCGGTGTACCCGGCGCCGAGCGTGGCGGTCAGCGTACCGCGCCATGCACCACCGACGATGAGGCTTGCATCGCGTGTGCGATGCTCCTCGGAGAGGAACACGTCCGGATCGTCGGTCTCTACCGGATCGACCCAGTCGAGAAATCCGACCTGCCCGAGGATCTGCACGGGCGAGAGCATGTTGTTGAGGTAGGACGCGTTCGCACCGAAGTGAGTCTTCGTGGCCCAGCTGCCGATCTTTGGCTGCACGTAACCGGCGATCGCCCAGCGCTGCAAGTACAGCCGATCGCCACCGCCGAGCACGAGGCCCAGATGGGGAACACCTGTCGATGCGAGCGCGAGCGTCGGCGATCGCACCTGGGGGAAGAACAGGTGATCGAAGATGCTGTACGACTGATCGGAGGTCACCGCGACCGCTTCGGCCGATGGCGGCGACGTCAGCGGTTGGCTCGGATAGAGCTGCTGCGCGGGTGCGGCATTGCCGACGGCGGTCGGTGGTGGCGCCATCGTCACGACAGGCGGTTCGTTTTCGGATGCGGGCGCTGCGGGCGCTGCGGGCGCTGGGGGCGCTGGGGGCGGCGGCAGCGCGATCTCGTCGAGCTCCCACTCCCAGCGCTCGCGATCGAGAAACCGGATCGTGCCGTTCGCCTCGCGCGCGCCGAGCACCGCGTACGGCGCGTCCGTGATCTGCGTGCCCTCGACGAACACCTGGAAACGGCCATCGACCACGCCGAGCCACATCCGCCGGCCGTCGGTCGTGTAGCTGGCGTCGTACGCGGGCGTGCCGGGTGCTCCCTGGCGGTCGACGATCTTGCCGGTCGCGGCGTCGAGGAACCAGATGACAAACGCATTGCCGTCCCAGACATTCGCGGCGAGCTGCTTGCCGTCGGGCGAGATCTGCGCACCGAGGATGTACGTGCCCGGGGTCATGTCGTGGACGATGCGACGCTGGTTGGTGCGCGTGTCGTAGGCGGCAAGGCTCCAGCGATCGCCATCGACAGCGCAGTAGTAATAGGTCGCGCCCGTCGGATCGATCGTCGCGCCGGGGCCGAGATCGGTCGCGACTTCGGTGAGGCCTCGATCGCCGCGCCGCCAGCGCAACAGGCGCGTGACCTGAAACGTCGACCCGAGATCGATCGCCGTGAGCCATACCTCGCCGCCATCGGCGGTGATCGAGAGTCCCGAGGCGAGCAACGGATCTGCGATCACCAGCTTGCGCAGCGGCAGCACGTCGACGAGCGAGGTGTCGAGCAGCGTCGCGCCGCTTGCATCGCGCACGATCAGCCGCGTCGGCGAATCGACGTCCTCGGCGACCCATGCCTCGATGCCGTTCTTCGCACGCGCGTAGCGGGCATCGTTGCCGATCGTGGCGAGCGCGCGTTGCGCGGCCGGGCGAGGCCGCACCGGAAACGTGCCGCGAACCCACAGATCGAACTCGTCGATCAGATCCGAGAACGATCGCGAGAAGCCAGACTTGAACGTGCCGGTGAAGAACCATCCCGTGAGCGAGCGGCCCTCGCTCGCGATCGTCTCCCACAGCGGCTTCTCGCCATACCGCTCGACGAGGAATCGGATGAACATCGAGCCGACGAGGTAGTGGTGACCGACCGAGGCGTTGCGCGCGTAGATCGAGAGCTCGCCGCTCGACACGTGTCTGCCGGCGTATGCCGCCGCGAACATGCCCGTGAAGATCGGCCACACGGGCCGGCCGAGGCCGGGAGAGAGCCGCGCCTCGTAATGCGTGGCGACCCCCTCGTCCATCCACGGGTCGTAGCCGAGCTGCGGCGTGTAGAGGTAGCCGAAGATCTTGTTCATGAACTTCCAGAAGCCGCTCACCTGCTGGAAGTGGACGTAGTGCGTGAGCTCGTGACAGGCGATGTAGCCCGGGTCGGGCGGCAACCCGAAGGCCGTCGCGAAGTCGAGCGTCGAGTACGTCGGGATCACCGACACCGGCTCGTAGCCCAGTGCCTCGGGCGCGACGAACGCGTTGTTGAACGCGATGTCGGGCATCACCACGACCATCTTCTCGAGGCCCTTCACGACCGCGTGATCGCGCAGCACCTGCGCACAGCGGTCGGCGCGCGCGAGGAACCGATCGACTTCGGCGCGCCGCGGCGCCGGGTAATAGATGATGAAGCGCTCGGTCTCGAGGCGGCGCATGTCATCGTGCGCGAGCGCGGTCTGCACATCCGCCGGGAACCGCGCCGAGACGCCGCCGCACGCCACCACGAGTGCGAGCAACAGCAGGGGCCGGACCATGGCCCGCACTGTATCCGCAACGGCGAGTCTGATCAGCATCGACCAGCGATGAGCCTGCAATCCGCTACACTCGATCCATTCCGGTATTCCGGCTAGACGATCGACTCGTGTTCCCCCCGGTGCACCTCGCCGAGGATGGCCTCCTTGCGCTGGGCGGCGATCTGCGTCCGGAACGCCTGTTGCTCGGCTACACGCAGGGGATCTTCCCCTGGTACGCGGAGAACCTGCCGATCCTGTGGCATTCGCCGGATCCGCGCATGGTGATGACGACGCGCGACCTCGTGATCCAGCGCAGCCTGCGCAAGGCGATCCGGCGCAAGCCGTACCGGATCACGACCGACGCGGCATTCGAGGAGGTCCTGCGCGGCTGCGCGGAGGTGCCGCGGCCGGGACAGACCGGCACCTGGCTGATCCCCGAGATGGTCGACGCGTACATGAAGTTGCACGATCTCGGGTTCGCGCATTCGTTCGAGGCATGGCGCGACGACGAGCTCGTCGGCGGCCTCTACGGCGTGTCCCTCGGCGCCGCGTTCTTCGGCGAGTCGATGTTCGCGCGCGCACCCGATGCTTCGAAGATCGCGTTCGTCGCGAGCGTGCGGCAGCTCGACGAGTGGCGCATCGGCCTCATCGACTGCCAGGTGCACACCGAGCACCTCGAGCGGTTCGGCGCCTACGAGGTGCCGCGCCTCGAGTATCTGCAGATGCTCACGCGCGCACTCGACGAGCCCACGCGTCGCGGCCGCTGGGTCATGGACCTCGACCTCGAGCAGCTCGCGAAGACAGGCGGCACGATGGTCGAGGCAAACGGCCACGCGCCAGAGTGATCAGCGGTACGGCCCGGTGGCGGGCTCGAGCTGGGCGAGCACCCGGCGCAACGCCTCGACGAGCTCGCCGGTGCGCTCTGCATCGACGGTGCCGTCGATCGACAGCGATCCGCTGACGATGCCATCCTGATAACGCAGCTGCTCGACGGGGAACGCGTCCTCGAGCTGCGTCGGCTGCATCAGCTCGCTGGCGTGGCTCGGGTCGCCCACCTGTGCATGTACGCGGCGCGCGGCGCCCTCCGCGTCGAACTCGAGCCAGACATCGACCGGCGCGAGATCGAGCTGGCCCTCGATCGAGACGTCGCCGATCGTGAGCTCGCCGCGGAGACGCTCGGCGAGGCGGCGCCACGCCTCGAGATCGCTGACCTCGGCCGGCGGTGCGATCGAGACGGCCGCGAGCGACGCGGCGAGGCGCGCGAGCGCGGCCGCGATCGCGTCGAGGTCCCAGTTGCCGACGGACGTGATCGCGCGCTCGAACACGAGCTCGCTGTCGGTCCAGCGCACGAGTGGACCGAGGACGCCCTGCGCCGCCAGCACGGCGGGGACGGCGTCGGTGAGGTACGGCACCGCCTGCGTCGTCGACCGCGCCGTCACGTGATGCCCGCGATCCCATTCGGCGACGTCGATCTCGATGTCGCGCGACAACAGCTCGCGAAACGAGGAGCTCGGCGTGACAGAGAGCCCGAGACCCAGCGAGCACGCGACACGCGAGACGATGAACGTGCCGTCCTTGCCGCGGTAATCGTAGGCGATGCGCAGCGAGTCGCGCTCGACCGCGAGGATGCCTTCGTCGCTGCCGACCTGGTGCCAGCCCTGCTCGGCGGCGAAGCGCTCGAACGCCGCGGCGACGCGCTGATCGCTGAGGATCGGCGCGTGCTCCAGCTTCGCGGTGCGCGCGGCGGCGCTGGCATCGACGATCTCGAGCGGGATCGCGAGGTCGACCTTGCGCGAGAAGAACGAGCCCGTGCGCGCGACGAGCCACCACGCGAGCGCGTGCGTCGCGCACGCGAACGAGGGTGTCGTGCTCCCCGGTAGCGCGAAGCGAAACGGCACGCTCGTGCCGGCACCGCCGGCGGGGATCGTGAGCGTCATGCTGATCGCGTTGCCGCGGCGCTCGCGGATCCGGCCGTGGCGGATCAGCGTGAAGCTCGGCACCAGGCTGAGCTCGAGCTCGCGTGGCTTGCGGTCGTCGAGGTGAAACACCGCGCACGAGCCGACCACGACCTCGCCCGCGACCAGCCGGCTCGAGGCGAGGCTGATCTCGAGGCGAGGCTCGTCGGCAGCGGCCGTGTTGCGGAGCGCGACGGGCTGCCGCGTGATCTGCGCCGGCGCCTGCAACCGTACGGGGAGGCGAAACTTGTAGCGGCCATCGGGCCACCACGGAATCGAGACGTGAACCTTGAGCTCGAGGTATGCCCAGGCGGGATCGATGTAGTGCGAAGGCGGCATGCCTTCGGGGAGCGCGAACGTGGCGGCAAATGCTTGCCTGCCGGGCGACAGGACGCCGGCCTTCATCACGCGTGCGACGAGATCGGGGAAGATCGCGCGCGAGACAATCTGGCTCTTGCCGCTGCCGATGCGCCAGCCCTGATGGCCGGTGACTCGCACGTCGATGAAATCGACCTTCGTCTCTTTCTCCGCGGTGACGACGGCCTCGATCGTGACCTGACGGCCGACGAACAAGATGTTCGGTGCGTAGATCTCGACCTCGGGTGCGGACGGAAACACGGCGCGATACTAGCGCGTCAGCTCGTCGAGGATCGTCGTGATGACTACGTGTGAGAGCGCATCGGCGACCGCGAGCGCGAACGGCGCGAGACCGCGCGGCGCCAGGTGCGTCCAGTAACCGGCGTGCACGGCGAAGCACGCGCCATCACGCGCGGCGGCACGCGTGCCGAGATCTGCCCACGTGATCGAGCGCGCGAGCACGACGTCGCGGGCATCGCGCGCGAGCGGCGGTGGCACGGCATCGGCGACGAGCTCGGCGAATTGCTCGCGCAGGTTGCTCGGGAACGGCTTGCCGAGCACCTCGGCGTGCAGCGGCGGGATCGCGTGTGGACCGTCGACGATGCGCTCGTCGTCGAGCGTCGCGACGCGCGTCCACACGACCTCGCCGAATGCGAGCACGGCCTCGACGCCGGCGAGACGCGCGAGCGAGCCCGCCGTCGCCTCGCGGTCGAACACCACGTGATCGATCGACACGCGGTCGATCGCGTCGCGGCGATCGAGGAAGCCATGTGCGATCGGTCGGCGCGTGAACGGATCCGGTACGAAGTCGATCGCGATCTCGTCGCGCGCGATGCGCAGCGCGCGGCCGAGCACGTCGGCGCAGAACACGTCTTCACCCGCGGTCGTGCGAAAAGACCGCGCGAGCGAGCGGTAGAGCGCAGGCGTCGGATACGGGCCGGCGTAGCGCAGCGCCTGCACGCCCGCAATGCGTGCGCGCGTCGCGATCTCGTTGAGCAGCAGCGTGCCACTGCCGCGCGGCAAGCGGCCGGGCTCGGCGATCGTCGGAATCTGCGCCGGCCGCGACCAGTCGATCGCTGACATCGCGGTGATCGGCTCGCCTGCGTGCTCGATCACGTGCGCGTCGCCCAGCAGCGGATGCGACACGACGTCCGGATGCACCACGAGGCCGCCGACTTCGATCACGCGCGAACTTTACCAGCGCAGCCCTTTCGCGTTGGCCTGTGGTTTGGCATGGTTCGGCCCTCCCATGAAGTTAGGGATCGTCAAGGAGACTCGGCCGAACGAGCGCCGTGTCGCCGGCTCGCCAAACGTCGTCGCCAGGTGGGTGAAGGCGGGCTGGCAAGTCGATGTCGAGCGCGGCGCGGGCGTCGCCGCGAGCTATCCCGATTCGCAGTACACCGAGGCCGGCGCGACGATCGTCGAGCGTGCGGTCGCGTGGGGCGCCGACCTGGTGCTCAAGGTGCGGCCGCCCGAGCCGCCCGAGATCAATCAGCTGCGCGAGGGCGCGACGCTGCTGTCGTTCATCTATCCCGCGCAGAACGAGGCGCTCGTGAAGCGGCTCGCGGTGCGCAAGGCGACCGTGCTCGCGATGGATCTGGTGCCCCGCATCAGCCGCGCGCAGAAGATGGATGCGCTGTCGTCGATGCAGAACATCTCCGGCTATCGCGCGGTGATCGAGGCCGCGAACCGGTTCGGCAGCTTCTTCACGGGGCAGTTCACCGCCGCCGGCAAGGTGCCGCCGGGCAAGGTGCTCGTGATCGGGGCGGGCGTCGCGGGGCTCGCCGCGCTCGGCGCCGCGAAGGGTCTCGGCGCGATCGTGCGCGCGTTCGACGTGCGCGCGGCTGCCGAAGAGCAAGTGAAGTCGATGGGCGCCGAGTTCTTGACCGTCACGATCAAGGAATCTGGCGAGGGGCAGGGCGGCTACGCGAAGGAGATGAGCCAGGAGTTCATCGACGCCGAGTACGCGCTGTTCCGAGAGCAGGCGAAGGATGTCGACGTGGTGATCACGACCGCGCTCATCCCCGGCAAGCCCGCGCCGAAGCTGTGGCTCAAGGACATGGTCGAGATGATGAAGCCGGGCTCGGTCGTCGTCGATCTCGCGGCCGAGCAAGGTGGCAACTGCGAGTACACGAAGGCCGGCGAGGTCGTCGATGTGAACGGCGTCTCGATCATCGGCTACACCGATCTGCCGAGCCGCATGGCGCACGTCTCCAGCGATCTCTATGCGATGAACCTGTTCCATTTCCTCGAGGAGATGGGTGGTGCGAGCGCGTTCAAGATCGATCACGAAAACGATGCCGTGCGGCCCGCGCTCGTCCTCGAGAACGGCGAGAAGCGGTTTCCGCCGCCGCCGATGAAGAAGGTCGAGGTGCCGCCACCGGTGCCGAAACCACCCGAGGTCCCGAAGCCGCTGCCCGTCGCGGAAGCGGCGAAGCCGACCGCGCCCGGCCATCACGGCCCGGCGCCACGCGCGCCGAGCGCACGATCGGGCATGGTGATCGCAGTCGCCGGTCTCGTCGCGGCCGCGATCTGGATCGGGCTGCGCCTCGGCGAGGCCGATGCGCTGAGCGGCGCGTCGAGGCTGCTCCAGCACATGACGGTGTTCGTGATGGCCGTGTTCATCGGCTTCCAGGTGATCTGGAACGTCACGCCCGCGCTGCACACGCCGCTGATGAGCGTGACAAATGCGATCAGCGGCATCATCGTCGTCGGTGGATTACTCAGCGGGCGCGGCCGGCTGACAGACTCCGTCGGCGTCGCGCTCGTCGCGGCGCTGTTCGCGACCATCAACATCGCCGGTGGCTTCATCGTCACGCGGCGCATGCTCGCGATGTTCAGGAAGTAGATGCAGGCCGAGCTCCACAAGCAAGGCGCCGAGGCTCTGTCGAGCGTCGCGTATCTCGTCGCGGCAGTGCTGTTCATCCTCGCGCTGCGCGGGCTGTCGAGCCAGGAGACGGCGAAGCGCGGCAACATCTACGGCATCGTCGGCATGGCGATCGCCGTCGGCGCCACGCTCGCGTGGCCCGGTCCAGGCTTTCATCCGCTGCTCGTCGCCTCGATCGTGATCGCGGTCGCGGTCGGTGCCGTGATGGCAACGCGTGTCGGCATGACGCAGATGCCCGAGCTCGTCGCGCTGCTGCACAGCTTCGTCGGGCTCGCGGCCGTGCTCGTCGGGTTCTCGATCCAGCTCGCGTTCGTCGGCGATCTGGCCGAGGCCATCGAGATCTACATCGACGTCATCATCGGCGCGATCACGACCACCGGCTCGGTGCTCGCGTTCTTGAAGCTGCGCGGCTCGGTCTCGGGCAAGCCGCTGCTGTTGCCCGCGCGACACCTGCTCAACCTTGCGATGCTGACCGGCATCGTGGTGCTCGGCGTCGTCTACGCGCGCTCGCCGCAGCTGTGGAGCCTCGCGGCGGCCACCGCGATCGCGTGCGTGCTCGGCGTGCACCTCGTCGCCGCGATCGGCGGCGCCGACATGCCGGTCGTGGTCTCGATGCTCAACAGCTACTCGGGATGGACCGCCGCCGCCGCCGGCTTCATGCTGAACAACGATCTGCTCATCATCACCGGCGCGCTCGTCGGCTCGAGCGGCGCGATCCTGTCCTACATCATGTGCCGCGCGATGAACCGTTCGATCTGGAACGTCATCTTCGGCGGCTTCGGCGCGACGCCACCGCCGTCGAAGGGCAAGCCGGCGCAACCCGCCGGCGAGGTCCAGGAGATCGATGCGACCGCGCTCGCCGAGCAGCTCAAGGCGGCGAAGAACGTGATCATCGTGCCGGGGTTCGGTATGGCCGCGGCACGCGCGCAACATGCGGTGCGCGAGATGACGGACGTGCTGCGCAAGCAGGGCGTCAACGTGCGGTTCGCGATCCATCCCGTCGCCGGCCGCTTGCCCGGTCACATGAACGTGCTGCTCGCCGAGGCGAACGTGCCGTACGACATCGTCCTCGAGATGGACGAGATCAACCAGGACTTCCCGAATACCGACATCGCGATCGTGATCGGCGCGAACGACATCGTGAACCCGGCCGCCGAGGAAGATCCGACGAGCCCGATCGCCGGCATGCCGGTGCTCCAGGTGTGGAAGGCGAAGCTCGTGGTCGTCAACAAGCGTTCGCGCGCGGCCGGTTATGCAGGCATCGACAACCCGCTGTTCTACAAGCCGGGCACGAAGATGCTGTTCGGTGATTCCAAGGCGGCGATCGAGAAGGTAGTCGCCGCGCTAAAATCGTGATCCGCTGCGCCGTCATCGTTGCGTCCGTGTGCGCGACGGCGCATGCAGATCCGCAGCTGAAATCGACGACGCTGATGCTGTCGCGTGCGCGCACGAGACCGGCGCGGCTGCTCGCGAAGAACGTCGACATCGAGATCGTACGTGCGCAGACGCCCTGCGCGCTGCGCCTCGTGATCGAGCCGCAGCACACGCTGTTCAAGCGGTTCGCGATCACCGTGTTCTACCAGGTCAACGCGGGCGGCGCGGTCACGAGCTCGAAGTCACCGACGACGCTCGACGTGGTGGCCGTCGGCGCCGAGCCGATCACGACGAAGCACGCGCGCGTCGAGATCATCCGCAAGAAGGCACACGACTTCGACGCGAAGCTCGAGGGCACGTTCGATTACAGCAGCTCGCAGTGGACACTGACGGGCACCGTGCGCATCGAGGGCGACACCTGCGTCGCTCACAGCTCGACGGAGTAGCCGTGGTAATTCGCGTACGACTGGCGATCGTCCTGCGACTCCACGTCGACGAGCAGTGCCGCGATGCCCGGGGCACCGAACGATAGCTCCGTGCTGGTCGCGTACGTGCCACCGGGCGGAATCGCCTCCTGCAGCATCTCGTCGACGATCGGCTGGCCGTCGAACATCAGCGACAGCTTCGTGATCGTCTGGGCGCGCGGCGTCGGGTTCGTGATCGTGATGTCGAGGTGCGAGGTCGAGCTCGCGACGAAGTCGTGCTGCCACTTCGCACCGACGACGAGGCCGTAGTTGCTGTCGCTGTAGGACGAGAACAGAAAGCTGCGGTCGTCGGTGACGATCGAAGCATCGCGATACGACGCCTCGAAGAAGCGCAGGATGCCGTCGTGCTCGACCACGGGGATCTCGTTCGAGGCCGCGATGTCTGCCGCGTAGCCGCGCGTGTCACACACGTTCGCGGCGGCGTGCGGATGGAGCTCGGGCTGCGAGCCGCCGTAGACCACGCTGAACGTGCCCGCGACGTCGCAGGCGCCCTCGCGGAACGAGCCGGTGAACGTCCCGTCGCGTGCGAGCGCGAACGAGGTAGGCGTGAAGTAGAGATCGAAGTTGTTCGTCTTCGCCCACGCGTGTGCGGTCAGCTGGTCGAACAGCGGTGACGCGGCGAGACCGTCGAGGCCCGCGCGCGAGCCGGTTGCATCGAGCGACTCGGTTGCAGGCAGCTCGCCGGCATCCCAGCGCAGGCCGCCGGCGACGAGCTCGAAGTCGATCACCGAGCCGTTGTCGAAGCACACGAGGCCGCTCGTGTCGTCGCGCGCGACAAAGTTCCAGCGGCCGTGGTCGGTCTCGATGCAATCGCCGCAGCCGCGCATCGAGTCGTA
>Ga0070689_100003737_pt1 | contig 10193 bp, 6 predicted proteins | sample KBSS23HmetaG_FD_64669 | JGI IMG/M metagenome (GOLD analysis project Ga0070689, IMG submission 64669) | Switchgrass rhizosphere microbial communities from Kellogg Biological Station, Michigan, USA - KBS S2-3H metaG | ecosystem: Host-associated > Plants > Roots > Rhizosphere ... | reverse complement strand
ATGAAGTCCACGCCGTCACGCGTGATCTTGTCGATCCCCATCTCGTACTCGTGGCTCTTCCCGTCCGTCTCGTAGAGGCCGCCTTTGCGGCTGTGGAACTTCGCCGTCCCGAGGTAGCCGCGGTTCATCGTCATCGTGTCGACGATGTGCGTCCCGACGTTGTAGCAAAAGACGACTTCCTGGTTATCGCCCCACGTGCTCCCGTTGTCGCCGATGTCGCAATACTTGCCGACTCCGTCGGACCCCAGGTTGAGCGCCTGACAGTTGATGTGCTCCGCGTCCTCGACCGTCAGCCCCTCCCAGTTGTCGCTCTTGGCCATGTCGAGGCCGGCGTACTTGCGCGGCGGCGTGAGCGGCTGCCGGAGCATCTCCGCCCAGCGCACCTTCTTCTCGTCGGCCGAGCAGATCTCCTGGAGGCTCTTTCCGGGGAAGCCCGCGTCGAGCGGCGCGGCCGCCGGATCGAACGACGGCGCCGATCCGCCGTTGTTGATCGCCTTGTCGCCGCCGCCCGGGAGCGGACTGAATGTCTGCGTCGGTCCGTCTTCGCACGCCGTGAGGAGGGACGAGAGCAGCGCCAGGCAAACGACGGAAATAGCACGCATGCGAACCTCGACGAACGAGAGCACGTGCGTCGTGGGCTCCTCCGAGCGGCGCGCGCGTGCTTCGCTGAGTTACAGGCGGCGACCCGGATGGTCCTCGTGGACACTCGCAGGTCGACGACAAATTGGTTTCACGTTTGGAAAACGATTGCGGACTCCGATGATCGATCTCCCCCGCGAAGGCGGGCAGAGCATCTTCTTTTCCGTCGCGAATCGCAGCAATTTTCTCGGCGCTACTGGCGTTTTTCGAATGGCTGAGCCACGCGCATCGGGGCATCACGTCCCATACGACGGAGTCACCGATACGACGAAACATCACCCATGCAGCGGCCGAGGGGGAGCGTGAAGGCGGGAATCGGCTCGCCGAAAACGCGTCACCGCGGAGGCCGTCATGGGGAGGTTCATCATCCGTTGTCTCGTCGCCGTCGTCATCCCGCTCGGAGTGGCGCACGCTCTTGCCACCCATCCCGACGGCGCGAGCTTCTCCAGAGGCACGGCCGGAGCGGGGGCCGCCGCGACCGGTGACGATCGGGTCGTCAACCTCCGCCGCGCCATGGAAGCGCTCCGCGCGATCGACCGCGCGCGCCTCTGAGCGCCGTTCTCGTCAGGAGACGAGCGACGCGTAGAGGCTGTCGAGCGCTTCGTCGAGCTTCGCGACGTCGGTGCCGCCGGCCTGCGCCATGTCCGGGCGACCGCCGCCGGAGCCGCCGATCTTCTGCGCGACCCCTTTGATGAGGTCGCCGGCCTTGTAGCGGCCGATGAGCGACTTCGAGACCGCGAGGGCGAGCGCCGCCTTCGGCCCCTGCACCGCGCCGACGAGGACGACGGCCTCGCCGAGCTTGTCGCGGAGCTTCTCTGCGATCTCGCGGAGCGTCGCGGCGTCGGGCGCTTCGACCTTCACCGCGAGCGCCTTTCCGCCCGGGATCTCGCGCGCGGAGCGGGCGAGATCGTCCACGCCGCCTCCGCCGCCAGAGCCGCCGAACGCGAGCTTCCGTTTGAGATCGGCGACCTCGCGCTCGAGCGTCTTCTTCTCGGCGACGAGCTTTTCGGCGCGCGACGAGACTTGCTGGACGCTCGTGCCGAGGACGCGCGCGGTGTCGGCGCCCAGTCTCTCGACCTGCCGCACGTACGCGAGCGCGTTCAGCCCCGTCGCCGCCTCGATCCGCCGGACACCCGCGGCGATCCCCCCCTCGCTCACGATCTTGAAGAGGCCGATCTCGCCGAGCGCGCGCGCGTGGGTCCCGCCGCAGAGCTCCACCGAGTCGCGCGTCATCGTGAGGACGCGGACGACGTCGCCGTATTTCTCCTCGAAGATCGCCACCGCGCCCTTCGCGCGCGCGGCGTCGATCGGCAGGACCTCGGTCTCGACCGGCGCGTTCCCGAGGACCTTCGCGTTGACGAGGTCCTCGATCCGCGCGAGCTCTTCGGCGGTCACCGGCTTGCCGTACGAGAAGTCGAAGCGGAGACGATCGGGGGCGACGAGCGACCCCTTCTGCGCCGCCTGCTCGCCGAGCACGGTGCGGAGCGCCCAGTGGAGGAGGTGCGTCGCGGAGTGGTTCCGCCGCGTCGCGCTCCGGCGCTCGTGATCGACGTCGAGGCGGACCACCGCGCCGACATTTGCCTCGCCCGACGCGACACGCCCGTGATGGACGACGAGCCCGGTCACCGGCTTTTGCGTGTCGTGCACCTCGATGACGAGATCGCCCGGCCCGCGGATGGTCCCGCGATCGCCGGCCTGCCCGCCCGCTTCGCCGTAGAACGGCGTCACATCGGTCACGATCGCGACCTCGTCGCCCGCGCGCGCGGCGTCGACCAGCGCGTCTCCCTTCACGATCGCAACGACCGTCCCCTCCCCCTCCTCGCGCTCGTAGCCGACGAAGCGGACGCCGCCCGGCGCGCGCGCGGCGACGTCGCGCCACACCCCCTCGACCGCGGCCTCGCCCACCTTCGAGCCTTCGCTCCGCGCGCGCTGCTCGCCGAGCGCCTTCTCGTACCCGGCGGTGTCGACGTCGAGGTCCCGCTCTTTCGCGATCACCTCGGTGAGGTCGAGCGGGAAGCCGTACGTGTCGTAGAGCTTGAACGCCGTGTCGCCCGAGATCGTCGTCGTGCCGTTCCGGCGGAGCTGGCCGATCTCGTCGTCGAGGATCTTGAGCCCGCGATCGATCGTCTGCCGGAAGCGGACCTCCTCCTGCTCCGCGGTCTGCGCGATGAGCCCCTTGCGCGTGACGAGCTCCGGGTAGTGGTCGCCCATGAGGCGCACCACCTCGAGCGCCACCTCGTGCAGGAACGGCTGCGATATCCCGAGGCGGTGCCCGTGGCGGATCGCGCGGCGCATGACGCGCCGGAGGACGTATTCACGCCCGGCGCGATCGGGGAAGACCCCCTCGGCGATCAGGAACGCGGTCGTCCGCGCGTGGTCGGCGATGACGCGCATCGAGACGTCGTCGTCCGCCGCCGACGCGCGGTACGTCTTCCCGCTGATCTCCGACGCCTTGTCGACGAGCGCGCGGAGCAGATCCGTGTCGTAGTTCGACGTCTTTCCCTGGAGGACGCTCGCGACGCGCTCGAGCCCTGCCCCGGTGTCGACGCACGGCGCGGGGAGCGGATCGAGGCGCGCGACGCCGCCGTCGATCGATCGATCGAACTGCATGAAGACGAGGTTCCAGATCTCCATCCAGCCGCGCCCGTCGGGGCCGGGCTCGCGATCGAAGAGGCCGAGGTCCGGCTCGCCGTCGCCCTGAAAGAAGTGGATCTCCGTGCAGGGGCCGCACGGGCCGGTGTCGCCCATCTGCCAGAAGTTGTCCTTCTTCCCCATCCCGATGATCTTCGCGTCGGGGAAGCCGGTGACCTTCCGCCAGATCGCGCGCGCCTCGTCGTCGGCCGGGGTCCCGTCTTCGCCGCCGAAGACGGTGATGACGAGGTGGTCCTCCGGGAGGCCGAACACCTTCGTGAGGAGCTCCCACGCGTACGCGATCGCCTCCTCCTTGAAGTAGTCGCCGAAGCTGAAGTTCCCGAGCATCTCGAAGAACGTGTGGTGGCGCGCGGTGACGCCGACGTTCTCGAGGTCGTTGTGCTTCCCCGAGATCCGGATGCACTTCTGGCTCGACGCCGCGCGCGTGTACGGGCGCTTGTCCTTCCCGGTGAAGACGTCCTTGAACTGCACCATCCCGGCGTTCGTGAACATCAGCGTCGGATCGTTCGCCGGGACGAGCGACGCGCTCGGCACCACCTCGTGCCCCTTGCCGCGGAAGAAATCGAGGAACGCGGCGCGGACGTCGGAGGCGGCGGTCGGGCGCGGCGGAGCGGGCGCGGGGGAATGCTCGGGCGGCGAGACGCCTTCGGGGGTGCTCATGGTCGTCATGGGGGATGTATCAGGGGTACCCGTGGGCGGGGGATCAAACGACGGCGGCGGGGCGCTCGAACGGGGCGGCGCGCCGCGGCCCCGAAGATAGATCTCTTCGTAGCGCGCGGCGACGACCGCCGGGTGGAACGCCCGCCGGTGGAGGTCCTTGCCGCGCTCCACGAGCTCGTCGCGGCCCTCGCCGAGGAGCGCGACGGCCTCGCGGGCGAGCGCGGCGGAGTCCCCCGGATGGACGAAGCGCGCCGCGGGGATCGACTCGAGCGGGCCGCCGCGCGCGAGGACGAGCGGGACGCCGAGCGCGAGCGCCTCGAGGAGGACGAGCGGCAGATCGACCTTCCCATAGAGGTCGTCGACCGGAAAGAGGACGACCGACGACGCGGCGAGGAGCGGCGCGAGATCCGGCACCTCGCCGGCGTGAACCGTGCAATGTGCAACGTTTGCTCGAGCGAGCACCAGCTCGATCCGCGCGCGCTCCGCCGCCGCGCGCTCGGTCTTGGGCCTGCACGCGAAGACGATCCGCGCCTCGGGGACGGCGCGCGCGATGAGCGGCGCGGCGCGCGCGACGGTGTCCGCGCCGCGCGAGACTTCGTAGTCGCCGGGGTAGAGGAAGATCGGCCCCGGGCCGATCCCGAGCGCGTCGCGCGCGCGGCGCTGCGCGTCCTCCGAGGGGGTGGGGGGCGGCGCGGCGCACGGCGGGATGACGACGAAGCGATCGACGTCGGCGCCGGCGCCGACGAAGCGCGCGCGCGTCCACTCGGAGAGGGCCACGACGACGTCGCCGAAGAGGAGGTGGCGCCCCCACTCGAACGACCGCGGCGCGCTCGCGATCGTCTGCACCACCGGGCCGCCCCAGCCGCGGACGCGGCGCGTCGCGCGCGCGAGGCGGCCCGCGGCCGACGACGCCGGGTTCGGCGCGAAGACGAAGTGCCACACGTCGAGCGGATCGCCGCGGACGAGGCGATCGAAGACGCGCGCGTTGGCGAGGACTCCGGGCGCGAAGCGGCCCGGGTCGCGGTAGACCGGATCCATCGTGACGCGATCGCCGATCGGCTGCGCGCCGGGCGTCGTCATCACCGTGGCGCGCGCCACGGCGAGGTGCGACGCGACGTCGCGCACGAGGTTCTTCGACCCGTCGTGCCACGGCGCGACGATCGGCTTCGAGACGAAGAGGACGCGGGTCAAGGCGGACGAGTCACTGCGCTGCGATGCTGAAGCCGCGCTCGGCGTTCTTCATCGCGCTCCCGACCGCGCCGTCGACCGCGGAGTCCTGGAGCGAGATCACGACGCCCGGGGTCTGGACCGATCGCGCGGCGCCCAGGCTCGTGGCCGCGCCGGAGAGCGAAGCCTTGAGCGCGTGCTCCGGCGACTTGCGGACACTGAACTCCACCTCGGCCGAGACCGCGAGGCTCCCGTCGTTCTTCTGCTGCTGCGCGAGCTTCGTCAGCGAGCCGTCGAGGATGAGCACCGGCGCCCGGTTGTCCGACGGCGCGTCGGTGACCACCGCACCGGGGATGCTCTGCGCCTTCTCGCGCGCCGACTGGCGCATGATGCGGGTGAGCTGCTCGCCGCGCACGTTGGTCAGGTTCTTCATCGCCCCGAGCTTCACGAAGTACTTCGTGACGGGCGCCTGGGCCGCGCCGCCCGAGCGGAGCTGCGCGAGGCTCGCCTCGAGCTGCGCCTTGACCCCCGGCGACCCCTCGGTCGCCAGATGCTTCTCGAGCGCCGGGATCGCCGCCGCGTCGCCGAGCGTCGCGAGCGACGCCGCGGCCGCCGTCCGAACCGCGGGGTGCGGATCCGACAGCGCCTTCTCCAGAATCGCGCGCGCCTCCGGCGGGTGCGTCCGGCCGAGGACGATCGCAGCACCGATGCGGACGCGGAAGTCGTCCGCGTTCATGTCCTGCGCGGGCGACGCCGAGGAGACGGTCACGAGGGACGTCGCCAGCAGCGTCGCCGCGGTCGAAAGGAGCAAATGGAGCTTGAAATGCCGCCGTCCCGGAGGACCGCTCAAAGCTCGAACCATTCACTACCCTTTCATCGCCGCCTCGGTCAGAGCAGCGTTTTGATCTGCTTCTCGAGCTCGACCTCGTCTCCATCATGATAGCCGAGGTGGGCAAAGCGGACGACCCCTTTGCGATCGACGACGAAGGATGAGGGCATGCTCTTCGGCTGCCACTTGCCGGCAATCTCCTTCTTGTCATCCCAGCCGATCGGGAACTTCGCGCCGTAGTTCGAGCCGAAATCCTGGATCCCGGTCTTCTCGTCGTCCTCCGAGATCGCGACGATCTCGAGACCGCTCGCCTTGTACTTGACGTTGAGCTCCTGGAGCTTCGGGAAGGACTTCTTGCAGGGCTCGCACCACGTCGCCCAGAAGTCGACGATGACCACCTTGCCTTCCATCCCCTTGATCGAGATCTTCCCCTGCCCGTTCAAAGAGTCGGTCGCGAACGGCGGCGCCGCCGCCCCGACGAGAGGATGACCGCCCCCTTCGCCGGCGGGTGCGGAGCTCCCGCCGGAGCCCGAGCTGCTGCTGCTCCCGCAAGCCCCGAGGGCGAACGTCATAAGGCCGATCAGCGTGAGTCGTCCGAGGATATTCATGGCCGAGCGTTCTACCACCGTACCAAAGGCGCTTTCAACGGCACCGCTCGAGCGCCTCCTCGAGTGAACGGACCCTAACGACATCAATATCGTTCGACGGCGGCGCGCTGTGGGGCGCAATAGCCCGGCGAAACCCCATCGCCGAGGCCTCGGCGAGGCGCGCCTGACCGCGCGTCACGCCGCGGACCTCGCCCGCGAGGCCGATCTCGCCGAACGCGACCAGGTCGGCCGGGACCGGGCGCCCCTCGAGGCTCGACGCGACAGCGAGCGCGATCGGCAGATCGAGCGCCGGCTCGTCGACGCGCACGCCGCCCGCGACGTTCACGAAGACGTCGCATCCCGCGACGTGGAGCCCCGCCTTCCGCTCGAGGACCGCGAGGATCATCGCGAGGCGCGGGCCGTCGACGCCGTTCGCGGTGCGCCGCGCCGAACCGGTCGCGAGGGCGCCGACGAGCGCCTGCACCTCGACGAGCATCGCGCGATCCCCTTCCCCGGTCGCGGCGACGACGCTGCCGCTCACGCCGCGCGGCCGCTCGCCCAGGAAGAACGCGCTCGGGTTCGGCACCTCGCGCATCCCCTCGCCGGTCATCTCGAAGACACCGACCTCGGTCGCGCTCCCGAAACGGTTCTTTTGCGTCCGTAGGGCGCGGAACGCCTGCCCGCGCTCCCCCTCGAACGCGAGCACGGTGTCGACGAGGTGCTCGAGGACCTTCGGACCGGCGAGCGTCCCGTCCTTCGTCACGTGGCCGACGAGGAACGTGGCGACGCGCTCCTTCTTCGACCGCTCGACGAGGCGCGACGCGACCTCGCGGAGCTGCGTCACCGTCCCGGCGCCGCTCTCGAGCTCCGGGATGCGCACCGTCTGCACGCTGTCGACGACGAGCGCCGTCGGGCGCACCTCGTCGATCACGCGCTCGATCGCGCCGAGGTCGTTCTCGGCGAGGACGAGGAGGTCTTCGGCGATCGCGCCGAGGCGGCGCGCGCGCGCCGCGGTCTGTCCGGCGCTCTCCTCGCCGGACACGTAGAGCGACCGGCACCCTTTCGCGCTCAGCCCGGCGAGCGCCTGCATGAGGAGCGTCGACTTGCCCACCCCGGGATCGCCGCCGACGAGCGTCACGCCGCCGAGCACCGCGCCGCCGCCGAGGACGCGATCGAGCTCGGCGATCCCGGTCGGGATCCGCGCCGCGAGATCGGCGTCGATCGCGTGAACGGGGAGCGCCCGCGAGGACGAGCCGACCGCCGCGGTCTTCCCGCGCTTCGGCGCGGCCTCCTCGACGAGCGTGTTCCACGCTCCGCACCCGGCAGGTGGCGGCGAGCACCGCCCTTGCCACTTCGGATAGGCGGCGCCGCACGCCTGACACGTGAAACGGGTGGATGCCTTCGCCATGCGTGACCCCTACCTCGCCCAGCTCCGGACCAACAGCACCGTCGTTCGCGGGCGTCCCTCTGGCTCACGGGGCGCGCGCGGCGCATGATCCGCGCGTGCCGCACCGCTCATCGAAGATCATCTGCACGATGCTCGCGTCCCTCGTGTGCGCCGCGGGCGCGAGCGCCTGCGCACACGAAGGAGAAGAGCGCACCGCGCCGATCGAGCCGCCCCCCGCGGCGACCACCGTGGCGACGATCCCGAGCAGCGCGGCCGCCGCGCCGCCGCCGCCGGCGGCATCCGCGTCGAGGCCGTCGTCGGATCCCGATCATCCGCCGGTCACCGCGGACGAGCGCGGCGTCGACGAGGAGCTCGGCGCCGCGCGCGCAGACCGCGCGGGGTGCGACGGCGCGTGCACGGGCACGGTGACGCCCGAGCTCGAAGCGGCGCTCGCGCAGCTCGCGAGGCGGACGCGCCATTGTTACAACGTCGCGCTCGTCGGCGATCCGTCGCTCGAGGGGCGGCTCTCGGTGCACGTCCGCGTCGGCGCCGAAGGGGACGTCTGCTCGGTGCGCGTGGACAACGACACGGTGCGATCGCGCGCCGTCGCGTACTGCGTCGAGCACGTCTTTCGCGACGAGACGGGGCTCCCGCGGCCGCGGGGGTGCAGCGAGGTGATCGTGCCGATCCGCTTCGCGAAGCCGAAGTCGAAGCCGTAAGGGCCCCGTGCAGGTAGCACGGGGCCACGTCCGGTCTATCGTCCTCCAGGGCCCCGTGCAGGTAGCACGGGGCCACGTCCGGTCTATCGTCCTCCAGGGCCCCGTGCAGGTAGCACGGGGCCACGTCCGGTCTATCGTCCTCCAGGGCACGCGAGCGCGGCGGCGCGCGCGCGGGCGCTCTCGGCGGTGGTGCTCCGCGGACGCGCATCGCCCCAGCGGCCGACGACGTAGCGGTACGCGGCGCACGCGCCGTCGCGGTCGCCGGTCGCTTCGAGCGCGCGGCCGAGCCAGAGGTGCGCCTGCACGTGCCCGATCGCGTCGTTGAGCGCGCCGCAGTTGCGCGTGACGTCGCGGAGCGATGCGGCGGCGTCGTCGAAGCGCCCCGCGAGCGCGAGCACGCGCCCGGCGCCCGTGAGCGAGAAGCCGATCGGCCAGATCCACCCCGACCGGGAGAACGGTTGCGACGGGAGCGCGGTGCCGGCGGGGAGCGCGGCGATCGCCTCCGCCGCGTCGCGCGCGTCGCGCGCCGGGCGCGCGTACCCCTCGATCCAGATCTCCATTTCGGCGGAGGGGCCGAGCTTTTGCCGCCACAGCTCGAGCCACGCGGCGCGCTCCTTCTCCGCGTCTTCCCGCGTCCAGCGCCCGCCGCGGACCGCCGCGGCGACGAGGAGCGGGCGCGGATCGTCGAACGGGCGCGCCGCGAGCGATCGCCACCCGCTCCGCCGTTTCAAGAACGCGTCGGCCACCGCGCCCGCCGCCGCGCGGTCGCCGCGCTCCTCGAGGATGTCGATGAGGAGCGTCGCGCCGGGGACGTGGTCCTGCTCGAACGGCGCGCGGTCGACGATCCGATCGACCTCGCGTGCGCGCGCCTCGGCCACGGTGAAATCGCCGTAGCCGGCGGCCCACTGGGCCTCGTCGAACGCGCGGACGCGGTCCCGCTCCGCCGCGGTGCTCGTCGCCGCGCGCTGCCGGAACGCCTCGCGGACCGCCTCGCGATCGGCGCCCGTCGCGTAGAGCGCGTGCGCGAGGCGGAGGTAGCCGTAGTCGCTCCCGTTCTCGACTGCGATGACCGCGCGCGCGTCGCGCTCCATCTCCGCGCAGTCGCCGGCCTGCGCGTCGATCCGCGTCCGGAGGAGGCGGCACAGCGTCGACCGCGGCGCGATGTCGACGCAGCGCTCGAGTGACGCGAGCGCGCCTCCGGCGTCGCCCACGCCCATCTGCGCGCTCGCCCGCGCCCACCACGCGTACGCGTATCGCGGATCGATCGCGATCACGCGATCGTACGCGTCGGGCGCGCCGCGGAACGCGCCGGTGCCGGCGGCGAGGAGCCCGAGCTCCGCGTCCTGCGGGTGCCTTTCGGCGATCGCTTTCATCCGGCGGCGCGTCTCCTGCTCGTCCGGAGGCTCGGAGAGGATCATCGGCTCGACCACATCGAGGAAGTCGCGATCGCGCGGCGAGAGCGACGCCTTCCGCGCCCGCGCCGCCTGAAAATGGCTCCGACTCACCTCGGGGCCGAGGATGCCGTCGGTCCACACCGCGAGGCGCAGGTGCGC
>Ga0070689_100003734_pt1 | contig 10196 bp, 9 predicted proteins | sample KBSS23HmetaG_FD_64669 | JGI IMG/M metagenome (GOLD analysis project Ga0070689, IMG submission 64669) | Switchgrass rhizosphere microbial communities from Kellogg Biological Station, Michigan, USA - KBS S2-3H metaG | ecosystem: Host-associated > Plants > Roots > Rhizosphere ... | reverse complement strand
CGCTTGATCCGATCGGCGCCGGCTTGTTCGGCGGCAGCCATCAATGAACCCTGGCGAACGCCATAGCCGTAGGCCGCTATTTCGGCGACGAAGAGCAGCGCCAACACGGCGGCGCTGCCGATCGCAAAAAACCGGCTCCGCAACTGGTACGCGCCCACGTCCAGCCATTCCGGCCAGACGCCGTCGCGAAGCTGATAGGCGACGAAGCCCGCGAGCGTGGCTGCAATCACCAGCAAAATCAGACCGGCAAGCTGCAAGGTGCCGTGCGCGGCGGTGACTGTCTGGAGCGAATCCCATCCGGGCATGACGGTTCACCTGTCGCGGCGTTAACCAAGCGCAGCCGCTGTTGAGGCCTGGCAATAACAGCGATAGCCTCAAGGCCAATGCAAGAAGCGATTGCCAAGAGCGTAAACGCCACGCGCCGCAGCCGGATGGCAGCGCCATTCCGCGCGTTTTTCGGCCGGGCGCTGGATATCGCGCTGCCGACGCTCTGCCCGGCCTGCCGCGAGCCGGTTGGCGGTAACGGCCTCTGCGCGCCTTGCTGGTCGAAGCTTTCGCTGATCGCGCCGCCCTATTGCGAGCGCCTCGGCATTCCGTTTGCCTATGACCCCGGCCCCGGCGTCCTTTCGATGCAGGCGATCACCGATCCGCCGGCCTATCACCGGGCCCGCGCCGCGGTGCGCTACGACGATGTCGCGCGGACGCTCGTGCATGCACTGAAATACGGCGACCGGCTCGACCTCGCGCCCACCATGGGACGCTGGATGGCGCGGGCCGGGCGCGAGCTGCTGGCGGATGCGGACGCACTTATTCCGGTACCTCTGCATTGGCGGCGACTGTGGGCGCGGCGCTTCAACCAATCGGCGCTGCTCGCCAAGGCGGTCGCGCAGGAAAGCGGCGTTAAGGTCGCCGACACCGTCCTCAAGCGCGTCAAGGCAACCGCGCAGCAGGTTGGCTTGTCGCAGGCCGAGCGCGCCCAGAATGTGCAGGGCGCCTTTCGCGTGCCCACCGAGTGCAAGGCCGAGGTGGCGGGCCGCCGTCTCATTCTGATCGACGATGTGCTCACTTCCGGTGCCACCGCGGATGCCTGCGCCCGGGCGTTGTTGCGGGCCGGCGCCCGAAACGTCGATCTGCTGGTGTTCGCCCGGGTTGTCGACGCGGCGCGAGCCACCATATAAACTGGCAAGCGAAACGCGCGAAAAGATCATGCCCCCTGTCGAAATCTACACCACGCCCTATTGCCCCTACTGCCTGGATGCCAAGGCACTACTGAAAAAGAAGAACGTAGCCTTCACTGAATTCGACGTGTCGCGCGATCGGGATTTGAGAGTGAAGATGGTTGAACGCGCCAACGGCCGCACCACGGTCCCGCAGATTTTCATCGGCGCGACCCATGTCGGCGGCTGCGACGATCTCTATGAGCTCGAGGGCCAAGGCAAGCTCGATCCGTTGCTGAACGGACAGGCGCCTGCATGACCGGCTCGACCTTTCGCGTCGGACTGATCCAGATGCGGGCCGGCCGAACGCCTTCCGCCAATCTCGACGCCGTCACCAAACTGATCGGCGAAGCCAAGGACGGCGGCGCCGATTATGTCCAAACACCCGAGATGACCAACATCATGGAGGTGAGCCGCGAAAAGCTGTTCGCCGCCATCGTGCCTGAGGAAAACGACGCCAGTCTCGCGACCTTCCGTGAACTGGCGCGCCAGCTCTCCATCCACCTTCACATCGGCTCGCTGGCGGTGAAGGCCACGGTCGACAAGGCGGCTAACCGCGGCTTCCTGATCGACCCACGCGGCGAGATCGTCGCGCGCTACGACAAAATCCACATGTTCGATGTCGATCTCGCCAATGGCGAAAGCTATCGCGAGTCGCGGAGCTACCGCCCCGGCGAGCTCGCCGTGCTGCATGACCTGCCATGGGGCCGGCTCGGCCTGACTGTCTGCTACGATCTGCGCTTCCCGGCGCTCTACCGCGCGCTCGCGGAGGCCGGCGCGTCGTTCCTCGCCATCCCCTCGGCCTTCACCCAGCAGACCGGCGAGGCGCATTGGCACGTGCTGATGCGCGCCCGCGCCATCGAAAACGGCTGCTACGTTTTCGCGGCGGCACAGGCCGGCAAGCACGAGAATGGCCGCGAGACGTTCGGCCATTCTCTGGTGGTCGACCCGTGGGGCCGTATCATCGCCGAGGGCGCCACCGAGCCCGGCGTGGTGATGGCCGAGATTGATCCGGCCGAGATCGCCGCCGCTCGCGCTCGCGTGCCGTCACTGCAGCATGGCCGCCGCTTCGAGGTGATCGAGCCGCTGGCGGAGCCGGCGCATCTTCGTGCCGTGCGGGGTCCGGCATGATCCGCTATTCGCTGATCTGCGAGCGCAAGCACGACTTCGAGATCTGGTTCAAAAATTCGGCCGACTACGACAAGCAGGCCAAGCGCGGCTTGGTGACCTGTCCGGCCTGCGGCTCGGCTGAGGTCGAGAAGGCGCTGATGGCGCCGGCGCTTGGCCGCGGCAAGAAGAAGGATGTGCATGCGCCGGCGGCGGAGGCGCCACCAACGACCGAAGCACTCGTCCCGGTCGAGAACAAAACTCCGGTCGCAATGATATCGCCGCAGGAGCAGGAGTTCCGCGCCAAGCTCAAGGAATTGCGCGACCACCTCACCAAGAACGCCGACAATGTCGGAGCCAAATTCCCCGAGGAGGCGCGTAAGATGCACTACGGGGAATCTAAACATCGCTCGATCTATGGCGAGGCCTCGCCGCAGGAGGCGAAGGAACTGCTCGAAGAAGGCGTGGAGCTCCACCCGCTTCCAGTACTGCCCGAAGAGCGCAACTAGCTTACTGCACCCAGATCAACAGCAGGACGCCGGCCGCGATGAGCGCTATGCCGAGCGCGTCGCGTGTCGTCGTCGCCTGCTTGAACGCAAAGATCGTGATGGCCTGGGCGAACAAAACTTCGACCAACGCCAGCGTCCGCACGTTGGCGACGCTCGTCAGCGCAAAGGCGAGGAACCAGAACTCTGATGCCGTCGCACCCATGAAGCCTGCAAAGAGCGAAGGCCGCCAGGCTCTGGCGATGGCCGCCAGCACGGCGCGGTCTCGCAGCGCGAGATAAAGCGTCAGCAGGCCGGCTTGAAGGATTAATCCGATCGCCAAGGTGAGCGTCGCCGCCAATAAAAAACTCGGCAGTTCGAGCGAGAGGATCGCGCCGCGGTAGCCGACCGCGGAAATCGCGAACGCCGCACCGGAAAACAGCCCCAGCGCGACCGGACGGTAGCCGCCTTCTATCGCGCCCTTGCCCTTGAGCGACATGGTGACGACGCCCGCCGTCGCGATCAGGATGGCGACGACCATGCCGATCGTCAGCGGATCGCCCAGAAAGATCAGGCCGAAAATGGCCGCCTGGATCGCCTCGGTCTTGATGTAAGCGATGGTGACCACGAACGAACGGTCGTTCATGGTGGCGAGCATCAGTGCGGTGGCGAGGATTTGCGCGCCGGCGCCGACAACAGCCCAGGGCCAGAACATCCACGGCAGCACAGGCATCGGCAGACCGGTCGCCATGAAAACGCCGGCCAGGAAAACCAGGGCAAACGGAAAGCCGAACAGGAAGCGGACGTGTGTCGCACCGACGGTGCCGAGCTTCGTCGTCAGCTCGCGCTGCATGGCGTTGCGCGCGGTTTGGCAGGCGGCGGCGAGCAACGTGAAGGGAATCCAAAGCAAGCCTGCGGCGATCACTTAGGCCTTCTCCGCCACCAGCATGTAGTTGACGTCCATGTCGCTGGAAAGCTGCCAGCGATCGGCGAGGATGTTGTAGATCACGCCCTGACTGCCGGTTACCCGCAAGCCGCCCTGCTCCATGGCGATCTCAAGCTCGTTCGGCGTGACGAACTTATCCCAGCGATGACTACCGACCGGAAGCCAGCGCAGGATGTATTCGGCGCCGACGATGGCAAGCGCGAAGCTTTTCAGGGTGCGGTTCAGCGTGGCGGCGATCATCAGTCCACCAGGCCTCACCATCGCGGCGCAGCTTTGCACGAACAATGTCACGTCGGCGACATGCTCGACCACCTCCATCGCCAGCACGATGTCGAATTCCTCGCCGGCCTCGGCCAGCTCTTCCGCCGTGGTGCAGCGGTAGTCGATCGCCAACTCGGATTGCGCGGCGTGCTCCTTCGCCGCTGCGATGTTGGTATCGGACGGGTCGACACCTACCATCTCGGCGCCGAGCCGAGCCAGCGGCTCGGATAAAATTCCGCCACCGCAGCCGATATCGAGGATGCGCAGCCCCTTCATCGAATCAAGCCGCTTGGCGTCACGCGCGAAGCGGACGGCGGCCTGGTCGCGGATATAGCCGATGCGTACCGGGTTGAACTTGTGCAGCGGAGCCATCTTGCCGCGCGGGTTCCACCATTCGGCGGCGAGCGCAGAAAAGCGCTCGACCTCGGCCGGGTCCACCGTGCTTGAGGTGCTCTGACGCTGCGGCTTTTGGGCCATTGCTGCTCTCGGATGGTTAATGGGGCGCCGCGGTTGCAGCCCCCCGACCCCGCCGGTATGTATACGCGCCTTTTTGGCCGGCGCTCCAGCGGGATTGCGCCGCCGGTATCGAGTGCTGCGGGGACGCGTCGGTAAACCATGGCTCGGCTTGTGATGAAGTTCGGCGGAACGTCGGTCGCCGACATCGACCGCATCCGCAATGTCGCGCATCACGTCAAGCGCGAGGTCGATGCCGGCCATGAGGTCGCCGTGGTGGTGTCGGCAATGTCCGGCACGACCAACCAGCTGGTCGGCTGGTGCCGCGGCGCGTCGCCGCTGCATGACGCCCGCGAATACGACGCCGTCGTCGCCTCCGGCGAGCAGGTCACCGCGGGTCTTCTGGCCATTACGCTCGAAGGCATCGGCATCAACGCCCGCTCCTGGCAGGGCTGGCAACTGCCAATCCTGACCAGCAACGCGCACGGCTCGGCACGTATTATCGACATCAACGGCGCCGAGCTGATCAAGCGCTTCAACGAGCGCAAGGAGGTCGCCGTCATCAGCGGCTTCCAGGGAATTCATAAGGACACTGGCCGCATCACCACGCTCGGCCGCGGCGGCTCCGACACCTCGGCGGTGGCGGTTGCCGCCGCAATCCAGGCCGACCGCTGCGACATCTACACCGACGTCGATGGCGTCTACACCACCGACCCGCGCATGGTGCCGCGCGCCAAGCGGATGGATAAGATCGCGTTCGAGGAAATGCTGGAATTTGCGTCGCTCGGCGCCAAGGTGCTGCAGGTGCGCTCGGTCGAGCTTGGCATGCTGCACAAGGTGAAAATCTTTGTGCGCTCGAGCTTCGACAGGCCCGAGGACATTGACCCGCACGGCACGCCGCCGGGCACGCTGATTTGCGACGAGGAGGATATCGTGGAACAGCAGACCGTCACCGGCATCGCCTTCTCCAAGGATGAGGCGCAGATTTCAGTGCGTCACGTACCGGACAAGCCGGGTATTGCCGCCGCGATCTTCGGACCGCTCGCGGAAGCCAGTATCAATGTCGATATGATCGTGCAGAACGTCTCCGCCGACGGCGCGACCACCGACCTGACGTTTACGGTGCCGGCCGCCGACTACCAGCGCTCCGTGGACGTGCTGAACAAGTCCAAGACTGCGATCGGTTTCGACCATATCGACGGTTCAATCGACGTCGCCAAGGTGTCGGTGATCGGCATCGGTATGCGGAGCCACGCCGGCGTCGCCGCGGACGCCTTCAAGGCGCTGGCCGGCCGCGGCGTCAACATCCGGGCCATAACCACGTCCGAGATCAAGTTCTCGGTGCTGATCGACGCCGCCTACACCGAGCTTGCGGTGCGCACGCTGCATTCGCTTTATGGGCTCGACAAATAGGGCGATGGCCCCGATCATTTCCTACGCGCAGCGCTACGAGGACATGCACCTGTTGCGCGTGTTTGGCGAGCAGGCGGGCGGTTTCTACATCGATATTGGCGCCGGCCATCCGGTCTACGACAACGTGTCGTTCGCGTTCTACCTGCGTGGCTGGAACGGCATTACGGTCGAGCCTAACCCGTGGCTCGCGCAATTGACCGAGGCGGTGCGGCCGCGCGACAGCCGCAATCAGTCGCTGGTCGGGGGAGACCCTGGCGAGACGACCTATTACCTCGTCGAGGATTTTCATGGCCTCTCGACCACGGTGGTAGGCCACGCGCTGAAAGCCCAAAGCGAGTTCGGCAAAAGCTCGCAGGCGATGACAATGCCGGTCACGACCTTGCGAGCGCTATGCGAGCGGTACGCCCCGGCGGCCATCGATTTTCTCAAGATCGACGTGGAAGGCGCCGAGCGCGAGGTACTGCTCGGCGGCGACTGGCGGCGATTCCGGCCCAAGGTCGTCGTGCTGGAGGCGCTGGCGCCGGTAACAATGGCCCCCGCCTGGGAGGCCTGGGAGCCGCTGCTGACGGCGCAAGATTATCGCTTCGTCTTTTTCGACAGCCTCAACCGCTACTACGTCGCCGGGGAGCACGCCGCCCTGTCTGAACGCCTGAACGCGGCGCCGCCCTCGTTTGCGGGCGTCATCCCTTTCCGGGAGTTCAAGCCGGCTCTCGACGACGCCTCGCACCCCGACCATGGCCTCGCCCGGCTGCTCGCCGGAGCCGACATGGTGCGGCTCCCGCTGACGCCCTTCGACACAATCGCCGAACGGCTCATCAACGGCCTTGATCCGGCCGATCCAGACCGGGCCGCGCAGCCTTCCGATATCGCCGCAGCCCACCAGCGGCTGTTCGGCACTCCCGCGCTGCCGCTTTGGGCGAATCTTCTCCAACTCGCCCCCAACTCGACGATCCGCGACCTCTATCGCAGTGCGGTCGCAACCGAAGCGTTTCGGGCAGCCTGCGGGCGCATCTCGGCAAGCTCAGCCTGGTAACCGTACCGTCGCATCAGGCATTTAGAACCGCTTTGGCTTGCAGCTTGCATAGCCCATTCGCTATAGCCCTTGGACCAATGCGGCCCTGAGGAAGTTTGCCATGCCTGGCGCGCTCGGCGGTCCGCGCGTGCTGTTGCGCCGGCTCCGCGAGGTGATGGCGGAACCGGTCAGCGCGCAGGAACGCCTCGACAAGATTGTCGTGCTGATTGCCGCCAACATGGTGGCGGAGGTCTGCTCCGTCTACGTGTTGCGGGTCGACGGCACGCTCGAGCTATACGCCACCGAAGGTCTCAAGCGCGAAGCGGTCCATCGTACCGTGATGCGACAGGACGAAGGCCTGGTCGGCCTAGTGGCAAGCGAGGCTAATCCGATCAACCTGTCGGAGGCGCAGACCCACCCAGCGTTCTCGTTCCGGCCGGAGACCGGCGAGGAAATCTACCATTCGTTCCTTGGCGTGCCGGTGCTCCGCGCCGGCAACACCCTCGGCGTGCTGGTGGTGCAGAACCGGGCCAGCCGCGCCTATTCCGAAGAGGAAGAGGAAGCGCTGCAGACCACCGCCATGGTGCTGGCGGAGATGATCGCCTCGGGCGAGCTTTTGTCCCTCGCCCAGCCCGGCGCCGAGCCCGCGATCAAGCCGCGGCTGCATCTCACCGGCGCGGCGCTCGCCGAGGGCATCGCGCTCGGCCATGTCGTGCTGCACGAGCCGCGCGTCACCGTAAAGAATGTCATCGCCGACGACGTGCAGAAAGAATTGAAGCGCCTCGACGATGCGATCGCCGCGCTGCGCGCCGATCTCGACCTCATGCTGGAGCGCCGCGACGTCGCCGACAGCGGTGAGCACCGCGAAGTGCTTGACGCCTACCGCAGCTTTGCCCACGACCAGGGCTGGCTGCATCGCCTCCGCGAAGCGGTCGGCACCGGCCTCACCGCCGAAGCCGGCGTCGAGCGTGTGCAGTCCGACAACCGCGCCCGCATGATGCGCGTCACCGATCCCTACATCCGCGAGCGGCTGCACGACCTCGACGATCTTGGCAACCGGCTGATGCGCCAACTCATGGGCCAAGACCATGCGCCGCCGCGCGAGCAATTGCCGGACAATGCCATTCTGGTCGCCCGCTCGATGGGGCCCGCGGCGCTGCTCGACTACGACCGCAGGAAGCTCCGTGGCCTCATCCTCGAGGAAGGCGGCCCGACCTCGCATGTGGCCATCGTGGCGCGCGCACTTGGAATCGCGGCGGTGGGCGAGATCGACAACATCGCCGGTATCGCCGAAACCGGCGACGCCATCATCGTAGACGGCTCGACCGGCGACGTTCATTTGCGGCCGGCAGCCGATATCGAAATCGCCTACGCGGAGCGCGTGAAGCTGCGGGCCCGCCGCCAGGCGCAATACCGCGCTCTGCGGGACCGGCCGAGCGTCACCAAGGATGGCCAGGCGGTCGCGCTGATGATCAACGCCGGCCTGCTGGTCGATCTGCCCCACATCGCCGAGACTGGCGCCGGCGGCATCGGCCTGTTCCGTACCGAATTGCAGTTCATGATCGCGACCGAGATGCCGCGCATCAGCGATCAGCTTTCGCTGTACCGTTCGGTGCTCGACGCTGCGGACGACAAGCCGGTGACGTTTCGCACGCTCGACATAGGCGGCGATAAGATCCTGCCCTATATGCGCCACGAGGCCGAGGAAAATCCGGCACTCGGCTGGCGCGCCATTCGCCTGGGGCTTGACCGGCCCGGCCTGATGCGAAGCCAGATCCGCGCACTGCTGCAAGCCGCCGCGGGGCGCGAGTTGAAGGTCATGTTTCCGATGGTTGCGAGCTGCGCCGAATTTGACGAGGCCAAGGAGCTGATCGAGCGCGAATTGACTTCATTGCGCCGCCGTCGTCACAAACTACCGGATCGTGTCGAGGTCGGCGCCATGGTCGAGGTGCCGTCACTCTTGTTCCAGCTCGACGCGCTGATCCCGCGGGTGGATTTCCTTTCGGTCGGCTCCAACGACCTGGTGCAGTTCCTGTTCGCAGCCGACCGCGGCAACAAACGCGTCGCCGACCGTTTCGATCCGCTGTCGCCGCCAGTGCTCCGCGCACTGATGATGATTGTCGACAAGGCCAAAGCCGGTGGCAAGCCGGTCGCCCTGTGCGGCGAACTGGCCTCCAAGCCGATCGGCGCGCTGGCGCTGATCGGGCTCGGCTTCCGCGCCATGTCGCTGACGCCGTCGGCGCTCGGCGCCGTCAAGGCGATGCTGATCGACCTCGACGCCGCCAAGGCCGAAGCACTGCTGCGCCCCCTGGTCGAGACCCCACCGCTGGACGGCACCATCCGGCAGAAGCTCGAAGCCTTCGCCGCCGCCGAAGGACTGCAGTTGTGACGACGTTGCCGGAAGGAAAGCTCGACACACTGCTCACCCGCCATTCGGTGGTGGAGGCCGAACTATCGCGCCAATTGCCGCCAGAGCAGTTCGTCAAACTGTCGCGCGAGTTCGCCGAGATCGACCCGGTGGTGGCCAAGATCAAGGCCTACCGCGAGGTCGCAAGCGAGCTTGCCGAACTGGAAGCGCTGATCGCCGATCCCAAGACCGAAGCCGCGATGCGCGAGATGGCCGATGACGAGCGGCGGGTGCTGGTGGACAAGCGCCAGAGGATGGCCGAGGAGCTGCGGCTGGCGCTGCTGCCCAAGGATGCGATGGACGAGCGAAACGTCATCGTCGAAATCCGCGCCGGCACCGGCGGCGACGAGGCCTCGCTTTTTGCCGGCGACCTATTCCGAATGTACGAACGATTTGCCGCGCGCCAGGGCTGGACCACCGAAATCCTTTCCCTCACCGAAGGCACCAAGGGTGGGTTCAAGGAAATTGTCGCCGAGATCAAGGGCCGCGGGCCGTTCGCCCGGTTGAAGTTCGAGTCCGGCGTGCATCGCGTTCAGCGTGTGCCCGACACCGAGGCCCAGGGCCGCGTCCACACTTCGGCCGCCACGGTCGCTGTGCTGCCCGAGGTCGAGGACGTCGATATCGAAATCAAGCCTGATGATCTCAAGATCGACACCATGCGGTCCCAGGGCGCCGGCGGCCAGCACGTCAACAAAACCGAATCGGCGATCCGCATCACGCATATGCCAAGCGGCATCGTCGTGATGGTGCAAGAGGAGCGCTCGCAGCATAAGAATCGCGCCAAGGCGATGGCGATGCTGCGCGCCAAGCTCTATGACGCCGAGAAAACCAGAATTGACAAAGCTCGTGCCGCCGAGCGCAAGGATCAGATCGGCTCGGGCGACCGCTCCGAGCG
>Ga0070689_100003733_pt1 | contig 10196 bp, 10 predicted proteins | sample KBSS23HmetaG_FD_64669 | JGI IMG/M metagenome (GOLD analysis project Ga0070689, IMG submission 64669) | Switchgrass rhizosphere microbial communities from Kellogg Biological Station, Michigan, USA - KBS S2-3H metaG | ecosystem: Host-associated > Plants > Roots > Rhizosphere ... | reverse complement strand
TCTTCAACCTGTTCGACCGCGCCAATTACGGGTCGTATACGGTGCAGGAAAGCAGCCCGCGGTACCGGCTGCCGAATTCGAGCTCCAACCTCGCTTACGCGCCCCGGACGTTGCAGTTGGGATTCAGGCTCACTTTCTAGATCCGGTCGTTCGGAGCGTTCGGAGCGTTCGGGTCGTTCAGCATCGTTCGGATCGTTCACGAAGCGTCGAACGGTCCGAGCGATCCGAACGCCCGATGGATTGGGCAGCCCGTCCATTTAGGTGTTGGAATGCAGATTGCGGGGCCACGCTGTTTGTGTGCGCCGTTGAGGTCGGCGCACGAACGACGGGGTGGCTTACATGCAGACGAGACGACTTCTGACGCTCGTAATACTCTCTTTAATACTTAGTCTCCCCACCTTCGCACGCGCCCAGCAGCCCACAGACGATTACTCATCGGCGCTGATCGGCGATGCATTCGCGCGAGTCGCGGCCAACGATTTCGCGACAACGGCAGAGCCCATTGATACGGGCGCCGTCGCGGCCGCGCAGGGGCCGGAACCGAATCCGACGCCTGCGCACACGGGGTTCCGCGCCTTGGTCAGCGAAACGTGGGGCGACTTCAAAATGTTTCCGCGACGGAAATCGACCTGGGTGATTCTCGGCATCGGCGCCGGTGGGGCGCTGCTGGCTCATCCGGCCGATGACAATCTCAACGCACATCTGGTCGGGAAGAAATCAGCGGACCGGCTCTGGAAAGCCGGAAATATCGTCGGCTCTGCGCCTACGCAGATCGGCGTGTCCGTTGGGCTCTACGTGATCGGCCGCTATATCGTGCCGCAGGATCCGGATCAGCCGATTACCGAAGGGGCGTCACCGAGAACGAACAAATGGTCGCACATGGGCCTCGACCTGCTGCGCGCGCAGATCGTGTCGCAAACGTTCGTTCACGCGATCAAGTACAGCGTCCGCCGCGACCGTCCGACTGGCGAATGCTGCTCCTTTCCGTCAGGTCACGCCGCGACCGCCTTTGCGATGGCCTCGGTGATCGAGCGCCACCTCGGCTATCGCATGTCGATTCCAGCGATGGCGATTGCCACCTATGTCGGGACGTCGCGGTTGCACGATAACCGGCACTTCCTGAGCGATGTGGTCTTCGGTGCGGCGCTCGGCACTGCAACGGGGTGGACCGTCGTGGGACGCCACGGTCGCAGTAGCTATGCGCTCGCGCCGGTGGCGGTCCCGGGCGGCTTCGCGTTTCAGATCTCGCACGTCGATCGCGACCGCAACGCGGGACGCTAGTCCGTGAGCGGCAAAGCCCTCGGCACCTGCGCGGGTGTACTGGCGGCCGTCGGGTTCTATGCGCTGCCGCCTGGCAGCCATCAGGACCAGGCGGCCGACCATCTCTCGCCTTCTGCGTCCATCGCCGCGCGACTTCGCGACGACGCGCTCAGTCGCGCGCGGACGCGCATCGGCGATTTCAACCGTGACGCGCTGGTCGCCGAGCCTCGCGACCCGAAAGAGGTGTTGACGCGCGATGAGGTGAGCTGCACCTTCGTGCGGCACGCGCCGGGTGGCACATCGTTGAAGTTCGACTGCACGCTCGACGACGGCGAAGTGATCCGGGTGAAGTACGCGCATCAGCCAGAAATCCACGCGGAGGTCGCGGCCACACGGCTGCTCGCCGCGCTCGGCTACGCCTCCGATCACGTCTACATGGTTCACCGTGTCCATTGCCGCGGCTGTCCCCTGAATCCATTCGTGACGACGCAGTTGCTCGACGCGATCGGCCTGGACGGCGACGAGACCAGTCGCGCAACCAGCAACGATCAACGCGACTTCGAGTGGGTGGCGGTCGAACGGAAATTCGACGCAGCGCCCATTGAAGACGAACGGAGGGAGGGGTGGGCCTGGTGGGAGTTGAAGATGGTGCAGGCGCCGCGGGTGGAGCTCGATGCGCTGCGCCTGCTCGCGGTGTTTCTCGCGCACTGGGACAACAAGGCGGATAACCAGCGGTTGGTCTGCATGAACCAATCGCTCGAGGAGGAAGAACCGCAGGCCTGCCGCGACTCCGTGCTGATGATCCAGGATGTCGGCGCCACGTTCGGACCGACGAAAGTGAACCTTTCGCAATGGCGCCACGTGCCGCTCTGGGCTGATCGCGCGACGTGCACCGTGTCGATGCACGCGATGCCATATCGCGGGGCGACCTTCGGCGACGCGCAGATCTCCGACGAGGCGAGAGTCCGCGTCGGCAGCGAGCTCGCCGCGTTCAGCGACGCCGATCTGCGGAAGTGGTTCGCGGACGCGCGCTTTCCGCAGTTCTACGAAAACACCGACGATGGAAAGGATCTCGACGCCTGGGTCTCCGCCTATCGCGACCGGGTGAGTCAGATTCTCACTGCCGGTCCTTGCCCGCCGTAGCCGTGGCGGAGGCGGGCGCAGTGAGATGAATGACCCCGGCATCCACGCTCGCGCCGGTGCGGCTGATCGACTGAAAGTAGGCCTCGTCGCCGGCAATCTCCCACAACATGAACGAGTAGTCGGTGTCGAAGCCGGTGGCGGTGACCGTCGAGGCGCGGATGTCGCGCGGACGCAGTGACCCGCCCGCGCCCGAGATGAAGTATGTGACGCCGTTCAGCGGCTTGGTCCGCTCGTAAAAGTGTTCGTGACCCGACAACACGAACGGCACGTGGTGCTTGACGAGCAGCGGTTCGAGGCTGCTGCGCGTCCATGTCGCCCACAGTGAGTAGCGGCCGGACGTATAGATTGGCCGGTGGAATACGGCAATCTTCCAACGGGCGTCGGACTTTCCCATCTCGCGATCGAGCCACTGACGCTGCGTGCGATCCACGTTCTCCGTGTCGATCATGAAGAACTGCACGTCGTTGTCGCCGAGCCGCGCGAGCAGCGGCGGCTTCGGCTTGAACGTGTAGTACCGCTGGCCACCCATGTGGAACGGCTCGTACTTCGGCTGATTGGGCTCGTCGTGGTTGCCGATGACCGCGTAGAAGTCGATGCCGTCTTCGAGGAGTGGCTTGTAGGGCAGCTCGAACTTGCGCCGGTAGTCATCCGCGGTGGCGCCGTCGTAGATGTTGTCCCCGAGCATGACGACGAAGTCGAAGGGAAACTCCTCGCGGAAGGCCTGCATCTGCTTCGAGACCTCGTGCTGCCATCTGTCGCCGCGTCCCATATCGCCGAGCGCGGCAAACCGATACGATCCGGGCTTCTTCGGCAGCCGCAGTACCTCTTTCGGCGGCGGGACCGTGATGGCGGGCGTTGACGGATGAAACTGCGCCTCGTCGGCCTCGCGGTCGCGGCAGGCGCCCACGAGCGACGCCGCGGTGAGCAGCGTGATGGCGCACAGGCGAGCGATTCGACCGGGCAGGCTCATGCGGGCATTCGTCACCGACGCAACGGCAATGCCACTGTAGAATCTCAACCTCCAACGTCCAACTGCCAACTTCCAAGGGATTCACCTGAGTAGTTTGGAAGGTGGCAGTTGGAATTTGGACGTTTCGAGGAGGAAGACATGCGACGTCTCCACATCATCGCGATATGCATCGGCTTGTCGCTCGTCGCGCTTGCCGCGCAGGCGCCGGCGCCGCAACAAGCGCCCGCAGCGCCGCAGGCGCCCGCCGGACCACCGCCGCCGGACACGGCCATGCTGCGGCAGCAATACGAGCAGTGGCGGAAAGAGTTCAAGACCTGGGGCAAATGGGCGCCCGTCGGCCAGGAGAGCAAGGGAACGACGAGCCTGATCACGCCTGAGAAAGTGCAGAGCGCGATGAGGCTGGTGAAAAGCGGCATCGTCGTGTCTTTGGCGCACGCCGAGCCGCAGCAGGTTGCCGCCGACGTCGGCCCGAACGGCCTCTTCAAGCGCACGACGCTCGGCATCACCGAGGGCGGCACGACGGACAACTATCAGGTGAGCTTTCACGGCCAGACCGTCGCGCACATCGACACGTGGTGTCACTTCTTCGAGAACGGGCAGATGTACAACGGCGTGTCCGTGCAGGGGAATCTGAGCGCCGAGACCGGATGCGCCAAGGGCGGCATCATGAACTGGAAAGACGGCATCACGACGCGTGCAGTGCTCTACGACATCGCGCAGTTAAAGGGGGTGGACTGGGTCGATCCTGCGATGCCGATTCGCCGTGCGGATCTCGAGGCATGGGAAAAGAAGGCTGGTGTGAAGATCGGTCCCGGCGACATCCCGCTGCTCTACATCGGACGCTGGAAGCGGCGCGCGGCCGTCGCGCCGATCAACCTGCCCGTCGCGGGCTATTACCCCGACACGCTTCCCTGGATGCACGAGCGGCTGCCCGCATTCATTGGCCACGATTTCAACATCGACTGGAATCCGCGCCCGGGATGGGAAGGCATGCGCAACCCGATTCACGTGGCGGTGCTGAACTGGATGGGCATCAACATCGTCGAATGCCTGGATCTCGAGCAGGCGGTCCAGACCGCGCGTCGGCTGAATCGCTACGAGTTCGCGATCACGTTCGCGCCGTTGCCGGTGGAGGGTGGAACGGGATCGCCAGTGAATCCGATCGCGATCTTCTAACGCGGAAGGTATTAGGTATCTGGTTTCAGGCGTGGTCTAGGCACAGGCTGATACCTGGACCACCCCTGAAACCTGAAACCTGATACCTGCTCAGTTCTCGAGTTGATAGATCTCACGCCGCCCTTTGACGATGAGATCGTGATAGCCCTTCATCGCTTCCTGAAAGCGCGGATCGGCCATCGACTTGCGCGCCAGTTCGGCATGCTCTTCAATGCTCTTCACTTCCGTTTCGGCGACGACGGTCCAGTAACGTTCGGCGCACACATCGGTCATGATGCGCATGTTGCCCATGCCCGCATCCTTGGCGAGCTTGCTGAGCGCGGTGAATTTCTGAACCATCTGACGCACCTGACCCGGCTTGCAGTACATGATGTCGCGTACTAGAAACATGATTCCCTCCTCGGCGCGTAACCTTAGTTCGCCGGAGACGCACGAGCAAGCACGACTTTGGTCGCATGCCGACGCACCTGACGATTGACGTTGGCATCGACGGACAGACTACTGGCCTTGTGTATACATCTCAGGGCACGCCGGCGCATGCGACATTCGTGCTCGCGCACGGCGCTGGCGCTGGACAGCAGAGCGCATTCATCACCGACTTCGCGCGAGGGCTGACCGAACGCGGCATCGACGTCCTCACGTTCAACTTCCTCTACACCGAGCAGCGTCGTCGCGTTCCGGATCGCACCGAGAAACTCGACGCCTGTTATCGCGCCGCGGTCATCGCAGCCCGGCACCATCTCGACCGATCTGCGGTGTTCATCGGAGGCAAGTCGATGGGCGGCCGCATCGCAACGCATCTTGCGGCGGCCGATGACCCCGACGCGCTCGGCATCCGTGGTGTCGTGGCACTCGGCTATCCGCTGCATCCGCCCGGCAAGCCGCAGCAGCTGCGCGCCGCGCATCTGTCGCGCATCCGCGTGCCGATGTTGATCGTGCAGGGAGAGCGTGATCCGTTCGGCACGCCCGCTGAACTTCAGCCTGTGCTCGACGCGATTGCGGGGGACGTTACGCTGCACGTGGTCGAGAACGGCGACCATTCGCTGGCGCCTTCACGTCAGAAGGACAGAGTCGCGGCCGCTTACGTCGAGCTTCATCAACACGTCGCCGACTGGATTCGTTCCCAGAACGAAAGGGGTGACAGCTCGTCGCCGCCACCCCAAGAACGAAGAACGATCTGAACGACCCGAACGGTCCGAACGATTAGAAGGCCAACCTGAAGCCCAATTGAACCGACCGTGACGCGTACGCGACGTCAGCGTTATAGACCGGCGTTGCGTACAGCGTGCTGTCAACGTCGGTGGTGAACGAACCGTAGTTGGCGTGATCGAACAGGTTGAACACCTCGAGAATGCCGTCGAGCGATCGGCGGCCGCCCAGCGTGATGCGCTGCTGGAACCGTGCATCCACACGATGCAGCGGCGTACCGACGAAACTATTACGAGGAATGATCGACCCGTCGTCGCGGCGGCGCGTGCCCGCGGTTTGACCCGTGTCGCGAGCCTGGCAGGAGCCGCAGGTCACGGCGTTCCGCATGCCGGACCCATAGAAGTACAAACCGCTCAACTGGAAGCCGTGTCCGACGTCCCAGATGCCGTTAAGCACCGCGCGATAACGCTGGTCAGTTGCCGCGTAGGTGTACTCACCCTCGACGTCCGGCCGCAGCTTGAAGGTGATCGGCCTGCACTGCGCGTTGCCGTCCGGCCCCTTCACCGTTTGACATGGCGGTCCCGTCGAATCTTTCACCGCGCCGAGCGTCCAGTTGCCGGAGAGCTGCCACCGGTTGCTGAAGCGCTTGTCGAAGGACGCAACCAGCGCATGCCAGTTCGACCATCCCTGCATGTACTCGCCGTTGACGTACCCCCATTCGGGGTAAACGCGCGTGCCGATGTTGGTGAACGGAATGTTGTCGCCCGTGACCGGGTCGTAGGTCAGGTTCTGATTGTTGGTCACTTCTTCCTGACGCTGCCCCGTGTATTGGTAGCTCAACTCGAACGCCAGGTTCGACGCGATCTGGCGTGACACACCGACCATCGCCTGATGGCTGTACGTGTCGTCGTGGATCGTCGTCGGGATCTCCGACGTGATCTCGCGACGGATGCAACCCGTCGCCAGCGGCGCCGCCGCTGTGCAGAGCTGCGCGCGCGCCTGCTCCTGAGTCGGGAACGCGCCGCCCCACGGATTCATCGCGAAGTCGGCGCGGCCGTCGAAGGCGACCTCCGGGATGATGGTCTGGATGTTCAGGTTCGACTGATGCGCGGCGTCGTTTTCGAGCTGCGTGTAGTACTTGCCGTACCCGCCACGCAGCACGGTGCGATCGTTGAACTGGTACGCGAGACCGACGCGCGGCGCGATCCAATCGAGCTGATGCGGCCGGTCGCCGGACATCCATGGGGTGAGCTCTTTCTTTTCGCCCATGATCCCCAGGTCCGCATCCCAGCGAATCCCGAGATTCAGCGTCAGGCGCTGGCTCACCTTCCAGTCGTCCTGATACCAGGTCGCCCACGCGTGACGATCGTTGAGCAACCGGAAGTTGCCCACCGATTGACGATAGCGGACCGAGATGGGGCTGAGCGCGTTGTAGTTCCACGTTGACCAGTTGAACGGGTCGGGGAACATCGTGGCCAGCTGCGCCGCGGTCGGCCGCCGTGCCGCTCCGCCGGCATTGGCCTGCAGCGAGCCGTTACAGAAGCTGCACCAGTAGAAGTGGAAGTTGTGCTCGAGGAACTCGCCGCCCATCCGCACGTCGTGGCGACCCTTCGCGTCGAATGCCATCGTGAAGTCGTCGCGCGCCTGAATCGTACGCTGGCCGATGATCTGCGGCAGGTTCGTCGCCGTCCCGATGTTGTAGCCGGTCAGCTGGATACGTGGTGAGCCGCCGAGCGTCGCACTGTTGCCGGCACCTGCCACCGCCCCCTTCGGCATCGTGTGGCTGCTGATGACTGGGTACTTACCGCCGGGGAAGTTCGGCGCCGGCCCACCGTTGTAGGAGGCAAGACCCGCAATGTCCCAGTCGTACATGTAGACGCCGCCCTTGAGCTCGTTCACCTTGTTGTTCGAAAGGACGTGCGTCAGCTGATCCCAGTACTGCGTCGAGGTGCGCCACCACTGCGATGCACCAGACGGATGCGTGGTCGCGCCGCCGGCGCCGCGCAGCGGGACGAACTGCGTGTAGCCGTTTACGCGCGCCGACATGTGCGTCTTCGGCGTGAACTGGAAATCCGTCTTGATGCCGGCGGTGTTCTGCGTGCGGATGCCGCTCAGGTCGCTGTTGAACGCCGGAAACGGCCCGGTGTACACCGCCGTCTGCGGTTCTCGCTCGTACTCGTAGTTGGCGAAGTAGTGAATCCGATCGCGCTTGATCGGGCCGCCAAACGTCACGCTGTACTGCTGATTCGAGAACGGCACGACGCGATCGGTGACGTGATCCTTCGCGGCCCAATCCGAATCGCGGAAATAGCCGGAGAACGTGCCGGACGAGGTGTTGGTGCCGGACTTGGTGACGGCGTTCACCACAACGCCCATCGAGCGGCCCTGTGTGGCGTCGAAGCGGTTGGTGATGAACTCGAACTCCGCGATCGAGTCACGGCTGAATCGCGGCTGGCCGAAGCCGGCGCCCGCGACGCTGTTGGTCACCTGCTGCCCGTCCATGTTGATCTGAAAGGCCACTTGCGATCGTGGGATCGGCGTTTCACCACCGGTGTTGGCGCGGCTGCCCGGTGCGAGGAGCGTCAGGTCGAGCCAGTTGCGGCCGTTGAGCGGCAGCTCCTGCATCTGGCGCTGGTCGATGTTGGCAGCAGCCGTCGACATCGACGTGTTGATGAGCGGCGCCTCGCCAGTAACGGTGAGCGTCTCCTGCACCGTGGATGGCTGCATCTGGATGTTGACGGTCGCAAGCTGGCCGACCTGCATCTGCAGGCCGGTGCGTGTGACGGTCGCAAAGCCTGAAAGTTCGGCGGAGACGCGATATGTGCCGATGCGCAGCGGAAGGCGGAAGCGGCCCTCGCCATCGGTCACTGCGACGAACGTGTTGCCGGACTCTTCGTTGGTGGCCGTCAACGTCACACCCGGCAGGACGCCGCCCGTCGAATCGGTGATCGTGCCGGTCACCGTGGCTTCCTGGGCGAACAGCGCGCCAGGCAGCGCGAAGAGGATTGCGAGCGCAAATACCCAGAGGAGCTGTCGCTGAGTCACGGGTGCCTCCTTGAACGCGTTTTCGCCGAAAGAGAGCCCGCCGCCGAAGTCCTGTGGTGAGAAGTGGTGCCCTGTATATGCCCCGCGGCAGCGGGTGTCAACTAGGCAAAATCGTCCATATACTCGTTCAATCATGAGCGCCGAACATGAACTCGACGTCCTGTTGCGAACGATGGGGCAGATCCGTGTCGGCTTTCAAATCATCGGCTTCGATTGGCGCTACGTCTATGTGAACGCCGCCGCCGCGGCACACGGGCGCCGCACCGTCGCCGACCTCCAGGGCCGAACGATGATGGAGCTGTATCCGGGTGTCGAACAGACGGATATGTTCGGTATCCTGCGCCGCTGCATGGAAGAGCGGGTGGCGGATGAATTCGACAACCTGTTCGTCTTTCCAGACGGTCGATCGCGCTGGTTCGAGATTCGCGTGGATCCGGTTCCGGAGGGGATCTGCGTCTATTCGATCGACATCCACGAGCGAAAGCTCTGGCAATTCGAAGTCGAGAGCCGCGCCGAAGCACTCGGCATGAGCCCGCCGCCGCGACGGAGCTGGCGTTCATTTGTCGGCGATTTCGACACGGAGACCCAATGAAGACGCGAAAGATCTGGGTGTTGGTGATCGTCGCGGTGATGACGCTGCCTTCGGTCGGCGCACTTCGCGACCCGCGGGCGCAGACGATCTATCGCGGGAAGCATGCTCGCCGCCAAACTTGACCGCGACCCCTTTCCGCTTCCCCCTTCCCCCTCGCCCCTTCTAAGATTGCGCCCATGCCGAGATACCCCTTCCGTCTCCACGGCCAGTCCGTATCGGTTGACAGCTGGGATCCGGCGCAGCCGCTGCTCTATGCGCTTCGCGGACCCTTGGCCCTGCACGGCGCAAAATTCGGCTGCGGCCTCGGGCAGTGCGGCGCATGCACCGTGATCGTGGACAAGACGGCGACCCGGTCGTGTCAGCTGCCCGTCAGTCGCGCCGCGGGCCGCGACATCACCACGCTTGAAGGCATCGGCACACCAGAGAAGCCGGACGCTGTGCAGGCCGCGTTCATCGCCGAACAGGCCGCGCAGTGCGGCTACTGCACCAACGGCATGATCATGGCCGCGAAGGCGCTGCTCGCGCGAACGTCAAAGCCGACGATCGAGCAGATCAAGCAGGCGCTCGACGGAAACCTCTGTCGATGCGGCACGCACACGCGCATCGTTCGCGCTGTCCAACGCGCGTCGCAGCAGGTGTAGCCATGGAGAAACGTGAAGGCATTTCACGACGCGACCTGTTGAGGGCGGGCGGCGCCATTGTCGTCAGCTTCGCCTTCCCGCTCACCGCGCGTGACGCATTCGCGCAAGCCTCACCGCGCGCCGGTGTCAGGCCCGTCGATTCAGGTGAAGTCGACGGCCTGCTGGCGATTCATGCCGACGGATCCGTCACGCTCTACACGAGCAAGGTCGATGTCGGCAC
>Ga0070689_100003731_pt1 | contig 10197 bp, 15 predicted proteins | sample KBSS23HmetaG_FD_64669 | JGI IMG/M metagenome (GOLD analysis project Ga0070689, IMG submission 64669) | Switchgrass rhizosphere microbial communities from Kellogg Biological Station, Michigan, USA - KBS S2-3H metaG | ecosystem: Host-associated > Plants > Roots > Rhizosphere ... | reverse complement strand
CGGCAAGAGCTATCCGGCACAGGTCGGCATCCTTGGCGACCCGAAGGCCACCCTGCCAGACATCACCGCAGCGATCCGCGAGCGCATGAGCGCCAGCGCCAAGGCCGCCGCGGCGACGCGGTTGCGGGCCGCGTCCGATGCCATCAAGACCGAGCGCGAGGCCTTCCGCGCCAAGGCCCGCGCCATGGCCGGCAAGACGCCGGTGCAGCCGCTGGCGCTGCTCGAAGCGATTGGCTCGATGCTGCCGAAGGACGCCGTGGTGATAGAGGAAGTCCTGTCGTCGGCGCCGGGCGCCCGTTCGCTGATCAACAGCGACGACGAGCAGAGCTTCTTTGCGCTGCGCGGCGGCGGCATCGGCTGGGGCCTGCCGGCAGCGATCGGCGCGAAGCTCGCCCTGCCCGACCGGCCGGTGGTCGCACTCATCGGCGACGGCAGCGCGATGTACACGGTTCAGGCGCTGTGGACCGCTGCGCACTACAAGCTGCCGGTGATCTGGGTGATCTTCAACAACACCAGCTACCGCATCCTCAAGCAGCGGCTGGTCGCCATGCGGGGTCTGGCGGAGCAAGCCGATAACTTCGTCGGCATGGAACTGACCGATCCGGCGATCGACTTCATCGGCCTCGCCCGCTCGCTCGGCATCGAGGCGCAGCGGGCCAAGACCGTGAAAGACACCACCGACCTGATCGCCAAGGCGCTCAAGGACGGCACCGCACTCTTGATCGACGTCGATATGGAGCGGAACTACAAGCCGATGTGATGCAGCGTCAGACCGAATTTTCCATGGTGAAGCCGACCTTGAGTGTCACCTGATAGTGCTGGACCGCCCCATCGACAATGTGGCCGCTCGTTCGCACCACCTCGAACCAGCGCAGATTGCGCAACGTGCTGTTGGCACGCGAAATGGCGGACGTGATTGCATCCTCGATGCTCGCTTCCGACGTGCCAACCAGTTCGATCACCCGGTAGATATGGTGGTCCGGATTGACGGCCTCAAAATTCATCATCGCAGCTTTCGCTGCGAAGTCGATGGCGCCGTCGCGGCCTGTCATGCCGCCCCGGCCCTTGATAGGCACCACTTTCCGCGATCGCTTCGTTGTCACAGGCATGGCCATCCTCCAAGTTGATTTGGGGTAACGAACGCCGGCGCGGATGGTTCGGACGCCGGCGACAAATTCCGCGCGCACGCTAGGATCGGCGCGTCTCGGAGCGTCAAACATGCCCCGCATCGCGGTGTTTACGAAAAACCGGACCAATCCGGCCTATGAAGCCGCGCGTCTTGGTGCCGACCGGACCGCGGCCCGGCTCGGCGCCACCACCATTCACTATGTCCCCGAGCAGCCCGACAGCGTGCCGGAGCAGATTGCCCTGATAGCGCGAGCCATCGCGGAACGGCCCGATGCGGCGGTGTTCGTGCCGGTGGACGAGACCGCGGTCAACGACGCCATCCTGGGCTTTGACGTGACCAACATTCCGCTCTTCAACATCATCACCCGCACCACAGCGGGACGGCGCGTCACCTTCGTCGGCTCCGACGACCGCGCACTGGCGAGAAACATCGCGAGCTATCTGTTCGGCAAGTTGCCGCGCCGCAGCACGATCATCATTCTCGAAGGCACGCCCGCCTCCGCGACCAGCCGCGAACGGCTGCTGGGCTTCCAGGATGCGCTGGCCGAGCATCCCGGCATCAATGTGCGAAGCTCGCTCCGCGGCGATTACCAGCGCGACGTCGCCCGCGACGTTTTTCTTCGCGCCAAGGATCAATGGCCGGGCGTCGGCGCGGTGCTGTGCGCCAACGATGTCATGGCTCTCGGCGTGTTGGATGCGCTCGATGCGAACGCGGGCGGCGGCCCGCTGGTCGTCGGCGTCAACGCCATCCCCGAAGCGGTCGCCGCCATCGCGGCAGGGCGAATGCTCGCCACCGCCGACTTCAACGCCATGGCGATGAGCGAGATCGCGACGGAAGCTGCGGTGCGTCACCTGCGCGGCGAAACGATCCCGCCGGAGATCATGCTGCCGGTCCGGATCGTCGATGCCGGAAACTGCGCAGCGTGGAACGCGCCGTTCGCGGCGCGTCCCTCGCCGGTCTGGGACGATGTCGTGCGCCGCGGCTGAGCGACGGCCGCCTACTTCACCATTGCCACCATGTGCGCTTCGAGCTTCTCCAGGCTCTGCGACCAGCCGGCGTCCATACCGGCCAGCATCTGCGGCGCGGCCGGGTGGAAGCCCTTGGCGCTCGCCTTCACGGTGAGCTTGGTGCGGCCACCCTGCTCCTCGAAGGTCACGACGGTATCGGATTCCAGATATCGCGTGCCATCCAGACCCTCAGCATAGGCCGTGAACCGCAGGCGCTGCGGCTTGATCACCTCGGTGAAGATGCCCGGCATCGGATAGACGGTGCCGACCGGCGCCTTCATGTGGATCATCAATTTGCCGCCCGGGCGCACGTCCATCTCGCAAACCGGATTGGTGAAGTGATGCGGCCCCCACCATTGCGCCATGTGCTTCGGCTCGGTCCAGGCCGCCCAAACCAGCGCACGCGGCGCGTCGATCATGCGCGTAAGCGTCACCTCGCGGGTCATCGGCGGCGTGTCGGATGCGGTCGTCATGGCGGACTCCTCACTGGTTTTTGAAGGGACGCTGAGCCGCTCACGTCTCGGCAACGGTCTTCAGCTTGGTGAGGCCGGCCTCGAAGTCGCCGCCGACCATCTTGTCAGCCGGCATACGCCCTATCGAGATCAGCGATGATGATCTTTTGCATCTTCATCATGGCCTGCATGGCTCGATGGGCTTTTTCACGATCAGGATCGCTCAGGTAACGGCCGAGGGCCTTAGGCACAACCTGCCAGGACAGGCCAAACTTGTCCTTGAGCCATCCACACTTCGCTTCCTCGCCGCCGTCGGCGACCAGCTTGTCCCAGAAATAGTTTACCTCTTCCTGCGTCTCGACGCTTATGAAGAAAGAGATTGCTTCGTTGAACTTATATTTCGGGCCGCCGTTAAGGGCGTGGAACTTCTGCCCCTCAAGCTCGAAGCTCGCCATGAAGTCATTGACGGTTTCGACTTTGGCATTCGGAAACACCGATTTGTAGAAGGCGACAGCCTCAGGGATATTGTTGTCGAACCAGAGGAATGGCGTAACCGAAGTCGTCATCGGATTTGTCCTTGTTTGTCGATCGAGCCGGTCACTTCTCTGCAACGGTCTTCAGCTTGGCGAGGCCGTTCTCGAAGTCGCCGCCGACCATCTTGTCCATGTTGAAGAACACATGGAAAATCTTCGCCCAATACGGCGTATTGCCGTTCATCGCCCAGGTCACGGTGGTGCTGTCGCCCGCGGGCGTCAGCCTGAACTCGACCTTGTTGTGCGCGGTCATCGGCCGCGTCATGTTCAGGTCGAGCGCGACCTTGGACGGTGCAGGCGCGTCGGTGATCAGCATGTTGCCGCCGCCGACGCTGCTGTTGCCGTCCCACGCGTAGGTCGCGCCCTTGCCGGCGGTCGTCGGCCCATAGATCCGCTTCATCTCGGGATCCTTGTTCTCGTAAGGCGACCACGCGGTCCAGGCCTTGAAATCGTTGATCAGCGGAAAGATCTTGTCCGGCGATGCCTTGATCGCGGCGCTGCGCGAGATGCGAAACTGGTCGGGCTTCATCGCTGCGAGAACCAGGACGACGACAATGCCGGCGACAACGAGGCAACCGATAACGGCGAAGGCTTTCAGCATGGACAGGAACTCCGGTGCAGTCAGAAGGGAAGCATCGGGAAATAGGGTTTCGCCTCTTCGATCACCCGCGCATAGGAAGGGCGGTCTCGCAGGCGGCCGAGATAGCGCGCCACGTTCTTGTGGCTACCGGCGAGCGGAAACAGCCTGTCGATGTAGAACAGCGGCGGCCCTGCGGCACAATCCGCCATGGTGAACTCGTCGCCCATGGCCCAGGTCTTTCCGGCCATTTCGGCATCGATCATGTCGAGCGAGACCGTGAGGCGCGCGCGGGCATTCTCGACGCCATGGGGGTCTTTCTTGCCCTCCGGACGCAACTTGTCGCCGACGACCTTCTGCATGTGATCGTGAACGTGCAGATCGTAGAAGCGGTCTTTCAGGCGCACCTGCAAGGCGAGCTTCGGGTCGGCAGGAATGAACCTGGTCTTTCCCGGGTACTGCAGGTCGAGATGCTCGATGATGACGCTCGACTCCGGGATCGTGCGGTTGCCGTCCTGCAGCACCGGAAACTTGCCGCACGGCCAAAGTTTCTTGAACGCCGCGGCGTCGGCCGGATCCATCAGGTTGACGATGCGCCGCTCGAACGGAGTGTCATTTTCATAAAGCGCGATCAGCGCCTTGTGACAGAACGACGACAGCGGATGGAAGTGGAGGGTGAGAGACATGGAATCACTCGGTCTCGGATGCGACGCAATGGATTTGGTTATGCCTCGACGATCATCTTGAAGCCGCCGAAGATCATGCGCTTGGCGTCGAACGGGATATCCTTCTTACCCATCATCTTGGCGATGCGGGGATCCTTCATCACCTTTGCCATGACCTTGTCGCGGTGCGCGCGCGACTTGTAGATGATCCAAGAAAACACCACCGTCTCGCCGCGCTTGAGTTTCACGCTACGCGGGAACGAGGTCCGCTTGCCGTACGGCACGTCGTCGGCGACGCTTTCGTAAAAGGCCAGCGCGCCGTGCTGCAGCCATACCTTGGCGGAGAGCTTGGCCATGCTGCGATAGGCACCGACCTTTTTCTTCTGCACCGGAACGACAAATCCATCGACGTAGTTCATGACAATCTCCTTGGTTACGCTTTGGCTGTCGCCAGATAAGCTTCGAGCTTGTCCATGGTGCCGCTCCAGCCCTGATTCATGCTGGCGTGACCGGCGTCGAAGGTCTTGCGCTCCTCCTCGGTCGCGTTGTGCGGCGACCAGCGAACGGTGAACTTGGTCTTGCCGCCCGGCTGCACTTCGAAGGTGAACACCGACAGCATTTCCAGCGGCCAGGTCGGCGCCATGGGATGGCGCCCGAGACCACCCTTCTCGTCCGAGAACGAGTTGATGAAGACGAGTTTCTCCGGCGGAATGATCTCGCGATAGACCATCCGGCCCCACATCACGGAGCCGTCAGGGTTCTTCATGCCGTAATGATAAGTGCCGCCGGGGCGGAGATCCATTTTGGACGCGACGACCGGGACTCCCTTGGGCCCCCACCAGTTCTGCATGTGCGCCGGATCAGTGAAGCATTTCCACACCAAGTCACGGGGCGCGTCGAACACCCGGGAAATGACAAAGTCGGTGGTCGCGGCGGTTTGAGTCGTCGTCATCGTACCTACCCCAATTTTTTGACGTTACTGCTTGGTGCAAATCACTTCTCGACGATGACCATCCAGCCGACGCCGAATTTGTCGGCCAGCATGCCGAAACGTTCCGAGAAGAACGTCTTCATCATCGGCATCTGCATCTTGCCGCCATCCGACAGCGCGGTGAACATCTTGTCGGCCTCGGCCGCAGTCTTCGCCGAGAGCGTCAGCGCGAATCCCTTGAACTCCGTTTTGCCTTCGCCGTTGCCGTCGGATGCCAGCACCGTCGCATCGCCGATCTTGATATCGGCGTGCATGACCTTGTTCTTGTCCGCCACGTTACAGGCCGGATCCGGATTGTCCTTCCAACGCATCAGCGTCTTGATTTCCGCGCCGACCGCCTTTTTGTAGAAGGTCAGCGCTTCCTCGCAGCGACCATCAAAGAACAGATACGGTTGAACTTGCATGACACACTCCTTGGTTTGATGTCCGATGAAAGAAACGCCCGGTCTGTGACACAAGCGTGGCGAGCCCCCGCGCCGTAGCGATCAGGACTTGAGTCCCTCCACATATTCGCCGAGCCGCGCCAACGTCTGAGCCAGGCCCTTGTCGGCGCCGTACTCCCTGATGACGCGCGCGCGCTCCTCGGCCGACGGGAACACGCCGCGGAGCGTGACCCTCGTCTTGGCGCCGAGATCGTCGAACGTCACCGTGGTGCGGAACTGCACCGGCTCGATATCGCCGCCGCCGCCGTGGCGGTAGGCGATCCGCTCCGGCTTCACTATTTCGTCGAACGTAATGCGGTTCTCGTAGTCGCGACCGTCCGGCCCGTGCATGACGAAGCGCCACACGCCGCCCGGCTTGAAATCGAACGCGCTGGTGGTGGTGCGAAAGCCGTCCGGGCCCCACCACTGCGAAAGATGCTTCGGGTCGGTCCACACCGACCAGACCAGCTCGCGCGGCGCGTCGACCAGCCGGGTCCCCACCATCACCTTCGGATCGGAATCGAGGTCGATGCTATTTGTCGCGGCCACGTTTCTTCTCCTGCTTCTTCGGGGCCTTCGGTTCCGGCGCGCCGGTCTGCAGCGTGCGGAGATAATCCTCGAGACGATCCAGCCGCTGCTCCCAGAGCCGGCGATATTCCTCGAGCCACTCGTCCACGCCCTTCAGCGCGTTGAGCTCGATCCGGCACGGCCGCCACTGCGCTTCACGGCCCCGCGCGATCAGGCCGGCGTGCTCCAGCACCTTGAGATGCCGCGAGATCGCAGGCCCGCTGATGTCAAATGGTTCGGCCAGTTCCGAAACCGACGTCTCGCCGAGCGCCAGCCGGGCCAGAATGGCCCGTCGCGTCGGATCGGCGAGAGCCTGAAAGGTGGTGCTGAGGTGGTCGGCCGGCATTTGTATTTGACCAGTTAGTTAAATAACTGATCGGTTAAATACACGACGCAGGCCAGCCCGTCAAGTGCCACCTCAAAAACCGAATTTTCTTAATCTTCGAAGGTGTTACGGCCTTCGAGCTTGCTGCGGAGACCCATCGCCTCGGTCACCGTCTGCACGGCGCTCGAGATGACGCCCTGCTGTTTCGGCGGTGCGGCGCGCTTGGCCTTGCGCTTCACGACCTTCCGCCCCTTGAGCTTCACCGTCTTGCGCTTGGTCCTGCGCCTGGCCTTTTTCGCCGCGCGCTTCGCCGGTTTGCGGGTTTTCTTGCGAGCCTTTGCCATATCCAGTCCCCTCCCAGATGAGCCGTCGCCGCAACTTCAATTTATGCGCCGGGGCGGCGCGCAAAGCCAGTGCGCGTCAGGCCTTCGGCGTCGTGATCGGCATATCGGTGAAGATCTTGTATTGCTGCACCCGCGGCTTGGCCTTGTCCTCCTCGTTGACGAACTGGAACGAGCTTTTGCCGAGCAGCGAGCGCGGCAGCACCATTACGCGGATGAAGCGGCTCGGCCGATCCATCGCGGCCTGGGCGAACACCGGATCGGAGCCGGTCTCGTACCAGGCGCTGCCTGGGCCGTAGGACGTCGAGCGGCCGTGGGCGTCGATGCGGATGCCGCCGTCGAGCAGACAACGGATGCCCGGCCCCCAATGCTTGTGCAGGAAGGCGCAGCCGCCGGGAGGAAATGCCACGCTGTCGCCGCGCAGCAGCAGCTCGCCCTGCGGAATAGTTTCGAGTACGGCGGCAAGCTTTTCCTGCGAGCGCAGCACGTTCTTGATCGGATGGAAGTCGCTGCCGGACGCTGCAAGCTCGAAGCGCCAGATGGTGACGCCGTCCTTGCCGGTGGTGAGCGAACAGGCGCCCTCGCCGTGCCACACCTCGCCGTCGGTCAGCGCCTTGCCGTCGATCGCCACCGCGCCATGCACCACGAAGACCATCCGCGCCAGCGCCGGCAACGACACGGCGGCCGCGCCGCCGCTGATGGAATCCTCGTAGAGCCGCAGCACCGGATGCATGGGCGTCCCTATGTGAAAAACTCGATCAGCGCCTTCGCGGTCGCCGCCGGATTCTCCTCCGGCAGATAGTGCCCGCTCTCGATGGCAAAGCCGCGCACGTCATTCGCCCATTCGCGCCAGGTCGCCAGCGGATCGGCCTCCGCCTCGCTCGGGATGCCGGCCGCGCCCCACAGCGCCAGCATCGGACAGGTGATCTTGTTGCCCTTGGCGCGGTCGGCCTCGTCGTTGGCGAGATCGGTGGTGCGGCCGGCGCGATAGTCTTCGCAGGTGGCGTGGATGCGGAGCGGATCCTGGAAGAACGCATGGTAATGCGCGAGCGCGCGCGGATCGAACATCAGCGATTTCGCCTTGGTGCCGGGTCCGGACTTGCGATCCCAGAACGCCACCGGGTCGCGGCCGATCACCTCCTCGGGGAACGGCGCCGGCAACGCCAGGAACGTCCAGTGCCAGATGCGAAAGGCGAGCCGCGCGTCGATGCCGTGCCACATGTTGTAGGTCGGCACGATGTCGAGGGTGGCGAGCTTCTCCAGGCGGCCGGGATGATCGAGCGCCAGACGGTAGGCGACGCGACCACCGCGGTCGTGCCCGGCAAGGCGAAAGCGTACGTGGCCGAGCTTCTCCATCACATCGACCATGGCGTTGGCCATGCTGCGCTTGTCGTAGGGCGCGTGGCCGTCGCGCGATTCCGGCACCGCCGACCAGCCGTAGCCCGGCAGGTCGGCGATCACGAGGGAGAAATGCTCGGCGAGCGCCGGCGCCACCGCGTGCCACATTACGTTGGTCTGGGCGTAGCCGTGCAGCAGCAGCAGCGGCGGCCCCTTGCCGCCGGAGCGGGCGAAGATTTTTCCGGCGGAGGTGTCGATCCAGTGCGACGGATAACCGGGGAAGAGATCGGCGAGATCAGGCATGACACCATCAGACCGCGCCGGACCGGGCCGGGTCAACCGCCCGCCTTCTCGCGCTTCACCGCCTGCCAGCCGATGTCGCGGCGGCAGAAGCCCTCGGGCCATTTGATGCGGTCGATGGCCTGGTAGGCACGCGCCTGCGCCTCGCTCACGGTCTTGCCGTGGGCCGAGACATTGAGCACACGCCCGCCATTGGATGTGATCCTGCCGCCGTCGGCCTTGGTGCCGGCGTGAAAAATCTCGACGCCTTCGATTTCGCCCGCAACATCCAGCCCTTCGATGACCGAGCCGCGCTGGTAATCGCCCGGATAGCCCTTGGCCGCCATCACCACGGTCAGCGCCGCGTCGGGATACCAGCGCAGGTCGAAGCTCTTGAGCTGGCCGTCGCGCGACGCGATCAGTGCCGGCAGCAAGTCGGACATCAGCCGCAGCATCAGCACCTGCGTTTCCGGATCGCCGAACCGCACATTGTATTCGATCAGCTTCGGCCCATCCCTGGTGATCATCAGGCCGGCGAACAGCACGCCCTTGAAGGGCGCGCCCATCGCCTTCATCGCCCGCATGGTCGGAACGATGATCTCGTTCATGGTCCGCGCCGTCATCTCCGGCGTCATCACCGGCGCCGGCGAATAGGCGCCCATGCCGCCGGTGTTCGGGCCGGTGTCGCCGTCGCCGACGCGCTTGTGGTCCTGCGCCGAGGCGAACGGGAGCGCGGTCTCGCCATCGCACAGAGCAAAGAACGAAGCCTCCTCGCCGACCAGAAACTCCTCGATCACCACCTCGGCCCCGGCCGCGCCAAGCCCGCCCTCGAACATCATGTCGATGGCGGCTTCGGCTTCGGTCAGATTTTGCGGAATGATCACACCCTTGCCGGCGGCAAGCCCATCCGCCTTGATCACGATCGGCATGCCCTGCTTGCGGACATAGGCCTTCGCGGGTTCCGCGGATGTGAAACGCTCGTAGGCGGCGGTCGGAATGTTGTTGGCGCGGCACAGATCCTTGGTGAAGCCCTTCGAGCCTTCGAGTTGTGCCGCGGCCTTCGACGGACCGAAGGTCCTGAAGCCGGCGGCTTCGAGATCGTCGGCCACGCCGGCAACCAATGGACCTTCCGGGCCGACCACGACGAAGTCGATCTTGTTGGTCTTGCAAAGCGCGATCACCGCCGCGTGGTCGGTGATGTCGAGCGCCACGCACTCGGCCTCCCGGGCGATGCCGGCGTTCCCCGGCGCACAGATGAACCGGTCGGTCAGCGCGCTGGAGGCGAGCTTCCACGCCAGTGCGTGCTCGCGACCGCCGGAACCGAGGAGGAGAATGTTCATGCGGCGCAAGCACTAGCATGGCGTACGGCAGCGACGGAACTTGATCCTTGCTCGGCCATCCACAGCGTCCACACCCGTCTCGACGCCAGCCCGTGGGCGTGGTTTGCTTCCCCCATGAAAATCCTGGCCGTGCTGCTGCTGTTTGTCCTGGGTCTCGTCGCGCCAGCGGCCGCCGGCCAGTACAAGCTGGAAAACCGGCCCGAGGTGATCTTCAAGGGCGGCATCGTCCAC
>Ga0070689_100003726_pt1 | contig 10204 bp, 7 predicted proteins | sample KBSS23HmetaG_FD_64669 | JGI IMG/M metagenome (GOLD analysis project Ga0070689, IMG submission 64669) | Switchgrass rhizosphere microbial communities from Kellogg Biological Station, Michigan, USA - KBS S2-3H metaG | ecosystem: Host-associated > Plants > Roots > Rhizosphere ... | reverse complement strand
AAGGAATACGCCGACCTCATGCACGAGATCCGCGCCAAGTACGAGCTCACGGACGCGGGCGAGCAGAAACTCAAGAAGGCGATCGAGGCCTACAAGGCCGAGTTCGCGAAGGCCAAGAAGGGCTGATCGCGTGGCGACCCTTCGCGACATCCGCCGCCGCATCCGGTCCGTCCGGTCGACGGCGCAGATCACGAAGACCATGGAGATGGTCTCGGCGGCGAAGCTCCGCCGGGCGCAGACCGCGCTCGAGTCGGCCCGTCCCTACGACCGGGAGCTCAAGAAGGTGCTCGCGAATCTCGCGAGCGCGTCCGGGGACTCGCTCACTCCGGTGTTCGTGCGCCGCGAGGTGAAGCGCCGCGCGGTCATCGTCATCACGTCGGACCGCGGCCTGAGCGGCGCGTTCAACGTGAACCTGATCAAGGCGACCGAGGGGCAGCTCCGCGCGGGCGGCGCTCCGATCTCGCTCGTCACGCTCGGGCGCAAGGGGTCCGACTACTTCCGCCGCCGGAACGCCTCCGTGCTCTTCTCCAACACGGAGCTGGGCGGCGTGGCGTCGTGGAAGATGGCGGAGGAGCTGAGCCGCGATCTCACGGCCCGCTTCCTGAGCGGCGAGATCGACGAGGTCGACCTCGTGTTCACCCATTTCCGGAGCGCGCTCGTCCGGTCCATCGTGATCGAGCCGTTCCTCCCCCTCGGCCGCGGCGAGACGACCGAGACCGTGCAGACGCTCGACTACATCTTCGAGCCGTCGCCGGAGGCGATCCTCGAGAAGATCGTGCCGTACTACCTCGCGATGCGTCTCTACATGGCGCTCGCCGAGTCCGCCGCGTCGGAGCACAGCGCGCGGATGGTGGCGATGGGCTCGGCCACGAAGAACGCGAACGAGATGATCCAGAACCTGACGCTCCACATGAACCGCACCCGGCAGGCCACGATCACGCGAGAGCTGGTGGAGATCGTGGCGGGCGCCGAAGCGCTCAAGTAGGAAAGGAACCATGGCGACCGCGACGACCAACGGCAGCGGCAAGAACGTCGGGCACCTGATCCAGGTGATCGGACCGACGGTGGACGTGCGCTTCGATCCGCAGCATCTCCCGGCCATCAACACCGCGCTCCTCATCGAGGACGCGGAGAGGGGCATCCATCTCACGGTGGAAGTGGCCCTCCACATCGGCGACGAGGTCGTGCGCTGCGTGGCGATGGCCTCCACCGACGGGCTCGTGCGCGGCATGGCCGTCGTCGACACGGGGGCTCCGATCTCCGTGCCGGTCGGCCGCCAGACGCTGGGGCGCGTGTTCAACCTCCTCGGCGAGCCGATCGATCAGGGCGCCCCGGTCCAGGATCCCGGCAAGCGGCTCCCGATCCACCGCGCACCCCCCTTGTTCGAAGAGCAGGAGACGGTCACGCGGATCTTCGAGACCGGCATCAAGGTCGTCGACTTCCTCGCCCCGTACGCGAAGGGCGGCAAGATCGGCCTCTTCGGCGGCGCGGGTCTCGGCAAGACGGTCATTCTCCAAGAGCTGATCCGCAACATCGCCACCGAGCATGGCGGCTTCTCGGTCTTCTCCGGCGTCGGCGAGCGCACCCGCGAGGGGAACGACCTCTGGCTCGAAATGAAGGAGTCGGGCGTCATCGACAAGACGGTGATGGTGTTCGGCCAGATGAACGAGCCGCCCGGAGCGCGTCTCCGCGTGGCGCTCACGGGCGTGACGATGGCGGAGTACTTCCGCGACGAGGAGAACCAGGACGTGCTCTTCTTCGTGGACAACATCTTCCGGTTCACGCAGGCGGGCTCGGAGGTGTCGGCGCTACTCGGCCGCATGCCGAGCGCGGTGGGGTACCAGCCGACGCTCGCGACCGAGATGGGCGCGCTTCAAGAGCGCATCACCTCGACCAAGAAGGGCTCGATCACCTCGGTGCAGGCGATCTACGTGCCCGCCGACGACCTGACCGACCCGGCACCGGCCACGACGTTCACGCATCTCGACGCGACCACGGTGCTCTCGCGCCGGATCGCCGAGCTGGGCATCTACCCGGCCGTGGATCCGCTCGACTCCACATCGCGAATCCTCGACCCGAACATCGTCGGCGAGGAGCACTACAACCTCGCCCGCAAGGTCCAGACGATCCTTCAGCGGTACAAGGATCTCCAAGACATCATCGCGATTCTGGGCATGGACGAGCTCTCGGAGGACGACAAGCTCATCGTGACCCGCGCGCGCAAGATCCAGCGCTTCCTCTCGCAGCCGTTCTTCGTCGCGGAGCCGTTCACCGGGACGCCCGGCCGGTACGTGAAGCTCGAGGACAACATCCGCTCGTTCCGCGACATCGTGAACGGCAAGTGCGATCACATCCCCGAGCAGGCGTTCTACATGGTGGGCACGATCGACGAGGTCTACCAGCGCGCCGAGCAGATGGGCGTCGGGGCCGCGGCCTAGGTGGCCGACACTCCGTTCACGTTCCGCCTCGTCACGCCGCAGCGCCTCCTCATGGAGGCCGAGGTGACGTCGCTCCAGGTTCCGGGATCCGAGGGGTACCTGGGCGTGCTCGCGCACCACGCCCCGCTCATCACGGCGCTCCGTCCGGGGCGACTGGACGTTCGTGACGCGAAGGGCGCGATGCAGAGCTACGCCGTGAGCGGCGGCTTCCTCGAGGTCTCCAACAATCGCGCGACCGTGCTCGCCGACACCGCGGAGCGGAAGGACGAGATCGACGTCGCGCGGGCCGAGGCGTGCGTGAAGCGGGCCGAGGAGCGCCTCCGGGCCGACTCCGGCTCCGCACACGGCGGCGGCACGGCGACCGCGACCGCCATCGACAAGGAGCGCGCCCAGCGCGCGCTCGAGCGCGCGAAGAACCGGCTCCACGTCGCGCGCGGCTAAGGGACGCCGTGCGGGTCCTCGGCCTCGAGACCTCATGCGACGACACCGGCGCCGCGATCCTCGATGACGGGCGGCTGATCGCGCACGTCGTGGAATCGCAGGACGTCCACGTCACCTACGGGGGCGTGGTCCCCGAGTACGCCTCCCGCGCCCACATCACCCTGCTTCCCCGCGTTCTCGAGGCCACCCTCGCCAAGGCGGGCGCTTCGCTCGAATCCATCGACGCCGTCGCGGCCACCGTCGGCCCGGGGCTCGTCGGCTCCCTCCTCGTCGGGCTCGAGTTCGCCAAGGGCCTCGCCATGGCGCGCGGGATCCCATTCGTCGGCGTGAACCACGTCGAAGCGCATCTCGTCTCGCCCGGCCTCGAGAACGAGCTCCCGTATCCCTTCCTCGGCATGGTCGCGTCCGGCGGGCACACGGAGATCTATCACGTGGAGCGCCCGGGCTCCGTCCGGCGCCTCGGCTCGACGCGCGACGACGCGGCGGGGGAGGCGTTCGACAAGGTGGGGAAGCTCCTGGGGCTGCCGTATCCGGGTGGGCCGCACGTGGACCGTCTCGCGCGCCTCGGCCGCGCCGACGCCATCGATTTCCCGGTGGCGAAGCTCGAGCGGGGCACGCTCGACGTGAGCATGAGCGGCCTCAAGACGGCGGTGAAGCTCTTCGTTGAGCGCGAGCCCAAGCCGATCTCCGAGGAACGCGTGCGCGACATCGCCGCGTCCGCGGAGCGCGCCATCGTGGCGGCCCTGGTCGAGCGGCTCGAGGAAGCGCTCGACCGCCATCCCTCGCGCGCGCTCGCGATCTCGGGAGGATGCGCGTGCAACACGCTTCTTCGCGCGGAAGCGGCCCGCATCGCGGCGAAGCGAGGCATCCCCTCGCTCGTGCCGTCGCCGCCTCTCTGCCGCGACAACGGTGCGATGATCGGCTACGCGGGCTGGCTCTCCCTCACGCGCGGCGAGATGACTCCCCTCACCGTGAACGCCGTTCCCAACCTCGACTCCTTCCAGGCCTCGAACCCGGCTCCGTAGCTCTACGGGCACCAATCCAATCATAACTAGATAGAATCGAATAACTTACAGGGTTCACACACCGCCAGCCGCCGTTCCGCCCCGTTCCCGATCCCCGCTTAAGAATCGAGCCCCCCGCGTCGATTAATTCCAAGAATCGAACCAACTTCCATCGTGTCAGGCCATCGGGGGCGGCAACGTGAACCAGCCTGCAGCGCCGGATTCTGCGCGAATCCTCATCATCGAGGACGAGCCTCGTCTTCGCACCATCTTGCAGATGCAGCTCGAGACCGCGAAGGACGCGCGCTACGAAGTCACGACGGCGCCGGACGGACTCCGCGGGATCGAAGCCGTGAAGCACGAGACGCCCGATCTCATCCTCCTCGACGTGATGATGCCCGGGATGGACGGCTACGACGTCTGCAAGCGGCTCAAATCCGATCCGCTCACGAGCCGCATCCCGATCATCTTCCTGACCGCCAAGACCACGCTCGACGACCGTCTGCAGGGGCTCGAGAACTTTGCCGACGACTACGTCACGAAGCCGTGGGACCGGAACGAGCTCCTCTTCCGCGTGCGCAACCAGCTCAAGACGCGCCGCGCGCAGCTCCAGTCGAACCCGCTCACCGGACTGCCCGGGAACGTGCTCATCGAGACGGAGCTGAACCGCCGCATCCAGGCCAAGGAGAAGTTCGCGTTCCTGCACCTCGACCTCGACTTCTTCAAGGCTTTCAACGACTACTACGGCTACGCGCGCGGCGACGTGCTCATCCGCTTCACCGCGTCCTTGCTGCACGACGTGATCGAGCGGCTGGGAGGCGACGGCGACTTCGTCGGGCACATCGGCGGGGACGACTTCGTCGTCATCACGACTCCCGATCGCGCTCTCTCCATCGCCGAGGCGGTGCGCGCCGACTTCATGAAGCGGGTGCCGCTCCAGTACGACGAAACGGACCGCGAGCGGGGCTCGATCACGGTGCATTCCAGCCGTCAGGGAGGCGTGAAGAGCTTCGACATCATGTCGATCACCATCCTCATCGTCACCAACGTCTCCCGCGACATCCAGCACAGCGCGCAGGTCTCCGACGTCGCGAAGGAGCTGAAGAAGATCGGGAAGGCGGAGCGGGGCAGCTCGATCGTTCCCGATCGCCGGTCCGACGGATCCCTGGTCGTTCCGGTGCGCAAGGAAGGCGGGGAGGGAGCATGAGGCCGGCGAGCGGCGGTCAGGGTGCCCGGCGCCCGGGACAGGGACTCCTGTCCAGCCTCGGCAGCCTGGCGTTCGGTCTGCGCGCCGCCTACGACTCGGCGGGTCTCGTGGCCGCCGTCGCCGATCACGTCCTCGACATCACCCGCGCCGATACCTTCGCACTCCTCCTCCTCGACTACGAGACAGGCGAGCTGGAAGGGGACCGGTTCGAGCGCGGCCGGACGGGACCGACCGGACGCTCGCGCTTCGTCGCCACGCCGTCCGGATTCCTGGGCCGGGTGCTTCGCCGCGAGACGCTCGTCGTCGAGAGTGCGGACGCGCCGGGAGCCCCGGACATCGAGTGGTCGGGGCAGCCGCCCCGGACCCTCGTCGGGCTGCCGGTCGTCGTCGGCACGTCGCTCCTCGGCGTGGCGGTCGTCGGCTACCGGAAGGAAGTCGCGCTCTCCGATCGGCGCCGCCGCGCGCTCCTCTTCCTGTCCGACCAGATCGGACTCGCGGTCGACCGGCTCCGCACCCGCGGAGAGCTCGACACGACGCGGAAGCAGCTGGAGGAGTCGGCCGTCACGCTCCGCCGCGTGGACGAGGCCAAGTCCGACCTCATCTCCATCGTCTCGCACGAGCTCCGGACGCCGCTCACCGCGATCAAGGCCTACACGGAGACCCTCATCGACAACGTCGGCAGCCCGACCTTCACGATGCAGGAGAAGTTCCTCCAGATCGTGAACGAGGAGTGCGACCGGCTCTCGCGCATCGTGAACGACGTCCTCGACCTGAGCCGGATGGAGTCGGGCCGGCGGCGTCTCAAGGCCGACTCCGTCGACCTCCAGCGCCTGCTCGAGGAAGTCGCGCCGACCGTGGAGCCGGAGCTCGCGCACAAGAGCGCGCGTCTCCATTACGACGTCCCGGCGGATCTGCCGCGCCTCGAGGCCGACCCGGATCTCCTGAAGCAGGTGCTCGTCAACCTGATCGCGAACGCCGCGAAGTTCACGCGTCCCGACACCGACGTGACGGTGCGCGCGAGCCGGCACGGCGAGCGGCTGATGATCGCAGTGGAAGATCACGGCCGGGGCATTCCCGGGGACAAGCTGGGGCGCGTGTTCGACCGCTTCTACCGGATCGAGGACGAGGGCATGGAGCGCGTCCACGGCACGGGGCTCGGGCTCGCGATCGTGAAGAGCGTCGTCGAGCTGCACGGCGGAACGGTACGGGTGGAGAGCGTGGTGGGCGAGGGGAGCCGGTTCCTCGTGGACCTGCCGCTCCGCCAGCAGCGGTTCCGGCAGCTCATGCGCTCCATCCACCCGTTCTTCGAGCGGAACGAGCTGAAGCAGCTCCTCCAAGCCTGTGTCGCGATGGTGGCCGAGGTCATGGAGGCGCGGATCGTCTCGTTCATGTTCTTCGACGAGGACGGGAAGGAGCTCCTGATCCGCTCGTCGCACGGGCTCGACCCGGAGACGGTGGCCAGCGCTCGCGTGCGCGCGGGAGACTCGATCGCCGGCTGGGTCGCGCTGACGTCGGAGGATCTCTGCGTGGACGACGTGGAGGCCGACCGTCGCTTCCGGCGCATGAACCATCCGCAGTACGAGACGAAGTCGCTCCTGTGCGTTCCGCTTCGCGTGGGAGGCGAGACCGTGGGTGTCGTGAATGTGAACAACAAGACGACCGGCGCCTCGTTCGACGCGGACGATCTCAGCCTTCTCGTCGCGATCACGCGGCGGGTCGGCGTCGTGATGGACCGCGTGCGGACGGCCGGCGCGGCCGCCGACGTTTCCACCGTCCTCGCCACGCTCCGCGCCATCGTGCGCGCGCGCCGGATGAGCCTCCTCCCGAGCTCGCCCGGCACGTTCAAGATCGCCATCGATCTGGGACGCCGTCTCAAGCTGGAGGAGTCGGAGCTCGAGGTGCTGGGCTACGTCGCGCGGGTCCACGACGTGGGCATGCTCGCGCTCGGCGAGAACCTGCTCGGGAACTCGCGCCGCTGGACCGAGGCCGAGTACCGCCAGGTCGAGTCCCACCCTCAGGCGAGCGTCCAGATCCTGAAGCCGATCGAGTTCACCTCCAAGGTGAACCAGCTGATTCTGAGCCACCACGAGCACGTCGACGGGACCGGCTATCCGCGTGGTCTGCGCGGCGAGGAGATCCCGCTGGGAGCGCGGATCCTCGCGGTGCTCGACGCCTACGAGGCGATGACCTCGGGGCGCCCCTACCGAGAGCCATTCACTCCGGTCGAGGCGCTAGACGAGCTCCGCCGCTGCGCGGGAAAGCAGTTCGATCCGCGCGTGGTCGAGGAGTTCGGCCGCCTCCTGGCCGAGGTCGGCGAAGCCCCCGGGCGCCCGGACACCTCCGCCCGCGGTTCGACCGCGCGCGACCGTGCGAGGGATCGCGATGCGGTCCGCTGAGCTCATCGCGCTTGGCGCGATCGTGGTGGGCCTCGTCGTGGAGGAGATCCGTCTCCGCCGCAGCCGCAGGCGCGAGTCGCTCAAGCTCCAGAACGCGTACAACGTCGTGCGCGATCGGAACGAGCAGCTCACTCAGGCGGCCGACGAGATGGGCCGGCTCTACCGGAACCAGCTCCTCACGAGCCGCAAGCAGTCCGCGCGGCTCAAGAAGGTGCTCGAGACCGCGACCTCGATCGGATCCGACCTCGCGCTCGACAAGGTGCTCCACCAGATCGTCCACGCCGTGCAGGACGCCGTGGGCTTCAAGATCGTGCTCCTCCGCGTGCTCGACGAGCGCTCCGAGCTCTTCGAGGCGCGCGCCTTCGCGGGTCTCGACCGCCAGGCGATCGACAAGCTGGAGCGGCACGGCGTGCCGCGCTCCGAGTTCGAGAGCTGGCTCAAGGACGAGTTCCGCGTGAGCCGGTCCTACTTCATCAGCCACAAGGCGAACTTCTGGCCCTTGCCCGGGAGCGAGTACGAGGGGTTCACCCCCGATCTCGGCGAGCGCAAGGAAGGCGAGTGGCACCAGGACGACGTCCTCTTCGTGCCGCTCCTCCACCGGGACGGATCGGTCCTCGGCTATCTCTCGCTCGACGACCCGGAGAACCGGCGGGTGCCGTCGCGGGAGGTGATCGAGACCGCGGAGATCCTCGCCGCGCACGCCGTCGTCGCGCTCCAGAACGCGAGCCTCTACGAGCAGCTCGGCGAGAGCATGCGGCAGCTCGAGGAAGCCACGCAGCGGGGCGAGGAGCTGAACGATCTCAAGTCCTCGTTCGTCTCCATCGTGTCGCATGAGCTCCTCACGCCGCTCACCGTCATCCGGAGCTACGTGGAAGCGCTTCAGGAGCACGTGGGCGGAATGAACCCGCCGACGCAGCACGAGTTCCTGCAAGTCGTGGACGAGAACAGCCTGAAGCTGGACCGGCTCATCCACTCGATCCTCGATCTATCGCAGCTCGAGTCGGGCCGGTTCCGCATGCAGCGGGAGCCGATGAACGTGCCGGAGCTGATCGACGAGACGATCGGCCTCCTGCGCGAGACGGCCGACGAGAAGGGGATCGTGCTCGGCGCGGAGCCGGTGCGGCGGGACCTGATCGTCGAGGCGGACCGGAACCTCATCCGGCGCGTGCTCCTCAACCTGGGGAGCAACGCGATCAAGTTCACGCCCGAGGGCGGCCGCGTCACGTTCCGCGCGCAGCCGGCCGAGCGATCGGTGAAGCTCACGGTCGAGGACAACGGCATCGGGATCCCACCGGAAGAGCTGAGCCGGGTCTTCGAGAAGTTCTATCAGATCGACGCGACCCCCGCGCGCGTGTACCCCGGCGTGGGACTGGGGCTCTCGGTCGCGAGGAGCATCGTCGAGTGGCACGGCGGCGAGATCACCGCCGAGAGCGAGCCCGGCCGGGGTTCCCGCTTCGTGGTCGCGCTCCCGGCCACGCCTGGCGACGCCGCGGTGATCACACACTCCGGCTGGTCCCCCGGCCGCTCCGTGTCCGAGCACCTGACCCGGCTCACGGTGGAGATGGTGGCCGAGATCATGAACGCGCGGATCGCGTCGCTCATGCTCGTGGACGAGGAGCGGGACGAGCTCTACATCAAGGCCGCGCGCGGGCTCCGCGAGGAGGTCGTCTGCGGGACTCGGGTCAAGATGGGGAACTCGATCGCCGGCTGGGTGGCGCAGCACGGGACGCCGCTCCTCGTCACGAACGTCGAGGATGACCCGCGCTTCGGCACGCGCGAGAACAGCCACCAGTACGAGACGAAGTCGCTCCTCAGCGTCCCGGTCAAGATCGACGGGCGCGTGGTGGGCGTCATCAACATCAACAACAAGATCTCCATGACGCCGTTCACCGAGGACGACAAGGCGCTCTTGAGCTCGCTGTCCGAGCGTGTGGGCCGCGCCTGGCGCCACGCCTCGGAGCACGACGAGACCGCGGAGCGCGTGGAGCAGGCCTCGCGCGCGCTCGCGGCCATCATCGACAACGCGCGGCGGAGCCGGCTCAAGCTGACCTCGGGCTCCATGGCCACGCGCGCGACCGCGGTCGCGCGGCGAGTCGGCCTGGGGGAAGAGGAGATCCAGGCGATCGCGTTCGTGGCGAGCATCCACGACGTGGGCATGGCGCACATCGGGCCGCCCGTGCTCCATGAGCCGGGCAAGCTCGATCCCGAGACGTGGGCGCAGGTGGCGCAGCATCCCGCGCGCACGGTCGAGATCCTGAAGCCGATCGAGTTCGAGGAGCGCGTCACCGAGTGCATCCTCGCGCATCACGAGCGGATGGACGGCCGCGGCTATCCCCGGGGGCTCGCGGGCAACGACATCCCGCTCGGCGCGCGCATCATCGCGGTCGTGGATGCGTACGAGTCCATGACGTCGGGCCGGCCCTACCGTCAGGCGATGCCTCAGGCGGAGGCGATCCGCGAGCTCAAGCGGTGCGTGGGCTCGCAATTCGATCCCAAGATCGTGGAGGCCTTCTGCCAAGTCCTTGCGGCAGAAGAGAATACAAAACTGGTTCGGGCTCCAGAAGCGGCGTGACGCGCCGATACAACTCTTGATGGTTTGATGGTTCACAAGGAGGTGAGTGGGATGTCGAAGGGCAAGATCTTGGTGGTCGATGACGAGATCTACATCGTCCACATCCTGGACTTCAGTCTCGGGATGGAGGGCTACGAGGTCATCAC
>Ga0070689_100003720_pt1 | contig 10207 bp, 12 predicted proteins | sample KBSS23HmetaG_FD_64669 | JGI IMG/M metagenome (GOLD analysis project Ga0070689, IMG submission 64669) | Switchgrass rhizosphere microbial communities from Kellogg Biological Station, Michigan, USA - KBS S2-3H metaG | ecosystem: Host-associated > Plants > Roots > Rhizosphere ... | reverse complement strand
CCCGATTTGCGGCCTCTTGCCGCTTTTGCTTCGGGCCTCAAGTCCCGATATGTTCGGCCTCGAACCATCAGAGCGCGCCTGCCGGGTCGGTTCAATGCCGAGCGTTCTAACCCGTTCGGCCGGTACGATCCTTTCGTCAGGGCGTGAGTTTGGGTAACAATAAAACCGAAATATGTCAACATGGCTGACATAAATATTTCGAGCCTTTCCAGCCGTTCGGCCGTGGCCCAGGCCGACCAGGGCTCCCATTCTGCCGAGCCGATCTGGGACATCATCGAGCTTTTGTTCTTCGCCTACCGCGACTTCGTCGGCGACGCCGACGACGTGCTGGCCAAGCTCAGTTTTGGTCGCGCCCATCACCGCGTGCTGCACTTCGTCAACCGCCATCCGGGCATGAAGGTTGCCGACCTGCTCGAGGTGCTGAAGATCACCAAGCAGTCGCTTGGCCGGGTGCTCAAACAGCTCGTCGACCAGGGCTATGTGGTGCAGAAGGAGGGCGAGAACGATCGCCGCCAACGGCTGCTCTACGTCACGGCGAAGGGCGAGCAATTGGCGATGAAGCTCGCCGGCCTGCAGACCGAGCGGATCGCGCGGGCGCTGGGCGAGATCGGGCCCAATGCGCACGAGGCGGCGCGCCGTTTCCTCGTGGCGATGATCGATGCTGACGGCCGTGACGACGTGCAGAAGCTGATCACCCGCGCCGATCGCGCGCGGCGCCCGCGATCCTGACCCCACGGGGGAAGCATGGCCCCGGTTCTGGTTCCCAACCCGCCCGCTGACGATGCGCCGCATCTGCTCGTGGTCGACGACGACCGCCGCATCCGCGATCTATTATCGCGTTTCCTGTCGACCGAGGGCTATCGCATCAGCACGGCGGACAGCGCGGCGATGGCGCGCGCCAAGCTTGCCAGCCTCAGCTTCGACCTCCTCATCCTCGACGTGATGATGCCGGGCGAGACCGGTTTTGAATTCGCCAAATCGATTCGCCAGACCTCGGCGGTACCGATCCTGATGCTGACTGCGCGAGACGCCGCAGCAAGCCGCATCACGGGACTCGAACTTGGCGCCGACGATTATGTCTCCAAGCCATTCGAGCCGCGCGAGCTTTCGCTCCGCGTCGCCAGCATCCTGCGGCGCGCCAAGCCCGCCGCCGCGCCCTCGGCCGAATCGCTGCGTTTCGGCGAGTTCGTGTTTCATATCGCGCGGGCCGAGCTGCGAAAGGGCGACGACGTGGTCCGCCTTACCGACCGCGAGCGCGAGATGCTGACCGTGCTGGCCTCCGTGCCCGGCGAGACTGTGCCGCGCTTGGCGCTGGCCGGCTCCAACGGCTCGGTCAACGAACGCGCGGTGGACGTCCAGGTCAACCGGCTGCGGCGCAAGATCGAGCACGACCCGACCAATCCGCTGATCGTGCAGACCGTGCGCGGCATCGGTTACCGGCTGGTGGTTTCACCATGACCACGCTCGACCTCGGCATGGCGCGTCTGCGCTCGGCGGCGTCGCGAGTCTCCGACGGCTGGGGCCGCTTCAACGGCTGGTACAAAGAATTTCTGCCGAAGGGACTCTACGCGCGTGCGCTGCTGATCATCATCGCGCCGATGGTCATCCTGCAGTCGGTCGTCGCCTTCGTGTTCATGGAGCGGCACTGGAACCTGGTGACGCGGCATCTGTCCGCGGCGGTGGTCGGCGATATTGCGGCGCTTGCGGAAATCTCCAAGGCCTATCCGCAGGAGCCAGACTACGCGCGGCTCCGCAAAATCGCCCAGGACCGCATGGGACTCAACGTCGATTTCCTGCCGCTATCCGACATGCCGCCGCCAGGACCGAAGCCGTTCTTCTCGCTGCTCGATCAGGCGCTGTCGGTCGAGCTTCGCAAGCAGATCGGCCGGCCGTTCTGGATCGATACGGTCGGCCGCTCGTCGCTCGTCGAAATCCGCATCCAGCTCGATGACGCGGTGATGCGCGTGTTTGCACGGCGCAGCGCTGCTTACGCCTCGAACTCGGAGATTTTCCTGCTCTGGATGGTTGGCACCTCTTTGGTGCTGCTGGCGGTCGCAATCGGCTTCCTGCGCAACCAGATCAAGCCGATTCTGCGGCTCGCCGATGCGGCGGAGAGTTTCGGCAAGGGCCGCGAGATTCCGGACTACCGGCCCCGCGGCGCGCGCGAGGTGCGCCGTGCCGCCCAGGCCTTCATCGAGATGAAGATCCGCATCGAGCGGGCGATCGAGCAGCGCACCGCGATGCTCGCCGGCGTGTCGCACGATCTGCGCACGGTGCTGACCCGCTTCAAGCTCGAATTGGCCTTGCTTGGGGAGACCCCCGAAGTCGAGGCGATGAAGAAGGACGTCGACGAGATGGGCCGCATGCTCGAGGCCTATCTTGCGTTCGCGCGCGGCGACACCGGCGAGCAGGCGGCGCCGACCGATATGGCCGACTTCCTCGACGAGCTCAAGACCGATGCCGAGCGCAACGGCCACCGCACCAACGTCACCTTCCACGGCTATCCGATCGTCACGGTGAAGCCCGCGGCGTTCAAGCGCTGTCTCGGCAACTTGGTGTCGAATGCCGCCCGTTTCGCCAAGACCATCGACATCGTCGGCCATCGCGACCATCGCTACCTTACCGTCACCGTCGACGACGACGGGCCGGGCATTCCTGTCGGAATGCGCGAGGAGGTGTTCAAGCCGTTCCTTCGCCTCGACGACGCGCGTAACCAGGATGAGGGCGGCACCGGCTTGGGCCTCGCCATCGCCCGCGATATCGCGCGCTCGCACGGCGGCGACATCACGCTCGATTCGAGCCCGCTCGGCGGTCTCCGCGCGCGGGTGCGCGTGCCGGTGTAGTTTATCGGAGCCGCCGGCGTATCTGAGGAGTGCCAATGCCGAAGCCGATCCTGAACATCGCCGATGTCGAATTCCGCAAGATTGGCCACGGTTCCAACTTTCCCGGCGCGGAGAAGGCGCCGGAGAAATTTTCCGCGCAGGTCGGCGACATCGGCCGGCGGATCGGCGCGCAGTAGCTCGGCTGCAATCTGACCGTGGTGCCGCCCGGCAAGCGCGCCTGGCCGTTCCACAATCATCGCGTCAACGAGGAAATGTTCGTCGTGCTCGACGGCGAGGGCGAGGTGCGGATCGGCCCGGAGAGGTTCCCAATCAAAAAGGGCGATGTCATTGCGCACCCGCCCGGCGGCCCCGACACGGCGCATCAGATCGTCAACACGTCGAAGGCCGAGTTGAAATATCTCGCCATCAGCACGATGCAGATGCCTGAGATTTGCGACTATCCGGATTCCAACAAGTTCGCGGTGATGACGATGCAGCCCGGGCCGGACGGCAAACCGAAGTTCTGGCGCTTTGCCGCCCGCGAGGAACTGGGCCTCGACTACTTCGACGGCGAGTAGCGAAGCCTACATCGCGACGCGATCCTCGCGATCGCGCCGGTCGCGGCGCGAGCTGCGCATCCGTTGCCGCAGGTTGCACGCGGCCTCCGGTATCCGGCACAGATCGTCAAGCAGGCCGGCAAAGCGCTGGCCGCGCGCCAGATCGCGATCGAGCGCCGCGAGCGTGCGTGAGCCATCGTCGTCGTCATCGACCCAGGTTCGCAGCACGTTGGCGAACAGCAGCGCCAATCCCTGCGCGCGGACCATGCCTTTGGGGCCGCTTGCGCCGATCCTGGCGGCGGTCAGCATCCATTGCTGGGAGCGCACCGCCATGGCATTGAGCGCCAGCGCCAGCGGCGGATCGCGGCGCGCGGAGCGCAACAGCGAGCGCACCGCCTCCTTATGCGGCGACAACAACTCGATGCGGCGCATCAATACGTCGAACAGCCGCTCGCGCGGCGACTCTTCTTCCATGTCGGGATCGATCTCGGCCAGCACCTTGCGGTCGAGCTCCTTGGCGTGAGCGGCCAGCACCGCAAGCGGCGAGCCGAATTCGCCGCGCAGCTCGGCCAGGGTAACGCCGGCGCGCTCGGCGATCTCGGCGAGGCCGATACGCTCGATCGGATGTTCGGCGAGCAGCGTCATGAAGGCTTGGATAATGCACTCGCGCGGCGAACCCGTCGGGACAGATCTTGTCGCGGCGGATTTGGTTCGCGATGTCGAGCGGGCTTTGGAACGGGTTGCCTTGCGGGCCATGACACGCCTCCTGACGCTCTCGATTGCACTGAGATTAGTCTTCTAACAGGGCTAATCCAAGGCGCTGAATTCAGCCTGCCAAATCTTTGCCGCGCTTGGTAGCGGCGGCGACGGCCCTGGTCATCAGCGGCGTGACGCCGTCGTTGCCCATCAGCACCTCCAGTGCCGCTGCGGTGGTGCCGCCGGGAGAGGTCACATTCTGGCGCAAGGTTGCGGCGGGCTCGGGCGATCGATGCAGCAGTTCGCCGGAACCGGCGACGGTCTCGCGCGCGAGCTTTTCGGCAAGTGCCGCCGGCAATCCCGCGTCAGTTCCGGCTTGCGCCATCGCTTCGGCCAGCAGGAAGACATAGGCAGGACCGGAGCCCGACACCGCGGTCACGGCGTCCATCAGCGCCTCATCGTCGACCCATTCGACCGAGCCGGTCGCGGCCAGGAGGCCGTGGGCGAGCTTGCGGGCCTTCGCCGTGACGCGGCGGTTGCCGACCGCGACGGTGATGCCGCGGCCGATGGCGGCGGGCGTGTTCGGCATGGCGCGCACGACCGCGGCGTTCGGCAGATGCTTTTCGAGAAAGCCAATGGTGCGTCCCGCCATGATCGAGACCACGACGGTCTTGGCGTCGATGAGCGCCGCGAGGAGCGGCAATGCGTCCGGCGCGGTCTGCGGCTTCACCGCGATCACCAGTGCGGCGACATCGCCGACGTCGCCCTTGGGATTGATGCTCACGCCGCGTTTCGCCAGCGCCTTGATCGCCTTCGACGGTTGCGGCTCCAGCACGATGATCTTCTTCGGCGGCAGCTTGCGAGCGAGCCAGCCGTCGAGCATGGCGCCGCCCATCTTGCCGGCGCCGACCAGCACGAGCGCGCCGGGAATGGCAGCGAGGGATTCCTGCTTGGCTGATTTCCTGGCTGATTTGGCCATGACGTCCCCGGTTGTCATCGTCCGAGCCAGCGGACGATCCACAGCTTACTGGATGCCCCGCCTTGGCAGGACATGACAAGCCGAATTAATGGGGAATACGGAGGCTTAAGCCTCGCCCGAGGTCTCGAACATCGCGGCGTCGAGCGCCTGGCGCGCCGGCTTGCCGGCCCAGACCACGAACTGGTAGGCCGGAAAATAGCCCTCGCAGGCCTCCAGCGCGCTGGAGAGCAGCGCCTGGCATTGCTGGGACGTCGCCTCGACGCCGCCTGCCAGCACCAGCGCATGGCGGAACATCACCATGCCGTCCTGGGTCCACAGATCGAAATGCCCGATCCATAGTTGCTCGTTCACCAGCGCGATGAGCTGCTGGACTTCGCTGCGGCGGCGCTCGGGCACTTTGAGGTCGAAGGCGCAGGCCAGATGCAGCGCCTCGATATCGTGCATCCAGGTGAAGGAAACCTGATAGTCGCTCCACTTGCCGCCCACCAGCATGGTGATCTCGTCGTCGCCGGCGCGCTCGAACGACCAGTCGTTGATGGCAGCGATGCGTTCGACCACGTCGAGCGGATTCGTCCGTGGATGATCGGTAAGCGCGATCTGAGGCATGCCGTCTCCGGTTGGTCGCTTGAAAGTGGGTTGGGTCACACGCCAACCACACGCGCGCACACGACGCACTACGGCACGATGGGCCGGGACCGATGAACTGTGACGCGGAGTCCCCCGAAGCGACTGCCCTCATCGCGGCCGATTGACTCGACCGGAGCGAATCACTTGCTGAATCAATATAGCCGGGCCGAATCGGGCCGCAACGTTCGATTGCGCGGCGAAGTGCTTGAAGACTCTCTCGGAATCCACAGGGGCCACGAGAAGCGGCATGGATAATCGATTCTGCGGCGGTCAGCCGGATCGATTGGCGTTGTGGAAAATTCCTTAACGCCGCGGAGCGGTTAATCGAACAGGCTCGACACCGACTCTTCCGCCGCGGTCCGTCCGATCGCTTCGCCGATCAGGGTGTCGATCGGCAGCACGCGGATGTTGCGCGCGGCGCGGACCGCCTCGGTCGGTTGGATCGAGTCGGTGATCACCAGTTCTTTGAGCTTGGAGGCGTTGACGCGCGCCACCGCTCCGCCCGACAGCACGCCGTGGGTGATGTAGGCCGTGACCGACTCGGCGCCCTGGCCGAGCAGCGCGTCGGCGGCGTTCACCAGCGTGCCGCCGGAATCCACGATATCGTCGACCAGGATGCAGGCGCGACCCTGCACCTCGCCGATCACGTTCATTACTTCGGACTCGCCCGCCCGCTCGCGCCGCTTGTCGATGATGGCGAGTGGAGCGTTGATCCGCTTGGCAAGCCCGCGCGCACGGACCACGCCGCCGACGTCCGGCGAAACGACCATGAGGTTGTCGAGCTTGTAGTGGTTCTTGATATCGCGGACCATCACCGGCGAGGCGAACAGGTTGTCGGTCGGAATATCGAAGAAACCTTGGATCTGGCCGGCGTGCAGATCGAGCGTCATGACGCGGTCGGCGCCGGCCCGCGTGATCAGGTTGGCGACGAGCTTGGCCGAGATCGGGGTGCGCGGGCCCGGTTTGCGGTCCTGTCGGGCGTAGCCGAAATAGGGCACCACCGCCGTGATGCGGCGCGCCGAGGAGCGGCGCAGCGCGTCCATGATGATCAGCAATTCCATCAGGTGGTCGTTGGCTGGAAACGACGTCGACTGCAGCACGAAAACGTCTGAGCCGCGGACGTTCTCCTGGATCTCGACGAAAATCTCCATGTCGGCGAAACGCCGGACCACGGCCTGCGCCAGCGGGATCTTGAGATAAGCGGCGATCGAATCGGCAAGCTGCGGATTGGAGTTGCCGGCGACGAGCTTGATCGCTCCGTTCTTCGCCGCCATGACAGCCTCCTCAGGGACCCGCGTGGGTGTACCAAGCCCCCGCGATCCCTTGCAATACGGGCGTTTCGTTGTCCCGGTTTTTTCCGGCGGTGGCCTGCGCTAACGGTCCGCCGAGCGCCCGTCGGTGGTGCGGGTAACCGCGGCTGATTGCGTGGCGGGGCGCTTGTTCGCTTTCGGCGGAACCGCAACGTTGGCTGGATCCTCGGGCGTGGCGCCGGCGGCTGGCTGATTGGCGGGCAGCCGAACGATTCCGGCCCCCTCCGGCGTGTCGTCGCGACCGGAGACCAGCGTGATGAAGTTTGGCTCGGGAGCGATGGCCGGCGGCTCGGACGAATTGAGGAAGCCCGACATTTGATCCATGCCGTTTCTGGCCATGCGGCGGAGCACCTGCTCGTCGGCGGCCGCCCAGGCGTCGCGGCGTTTGCCGGCGGCGGCCGGCTCTTCGCCGGAGATGCGCAAGGCCCGGCGCTTATCGGAGTCGTAGACGTCCCAGACCCAGGCAAAGGTGGTTTTGTCGCGTTCGACCAGCGCCGACACATAACCGCGGACCCGGTAGGTGGCGGCGCTCTCGCGCGACACCACGGCGATCTTTCGCGTGCCGGCCTCGGCGTTCAGATCGGCGACCAGCCTGCGGAACACGTCGGGCGGCGGGCCGTCGATCGATTCAAAGGCGACGGTCGAGCCGGGCGAGACGGCGCTGGCAAGGCTCAAGCGGCCGTTCGATGACGGCAACGACGAGCAACCGGCGGCGCTGGCGGCGAGCGCCGCGACCGCGAGCATACCAGCCCGATGAGAATAACTCCTCCGTGCCACGGCCAACGCGCGCACGAACGAACACAACTGCATCCGCATCCCCCGCGTGCCGCCGCCTTTTTGTGACCCAGGCGGCTGGTTTGCGTCCTGAATTGGTAACCGCATTTCAGGGCGGGGTCTACCCGATAGGCTTGGAATCGGTCGAGGCTGCTGTCGGCGTCAGTCGGTCAACGCGATTGCGTTGATATGGCGGCCGTAATCGGGTTCCGCCCGGTGGGTGGCGCGGCGATACGAATAGAACTGCGCCGGATCGGCATAGGTGCAATGCCCGAGGTCCTCAATCTCCGCGATCTCGGCCCGCCGCAACCGCGACACGACATAGCCGGCGAGATCGAACATCGAATGGCCGGGACGCTGCGCCGGCTTGAAGAAGCGGATGGTATTTGGGTCGGTCGCGACGAAACGATCGATCAGGTCCTGGCCGACCTCGTAATTGGGCTGGCGGATCATCGGTCCGGCCGCCGCCACGATCCGTCCCCGCTTGGCGCCGAGCTTTTCCATCGCCGCGACCGTTTGTTCGATCACGCCGGTCAGCGCTCCCCGCCATCCGGCGTGCGCGGCACCGATCACCCGCGCCTCGGGCTCGGCCAGCAGCACCGGTCCGCAATCGGCGGTCGAGATCCCGATGGCGAGGTTCGGCGTCCGCGTCACGATCGCGTCGGCGCGGGGCCGCTCGTTCGACGGCCACGGCGTTTCGGCCACCACCACCTCCGGTGAATGGATCTGGTAGCAGGTGAGGAAACGGTCAGGCGCAACCCCGAGATGCTTCGCCATGCGGGCGCGGTTCTCGGCGACCTTGGCGGGCGAATCCTCGGAGCCGACGCCGCCATTGAGACTTTCGTAGACACCCTCCGACACGCCGCCGGCGCGCGTAAAGAATCCGTGGCGGATGCCGGGAAGCTTGGACAGTGACTGCGCTTGCAGCATGAAGCTCCTGATTAGAAAAATGTCTCGGGCTCGAAGCCCGGCAACTTGCCGATCGACGGGTGAGCGATGCCAAGGGCTTTGAACAGTTTGCCCATCTCGGTGCGGCCTTCGCCGAGCAGGCGCTTGACCGCACTGTCGATCTCGGCGCGCTTCTCGGGCGAGGCCAGTGATTTCAGCGTGGCCGCGCGCTTCTCGATGCCGAGATTGCGGAGAAAATTGCCCTGTTCGATCGGGCCCGACACCCGCGCGCCCATGCTTTCAGCGGTAAGCGCAAGCGCCTGGAAATCGACGTGGGCGGTCAGATCGACCTCGCCGGGGGATTGCAGCGGATCGACGAAGGCGTGCCCGCCGACCGCCTGCAGGGTGTCGCCGGCCGCGCTTTGCAAGTGGCCGTAGTCGAGCACCAGCGCGGCGCCACCTTGATGCATCAGCCGCCGGCTGAGCGAGAGTGGAAGATTGTCGGCGCGCCATTCGTAGACCGCGCCGATCGATACGTCGCGCATGCTGGGCGGCACGAGTTGCTCGAACAGCGGGATCACCTCGTCGGCCATTCCGAATGCCAGATTTCCGTCGTGCCCGATCTCAACGACGCGCTCGTACCAGCCGTTGAACTGTTTGATCGCCTGGTTCACCGGCAACGCGTCGAACAATTCGTTGGCCAGCACAATGACGGGTCCGTCCGGCACCTCGTCGAAGGTCTGATGCCACATCGCCGGTACGTCGAGCGTGGCCATCGCCTGCTGCTGCCGCTGCTGCAGCGCTGGGCTGATCTCGACCAGATGCAGCACGACTGCGGCGCGAAACGCTGGAACCACCTGCGCTGCGCGCAGCGCGTCGAGCATCATGGTGCCGCGGCCGGGCCCGATCTCGACCAGCCGCACATTCTCCGGCTGTCCCATCCGGTGCCATGCCGACGCCGCCCACAGGCCGAGCAGCTCGCCGAACACCTGACTGATCTCGGGGGCGGTGATGAAGTCGCCGCCGCGGCCGAGCGGATCGCGCGTGGTGTAATAGCCGTGCACGGGATGGCTGAGGCAGAGCTCCATGTATTGCCGCACCGGCATCGGCCCGGCCATCTGGATGCGCCGGCGGATTTCGGCTTCGAGCGGCGTGGTCGCCATGGGCCTCAGGCTCGCAGCAGCGGCCGCTTCAAGGCGGCGGCCATGAAGGCGAAACCGGTGAGCATCAGCGGCACCGACAGCAGCATGCCCATGGTCATTCCCCCCCAGAGAAAACCGAGCTGCGGATCGGGCTCGCGGAAGAACTCGCAGATGATCCGCGCGATCGAATAGCCGACTGCAAATGCGCCGATCACCAGACCGGGCCGCTTCAGCGCGCCGGCGCGCATCAACAGCCAGAGCGCGATGCACAGCACCAGCCCTTCGAGAGCGGCTTCGTAAAGCTGGCTCGGATGACGCGGCAACGGCCCGCCGCCCGGAAACACCATAGCCCAGGGCACGTCTGCTGGGCGACCCCACAGCTCGCCGTTGATGAAGTTGGCGATGCGGCCGA
>Ga0070689_100003719_pt1 | contig 10207 bp, 4 predicted proteins | sample KBSS23HmetaG_FD_64669 | JGI IMG/M metagenome (GOLD analysis project Ga0070689, IMG submission 64669) | Switchgrass rhizosphere microbial communities from Kellogg Biological Station, Michigan, USA - KBS S2-3H metaG | ecosystem: Host-associated > Plants > Roots > Rhizosphere ... | reverse complement strand
GCTCGAAAAGTTTCGCTGGGTCACCAGAGCAGCCGCCGCATTATAGGTATCCTTGGCCAAGGCGCTTTGTTCGGGGGTCAGCTTGCTCTCCGTCACCTTGCCAAATCCGCTGACCGCCTCGGCGTCCTTGTTGCCCAGAAGCGATTGAGTCGCGGATGTCAGTTGCTCCTTCGCGGGTTCATTACCGGCCAGCGACTGGCCGAGCTTCGTCACGCGGTTGCCCAAATCAGAACCGATGTCTTTCAGCAACGAATCAGAGCTGGACTGAACGCTGGCCGCGATTTGCGAACCGGCGGCCTCGGAGGCAGCCGTCGCCTCCTTTTGCACTGCCTTGGACTGTTCCCGGGCCTCGGCCGTCACACTCTTGGTAACCTCCGCCGCCGCTTTTTTAAGCTCGTCAGCCGCGCTGGCTGCCGCCGCCTCCTCGGGTTTGGCCGGGGTCTGGGTTTTCGGTGAATCTCCACATCCGGTCATCAACCACGCACTCAATCCTGCCAGTCCAATTATCGCTTTCGTTTTCATAATAAACCGAGGCTGACTCAAGCCACCGGACAGCGCAATTCATCATTTGCCAAGGACTCACCCGCGCCCGCTCAACAACGGACGTTGACGGGGCTCGTTGAATAAACAGAATTGCCGCAACCGCCATCGACCTCACGATGAAGCGCAATCATGCGAATGAACGGCCGCGGGTGCGGCGTAACAAGGCAGCCCGAACTGTCCTCCGCGCATTCGCCACCGCGCTCTTCGGAATTCTCCAGTCACTCCTCGTTCATTCGGCAGAACCCCGCGCCCCGGCGCCGCCTAACATTCTCGTCATCCTGGCGGACGATATGGGTTTCGCCGACGCGGGATGCTATGGAGGCGAAATCGCCACCCCGAACCTGGACGGGCTCGCTGCCCGCGGCGTGCGATTTACCCAGTTCTACAACACCGCCCGATGCTGGCCTTCACGCGCCGCCCTGCTCACCGGATATTACCCGCAACAGATCCGAATGGATCCGCCGCGCGGCCGGCTTCCGGAATGGGCGCGCTTGTTGCCCCATCATCTTCGGCCCCTCGGGTATCGCTCATATCACAGCGGCAAATGGCACGTGAACGGCGCGCCGCGGACTCTGGCCGACGGCGGATTCGACCGTTCCTACCGCCTGGAAGATCATGACCACAATTTTTCTCCCACCAATCATTGGCGGGATGATGTGCGTTTACCGCAGGTCGCCCGGGGCAGCAATTACTATACGACCGTGGCATTTTCTGACTTCGCCATCGAATGCCTCCGGGATCACGCCATGCAGTTTCCCTCGCGGCCATTCCTGGTCTATCTGGCTTTCACCGTCCCCCATTTCCCGTTGCAAGCCCCGCCGGCCGACATCGCGCGCTACCGCGAGCGTTACCTGGCCGGTTGGGATGTCGTCCGCCAACAGCGCTTCGAACGGCAGCGGCAACTGGGTTTGGTAACCTGCACCCTGAGCGAACTGGAACCGGCGACAGTGCCCCATTGGAATCTCAAAGCCGAGGACCTCAAGGAACGCATCGGATCGAACGAGATTGCCCGTGCCAGAGCCTGGCAGTCCCTCACCAAGGATGAGCAACAATTTCAAGCGACGAAAATGGCCATCCACGCCGCCATGATCGATCGCATGGATCGGGAAATCGGCCGGGTTCTCGATCAGGTGAAGTCAATGGGGGCGTGGTCCAATACCGTCATCCTGTTCGCCTCAGACAATGGCGCCAGTGCCGAATTCGTCATTCGTGGTGACGGTCACGACCCGGCGGCCGACCCGGGTTCGGGCGGCAGCTACCTGTGCCTCGGCCCGGGTTGGTCCAGCGCCGCCAACACGCCGTTTCGCCTTCATAAATCCTGGGTTCACGAGGGAGGCATCGCCACACCGCTCATCGTGCACTGGCCGGCCGGCCTGGCCGCTCGCGGCGAGCTTCGTCATGCCGTCGGACATTTGATCGACGTGGTTCCCACGCTCCTCGAGATTGTCGGTGCAGCGCCAGAGAAGAAATGGAACGGACTGGACGTCCCTGCCCTCCCGGGACGAAGCCTTGTTCCGGCGTTGGCGCGTGACGTTGCGATCCCCCGTGATTTTCTTTACTTTCATCACGATCACAATCGCGCGCTGCGCATCGGCGATTGGAAACTGGTCTCGAAGCGGCCAGGAACCAACGATTACGCACTGTATGATCTGAGCCAGGATCGATCCGAACAGATCAACCTCGCGGACCAGAACAAACAGCGAGTGGCTTCCATGGCCGAGCGGTGGCAGGAGGTGGAGGCGCAATTCCGGCAGATGGCCTCCGATCCATCCCCGGCTGGCAAATCAGGCGGAGAACCGTAGAACGCAGACCGGGTAAGCAGGCTGACTCGAAAATCCATTCCACCATGAAACGCCTTGGTTCCCTGAGTGCCTTCGCACATTTCTGCTTTGTCTTGTCCGCGCTTTTGTTGTTGGCGCGCGCGGCTGCGGCAGCCGAGCGGCCTCCGAACGTGGTCATCTTTGTGGCCGACGATTCGGGCTGGGGCGATTACAGCTTCACCGGAAACACCAACGTCCACACGCCAAGCATCGATTCGATCGCGCGAAATGGCGCCGTGGCTGAACGCTTTTACGTGTGCCCTCTGTGCGCTCCCACGCGGGCCGAATTTCTCACCGGCCGATACCACTCGCGCCTGGGGGTACGGGGCGTCTCCACGGGTTTGGAACGGTTGAACGCGGACGAGAAGACACTGGCCGATTCCTTTCACGCGGCCGGCTACGTCACCGGCGCTTTCGGGAAGTGGCACAACGGAAGCCAATGGCCTTATCACCCGAATGCCCGCGGGTTCGACGAGTATTACGGATTCACCTCCGGCCATTGGGGCGAATATTTTGACCCGCCTCTCGAACGCAACGGGAAACCCGTACGCGGCAAGGGATTCATCGCCGATGATCTGACCGATCACGCAATCTCCTTCATCGAGATGCACCATGCCCGCCCGTTTGTCTGCTATCTGCCGTTCAATACACCGCACTCGCCCTGGGCGGTTCCCAAGGAATACTGGCAGCGATTTCGGCAAAAGCCGATTGGCTTGCGCGCCTCTGACCCTGCCCGCGAGCGATTGGACGAAACCCGGTGCGCGCTGGCCATGATGGAGAACCTCGACTTCAACGTGGGCCGTGTGCTCAAACGTCTCGAGGAACTGGGCCTGAGCGAAAATACCATCGTCGTTTATTTCTCCGACAATGGACCCAACACCGCCCGATGGAATGGAGGCATGAAGGGGATCAAAGGCTCCACCGATGAAGGCGGCGTTCGCTCGCTGTTATTCCTGCAGTGGCTCGCCGGGGGCATTCGGCCCGGAACCGTCATCCGGCCGATCACCGCCGCCATCGACCTTCTTCCTACGTTGACCGCCCTGGCCGGCATTTCCCGAGTCGGCGAAAAGCCGCTGGACGGACGGGACCTCTCACCGCTCCTGCTCCACAAGAACACCCCATGGATTGACCGGATGATCTTTTCCCGGCAAGACGCGCACACAGCAGCGCGCTCGCAGCGGTACTTATATAATAGCGAAGGGGCCCTGTTTGACCTGATAGACGATCCAGAACAATCGAGGAACGTGGCGTCAGCCAATCCTGACGTCGTGAGCCAGATGGCCCGGGCGCTTGGCGAATGGCGGCGAGAGATGCCTTCCATCGAGCGGGACCTGCGTCCGTATCCGGTTGGGCATTCTGAATTTCCGCGGACGCCATTGCCGGCGCGCGATGGCATTCCCCATGGCACAGTCCGGCGGAGCGCCGGGGCGCCCAATTCCTCGTACTTCGTCAATTGGACGAGTCTGGAGGATCGCATGACTTGGGACATCGATGTCCAAACGGAAGGCGACTACGAGGTGGAGATTCTCTACACGTGTCCAGTTCCGGACGCCGGTTCGATTATCGAATTGAACTTTCTCGATTCGACCGAGTCAGCCGTGGTGACCCCCGGCTGGGATCCGCCGCTCTACGCCAATCAAGACACGCTGCCTCGTCCGCCTGGTGAGTCGAAGATGAAGGAGTTTCGCACCTTGCCGTTTGGAACGATGCACCTGGAGGAAGGCCGGGGTCTCCTGACATTGCGTGCGCGAAAGATCGCTGGCCGCACCGTGATGGATGTGAGGCAAATAAATCTGATATTGAAAGAATAGGGTTGGCCTTGCCGCAGTTTGTCCTGAGCTTATCCAAAGGATGCGGCACGCCTGGTCAAGATTCGTCACCTGTCGGATTGAAAAAGATTGATTGTTTGATCGCCTCAACGGCTTCAAATACTCTGCTGTCGTCCCAAAAGTCATGGCACCAAATGTCCATCAAACACGCCTCCTTTGCCTCACGTTCGCCCTGATGCTGGCTCTGGCTCTGTCTGGCGGACGAGCGAGCGGAAGCGAAATCTCCTTCAGCCGCAACGTTCAACCCATCCTTGCCGAACATTGCTATCAATGCCACGGACCCGACGGGAACCAGCGCAAGGCGCGGCTGCGTCTCGATCAGGAGGAAGACGCGAAGGCCACCCGCAAAGGCGGCCCCATTCTGATCCCCGGCCACCCAGAGAAAAGCCCGCTGATCGCCCGGATCATTTCCGGCGATCCCGACGAAGTCATGCCGCCGCCCGAAGCCAAAGAGAAGCTGGAACGAAAGGAAATCGCGGTGCTCCGGCAGTGGGTTCGGGAAGGCGCGAAATGGGGTCGGCATTGGTCATTTGAAAAACCGGAGTGGCCGAAGATACCCGGGCCAAGTGACCTTCATCCAATTGACGCGCTCGTTCGGGCCCGGCTGAAGGACGAAGGGCTCAAGCCATCGCCGCCGGCCGGCCGGCACACGCTGATCCGGCGCCTCTCCCTTGATTTGCTTGGCCTGCCGCCGACCACCGATGAAGTCCACGCTTTTGTCGCCGATCCGCGGCCGGACGCCTACAGCCGCCTCGTGGATCGACTGCTGGCTTCACCGCATTTCGGTGAACATTGGGGCCGGCATTGGCTGGACCTCGCTCGTTATGCGGACAGCGACGGATATGAAAAGGATACCCCACGGCCCTACGCCTACGTTTATCGCGATTGGGTCATCCAGGCCGTCAATCGCGACGTTCCCTTCGACCAGTTCACCATCGAACAACTGGCGGGGGACCTTTTGCCACAAGCAAGCGACCGGCAACGGATGGGAACTGGATTCAATCGCCAGACGCTGATCAACAAGGAGGGTGGAGTTGACCAGGAGGAATATCGCTGCAAGGCGACAGTCGATCGCGCGCATACCACCGGGGCAGTCTGGCTGGGACTGACGCTGGGTTGCGCCGAATGTCACTCCCACAAATATGATCCGGTCAGCCAGCGGGAGTTTTATCAGTTCTACTCGTTCTTTAACAACGCCTCCGACTACGATCTCCCGTTTCCCACTCCCAAGGAACGAGCAGCCCATGAGTCCTCCGTGGAGCAATGGAAGTCCAGGCTCAAGGAACTTGAATCCAAGGTCGCGGCCGCCCGCGCGGCGTCCACCAACTCGCCGAAGCCCGCCACCACCGAACCTGGGACCGAACCGGCATCGCCCGAAAAAAGCGAACTGACCCAGGGGCGGGAAGAATTGGAAAAGCATCGCAAAGCTGAACCCAAACCCAAATGGACCACCGCCGCCGTGCTGACGGCCGAACCGCGAAAAACTCACCTCCACGTTCGCGGCGATTTTCTGCAAAAGGGTGAACTGGTCGAACCGGCAACGCCGGCATTTCTCCCGCCTTTAAAACCCCGGGTCGCGACCGCCGATCGCCTGGACCTCGCCCGCTGGCTGGTCGGATCCGAAAACCCTTTGACCGCACGCGTCACCGCGAATCACATCTGGCGGCATTTGTTCGGACGCGGACTCGTGGCTACCGAAAATGATTTCGGGATGCGCGGCGAGCGTCCGAGTCACCCGGAACTGCTCGATTGGCTGGCCTTGGAATTCCAACGTCTCCGATGGAGCCGCAAGGACTTCATCCGCCGCATTCTGCTCAGCGAAACATATCGCCAGTCCGGCGCGTGGCGGGCCGACTTGGCGGCGCGAGATCCGCTGAACACGCTGCTGGCGCGGCAAGGACGGTTTCGAGTCGAAGCCGAAACGGTTCGGGACATTGCCTTGAAGACCGCTGGCCTTCTCCATCCCGTTATCGGCGGTCCCAGCTTCAAGCCGGACCTTCCCCGTGACCTGGTGAATTTAAATTATGCCAACGGGTTGAAGTGGGAGCCCGCCGCCAGCCCTGAGCGGTTTCGCCGCGGACTCTACATCCATTTTCAGCGAACCGTCCCCTACCCTATGCTGATGGCATTTGACGCGCCGGAATCGACGGTTACCTGCACCCGTCGCGAGCGCTCCAACTCGCCGCTGCAGGCGCTGACCCTGCTCAACAATGAAACGTTCGCGGAATGCGCCCGCGCGCTGGGAACCAACGTGGCCAGCCTTCCGGGATCACCCGAAATCCGGATTACCGCCGCGTTTGAGAAGGTGCTCAGCCGCCCGCCCGAACGCGCGGAATTGCGGCGACTCCGCAAGTTTTGGGAAACCCAGTCCGCCCTGTTCGCCGCCAATCTCACTGCCGCCCGCGCCGCGATGGGAAAGGAGTTTTCGGGCCCGTCCATCGTCGACGCCGCCACCGCCACCGCCTTGTGCCGGGTGCTGCTCAACCTGGAAGAAACCATTACGAGAGAATGACCAATGACCAATTACATTCGGAGCGCGGCTCTGTGAGCCGCAGCGCGTTCCGACCTCGGGCCGCATTAGGCGAACTCGATCGCACTCGGTCGATCGCACCCGCTGCGGGTCGAAGACCCGCGCTCCGCCCATGAATCAAAGATTCACATCAACCGATGCGTTGGAAGAGGCGGCGGCCATTACCCGTCGCGATTTTCTGGCGACCTCCGCCAGCGGCCTGGGAACGCTCGCCCTCGCCTCCCTCCTCGCCCGCGATGGTCTGTTGCCATCCGCCCACGCCGGTGTTGGACCGATGACGCTCCGTCCACCCCATCTCGCCCCCAAGGCGAAGGCATGCATCTGTATCTACATGGAGGGCGCGCCTTCCCAGATGGATCTCTTTGATCCGAAACCAAAGCTCCTCGAACTCGACGGGCAAAAGCTGCCCGAGTCTCTCACCAAAAATGTCCGCTTCGCCTTTATCCAAAAGGACACGGCCACGGTGATGGGGTCGCACCGGAAATTTTTGCGCCACGGCCGGAGCGGCATGGAATTCAGCGACCTGCTCCCGCATATCGCCACCTGCGCCGACGATATCTGCATGGTGCGCTCGATGCACACCGATCAATTCAACCATCACCCGGGCCAGCTGCTCATGAATTGCGGCTCAGCCATGCCCGGCCGGCCCAGCATGGGTGCGTGGCTGACCTACGGGTTGGGCAGCGTCAGCAACCAACTCCCGGGTTATGTCGTGCTGGCGGCCGGCCGCGGGACCAGCGCCGGCGCGCAGAACTGGACGAGTGGGTTCCTGCCATCGAGTCACGCCGGCGTTCTGTTGCGTTCGCAGGGCGATCCGGTTCTCGACTTGTCGAACCCGCCCGGATTCACGCCGGAGATGCAGCACTATGGCCTGGAAACCATTCACGACCTGAATCAACTGCGCCAGAAAGCGGTGGGCGATCCGGAAATCGCCAGCCGCATCGCCAGTTATGAATTGGCGTTCCGCATGCAAAGCAGCGCGCCGGAATTGATGGATCTCGCCCGTGAAACGGCCGAGACCCGCGCCGCCTATGGCATCGATCGCGACGACCCGCCGATCAAAGCCGATCGAGCCGGCGGCCCCGGCCAATACCGCAATTTCGCCCGCACCTGTCTGCTCGCGCGCCGCCTGGTGGAACGCGGCGTGCGCTTTGTGAACGTTTTTCATGCGTCCTGGGATCATCACAGCAACCTCGATCAGGAGCTCACGTTCAATTCAGGAATGGCGGATCAACCCATTGCCGCGCTGATCAAGGATCTCAAGCAGCGCGGCCTGCTCGACTCGACCCTCGTGCTCTGGCTCAGCGAATTTGGGCGCACCCCCCTGGGCGAAAATCGTGCCGGCTACAAGAAGGTGACCGGAAGAGACCATCATCCCTTCGCCTTCACATTATGGATGGCCGGCGCCGGGGTCCAAGGCGGGCAAACGATTGGTGAAACCGATGAAATTGGCTGGAGCGTGGTCCGCGATCCGGTGCATGTAAATGATCTGCACGCCACGATCCTGCACCTCTTCGGATTCAATCACGAACGGCTCACTTATCGTTTTCAAGGCCGCGACTTCCGCCTCACCGACGTCGGCGGAAACGTCGTTCGCACGATGCTCGCCTGACTTTCGAATCCAGATTTGTGTGCCTCGGAATGGTCTCGGTGTTTCATTGATGAATAATGGCCGACTTTTCTGGGCCCTGGCCGCCTTGGGACCATTCAGCAATTGGTCACTGTAACAATCTGTCCACTTTGGGTCTGTACTGTAGTAGACTAGCAAATCACTGCGGCCAATGAATTCCGACAGCCCAGTCTGTCGACGTTGTGGCGAAAAGATCCCGCCCGGGACTTTGGGAGGAAATTGTCCGCGCTGCCTGGTGGAATTGACCCTCAGCGACGAAGACCACAGTGACGCCGTCGGAGAAATCGCTGCCTTCGAACCCACGCGTTATTTTGGGGACTACGAAATTCTAGGAGAACTCGCACGAGGCGGCATGGGTGTCGTCTACCGCGCACGCCAGGTCAGCTTGAACCGGCCCGTCGCCCTGAAGATGATCGCCGCCGGGCAATTGGCTACGCCGGCCCAGGTGCAGCGATTCCAACTTGAGGCGGAGATGGCCGCCCGCCTCGACCATCCGAACATCGTGCCCATCTACGAGGTGGGGGTCTACCATGGCCAACACTTCTACAGCATGAAGCTGATTGAGGGCGGATCCCTCTCCCAGGGCCTTTCCAATCGTCCATTGGGATTCACGCCCCGCGAAGCCATCTCGCTACTGGCCACTGTCGCGCGAGCGGTTCACTACGCCCATCAACGCGGCGTCCTTCATCGCGATCTAAAGCCCACGAACATCCTGCTCGACTCGCACGGACAGCCGCACGTCACCGACTTCGGTCTGGCCAAGCTCTTCGAGGAAGATCCCGCGCTCACGCCCAGCGCTGCCGTGCTCGGCACGCCCGCTTATATGGCGCCCGAACTTGCGACCGGCAAAGCCTCCCAGGCAACCACGGCCGCGGACGTCTACGGCCTGGGCGCGGTTCTCTACGAGCTTCTGGCGGGGAGACCTCCCTTCACCGCGGAGAACGTGCCGGCATTGCTCCGAAAGATCGTGGAGGAGGAACCGCCGGCCCTGGTCCATCCACGCGACGGCGGGACAAAACCGCCGCGCGATCTGGAGATCATTTGTCTCAAGTGCCTGGAGAAAAATCAGGCCAATCGCTACACGTCAGCCCGGGCGCTGGCCGACGATCTGGAGAACTGGATGGACGGCAAACCCATTGTCGCGCGGCCGGCCGGCACCGCGGAAAAGCTCTGGCGCTGGTGCCGGCGCAAACCGGCCATGGCCGCGCTCACCGGCGCCCTTGCCCTGGCGCTGGGTTCAGGGCTGACGGGAATCATCTGGGCCTGGCAACGGGCGAAGGCCGACGAGGAACGCGCGCGCATCGAAGCCGCCAAGACCAGGCACTTCGCGAATTTCCTTCATCAAATGCTTTACCGCGTTGGACCGTCGGTCGCGCTCGGACGCGACACGACGTTGCTCCGCGAGATTCTCGATCAGACGGCCGGCCGGCTCGGGAACGAGTTGACCAACCAGCCGGTGGTCGCCGCCGAATTGTATGACACGATCGGCCATTCCTACTACGACCTCGGAGAGTATGTGAAGGCCACCTCCATGCACCGCGAGGCGGTGCGTTTGCGGCGCAAGCCCTCCGGGAAGGGAACGCTGGAACTGGCCCAATCCCTGCATCTGCTAGCCCAAGACCTGGCGGCGCTCTATCAATTGAGCGAGGCCGAAACGCTCAACGAGGAGGCCATCGCCATTCGCAGAGCCATGCTCGGGCCGAACGATCGAAAAGTCGCGGACTCGTTGAATAACCAGGGGAACATCTACTTTCGGCAAACCAACTATGCCCGGGCCCAACAATATTTCGAGCAGGCGCTCGAAATCTACCGGGGGGCCGGAATCACGGACATCACGCCTGTGCTGAACAACCTG
>Ga0070689_100003718_pt1 | contig 10207 bp, 6 predicted proteins | sample KBSS23HmetaG_FD_64669 | JGI IMG/M metagenome (GOLD analysis project Ga0070689, IMG submission 64669) | Switchgrass rhizosphere microbial communities from Kellogg Biological Station, Michigan, USA - KBS S2-3H metaG | ecosystem: Host-associated > Plants > Roots > Rhizosphere ... | reverse complement strand
CGAGCACGACCGAGTCGGTGTGCGCGCTCGGTGCGGCAGCGCGGCTCGTCGGCTGCACGCGCTACTGCACCGAACCCGCGGCCGCCCTGCAACGCGTCGCGCGCGTCGGCGGCACCAAGAACCCCGCGCGCGAAGCGATCGCCGCGCTGCGGCCCGACCTCGTGCTGGCCAACGCCGAGGAGAACCGCGCCGAGGATCTCGACTGGCTCGCCACTCGCTTCCCGCTGCTCGTGCAGACGCCGTGCACGGTCGACGCCGCGGTCGCGGCGCTGCGCGAACTCGGCGCTGTACTCGGCTGCGACGGCGCGGCGACGCAGTTCGCGGACCGGATCGAGGTGCTGGCGGCGGCGCTGCGCTCGGCGCCCGCGCCCAGCCCGGCGCCGCGCGTGTTCTACGCGGTGTGGAGCAAGCCCTGGATGGGCGCCAACGCGAGTACGTTCGTGCACGACGTGTTGGCGCTGTGCGGCGCCGCGAACGTCTGCGCCGACGCGGGCGCGCGCTACCCGGTGGTCGACGTCGCCGACCTCGTCGCGCGCGGCGCCGACGTCGTGCTGCTGCCCGACGAACCCTGGGTGTTCGACGAAGTGCAGCGCGACCGCCTCGCGGCGGCGCGCACGTTCGGCAGCGCGCGCCTCTTGCTCTGCAGCGGTCGCGACTTCTGCTGGCACGGCGTGCACATGGCCGTGGGTCTGCCGCGCGCGGCGCGCCTGCTCAGCGGCTGAACACGTCGAGCCAAGGGCCCGCGGGTCCTGGGAAGCGCTCGCCCAGCGATCTCCCTGGCCCGCGCGGCGGGATCCCACGTAGGGATGGTCGTTCTGACCGCTCGAGAGTCCCTGTGCAATCACGAAGACTGCTGCTCACCGTGGCACTCGCTCTAGCAGCCCTGGGTGCGGGATTGGCTTTTCTGGTGTGGAGCACAGCACATTCGGCGGCCGCCGTGGCTCCGTCTACGGGGTCGGTCCGATCGACGGCCGATTCGCCCGCCATGGGTGTCAGCGACACCAAGAGTGACACCCGCAGCACTGGGGCCGCGCGTGCGGAAGACACCTCGCATCACGATGTCCGCACGGTTGTCGAGGTGCCTGCGCAAACCGACACCAAGTTGCTGACCAAAGACGTGCGCGAGATCCTGGCCAGGGCCGCGCGGACTGCAGACCTGGACCTCGCCCGGTTGGAAGCGCTTGCCGCGCAGAACCCCGGCTTCCCTGCCGAACTGGACAGCACCGTCAGAACCTATTGGGGGACCGTCGGCCGCGTGAGCTTCGAACTGCGGGAGCGAGTCTCCGCCATCTCGAGCACTCGCATCAAGGAGGGCCGCTACGAGGACTACGACCTGGCAGTGAAGGTTCCTCAGCTCGTGCCCGGGGAGCACGTTCACACTGGCGTCTACTATGACCCAGTCAACAAGAAGGACGTCAGGCGGGTGGTGAGAGTGAACCCGGGGGATGACAGCGTCGTGGACAGGCTGCAGTCGGAATTCGACGCGCATCGACAAGCCGCTCAGCAGGCAACGACCGATTGCCTGGCCCGGTTCGAACGCAGATGAGAGACGGCGACCAGCCGAGCAGTGCTGTCCATCCCAGCGTGCGAGCGTCCATGCGCTCGCGCGCTCAGTCCGATCACTTGAAGTTCTTGTTGAACGCCGTCCACTTCTCCTCGATCGCCGTCCAGGCATCCTTCTGGATCGGGATCGCGAGGTCGTAGATCTTCGTCAGCAGCGCGTCGCGCCACTTGTAGTGCGCGGCGTTGAACAGCTTCTGCTGCGCCTGCTCGAGTTCGACGACCGCCACGTCGGCCGTCGGATCGGGCCCGTTCGCGGCGAACGCCTGCGCACAGCCCTTGACGTAGACGGTCACGAAGTTGGGTTTGTCGTAGGCCTTCTCGCCGTCGAACAGCCAGATCCAGCGCATCAGGCGGCCGCACTCCGGCGTGTACTCCCAGTTCTTTTCGTTCGCGCCGTCGGCGGGGCTCGGCGAGATCTGCTCCTGGATCAGCTGCCACGACGCCGGCAGGGTGTTGGCTCGGATCTGGTTCTCGAGGCGGCCGCGCTCGCTGTCGCTCGGCGGGAACTCGAGCTTCTTGCCGTCCCACTTGCTGCCGAACATGAAGCCCCAGCAGCCGTTGTCGAACCAGCGCGGCAGCGCCGGCAGCACGCCGGGATCGACGTCGTCGAACAGTTGCCACAGCACGGCTTGGCAAACCATGCTGAAACCCGCTGGGCCGCTGCCACCCTTGTCAGGATCTTCGACGCACAGCAGCTCGCGGCGTGCCGCGCAGTACTCGCGCGTGTCGTTGGTCGTCGCCTGGAACGCGACCAGGTGGTCGGGCGACGCGAAGATGCGCAGCACGGCCGGCAGCGAGTCCTTGGCGAGGTCGGGCATCTTCTGCGCGCACCATGCGTGCGCGGCCTCGGCCGCGGCGACGGCCTTCTTGGTGAACCCCGGCTCGGCAGCGCTGAGCACCGTCCAGTACTTGCTCTTGCTGACCTTGAAGCCGAGCTCGGGCGCCTTGCTGGTCGCGGCGACGACTTCCTCCGCCCACTTCTTGCGCGTCGCCCCGCGCGACGCCGGGTCCATGCCCGCCCAACTCTTCGGATCGGTGATCCACTGCGGCCGCTGCGCGAGCGGCGAGCCGGCGCGCGCGACGGCCGCCAGCGAGTCGAGCGTGCCGTCGATCTCCTTCTTGAGCTTCTCGACCTGGTTCGTGAACAGCTCGAAGCAGACGCCGCACTCGCCGTCGTCGAGCGGGATCGTCTGGCCGATCAGCGTGCGCGAGTCGGCGCCTTCGCCGATCGTCGCGGTCACGCGCTGGCCGTCGAACGCGCCGGCCTTCTGCGCCGCGGACTGCGCCTTGACCTTGAGCGTGCCGAGTCCGCGTTCGGCGAAGTCCTGCAGGCTGCGGAACGGCGTCTTGCGCGGCAGGCCCTCGACGACGTCCTTCGACGCGTCGCCGCCCTTGGCGAAGAACATGACGCGCAGCACCGGCGTCTGCGACGCGCCCTCGCTGCGGCCCGCGGTCGCGCGCGGCGCCGCGAACAGGCGCAGCGTCGCGCAGCGGTCGCCGCCGGTCGGCAGCTCGATCCAGCCCTTCGGCGGCTTGAGTTCGACGCCGACGCGCGGCTCGGGCACGCCCTTCTGCGACGGCAGTGCCGCGCACAGGGCGACGATGGCGGCGAGGAACGGAACGGCGCGGACGGCGGGCGTGCTGCGGGTGCTCATTGCAGGCGCGGATCATCGCGCAACTGGGAGTCCGCGTCACGGGAGACGTGAATGCAGAAGCGTCGGATTTCGTTCGGGAAGGCCGCGCGCGAACGCAGACTAATCGGTGGATTCATCGAGGCTCGCGCGTGGCCTCGACCGGGCGAAGGACGGCGGTTGTGCGTCATGGTATCCCGTGGCGCTGACTCCCCGCTGCGGCCTGCCAGCGCGCGGCCGCGTCGCGTCACCAGACGGCCACCGGCGGGCGGCCGAGGACGTACTCGAGCGCCGGATCGTGGTACAGGTCGGTGACGCGTTGGCGTTGCTTGTGCGCCGTGAGCTCGCTGTGCGTCCGCGGCGGCGCGCGCAGGTCGTCGGCGACGAGGTCGAGCAGCGCGCGCGCCTGCTCGTCGACGTACGGCCGCCACGCCAGCGCGTGCGGCATCGCGGCGCTGCCGAGCCGGTAGAGGGCGTGCGCGGCCATCACTGCGTCGCCGGCGATCCGGTTGTCCTCGAGGTGCGTCACCAGCTCGCGCACGACGATGGCGCGGTCGTCGTCGTGACCGCCGGCCGCGAGCAGGTAGGCACACAGGAACCGCTGCTGGTCGTCGCCGGACGTGATGCCGTCGCGCAGCGCAGGGCGCGCGGCGACGGCGTGGTCGGCGAGCCACGGCGCGGCGCTGGTCGCGACCGGGTGGACGATGGTCGACCACAGCGACGCGCAGACGTCGCGTCGCAGGGCTTCGACCGACGTGCGCAGCAGCGCGGCCGACGGTGTGCCGCGCGCGGGCAACTGGCGCAGCAGCAGCGCGGCGAGCTGGCGTTGCTGGCGGTCGGGCGACGCCAGCGCGCGTTCGAGGTGCGGCGCGGCCAGCGTGCCGAGGCCTGCGAGTTCGCGCAACGCCGCGAGCGCATTGCCGCGGATGTCGTCGTCGCGCAGGTCGCGCAGCCAGCGCTCGATGTCGGCGTCCGCGGCGGTTGCCTCTGCATCGGCGGCGACGCCGTCGATGGCGACTTCCGTGCGCGCGCCGTCGCCGGCAGCCACCTCGGCAGCCACATCGGAAGCCACGGTCGCCGCGGTCGCCGGCGCCGGTGGCGTGGCTGGCGCCGCCGCCGGCTGCGCCGCATCGACCTGCAGCGGCACGTCCGCCGCGGGTCGCGCGAGCAGGAACGTGGTCGACACCGCCAGCCCGACGCCGAGTGCGCCGAGCACCGCCACCGGCCTCACCGCCACGCCGGCACTGTATCGAACGTTGACAGCCGCCGCGATGCGCGACGACAGTCCCCACGATGACGTCGCTGCGCGTGCTCCTGCTGGGCAGCTACCTGCCGCCGCGCGGCGGCGCGGAGGCGCACCTGCAACAGGTCGCCGAGCTGCTGCAGCGGGCTGGCCACGCCGTCGAGGTGTGGGCGCCGGCGCCGGAGCGGCCCGGCCTGCTGGCGCTGCGCGACCGCGTGCACGCGCCCGCGGTGGCGCGCCAGGTCGCCGAGCGGCTGGCAGCGTTCCGGCCCGACGTCGTGCACGTGCACAACTTCCTGCGCCGGCTGTCGACGGCGCCGTTCGGCGTCGCCGCGCGCGCGCGCGTGCCGGCCGTGCTGACCGTGCACGACTACCAGCTCACGTGCCCGCGCACCTGGGCGCTGCGCAGCGACGCGGCGCCGTGTCCGCAGCCGTCGCTGCCGCTGTGCCTGTTCGGCAATTGCCGCGGCGGGCTGCGCGGCATCGGCGGCCGCGCGGTCTACGCGGCGAACACGCTGCGCGTCGGTCTTGCGGCGCGCATCGTGCGGCGCCGCGCCGCGCGCGTGCTCGCGCCGTCGCAGGCGCTCGCGCTGCGGCTGTGCCGCGTGCTGCGGCGCGAAGTGGCGCACGTGCCGTACCCGTTCCCGCCGCTGCCGGCGTTCCGCGCGCCGGCGACGTCGCGGCTGCTGTTCCTCGGCCGCGTCGCCGCCGAGAAGGGACCGCTCGAACTGGTGCAGGCACTCGCCGCCGCGCGGCGCGCCGGCGCCCCGCTCGAACTGACGGTCGCCGGCGACGGACCGTTGCTCGACACCGTCCGTGCGCGCATCGCCGCGCTCGGGCTCGACGGCGCGGTGCGCTGCACCGGCTGGATCGACGCGGCCGCGGTGCCGGCGCTGCTCGACGCCCACGGCGCGCTGTGCGTGCCGAGCGTGTGGCTCGAGAACAGTCCGCTCGCCGTGCACGAGGCGCTGGCGGCGGCGCGGCCCGTGCTCGGCAGCACGCGCGGCGGCATCGGCGAACTGGTCGACGACGGCCGCAGCGGCTTCCTGTTCGACCCGCTCGACGGCGCCGCGTTCACGGCAGCGCTGCTGCGCTGGGCGGCGCTCGACGACGGCGCGCGCACGGCGTTCGCGCACGCCGCGCGCGCGCGCGCCGCGGCGGCGGGCGGCGGTGACGCGTTCGTGCATCGGCTGCTGGCCGAGTACGCCGCGGCCCTCGCCGTCGCGAGGCGGGCATGAGCGCGACCCCGCCGGCCGCACGGCGCAGCGACCGCACGGCGGTCGTGGTGCTGACGTGGAACGCCGCGGACACCATCGCCGACTGCCTGCGCTCGCTGCAGTCGGAAGTGCGCGCGGGCGACGTCGTCGTCGTCGCCGACAACGGCTCGGGCGACGGCACGGTCGCCGCCGTGCGCGCGCTGGCGCTGCCGTGCGTCGAGCTCGTCGAACACGGCGAGAACCTCGGCTTCGCGGCGGGCAACAACCGCGCTATCGAGCCGCTGCTCGCGCGCGGCTTCGAGTTCGTGTTCGTGCTCAATCCAGACACCGTCGTCGAGCGCGGCGCGCTGGCGGCGCTGCGCGCGGCCGCGGCCGACGCGCCGTCCGCCGGCGTGCTGCAGCCGCTGCTGCTCGACGCCGCCGATCCGGCGCGCGCCGACTCGCTTGGCCTGGTGCCGCGCTGGACGTTCGGCGGCCAGGACCGCGGCCGCGGCAAGCGCGTGCCGGATCGCCAGCAGCCGCAGCCGATCTTCGGCGCCTGCGGCGCGGCCGCGTTCTGCCGCGCCGACACGCTCGCCGCGGTCGGCCTGTTCGACGAGGAACTGTTCGTGCTCGCCGAGGACCTCGACCTCGCGTTCCGCGTGCGCCTGAGCGGCCGCGAGGTGCTGCTGGTGCCGGCCGCGCGCGTGCGCCACCGCCGCGGCATCAGCGGCCACCGGCTCGACGGTGCCGCCGCGCTGCGCCGCAAGTTCTGGCTGCAGCGCAACACCGTCGCGCTGGCGCTGCGCTACTGGCCCGGCATCTGGCTGTGGGCGTTCTGGCCGTCGCTGCTGTGGCGCGCCGCGCAGGCGCTGCTGCTCGCGGCGGCCGATCCGGAACGGCGCTGCGTGCCGCTGTGGCGGCGCAGCTGGGCTGCGCGCGCCGCTCTGCGCCGCGCGATGCGCGCGCGCGGCCTCGACCGCTGGTTCCGGTGAGCCCTGCGCGTATGCGAAGGGCTCCAAAGAGAACTGCGCATCGCAGCCCTCGATGCCGCCCGCGCCGCAGGCGCGGGCGGCTGCGGCACGATCGAGGGCCGTGATTGCTGCGGCCCGCGCGCCGCGTGGACGCGGGCCGCGCGACCGTCACAGCGTGTTGCCGACGTGCAGGGTCAGGCCGTTGCTGACCTGTGCGCCGAACGCGTTGAACGCGGGGTTCAGCGCCACCGACTGCGAGTAGCCGTTGACCCCGATCAGCGCGATGTTCAGCGGGACCGGCACGCCGAACGCGACCGAGCCGGTGCCGAGCAGCAGCGCCTCGTTGAACTGCGCGCTGATGTCCATGTAGGCGTTGCAGCCGCCGGTGATGCCGAGGAAGCCGAGGTCGACGCCCGGGTTGACCTGCACGCTGCTGATCCAGTTCAGCGTGACGCCGGGCGCCGGCACGTTCGCGGTCGTGATCGTGCAGAGGGCCCCGATGCGCGGCGGCGTGGCCGAAAGCCCCAGGCCCGGGACGTCGATCGCGTCGGTGAGCCACGGCATCAGCGCCGAGATGTCGTGCGAGACCGGCTCGGCGGAGCCGGCGCCGGGCGTGAAGCCGACGAGCTTGGGCCGCAGCGTGCTGCCGAACGTCGACATCGTGCCGTAGCGGAACTCGATCCTACCGTCGGACGACAGCTCGATCTGGAAGTTGAACAGCTTGGCGCCTGCGGTCGACGTCGCGAACTCGCCGACGTTCTCGTACGTGACGTACGCCTTGCTGTTCACGGTGTCGACGTCGAAGTACATCCCGGCGCCCGGGTTCGTCGTCGTGTTGCGCTGCGCGTGCAGGTCGTACCACAGCGGGAACAGGCGCGGCAGACCGGCGTGCGTGCCGGTGCCGCCGACCATGTCGGCGAACGTCGCGTCGAAGTCGCCGCCGGTCACCGTGGTCGTGCCGAGCGAGATGTAGCCGTCGGTGTTGGCCATGATCTGCGTGCACGAGCCGCCGACGAACGGGAACGTGAAGCCGAGGCTGCAGGCCTGGCTCATCGTGTCGTCGGTCAGCGCCGCTGGCGTGCTGGCATTCGACAGCAGCAGCGTGGTGCCGCGCGCGCGGTAGTTGGCCGAGCCCGGCTGCACGATGTAGCGCGTCGGCGCGCCGGCCACGTCGGGCACCAACTGGATGCTGGTGCCGAGGTCGAGCGCGGGCGCGGCGATCGGGAACAACTCGCCGAACGAGCGGCTGTAGCGGCAGCCTTCGCCGTACGCGGTCGCCGACGGTGCCTCGAGCAGCGGGAAGCCGCTGCCGTTGTCGGGGTAGCCGCCGCTGCCCACGATGTCGAACAGCACCACGGGGCAGAACCCGGCCGAGGTCGTGCCGGTCAGCGCCGTCGACGGCGTGTTGCTGACGCGGTTGCAGCGGCTGGCGGCGAGCGACACGCCGGTCGACATCGTCGGGAGCGTGCCGATGAAGTCCGAACCGGTGATGTCGATCAGCAGGTCGGCGCCGAGCGTCGGGTCGTAGACGAAGCCGCCCGGGATCGTGATGTCGATGACGTAGTTGTTCGGCGTGGCGCCGGCGCCGGCCGCACAGGTGACGGTGGCCCAGGTCATCACGTTCTGCATCGTGCCGCGGTTGGTCGCGAACGTGGTGCTAGGCGTCGCGTAGTCGGTCGCGCTGGTGCCGATGTCGAGGACGATGCCGGTCGACGTGCCGTTGCCCGGATAGTTGCCACCGACCGTCGTGCTGGCGTTCGCGGCGCGGAAGCGCATGCGGTTGATCACGATCGCGCCGGTGACGCCGAGGTTCGTGAAGTGCGAGGTGTCGTAGATGAACTGCGACCGGAAGCCGGTCGTCGAATCGCGCCACGCGCCGGTCGAGGACGACGGCTGCGTCAGCGCGGCGTTGTCGGGCAGGATCAGGTAGTTCTGCGCGCTCGCGAAGGTGGCGAGCGCGAACACGGAGCAGGCAACGGACGGGATCGATCGCATTGGTCTCTCTCGCTCGGGATGTGCGTGATGGGGGCTGCGTGACACGCGAAGGTGCGCGGAAGCTAGCGACCGCTAAGTCCTCCGCAATGCCACCAAACGGCCCTGGCACGGCGCCGGTAACGGGCCGCGGACTCGTTGCCGGGCGTGCATGCGCAGCTGGCGTCGCGCGGGCATCGGGCCCGGGTGCTAGCGACGTTCGGGTGGCTGCCGCAGGGAGAAACGCATGTGCCCGGCGTACCGACCGGGCACATGCCATCGGCCCGCTTGCTCGGGCCTGCGACGCAGACGCGGCGGTCGTGCCGCGAGCTGCGCGAGCGCGGGCCGCGCGCGCCCACGGGACGCGCGCGGCGCCGCGGACTTCAGAGCGTGTTGCCGACGTGCAGCGTCAGGCCGTTGCTGACCTGCGCGCCGAACGAGTTGAACGCGGGGTTCAGCGACACCGACTGCGAGTAGCCGTTGACGCCGAGCAGCGCGAGGTTGTTCGGGACCGGGACGATGAACGGGACCGAGCCGGTGCCGAGCAGGAACGCTTCGTTGAACTGCGCGGTGATGTCCATGTAGGCGTTGCAGCCGCCGGTGATGCCGAGGAAGCCGAGGTCGACGCCGGGGTTGACCTGCACGCTGCTGATCCAATTCAGCGTGACGCCGGGCGCCGGCACGTTCGCGGTCGTGATCGTGCAGTTCGCGCCGATGCGCGGCGCGGTCGCGGACAGCACGAGTGCGGCGTAGTCGGCGAGCTCGGTCACGAACGGCATCGTCGCCGACAGGTCGATCGAGGTCGGCTGCGCCGACGGGGCACCCGGCGTGAAGCCGACGATGCGCGACTGCACGGTGCTCGCGAACGGAGACATCGTGCCGTAGCGGTACTCGACTGCGCCGGTCGCCGACATCGCGACCTGGAAGGTGAAGTGCTGGACCCCCGCGGTCGTGACCGAGATGTCGCCGACGTCGTCCCAGGTCAGGTAGGCGATCGAGTTGACGGTGTCGACGTCGAAGTAGAGGCCCGCCGCCGGGTTCGTCGTCGTGTTGCGGTTGGCGACGTAGTCGTACCAGCACGGGAACAGGCGCGGCAGGCCGGCGTGGACGCTCGTGGTGCCGACCATCTCGGGCAGCGTCGGCGAGAAGTCACCGCCGGTGACAGTCGTCGGGCCGAGCACGATGTAGCCATTCGTGTTGGCGTGGACCACCGTCGTCGAGCCGCCGACGAACGGGAACGAGAAGCCAAGGCTGCACGCCTGCGACATGGTGTCGTCGCCGAGGACCCCCGGGCTGGCCGCGTTGCTGACCAGCGCGGCGCCCGCGTGCGGGACGATTGCGCCCGAACCGGCGCTGACCGTGTAGCTGGTCGGTGCGCCGGAGACGTCAGGCGTCATCGAGATGCCGCCGCCCAGGTCCAGCGTCGTCGCGGTGACCGGGAACAGCTCGGCGAACGAGCGCGACTTGCTGCAGCCCGCGCCGTAGGCCGTCGCTGTCGGCAGCACGAGGAGCGGGAAGCCGCTGCCGTTGTCGGGGTAGCCGCCGCTGCCCACGATGTCGAACAGCACCACGGGGCAGAACCCGGCCGAGGTCGTGCCGGTCAGCGCCGTCGACGGCGTGTTGCTGACG
>Ga0070689_100003713_pt1 | contig 10208 bp, 10 predicted proteins | sample KBSS23HmetaG_FD_64669 | JGI IMG/M metagenome (GOLD analysis project Ga0070689, IMG submission 64669) | Switchgrass rhizosphere microbial communities from Kellogg Biological Station, Michigan, USA - KBS S2-3H metaG | ecosystem: Host-associated > Plants > Roots > Rhizosphere ... | reverse complement strand
AGGAGAAGACGCGCGTGACGGCGGAGAGGCCGAAGCTGACGGGCTTCATCGAGCGCACCAAAGGCGCGTTCACCGGCCGCAGCACCACGACCGTCGTCTGGATCGGCCGCATCGTCGTCGCGGAGAACGGCCGGGCCGTCATCGAAATCACGGTGGACGGTCGTTCGCTCGACTGGACCGTCACGCCCGATGCCGTCGCGATCTTCGAAGACGGCGGCGTGTCCACCGACGTCGCGCTCGACGCGGCGCGAACGACGCGCGACGGGAGGTACGAGCCCGGCACGGTCGTTCGACTCGTGCTGCAAATCCCCGCGGAGTTCGACGCGTCGAGCTTGCAGTACGTGGTGATCGGCCATATCCACGTGGAGATCCGTTGATCGACCTCGACGAGCACCTCGCGGCGATCCGCCTCGGTGACGCCGGCGCCTTCGCGCGCTGGCTCGCCGGGGCGGAGCGCTCCGTTCGCGAGAGCTTGCGGCCGTTCGCGGTGAGCGTGGACACGGAGGCCGTGCTTCAAGAATCGCTCCTCCGCGCGTGGCAGTTCGCGCCGCGCGTCGAGCCGGACGGCAAGCCCAACGCGCTCCTTCGGTACGCCGTGCGTATCGCAAGGAACGTCGCGATCAGCGAGATCCGGCGGACGCGCGCGAAGGCGGTGGATCCCGAGACGCTGGACGTGGCCGATCCATCGCCGAGCGCGCCGCCCGATCCGATGTTGCGTCGCGCGATCGAAGACTGTCGCGGCGCGCTTCCGATGAAGCCCGCGCAGGCGCTCGCCGCGCGCCTCGAGAGCGGCGGCGCGGACGCCGACGAAGCGCTCGCCGCGCGCCTCGGCATGAAGCCCAACACGTTCCTCCAGAACTTCACGCGCGCGCGGAAGATGCTCGGCGACTGCCTCGAGTCGAAAGGGGTCGCGCCGTGACGCCCGAGGAGAAGCAGCAGCTCATCGCCGCGGTGACGACCGCGCACCGCGAGCGCGACCCGCACGGAGACATCCGTTGGCACCGCGCGTGGCACGACCTCGACGAGACGGAGCGCGTGGAGGCGTTCGACGAGACGCTCCGCGTGCGCGCGCTCGAAGCGGCGACGAACCCCGCGGGTCTGTCGACGACGGCGCGCGCGGTGCTGGCGCGCATCGGGTGAGACTCGAAGAAGCTCGGTGCGCCGAGGGATTGCTGCGCAACCGCTAGGTCCGGCGCAAGAAGCCCTGCGCGTCGATCGTGACGGCGCGCTCCTTGAGAAGACGTCCCGCGGCGCGCTTGAACGCCTTCTTGCTCACGCCCAGCGCGGCGCGGATCTCGTCGGGGGTCGAGCGGTCGCCCAGCTTCGGTGCGCCGGGGCGCGCCAGGAGATCGAGGATCCGCTGCCCGTCGCGCGCGAGCTCTTCGTGTGCGTGCCCGCGCAGCGACAGCTCGATTTTCCCGTCGGGGAGGACGTTCGTGACGCGGAAGCGCGCCGCCTCGCCGCGGGACAGCGGATGCGGTTCGGTCCTCGGGACAAGGCCCACGAACGCCCGCTCGATGATCACGAAGAGGCCGACCTCGGGATCGTTCCGCCACGCCTCGCCCGCGACCCACTCGTCGTCCTTCCACTCGGCGCGCCCTCGATCGAGCATCTCGCTGACGCGCATCGTCCCAGCGAGGCGGCCGGTGTCATCGAGGTACAGCCCGATCGGGTGGCGCGCGCCGACGTGGAGGTCGGTGGTCTGTTCGGCGAACGGGACGAGGAGCTCCTTCGCGAGACCCCAGTCGACGAAGGCTCCGAAGCGCGTGCACTCGGTGACGGCGAGGAACGCGACCTCGCCGATCTCGAGCTTCGGGGTGCGCGTCGTCGCGATCGGGCGCGCCTCGGAGTCGAGGTGGACGAAGACGTCGACCTCGTCCCCCTCCTTCGCGCCCTCCGGGATCTCGCTCCCGAGGAGGAGGATCTCGGTCCGGGGCCCTGTCGCGAGGAACGCGCCGGGCGCGCCGAACCGGCGAATCGTCAGCGTCACGCGCCGTCCGAGGAGGTCGTCGATGGACATCCTCGCCAGTCTGGCACGAAGCCGGCGCGCTCGCGTCTTTGACTGCGAGCGCGCTCCCCTCGACGCTCGTCGGCGATGCGCGCCGCCACCCCGATCGTCGCGGCCGCCTTCCACGCGTCCGCGCGACGTCTTTTCCTGTGATGCCAAGCAGTTCGGCTTTTTCTCCGGGAACTAGCTACTCTACGCCGACGATCCACGCCTGTGCCGGCGTATGGTTGCAATGCCACATCCACATCGTGGCTCCGTCGAATGGGTTTCCGCCTGGGACGTCGAAGCAGAACCCGGTGTCGCGGTGCTGGATCCTCGACATGAACGTCGAGAGGCCCGTCACGCTCGAGGGCTTCCACAGCGCATTGGAAGCGGGACGGCTGGTACCGAAGATGTTGCAGCCCTCGTGAGTGATCGGACGCCCGCCATCGTACAGCGGCAAGGGTGCAGCATTGTAGAGGCACTTTCCGCTCTGTTGGTTGACGATCTCCCACTCGCTCGACGACTTCTGCACGAACAGCCAGTTCTGTGCTCCCGCCAAGGGGTTGCATGGGCGCAACTCGACCTCCACATCCCCCGTGGAACCGCCCTTTGGCTGCAGACATAACTGCGTGTTGGCAAGGCGAATGAGGTGAAACTGACCAATGGCATCCGGGGTGATCCCCGGACTTGCGGCGACCTCAGCTTCGGCGACTTGCGTCTGATCGACATCCGCAGCGGACGAATCAGCAAAGCAACCGGGAGTGGCGGCAATGCCAGCACAGCCGATCATCAAAAGAGCGATCTTTGCCATACTATCCTCGTTTGCCTGTTCTGCTCAAGCACGGCGGGGTTGTGATCGGAAGTACAATATTGATACAGCACCGCCGACCCGAGCAACATGCGGCAATGATCGTGATATTAGTCATGGCTTAATATTAAATCAAGCCGATGGTGTCGTTGGTTTTTCTAGCGTCAGCGGGAGCCCCCCCCCGACTACGCCGGCGCATGACCGCCCTCCGGAGGCGGAGCTCTCTCTATACCGCGAGCGCGGCTTCATTCGCGCTCTCGCGCGTTCACGACGATGAAGCTGAATCTTGGAGGTGCTCATGACTCGCGCGCGTGCGCGAGAAAACGTCTCGAGGTGCTCGCGCACGACTCGATAGAGCAGCGTCTCGGTGGGGCGTCGCGGCCGATAGGCACCGAACGGCCGCGTACTGAAGCTGGTCTATCTCATATTACCTTCGTTACCCCCGACCAAGTGCAGTTGATGGAAACGGCGGTGCGCCTGCCGGATGAGATCGTAGGGTAGGATTGCCGGTTTGCAGCCTGGCGCCAGCGCTCGTTGCATGAGAGCTGCACTGGGGCAACGCATCCGTGGCGTGTGTGCTGCGTCAGCCGCGAAGCCGCAGCGAGCACCGATGTCACCGTCGACGCCGCTCGCACCGGCGATTCGCGGGCGTACAGTGAGCGCGCCGTGTCCCTCGTTTTCTTATTGCTCCTGCCGCTCGTCGGCAGCCTGATCACGGCGCTCTTGCCCACGAGGGCACGAACGCTCCTCGCGAGTTGGGCCGCGCTCGTCGCGACGGTCGCGTCGGTCTGGACGATCACGCTCTTTCCCACCGTGCGCGACGGAGGTGTGATCCGCGAACAGATCTCCTGGGTGCCCTCGCTCGGGCTCGCTCTGGTCCTGCGCGTCGACGGCTTCGCCTGGATGTTCGCGGTGCTCGTCACGGTCATCGGCGCGCTCGTCTCTCTGTACGCACGCTATTACATGGCACCCGAAGATCCGATGGCGCGCTTCTACGCGTTCTTCCTCGCGTTCATGGCCGCGATGCTGGGCATCGTCCTCTCCGGCAATCTTGTCCAGCTCGTCTTCTTTTGGGAGCTAACGAGCCTGCTCTCGTTCCTGCTGATCGGCTACTGGTACCACCGAGTCGATGCGCGACGAGGCGCTCTCATGGCACTGACCGTGACCGGCGCAGGCGGGCTCGCACTCCTCGGTGGCGTCGTCGTCGTCGGTCACATCGTCGGCAGCTACGACCTCGACAAGGTGCTCGCTTCCGGTGAAGTTGTTCGAGCGCATCGGCTCTACGCGGTCGCGCTCGTGCTGGTTCTGCTCGGAGCGCTCACGAAGAGCGCCCAGTTCCCATTTCACTTCTGGCTGCCGCGCGCGATGGCAGCGCCGACTCCCGTGTCCGCCTATCTGCACTCGGCGACCCTGGTGAAGGCCGGAGTTTTTCTCCTTGCACGGCTCTGGCCGGTGCTGTCGGGCACGGAGCTGTGGTTCTGGTTGGTCAGCGGTGCAGGCGTGACGACGCTACTGGTCGGTGCCTATATCGCGATGTTCCAGAACGACCTCAAGCGGGTGCTCGCCTACTCGACCATTAGCCACCTCGGTCTCATTACCCTCCTGTTCGGCCTGAACAGCTCCCTCGCTGCGGTCGCCGGCGTGTTCCACATCATGAACCACGGCACGTTCAAGGCTTCCCTGTTCATGGCCGCGGGAATCGTCGATCACGAGACGGGCACGCGCGACATCCGGCGCCTCAGCGGACTTCTGCGCCCTATGCCCATCACCGGCACTCTTGCACTCGTAGCGAGCGCGGCGATGGCGGGCGTGCCGCTACTGAACGGCTTTCTCTCGAAAGAGATGTTCTTCGCGGAGACGGTGTTTCTCTCGTCACATCCGTGGATCGAGGTCGGCTTGCCGGTGGCGGCCACGATCGCCGGGATCTTCGGGGTCGTGTACTCACTTCGTTTCAGCTACGATATTTTCTTTGGCCCGCCTCCAAGGGACCTGCCGCGCCAGCCCGAAGAACCGCCGCGGTGGATGCGGATCCCTGTCGAGCTGCTGGTGCTCGCGTGCCTCGTCGTGGGCATCGCGCCGTCGGTCTCCATAGGCCCTTCACTGGCAGCAGCGGCCCGTCCCGTAGTCGGCGGGACACTGCCGGAGTTCAGCCTTGCAGTGTGGCACGGCTGGAGCACGCCGTTCGTCATGAGCCTCGTGGCGATCGCCGGCGGCATCGTCTGTTATCCGCTTCTGCGCTGGCAACAGCGGCGCGGCCGTCTCCAGAACCCACTCGGCGCCGAACGCTTCAACGGCAGACGTCTGTTCGAAAGCGCGCTCGTGGGACTGACGCGCATGGCTCGCGCGGCGCTGCGCGTCGTCGGCACTCGGCGCCTTCAGATGCAGATGTTCGCGATCGTCGCGGTCGCGCTCGTGCTCGCGACCTTGTCGGCGCGGGGCTTTCCGTTCGTCTGGGGAGATCGGCCCCGGCTTCCGGCATCGCCTGCGTTCGTGCTGCTGTGGATCATCGGCATGGTGTGCGCCATCGGCGCAGCGGTCCAAGCCAGGTACCACAGGCTCGTCGCGCTCATGATGATGGGCGGCGCGGGACTCGTCACCTGCCTCACCTTCATGTGGTTCTCGGCACCTGATCTCGCGCTCACGCAGCTCGTCGTCGAGGTCGTAACGACGATGCTGTTCCTGCTGGGACTGCGCTGGCTGCCGATACCCCCGGCGGAGGGGCTCGAACGGCTCACGACTCGCGACAAAGCGCGGCGCGCACGCGATCTGCTGCTCGCCGTGGGCGCCGGCGGCGGACTGGCAGCGCTCTCTTACGCGATGCTGACCCGACCCGCGCCGCACAGCATCTCACCGTTTTTCCTCACGCGTTCGCTGCCGGAAGGGGGTGGCGCCAACGTCGTCAACGTGATGCTCGTCGATTTTCGTGCCTTCGACACCCTCGGCGAGATCACCGTGCTCGGTACGGTGGCACTGACGGTGTACGCGCTCTTGCGGCGCTTTCGTCCCCCGCTCGAGGCCATCGACCCACCGCAGCAGCAGAGGCAACTAGCGCCCGACGTCGTCACCGATCTCGTGTCGCCGCGCTCGGCCGAGGACGCAGCGCGCGGATACTTGATGGTGCCGGCGGTCATCGCACAGGTGGTCTTGCCCGTCGCCTTCGTCATCGCGGTGCACCTCTTGCTGCGCGGGCACAATGAGCCGGGCGGCGGCTTCGTCGCGGGCCTCGTGATCGCCATCGCGTACCTCTTGCAGTACCTCGCCTTCGGGACGCAATGGGTCGAGGCGCGGACGAGGATCCGGCCGACGCGGTGGATTGGAGTCGGTCTGGTCGTCGCGACGCTCACGGGCCTCGGCGCCGTCGCGGTCGGTTATCCCTTTCTCACGACCCACACCGCCCACTTCACGGTGCCGCTGTTCGGCAAGGTGCACCTGCCGAGCGCGACCTTCTTCGACGTCGGTGTGTTCTCGGTCGTCGTCGGAGCGACACTCCTCATCCTCACGGCCCTCGCGCACCAGTCGATTCGAGGTCCACGCAAGCCGACACACGGCTCCTCATCCTCGAAGAACATGGGAGCAACCTAGTTGGAAGCCGTCCTCGCGCTCGTCATCGGTGTGCTCGGCGGAGCGGGGGTGTGGCTCGTCCTGCGCGCACGAACCTTCCAGGTGGTCATGGGGCTCACGCTGCTCTCGTACGCGGTGAACCTTTTCATCTTCAGCATGGGCAGCCTTTTCATCGACAAGCCGCCGATCGTCGCGCCGGGCGTTCCGGCTGATCTCGAGCACTACACGGATCCGATGCCGCAGGCGCTCGTGCTCACCGCCATCGTCATCAGCTTCGCAAGCACGGCGCTCTTCCTCGTCGTGCTGCTCGCGTCGCGGGGTCTCTGCGGCACCGACCACGTCGACGGTACGAAGGAAGGGTCATGAGCCCCGCGCTCCCGCACCTCCTGATCGTGCCGGTCGTCATGCCGCTGCTCGCTGCGGCGGTCATGCTGCTCTTCGGTTCCCGGCGCGCAAGGCTCAAGTCATTCGTCAACATCGGCGCAACGTTGGCGGGCCTCCTCGTCGCGCTCGAAATCCTCAGCCGCGTCGACCACGACGGTAGACCCGGTGCGATCGGCGTCTATCTCGCGTCGAACTGGGAAGCGCCGTTCGGCATCGTGCTGGTGGCCGACCGGCTCTCGGCGCTGATGCTGACGCTCGGTGGTGCAGTGAGTCTCGGCTCGGCGTTGTACGCGAGAGCCGGCTGGAGCCGGGCGGGCGTCTACTTCCACCCGCTCTTTCAGATCCTGCTCATGGGCCTCAACGGGTCCTTTCTCACCGGCGATCTCTTCAACCTCTTCGTCTTCTTCGAGGTGATGCTCGCCGCCTCGTACGGCTTACAGCTGCACGGGGCGGGCTGGGCGCGGGTGCGCTCCGGGCTCCATTACATCGCGGTGAACCTGCTCGCATCGACGCTCTTCCTCGTTGGCCTCGGGATGCTCTACGGCGTCATGGGTACGCTCTCGATGGCGGATATCGCCGCGAAGCTGCCGCGGGTCGCGGAGCACGATCGCGGACTCCTGCACGCAGGCGCGGCCATCCTCGCGGTGGCGTTCCTCACGAAGGCCGCCATCTGGCCTCTCAACTTCTGGCTCGTGCCCGCCTACATGGCGGCGAGCGCGCCGGCCGCGGCGCTCTTCGCGCTGATGACCAAGGTGGGCATCTACACGATCCTCCGCCTGTCGACCCTGCTCTTCTCGGCAGACGCTGGGCCATCGGCTCATTTCGGGGCGGCCGTCTTCGTCTACTCGGGGCTCGCGACCGTCGCCTTCGGCCTCTTCGGCCTCATGGCGTCCTTGCGGCTCGGGCGCATCGCCGGGTTTTCGGTCGTCGTCTCGTCCGGAACCCTCCTTTCGGCGATCGGGATCGGCGTGGCTTCCGTGACGTCAGCGGCGCTCTTCTATCTGGTCAGCGCGACGCTGGCCGCGAGCGCGCTGTTTCTCCTTGTCGAGCTCGTAGAACGCAAGGCGACCGATGGCCGCTTTCCGCTGCCCGACGTGGACGTGCCGCCGGGCGAGGACACGAACCTCGACGACGACGAGAGGCCGCTCGTCGGCCGATTGATCCCGGTGCCGGTGGCGCTGCTCGGCTTGGCCTTCATCGCCTGCGCACTGCTCGTCGCGGGGCTGCCGCCGCTGTCGAGCTTCCTCGCGAAGGTGGCATTGCTGACGGAGCTCTCGAGGCTCGAGGGGCTCGGCTCGCCGAACACGCCCGCGCCCACGCCGGCCGTCTGGTGGCTCTCCGGGGCGCTGCTCGTGTCCGGCCTGGTCGCGATCGTCTCCATGTCGAGGGCAGGCATTCGCCACTTCTGGTCGACGGCCGAGACGCTGCCGCCGCGCCTGAAATTCGTCGAGGGCGCGCCCGTCCTCGCGCTACTTCTCGCCTGCACCTGGCTCACGGTGCGTGCCGAGCCCGTCATGCGCTACACGCGCGCCACCGCCGAGTCGCTTCATTCGCCGATCGGCTACATCGACGCGGTCTTGTCGGCGAAGCCGGTACCGGGACCCACGCGGCCATGATGGGTAGGGAAGGTCCACCGTGACCTTCTTGAAGAGGCTCGTGCCTGCGCCGCTCTTGTCGTGCGGGCTCCTGGCGCTATGGCTAGCGCTGTCGCGCGGTGCAGACACCGGCCAGATGTTGATCGGGCTCGCCCTTGGGCTCGGACTGCCGCTCATGACCGCCAACTTGCGCCCGGCGACGGTGCGCGTGCGAAGGCCGCTGGCCGTGGTGCGCTTCATTCTGATCGTCGGTCACGACGTGGTGGTGTCGAACTTCCAGGTGGCGTGGGGCGTCCTTTTGTGGCGATGGGCAAAACCCGCCACGCGTTTCGTGATCATCCCGCTCGATCTGCGTGCTCCGCCGGGTCTCGCCGCGCTCGCGATGGTGACGACGGTAGTGCCGGGCACGGTCTGGTCGGAGCTTGCACTCGATTGCAGCGCGCTGATGCTGCACGTATGGAACGTCGACGATGAGGAGGCCTTCGTCGTCGGCTTCAAGGCTCGCTACGAGAGGCCGCTCCGGGAGATCTTCGAATGAGCTCGATCCTCTCCTTCTCCATCCTCTTCGCGCTCGGCTGCTACGCCGTAGCGTCGTTCCTGGTGCTCGTGAGGTTGATACGCGGGCCGCGCGCCCAGGATCGCGTGCTCGCGCTCGACCTTCTCTACGTTCACGGGCTACTCGTCATGCTGGTTCTCAATATCCGCAACGCGAGTGACAGCTACTTCGAAGGTGCCTTGCTCATCGCGACCTTCAGCTTCGTGAGCTCATCGGCGATGGCGAAGTTCATCCTTCGCGGCGAGGTGATCGAATGAACGCAGGCGTGCCGATCTGGGTTGCGGCGATCGTGGCGGTGCTGCTCGTCATGAGCGGTGTGTTCGTCGTCATTTCAGCGGTCGGCTTCTTGCGCCTGCAAGACTTCTTCGTCCGCATGCATCCGCCGGCGCTCGCGTACACCTTCGGCAGCTGGTGCGTGACCCTCGCCGCCATCGTCTACTTCTCGGTGCTGGAGTCGCGCCTCGTGCTGCATCCGTGGCTCGTCGCCATCATGCTCTCCATCACGGTACCCGTGACGACCCTGCTGCTCGCACGGGTGGCGCTGTTTCGTCGTCGCACCGCGGGGGTCGCGGACACGCCACCCTCACTTACGCGCTGCGAAAAGGAGCCTGAACGATGAGCTCCGGGACCCACGGCCGAGCAGTCGCGCCTACACGGCCCCCACCTGTCGCCACGGCAAGGCTCACCAAAGAATCGTGATCAATTTACGCTCCGTGGTCCATCAACGGCAGCTCGGAGGTCACGCCGTGACGAGATGGACTCTTGCATTGCCGATTCTGACGCTTCTCTTTGCGAGTTGCGGCGGGACAGTTTCGCTCGGCAACCGAGCTGTCGACACGGACGGCGGAGCAGATGGCGCTGCCGCTGGTTCACCCGGCGCGCCCGACGCGGGGAGCGGCACCACGCCGCTCGAAGCGTGCGGCACGTTTCGCTCCGCCACGGATCTCCACGTCTGCTCGGCGACGCACCTCGGCGGACCGCGCGCCGACGCCGGGCGCTTCGTCGACTTCATGGCCGACGGGACGATCGTCGTCGCCGGTACGCTCGGCGGGAACGATTTCGGAGTCGAGCCGACCTCGCTCCTCGGTGGAGGGGACGGCGTCGTCCTCCGCCTCGACCCGCTCGGACGCACCGTCCTCTCCGTGACGCGCATCGGGGCGGGCCCGGTCCTCGACGCGGCGATCGATCGAACGACGAACCGGATCGGCGTCGTCGGGTACTTCGGCGTCGCGGTCCTCGATCCTACCGCGTCGTCCATCGTGTGGAGCCGTCCAGGCGCGCCCGACCACATCGCGTTCGGCCCCGACGGGACGA
>Ga0070689_100003712_pt1 | contig 10211 bp, 8 predicted proteins | sample KBSS23HmetaG_FD_64669 | JGI IMG/M metagenome (GOLD analysis project Ga0070689, IMG submission 64669) | Switchgrass rhizosphere microbial communities from Kellogg Biological Station, Michigan, USA - KBS S2-3H metaG | ecosystem: Host-associated > Plants > Roots > Rhizosphere ... | reverse complement strand
GAATCCCCTGCATCTCGAACCAGCGAGCCATGGACTGGAGCAGGTGGCCAGCAACGCCAGCCCGACGGTACCGCGGTGCGACATAGAGATACTGGACTTCGCCAGCGCATCCGTGGCGGGTCGTGGCGTGACCAGCGATGTAAGCGACCGTATCATCACCGTCGAGCGCCACGAACGCCGCGCGCGCCGCAAGCGCCTGCTGGGGGTGGTGTTGGCCGTCCAGGTACGCCGCCATGCGTGCATCGGCGGGGCCGGCCGGTATGTCGGTCGCGCGACAGCGCTGCATTGCCGGGACGTCGACGGTCGTGGCCTCGCGATACCGCAGCCTGGCAATGGGTGGGAGTGACTCGGACGTGCCCATTCTATCACCGCGCGGTGTCGTTCAATCCACCAGCAATCGAAGCCACGTCACGCTCACGTCAAGCTCGGCTGCGGGCGGCATGCAACGGTTCGTCACGTTCAGCGATCAGCGTGAACAGGACGGGTGCCGCACCAGGCTTACGGTAACGGCCATCGCTCTCCCGAACGAGCCCGTTGATGCACAGATGCGTCGAGATCGACGTGTGCTGCTCGAGATGACGGACGCGGAGCCCGGCACGTCGCGCTGCCGAGGCGATCGCGCGAAGAGGGTAGTGAAACTGCACCTGCGGCCCGGTTCGGCGCGTCGTCGCGTAATCCCATCCGCATTGAACGACTCTGCGAAGCGGCGTCGGCTCCACCAGGTCACCGGCCGCTCGTGACGCCGGTTCGCTCGCGACGCCGTCGATCAGGACGAGTTTGCCGCCGGGCGCGAGCACCGCCGACACCGCGCGCATCCACGCCGGCAGGTCGGCGATCCAGCACACGACACCGAGCGTGGCCCACACGACGTCGAAGGAACTGTTCAGGTCTTCGGGTAGCTCGAGGACATCCGCGCAGACCCAATCGACTTGCACGTTGCAGCGAACGGCCAATGCACGAGCCTTCTCCAGCGCGACGGTGGAGAAGTCGACGCCGGTGACATCGGCGCCGCGCCGTGCGAACGTGATCGCATCGAATCCGAGATGACACTGCAGATGCAGAATGCGCTTTCCTGCGACGTCGGCGCCGAACGCCGATGCGAGCGCCGCTTCCTCTTCCGGAATGAGTGAGCTCGCGCCGCCGCAGAGTGCTTGCGCGTCGTAGTACGCATCCTGTCCATGCATCGCGGCGAGTTGGTCCCAGCTTGCGCGATTCAGTTCGTGGTCTGCGAGCACGGGCCCCATCGGTTGGCGGATGACGTGCGCCTAGCGCTGATCATCCAGCGAGGGACGTAATATCCGACCACGAGCGGGCGACACGGAAGCCTCGCCGGCCCCCACACCGCCCGCTCACTCTCACCCCGCGACGAGCCTACGTCGACGCTCCTTCATCACGCGTCACGTCGCCACCGCGCCGATTCACCTGCCGTCGCAGCTCGCTCTGCAGCCGCGGCGCATCGCGATAGGGTCGGAAGCTCTCGTCGCTCCACAGCTCGGCCGGTCGGGCGCCGAGGCGCAATGCCTGCTCGAGCCACCGCACCGCCTGCCGGTCGTCGCCCATCCGCGCGTACGCCCGTGCCACGCCGCGCGTGCCGGCCTCCGTCAGCCGCGCGTCGACCTGGATCGCCCGCTGGTAGGCTGCGGCGGCCTCGCGGTAGCGATCGGCGCGTACCAGCACGTCACCCAGTGCGAGCCAGTCCGCCCCGCGGCGGCCGTCGAGGATGAGCGCATCCTGCCACAGCTCCGCCGCGTCGTTCCACGCGCCGTCACGCGTCGCGGTGCGCGCCTGCCGCACCGCCGCCGCGCGGATCGAGTCCGGCGCGCACGGCGCAATGCGATCGGCACAGCTCTCTGCGCTCGGCGCTCCGGCCGGCGTGGCGGGCCCGCGCATCGCGAGCCCCCACGCCAGCACGATCACCTGCGCGAGCATCGGCGCGCTCACGGGAACGGCCGGGGGCGCGGCCACGGCCACGGCCACGGATTGAACGCGTTCTGGCCGGCCAGCCCGCGCACCGCCGCCTCGCGCACCTTGGGATCGCTCGACGAGAGCAGCTCGGTGAACACCGCCTCCGAGCGTCCGCCCGACTTCGTCAGCGCGCGGACCAGCGCCCTCCGCACCTCGGAGCTCTGTTCGGCGCGCAACGCGTCGCGGATCGCCGGCACCGCCGACGCATCGCCGACGTTCCCGAGCGCCCACGCCGCCTTGCGGCGCACGTCCTCGCTGTCGTCCTTGAGCAGGCGCGTCAGCGCGGCCGGCGCCTTTCCGCGCGTATCGTCGTCCCGCAGCTGGCCGAGCGCCCACGCGGCCGTGCCGCGCACGCGGCTGCTCTTGTCGCTCAGCGCGGCGGAGAGTGCGTCGACCGCGGTCCGATCCTCCATCTGCGCGAGCGCCCACGCCGCGGTCTCGCGCACCGCGTCGTCCGCGTCCTCGCGCAACGCACGCTGCAGCGCGGGAACTCCCTGGCGCTGCTCGATCTCGCCCAGTGCCCATGCGGTCATCTCGCGCACACGCGCATCGCTGTCGCGTGCGAGGACCGACGCGAGCGCCTCCGCCGACTCGCGCGACTCGAGATGGCCCAGCGCCCACGCCGCCACGCGGCGCACCGACGCGACCTGATCCTCCCGGAGCACGCGCAGCAGCGCCGCCACCGCGCTCGTCGACTCGAACCGCCCCACCGCCGCGACCGCCGCTTCGCGTACGAGCGGCGACGCGTCGCGGAACATGCCGGTGAGCGGCGTGAGGGCGCGGCCATTCTCGATCCGGCCGAGTGCCCACGCCGAGTTGGCGCGCACCTCCACCGTGGCGTCGCGCAGCGCGCCGATCAACGGATCCACCGCGCGCTGCGGCTCGACGAGGCCGAGCCCGAGTGCGGCCACCGCGCGCAGCGAGGCGTCGCTCGCGGCCAGCTTCGAGATCAGCGGCGCGGCGACGCGAGACTCGTCCTGATGCCCCACGAGGCGGACGCTCATCTCGCGCACGCACGCGTCGTCCGACGAGAGCGCATCGAGCAGCCGCGTCACGTCGGCGTCGGGCAGGTTCTCGATCCGTCCGCGGTCGTTGTCCAGCGCACGCACCGACGGGCCGAGCGGAGACGCCGGGATGTCGGACCGCCACCCCCAGTTGCCGTTGCCGATCGACTGCGACGCGAGACCGCAGATGAGCGGCGGCGCGCCGCGCGCCGCGGCGAGCAGCGCCGTCACGTCGATCGCCGCCGACGACGTCGACGCCGCACGCACGGCCGTCACCCCGGGCTCGTGACCGGCGTTGGCCATCAGTGCCGCCGTCGTCAACACTCCGAGAATACGCAGCATGTTCACTCCGTTTTTCCTGCCCATGGGTTGCGCCCTCGGGCTTTTAGGGTTGAAAAATCAGCACTTCAGTTGGCGATCACCGGCGCGCATGAAGGTCATGAACTCATGCGCGCCCGGTGCGGTGAGACTTCAGGGGGATGGGCGGGGCTGCGGCCAGGGGTGCGGCCACGGACCGGTCGCGTGACCGCCCGCGAGCGCGCGCACTGCCATCGCCTTCACCCTCGCATCGCTCGACTCGAGCAGCGGCCGGATCGCGTCGACGGACTTGTCGCCCATCGCCGCGAGCGCGCGGATGTAGCCGAGCTGGATGTCCTTGTCCTGCTCCGTGCGCAGCGCGGCCTGCAGCGCCGGCGCGGACGACGGATCCTCGATCTCGTACAGCGCCCACGCGGTGAGCTCGCGTACCTTCGCGTCCTTGTCGCTCAGCATCGCGACGAGCTGCCGCGGGGCTTCTCTAAGGTTCGAGTTGCCGAGCGCCCATACGGCGCGCGTTCGCACCTCGGCGTTCGCGTCGGCCAGCGCCGCGACGAGCGGCTCCGCCGCGCGCCGATCGCCGATGTTGCCGAGCGACCACGCGGCGGTCCTGCGCACCGAGACGCTCGCGTCGCGGAGCGCGGCGGCCAGCGCGTCGATCGCACCCGTCGAGCGCTCGCTCCCCGCCAGCGACCACGCCGCCATCTCGCGCACCGACTCGTTCGCGTCGCGACGCACGGCGTTGGCGAGCGCGTCGACGGCCACCGGGTCCTCGGCGTACTCGTTCAGCCCCCACGCCGCCACACGCCGCAACGACGCGCTGGTGTCCGAGCGCAGCACGCGCGCGAGCAGCGCCGGGCGCTCGTCGGCCTGCTTCCCGTTCTGCGCGCCCTGCTTGATCAGGTTCTGCAGCGCGACGGTGGCCGCGTTCGTCCCGGTCTCGATCGCCTTCGGTACGAACTTGTCGACGACGGCGCCGACCGCCGACGTGACGACGTTCTCGAACGCCTGCTCCGACTGCCGCTGCACGATCACCTGGGTGGTCTGCCGCGTCGTGGACTGCGTCGTCTGCTGCGACGTCTGGTGCGAGCGATCCCGAGTCCGCCCCGCCTTGTCGAGCTTCTTCTCCAACGCGCGGTCGTTTCGCACGTCCGCGTCCGGCGCGGTCTGCGCGTCTGCCTCGTGCTGCGCGATCGCCTCGTGCTCCACGCGCGCCTCGCGCCGCCCGACGTCCTGCGCCGTCATGGGCCGCGCGCTCGCCGGTGCGGGCACCACCGCGCCGACCACGATCGACAGCAGCGCGAGCGTACCGATCAGCGTCGCGCTCTGCGTCCGGCTCGGCGTCGAGTGGCGCAGCTCCGGATCGAGGATCGCGAGCATGCGGCCCTCGAACTCCTTCCGGCGCGCCATCGCGAGCGCCACCATCGGCGTCGCCTCACGTCGCACCGAGGTCACGATGTCGAGCAGGTGCTCGGCGTAATCGGTCGCCCGCGTGCCGCACGACAGCGCGAGGTCGTCGCACGCGCGTTCGCTCTCGGCGCGCAGCTGCCGCGCCGCCGTCCACGCGAGCGGATGGAACCAGTAGATCGCGCACACGAGCCGGCCGAGCGTGTGGCCCAGCAGGTCGCGCCGGCGCACGTGCGCCAGCTCGTGCAGCAGCACGGCGAGCCGGCGTTCGTGGCTCCAGCTCTCGCACTCGGCGGGCAGCACGATCGTCGGCGTCGTCAGTCCGCACGCGAAGGGCATCTTCGCATCGCGGCTCATGAGCAGGCGCGGCGGCTCGTCGAGGCCCATGCGGTCCGACACTTCATATAGAGGCGTGAGCCACGTCTGGTCGTCGAGCGGCTCGCTGCGGCGCACGAGCCGGCGCACGACGAGCGTCGACCAGGTGAGCGACACGATGATCGCGAAGGCGACGACGGCCCACAGCGTGAGCGCGACCACCCACAGGCTGGCGTCGCTGATCGAGGCGACGAGACCGCCGCGGGCGGACGAAGCGCTCGCCGTCGTGGACGTGACGCGCGACGTCGCGGGAGCAGCGCTCGGCGCGCCGGTCGCGACGATGCTCGATGATCCGTTCGTGATGACCACTTCCGGCGCCGGCTTCACGGACGGCGCGGGCGTCGCGAGCACTGCCGGCGCGGCCGCATCGGCGGCGGGGAGCACCTCGAGACGCAGCGGACCCCAGGCGGTGAGCGCGGGGATGAGCAGCAGTGCGCCGAGCGTCACGAGCCATACGAGGTGGCGTGCACCGGCGGACGCGCGCTGCATGGCGACCGTCATCCCGAGCGCGGCGAGCAGGATCGTCGTCGCCTTGATCAACAGCAGCACGAGCGGGACGTTCAGGCTCTGGCCGCCGGAGGCGAGAAGGGAGGCGATGTTCATGACCGATTATCTCCCGTTCTGACGCGCCTGACGGATGGCACCGCGGAGCCGCTCGATCTCGCTGTCCTCGACGTCGACGTCGGACATGCGGAGCAGCGCCGTGACCGCCTGCTCGGGCGAGCCGGCGAAGTACGTCTGGACGACGTGCGCCAGCACGTCCTCGCGCGCGACCTCGGTGGACTGCGCCGGATAGTACACGTAGCGCGGCCCGTCTTCCTTGAATCGGATGAGCTGCTTCTCGGCGAGTATGCGCAGCACGGAGCGCACGGCGGAGTACGTCGGTGGATCGGGAAGGTCTCCCATGATCTCGGCCACCGTGGCCTCGCCGTGCTTGTGGAGGATGTCCATGACCTGCCGCTCGCGGCGTGACAGGGCTGGCGTCTCGGGCTGCTTCTTCATCGAGGAGACCATCGGAAGAGGTGGTGCTGAAAATTCAGCTATGCTGATATTTCAACCGACCGGCCGGATTGTCAAGGGGGGTTGGACCCCCTTACTCGTGCCGTAGCGCCTCGATCGGATCCAGCCGAGCCGCCCGGCGGGCCGGGACGACACCGAATACCAGGCCAATCCCGACCGACACGGCGACCGCAATCGCCGTCTGCAGAAGCGGCGCGTCCGCTTTCACGTTCAGCAGCATCGTCACTCCCCGCCCCGCCGCCAGGCCGAACGCGATGCCGAGTAGTCCCCCGATGCCCGTGAGCGTCGCGGCCTCGATCAGGAACTGGACGAGGATGTCGCCCCGGGTCGCACCGAGCGCCTTCCGGATTCCGATCTCGCGGGTGCGCGCGGTCACGGACACCATCATGATCGCCATCACGCCGATGCCGCCGACCATCAACGCCACTGACGCGAGCACGAGCATCACCAGAAAGAACACGTCCGTGATCGACATGAAGACGTTCAGGATCTGATCCTGGCTCAACAGGTCGAAGTTGCTCTTGTCGCCTGGCCGCAGCCCGCGCATCTCGCGGAGCGTGATCGTCACCAGGTCCTCGGCATCGGAGACGGTCACCCCGCGCCGGGGCTTCACCACGATGAACAGCGCGTTCGTCCGGTCGATGTTGTAGGCATGCCAGGCGAACTGGAACGGCACGATCGCTCCGATCTCCTGCCCCGGCGCGGCGAAGATGTTCTCCGGCTCCTGGTACAGCCCGACCACCTCGACGGGGCGCCCGCCGATCTGCACGAGCTTCTCGAGCGGCTCGATGCGACCGAACACCTGCCGCGCGTGCCGCTCCTGGAGCACGGCGACCGGCGCGCCGCTCCGCAGCTCGCTCTTCGTGAACCACCGGCCGGCCACGAGCTCGCCGCCATTGATCTCCTGGTAGCGGTCGTCCGCGCCGAAGACGACCACGTCGCGCGTGCGCGTGCCGGAGTAGCTGATCCGCGCCTGGATCTGCGTCCAGATTCCTGCATACGCCACCTCGGGAATCGCGGCGATGCGCGTCGCCTCCTCGGCGCGCAGATCGGGACGGACGCGAACGTACTTCGGAAGCTGGTCGGGGTTGAGCGGCGTCGTGGAGAAGATCTTCATCACGTAGAACGTCGTCGGCCCCGCCACGCTGATCGTCGTCAGGATCTGATCGCGAATCCCCTTCACGATCGTCGCCATCGTCATGACCGTCGCCACGCCGATCACGACGCCGAGGATCGTCAGGCTCGAGCGCAGCTTGTTCGTGCGCAGCGCGTCGGCGGCAATGCCGACGTTCTCGCGAAGCTGGTCGAAGGAGATGAAGGGGATCATTCGGCGCGCAGCGCGGTGATCGGATCGAGGCGCGCCGCGCGCCGCGCCGGATAGACGCCGAACAGCACGCCGACGCCCGCACCGAGCAGCATGGCCAGCAGCACGGACCACAACGAGACGCGTGCCGGGAGGGGCGACACCGCGCTCACGAGTGTGGCGAACGCCCAGCCCGACATGACGCCGATCATTCCGCCGGCCAGAGAGAGCGAGATCGCCTCGGCGAGGAACTGCCGCTCGATGTCGCGCGCTCGGGCACCCACCGCCTTCCGGATGCCGATCTCGCGCGTGCGCTCGGTGATCACCATCAGCATGATGTTCATGATCACGATGCCGCCGACGACGACGCCGATCGCGACGACGGCCGGCACCACCGAGAACAGCACGTTGGTCAGATTCTTCCAGAAGGTGACGAGCGCCTCCGCCGTCTCGACCGTGAAATCGTTCTCCTGTCCAGGCCGAAGCTGCCGCACGAGACGCATCCGTTCCTCGGCGCGCGACATTCCCAGCGCGACGTCGGCCGCGCCGGCCATCTTCACCGAGATCGCCGTCGTGCTCCGGCGGCCGTAGATCATCTCGTACCGCGAGAACGGGATGAGGGCGATCGCATCGAACGACTGGCCGAGTACGCGGCCCTTGCTCGCGATCACGCCGATCACCTCGAACCTCTCCCCGCCGAGCCGCACCTCCGCGCCGATCGGGTCAGCCGCCTCGAACAGCTTGTCCGCCACCTCGTGGCCGAGGACGACGACGGCGCGGCGCTGGTTCTCGTCGAGATCCGTGAGCGGACGTCCGCGCTCGATGCGATAGTCCTGGACGTCCTGGAATGGCGCGGTGATCCCGCGGATGCTCACGTCGCCCACCTCGCGAGCGCGCCACTGGACGTTCGAGAGCGGCGTCGGGAACCCGGAGGAGAGCGCGACGGCGGCGGCATCGTGCAGCTCGGCCCGGACCGCCTCAAACTCGGCACGTGTGATCATTGGCCGGCGCGCGAGCCGCTTGTACGCCTCGTCGTCGAAGAACCCGATCTGGATCGGCATGCGCCGCACCTCGAACGCGTTCGTCCCCATCAGCGAGTTGGCCACGTTCTCCGTCACGTAGGCGTTCATCCCCTGGATGATCGCGACCACGGCGACGAGGAAGGCGACCGAGACGATGATGCCGAGGAGCGTGAAGAAGCTCCGCAGCTTGTTGGCGCGAATCTCGATGAGGGCGGTGCGGAGGACGTCGAGCGGGAGCATGCGTGCCGACGGGGAGGGAAGGCCAATGTGCCGCCGCGGCGCTCCCGCAGCAATCGCATGCGGCGGTGACGGCTGGGCGATAGTTTCCGGTTGATGAGTGCCGCGCGTCCCTCCGCCGCGAAGATGCTGCTCCGCGCCATGCTGCGCCGCTGCCCCAACTGCGGCTCGCGCGGGATCTTCGCCGGCTATGTCGCGCTCCGCGAGCGGTGCCCGCAGTGCGGGCTTCGGCTGCATCGCGGCGAGAGCGACTACTTCATCGGTGCCTACCTGCTGAATCTCGTCGCGGTGGAGCTCCTGTTCGCCGCACTCCTCGCCACGATCTTCGTGGCGACGTATCCCGAGACGCCGTGGGCGCTGCTGCAATGGGGCGGGCTCGTGCTGATGCTCGCCGGAGCGGTGCTCTGCTACCCGTTCTCGAAGGCGATCTGGCTGGCGGCGGATCTGATCTTCCGCCCGGTCTCGCCCGAGGAGCTGGCCTGGCACCGGCGCGGCGGGACGCACGACGAGCGCGAGGAGCTCCCGCACCTCTGAGCTCGCTCGGTGTCGCAGGAGGGGGCTCTTGCGAAGGGCTGTAAACATCTGTATGCTGTCGCCGCGTGAGGGTCGACGATGGTCCCCCACGCCTGCGCGCCCGACGAGCGACGACGCTGTTGTGAGCTCGCGCACATCGCGAGTACCAAGCTAGCTCTACTATAAGATTGCCGCATTCTGCCCGCGTCGGTCCGGCGACACGCGGTCGAGTGCGAGCCCAGAGCGTTTCCGTCCACTCGTCCGAGTGGGCGTGTTTCCGTTCCTCAGGAGGATCTCGTCGATGTCCCGTCGTTCGCTTACCGGGCGGATCGCGACTGCCCTCGCGGCAGCATCCGCGCTCGCCGTCGCCGCCTGCTCCGATGTCCCCGTTCAACCGGATGCCGCTAGCCCGGAACCGATCTCGCCTAGTCTCAACAGGGCGCCCGCCGAGGACGAGGTCGTCGCCGGCGAAGTGATCGTGAAGCTCAAGGACGGCGCGTCGCTCGACGCCGTGTCCACGCGGAATGGCCTGGCCAAGGGCCGCACTGGCTACGGCAAGGCGTACGAGGTGCTCCTCACAGGCAAGGGCAACGAGCGCGCGATGGCAGCGCGACTCTCGGCCGATGCCGACGTCGAATACGCGGAGCCGAACTACATCCGCCACGTCGACGCGATCGACTCTCGGCTGTGGGCGTTCTACAACCCGGGCGGGAAGAACATGGTGTTCCAGAACGATCCGAACGGACGTGATGGACAGTCGTTGCCGTCATCGTATGCGTCGATCACGGACGCCGACGAGGACAACATCGAGGGATACGCCGCGGGCGGCGGGGATGTCGTGATTGGATCCATCGACACGGGTGTCGACTTCACGCATCCGGAGTTCAATGCGGGCGGTCGGCTGATTGCGGGCAAGGACTGGTACAGCAACGACAACGATCCGAGCGACACCCCGGACGAAGGTCACGGCACGCACACGACCGGCACGATGGCGGGGAACACCGTCGGCGTGGCGGGTGTCGCCGGTGCTGCGTCGCACGTGAAGGTGTA